>FSXV01000180.1_pt1 | contig 82734 bp, 79 predicted proteins | sample 1638401 | NCBI WGS metagenome assembly FSXV01 (sample SAMEA3914788, study PRJEB12502) | metagenome | biome: forest; material: soil | place: Canada | collected 2011-07-03 | depth 0.1 m | reverse complement strand
GCCGGCGGTGACGGTGCCGTCCTGGCTGAAGGCGGGCTTCAGCCCGGCCAGGGCCTCGGCGGTGGTGCCCGGACGGATGCAGCCGTCCTTGTCGATCACCCCGGTCTTGGTCTTGATCGGCACGATCTCGGCGTCGAGCCTGCCGGCGGCCTGGGCCTCGGAGGCCCGCTTGTGGCTCTGCACGGCGAAGGCTTCCTGCGTCGAACGCGAGATGTCGTACTTGGCCGCCACGTTCTCGGCGGTGTCGCCCATGCCGATATAGGCGGCGGTGGTCTTGGCCAGCTCGGGGTTCGGCAGCGGGTTGAAGCCGCCCATGGGCACGCGGGTCATGCTCTCGACCCCCGCGCAGATGAACACGTCGCCGGCGCCGATGGCGATCTGGCCGGCGGCGATGTGCACCGACTGCATCGAGGAGCCGCAGAAGCGGTTCACGGTCGCGCCCGCCACCGAGATCGGCAGGCCGGCCAGTTGGCCGACCAGGCGGCCGATGTTGAAGCCCTGCTCGCCCTCGGGGAAGGCGCAGCCGATGATCACGTCTTCGATGTCGGCGGGATTGACCTTGGTCCGGGCGACCAGCTCGCGCACCACCTGGGCGGCCAGGTCGTCGCCCCGGACCCGGGTCAGCTCGCCCTTGCCGGCAAAGTGAAACGGCGAGCGCGCATAGCCCGCGATGACCGCGTTCTTCATCGAGTACAGCTCCCTAAGCCTTAGGCCCGGCCGCGCCGCGGTCGCGAGCGTCGCTAACGTCTTTTGGTTTACCTATACGTCAACCGTGACACGCAAATAGCAGCGGCCCCGTCGATCTGCAATCCCACGATCGGGGCGCCGGCGTCGGACCTCCTTGGCCCACTTCGGGGCGCGATAATGGCGACGCGGAGTCGTACGCCCTCGCCGGGAGGTTTCAACCTCGACGATTCCAAACGGCGGCGCGGGCGCGGCTGGGTTTCGGGATCGGCGGGGCTATATGCTAAGGCCACCGCCCCGTTGGAGCAGGACAGACCGCCATGGCCGACATTCGCCGCGTGACCCCCGAGTTTTCCGTGGCCCCGCAGCTTGCGCCACAAGAGCTGGAAGCCGCAGCGGCGCAAGGGTTCAAGCTGGTGATCAACAACCGGCCCGACGGCGAGGCGCCCGACCAACCGACGGCGGCGGTGATGGAGGCGGCGGCCAAGGCGGCGGGCCTGGCCTATGTTCACATTCCTGTGAGCGGCATGGCCCGGCCCGACCAGATCGAGGCCATGCAGGCGGCGATCGGCCAGGCGGACGGCCCGGTGCTGGCCTATTGCCGCTCGGGCACCCGCTCGATCACCACCTGGGCGCTGGGCCAGGCCGCCAGCGGCGCGCGCCCGCGCACCGAGATCGTCGAGCTGGCGCGCGAGGCCGGCTACGACCTGTCGCCCCTGGCGCGCTAGAGCATTTTTTCAAAAATGCTCCAGACTCTGAGGAGCATGATAGTCGCCGAAACCGGCATCCACTTTCGGCTATCATGCTCTGGCGGGCTCAGCGGGTGATCGCCACCCGCACCTCGGTGGGCGAGGCGGCCGCCGCCGCGCCCACGCTGGCGACGAGGCGCGCCGCCATGAGACAGAGCAGCGCCGCCGCGACCGGCGCGAGCCGTTTTGAGACGAAAGCCATCGTCATTTCAGCCTCCCGGGCCGCCCGGACCCCAGGTCCGAGGGTCGCAAGGCAAGCCACAGGCCGGACGCGATGATCCCCTTCCTGCGCGAGATGGCGTTCGAGTACGGACGCGTTGACCAGGTTTCCCCCCGCATCCAGCGGGTCGTGGCCAACAACCCCGGTCCCTTCACCTATTTCGGCACCGGCACCTATCTGGTCGGCGACCGGGAGGTGGCGGTGATCGACCCCGGCCCGCTGCTCGACACGCACCTGGAAGCGCTGCTGAAGGCGCTGGAGGGGCGGCGGGTGACCCACATCCTCACCACCCACACCCACGCCGACCACTCGCCCCTGTCGCATCCGCTGCAGGCCAAGGTCGGCGGGACCATCGTTGGCCGTTCCGCCCCGCCCCAACCCTCCAGCACCGGCGAGCATGACGAACTGGCGTTCCGGCCCGATGTGGAGGTCGAAGACGACCAGGCCATCTCCGGCGAGGGCTGGACCCTGCAAGCCCTGGCCACGCCGGGCCACGCCTCCAACCACGTCTGCTACGCCCTGCTGGACGAGAACGCCCTGTTCTGCGGCGACCACATCATGGGCTGGTCGACCACGGTGATCAGCCCGCCGGACGGCGACATGGCCGCCTACTACGCCAGCCTCGACAAGGTGCAGGCGCGTGGCTTCGACGTGCTGTGGCCGACCCACGGGCCGCCGATCACCGCGGTCTCGCCCTTCATCGACGCCTATCGCGAGCACCGCCTGCGCCGCGAACGCCAGATCCTGAAGGAGCTCAAGGCCGGTCCGCGCACCATCGTGGAGATGACGCCGCGCCTCTATGCCGGCATCGACAAGCGGCTGTATCCGGCCGCGCGGCGCTCGGTGCTGGCGCACCTGATCCATATGGCGGCCAGCGGCCAGGTGGTGGCGGTGGAGGGCGAGGCGACGCTAGAAGCGGCCTATCGCCTGCCATAGTTGTGGAGAATCAACTCCAGTTGATTGCGCAAATGATTGATTGGGCGGCGAAACGCCCCATTTGGCCAAGCGACGGACGTTAAGTCGGCGAAATTATCCATCACAAGCCGCAACGACACCCGCAGGGAGACGTTCGATGGGCGCCAGCGATCCAGCCAACGAGGAAAGTCCTGTGTTCAATCAGACCGTAACCGACGCTGACGTCGGCGACCGGCCTCCCCAGGTGCTCAAGCTCACCCCGCCGGAATGGCGCGCGGTGCTCGAGCAGCGATCCTTCCTCGAGCGGTCCGACAACCGCTTCCAGCATCCGCGCCGCCTGTTCGGCGCGCCGGTGCAGATCGTCCCGGACGACAGCTTCCGCTAGGGACCCGTTTCAATCGGGCCGCAGGGCGCGGCCCGCTCCAGCACCGAACTTCCACGCCTATCCCCAAAACCGAAGGCGGGGATTCTCGGAAATCATGAGAGCCGGCGGGTAAAGGCGGCCGCTACGCCTTTCCTGACCCTAAGGCCCGATCATCCGCCGCATGCGGGTGATCAGCCGGCAGCCGCGACCGAAGTCGGTCAGGCCGATGCGGCTGGAGACCCGAAGGTCGATCCGCGCTCCGGCTCCGGCGGGGGCCACGCGCGCGGCCAGGTCGTCCTTGAACCCGAACCACATCCCGGTGGCGGTGGCTTCCAACCGCCGCCGGCCGGACGCATCTGGCGCCGGGTCGCTGCTGACCAGCTTCAACCCCGCCCGCTGCACCGCCGCCTCCACCCGCGCGTAAGCCTTGTCGGGGGTGGTGGTCAGCACGATGGGCGTGGCCGCCGGGCAGGTCTTGGCGTTGATCTCCGCCACCGACTGGCCGGCGAGCGTGGTGGTGAAGCGGGTGAAGGGCACCAGCGGCGCGCTCTCCACCGGATTGGTGTTGGGCCCCCGGTCCATCATCAGCTTGGGCGAGAACATCAGCGGGTCGGTCCAGTCGGTGGCGGTGTCGTGCACCGGCTGGGCCCGCACTGCGGCCGCCCGCCACCAGGACGAGGCGCCGGCCACCGTCGAGCCGAGCGCGATTGCGACCAGGGCCCAGACCAGGCCGCCCCGCGGCGGCGCGATCCACCAGATCAGGGCCAGCACGCCCAGCGCCGCGCCGATGATCGCCAGGGTCGGGGCGATGCGCACCGCCAGCCAGTCGAAGCCCAGATGGATGTCGAACCAGCCGGCCTTGGACCCGACCGCCCCCAGCAGCACCAGCAGCGGCGCGGCCACAGTCAGCACCAGGGCCGCGGCCAGCACCCAGCGCCGCAAGCGCACGATCCGCGCAGCCAATCCGGGCGACAGTGTCTGCGACCCCATGTTTCCTCCCCCGGGGATTTCCTCCCCTGGGCGTCGAGCGCCCGGCCGCAACCTACGCCGAACCGTCGCCGATTCCCAAGACGCGAGGTTCCTCAGGCGTCCGCCCGATCCCCCACCGCTGCAGCGAGCTGAGCCTCGCGCGGCCCCTCGGCGTCGATGCGGCGCCAGTCGATCGCGCCCAGGTCCTTGGCCAACTGGCCTTCCAGCACCGCCTCGTCGGCATCGGAGGCGTCGCCGCTGCGGCCGCGCACCCGCGCCCGCAGCACCGCGGCCGGCGCTTCCAGCCACAGGCCCTGGAAGCTCACGCCCATCGCCTGGGCCAGGGCCGCGGCGTCGGCGCGCTCGTCCGGCTTGAGGAAGGCCGCGTCCAGGATCACCGGCCAACCGGCCGCAAGCGCCGTGCGCGCCTCCGCCAGCATCAGGCCGTAGACCCGTTCGGACTGCTCGGGCGCATAGGCGGCCTTGGGCAGGGCCTCGGTCGGGCCGGCGCTCCATAGCCGCTTGCGGATCTCGTCGGTGCGCAGCACCACCGCCCCGGGCGTCGGCCCGAGCGCCAGCGCCAGCGCCCGCGCCAGGGTCGACTTGCCCGACCCTGACAGGCCGCCCAGCGCATAGAGCACCGGCTCGGGCGGCTGCAGGTGCGCCTGGGCCGCCGCCACATAGCGGCGCGCCACTTCCGGATCGCCGTCGTGGCCGGTGACGTGGGCCCGCACCGCCGCCCGCACCGACAGGAACAGCGGCAACGCCGCCAGACCCTCGAACCGCTCCGCCCCGAAGCAGCGCCCAGCCTGGTCCAGCCAGGCGTTCAGCACCCGGTTGGCCGCCGCAGCCCGCCCGCGAAACGCCAGGTCCATCAGCAGGAAGGCGGCGTCGTACATGACGTCGATCTCGCCCAGCACGTCGCTGAACTCGATGCAGTCGAACGGGGTCGGGCGGCCGTCCTCGACCATGATGTTGCCGAGGTGCAGGTCGCCATGGCAGCGCCGCACGAAGCCTGCATCCCGCCGCCGGTCCAGCAGCGCCGCATGGCGTTCGAACGCCGCGCGCGTAGCGGCCAGCAGCCGCTCCACCGGCTCGACCCCAAAGGTGCCCTCAAGACTGCGAAGCTGCTCGGCGTTGGAATTCAGCACATAGTCCAGCCCCGCCGCGCCGCGCCCCACCGGCCGCAGCGGCGCGCCGGCCTGCTCGTGGGCGATCTCGCGGCCCAGCCGCTCGGCCATCTCGCCGTCGACCTGCTCGGGGTGGTTGGCCAGGATCGACTGGCTGTCGAACGGCGCCATCTCCAGCGCCCAATCGATGACGTCACCCTCCCCGCCCAGGCGGAAGCCGCCGTCGGCCGCACGCGTCACCGCGTGTACGCCGCGATAGATCTGCGGCGCGGTGCGGCCGTTGAACTCCAGCTCGCGCCGGGTGGCCCACTCGCGCCTGTCCAGCGTGCTGAAATCCAGGAAGCCGAAATCCACCGGCTTCTTCAGCTTCAGCACCCGGTCTTCGAACACATAGACCTTGGCGATGGGGGTCTCGTGGCAGGCGCGCGGCGGCGCACTGGCCCCGGCGCCGGCCGCCATCCAGGCGTCGAGGGCGGGATCGATGCCGCCGCGGGTCCAAGGGCTCATTGGCAAGGACTCATGGGTAGAGGCGCACCGTGCTCCAGGGCGCGTCCAGGCCGTCGCGGTGGAACACCATGCGGTCGTGCAGGCGCGAGCGGCGGTCGCGCCAGAACTCGATCTGCAGCGGCTTGACCCGATAGCCGCGCCAATAGTCCGGCCGCGGCGGGGCGCTGTCGCCGAAGCGCGCCTCCAGCGTCGCCACCGCCTGCTCCAGCGTCTCGCGCGAGACCAGCGGCCGCGACTGGGCCGAGGCCCAGGCCCCGATCTGGCTGCCGCGCGGGCGGCTGGCGAAATAGGCGTCGGCCTCGGCGTCGGTGACCGGCTCGACCGGACCGCGGATGCGCACCTGGCGACGCAGCGACTTCCAGTGGAACAGCAGCGCCGCCTTGGGCGCGCCGGCCAGTTCCTGGCCCTTGGCGCTGTCGATGTTGGTGTAGAACACGAAGCCGCGCGGGTCGTGGCCCTTCAGCAGCACCATGCGCAGGTCGGGCAGGCCGTCGGCGTCGACGGTGGCCAGGGCCATGGCGTTGGGGTCGTTGGGCTCCTTGTCCTTGGCCTCGGCGTACCAGCGCTCGAACAGGGCGAAGGGTTCGTCGCCTTCGAACAGCCGCTCGTCGATCTCTTCAGCGGTTTGCACGGAAGCCCTCCTGGGTTTGAGATGGGCAGGGTTTGTGATGGGTGGGGTTTGTGATGGGTGGGGTTTGTGATGGATCGGGGGGTTCGATAGAAGGCCAAGCCATGTCGCACAACAGCTTCGGTCATCTGTTCCGCGTCACCACCTGGGGCGAAAGCCACGGGCCGGCGCTCGGTTGCGTGGTGGACGGCTGTCCCCCCGGCCTGTCGCTGACCGAGGCCGAGGTGCAGCACTGGCTCGACCGGCGCAAGCCCGGCACCAGCCGTTTCGTCACCCAGCGGCGCGAGCCGGACGCGGCGCGCATCCTGTCGGGCGTGTTCGAGGACGCGCGCACCGGCGGCCCGGTCACCACCGGCACGCCGATCGCGATGCAGATCGAAAACGTCGACCAGCGCTCCAAGGACTATGGCGAGATCGCCACCCAGTTCCGCCCCGGCCACGCCGACTATCCCTATTTCGCCAAGTACGGCGTGCGCGACTATCGCGGCGGCGGCCGCTCCTCGGCGCGCGAGACCGCGGCGCGGGTGGCGGCGGGCGCAGTGGCGCGCAAGGTGCTGGGGTCCGACGTGATCATCCGCGCCGCCCTGGTGCAGATCGGGCCGCACAAGATCGACCCGGCGCGCTGGGACTGGGCCGAGACCGAGGCCAATCCGTTCTGGTGCCCCGACGCCCAGACCACGCCGGTGTGGGAGAACTATCTGGAGCAGGTGCGCAAGGCCGGCTCCTCCACCGGCGCCGTGGTCGAGGTGCGGGCCGAGGGCGTGCCCGCCGGCTGGGGCGCGCCGATCTATGGCAAGCTCGACGCCGAACTGGCCGCGGCCCTGATGTCGATCAACGCCGTCAAGGGCGTAGAGATCGGCGCGGGCTTTGGCTCAGCCGAACTCAGCGGTGAGGAAAACGCCGACGAGATGAGCCTCGGCAATGACGGCGAGGTGCTGTTCCACTCCAACAACGCCGGGGGCGTGCTGGGCGGCATCTCCACCGGCCAGCCGGTGATCGCGCGCCTGGCGCTGAAGCCCACCTCCTCGATCCTGACCCCGCGCCGTTCGCTCAATGAGGCCGGCGAGACGGTGGAGGTGCGCACCACCGGCCGCCACGACCCCTGCGTCGGCCTGCGCGCGGCGCCGGTGGCCGAAGCCATGATGGCCTGCGTGCTCGCCGACGCCCTCCTGCGCCACCGCGCCCAGACCGGCGGCGGGGTGTTTGCGCCGGGGCGTGAAGGGCGGCGGTAGGGATTTCCTTCTCCCCTTGCGGGAGAAGGAAGGGGCCCGCGTCGCGAAGCGGCGTGGGAAGGATGAGGGGTCGACGGTCAACGGATCGCGCAGCGCGACCCCTCACCCTCCCATCGCAAGCGATGGGCCCCTCCCTCTCCCACAAGGGGCGATGGGCTAAGCGCCCCGCACTATCATCGCCGCCTTGGCCAAACATTCCGGATAAAGCCGGTGCTCGGCCTCCAGCACCCGCCCGGCCAGCAGCTCCGGCGTGTCGCCCAGCAACACCGGGACCTCGGCCTGGCCGATCACCGGGCCTTCGTCGACGCCTTCAACCACCCAATGCACGGTGCAGCCGGCGCGTTCGTGGCCGGCCTCGATGGCGCGGGCGTGGGTGTGCAAACCGGGGAACAGCGGCAGCAGGCTGGGGTGGATGTTGATCATCCGCCCTTCCCACGCCGCGGTGAAGCCGCCGGTCAGCACGCGCATGTAGCCGGCCAGGGCGATCAGCTCGACGCCTGAGGCGTCCAGCGCCGCCTGGATCTCGGCCTCGTGAGCGGGGCGGTCCTTCTTGAACGGGCGGTGGTCGATGGCGACCGCCGCGATCCCGGCGGCGCGCGCCAGATCCAGCCCGCCCGCGTCGGGGTTGTTGGACAGGACCAGCACGATCTCGGCCGGGTAGTCGGGCGCCTTGGCCGCCTGGATCAGCGACGCGAGGTTGCTGCCCCGGCCCGAGACCAGGACAGCGACGCGGACACGGCTCATGCCGGGGCGAGCTCGCCCACCACGAAGGCGGTCTCGCCGGCGTTCAGCAGGGCTGCCATGACCGGCTCGGCCTCGCTCGGCGACACGATCAGCAGCAGGCCGACGCCGCAGTTGAAGGTGCGGCGCATCTCGGCGTCGGACACGGCCCCGGTCTGCTGCAGCCAGGTGAACACCGGCGGCAGCTCCCACGACGCCCAGTCGAAGCGCGGGCGCAGGGTTTCGGGGATCACCCGCGGCGGGTTCTCGATCAGGCCGCCGCCGGTGATATGGGCGCAGGCCTTGACCGCGCCCGAGCGCAGCAGCGGCAGCACGCTCTTCACATAGATGCGGGTGGGCCGCATCAGCGCCTCGGCCAGGCTGACGCCCGGCTCGAACGGCGCCGGGGCGTCCCAGCCCAGGCCCGAGCGCTCGACGATGCGGCGGACCAGCGAATAGCCGTTGGAGTGCGGGCCCGAGGAGCCCAGGCCGATCAGCAGGTCGCCCGGCCGCTGGCCGTTCATGTCGGGCAGCACGTGGCCGCGCTCGACGGCGCCGACCGAGAAGCCGGCCAGGTCGTAGTCGCCCGAGCCGTACATGCCGGGCATCTCGGCGGTCTCGCCGCCGACCAGGGCGCAGCCGGCCTGGCGGCAGCCCTCGGCGATGCCGGAGACCACGGCGGTGGCGGCGGCTACGTCCAGCTTGCCGGTGGCGTAATAGTCCAGGAACAGCAGCGGCTCGGCGCCCTGGGCCAGCAGGTCGTTGACGCACATGGCGACCAGGTCGACGCCCACGGTGTCGTGGCGGCCGGTCTCGATGGCGATCTTGAGTTTGGTGCCCACGCCGTCGGTGGTGGTCACCAGCAGCGGGTCGGCGTAGCCGGCGGCCTTGAGGTCGAACAGGGCGCCGAAGCCGCCCAGGCTGGCGTCCGCGCCAGCGCGGCGGGTCGAGCGGGCCAGGGGCTTGATCGCATCCACCAGCGCTTCACCGGCGTCGATATCCACGCCCGCCTGTGCGTAGGTCAGGCCGTCGGGCTGATCAGTCATTGAACACTTTCCATCGAACACGGTCTCGCGCGCGACCTTTTGGGCGGCACTTTCCCTTGGACCCGCGCAGAAGCGGGCTATAGCTACCTCATGACGCCGATCACTTCCAACGCAGAGCTCGAGGCTTTCTGCGCCTATCTGGCCGACCAGCCCTTCATCGCCGTGGACACAGAGTTCATGCGCGAGACCACCTATTGGCCGAAACTATGCCTGATCCAGGCCGCCGGACCCGAGCATGGCGCGGTGATCGACCCGCTGGCCGAAGGGCTGGACCTGGAGCCGTTCCTGCACCTGATGCGCGACGAGCGCATCCTCAAGGTGTTCCACGCCGCACGCCAGGACGTGGAAATCTTCAATAATCTCAAGGCCATCCCCAAGCCGCTGTTCGACACCCAGGTGGCGGCCATGGCGGCGGGCTTCGGCGAGCAGATCGCCTACGACGCCCTGGTGCGCCAGATGCTGCGCGTCGACCTCGACAAGTCGAGCCGCTTCACCGACTGGGCGCGCCGGCCGCTGTCCGAGGCCCAGCTGACCTACGCCCTGGCCGATGTGACGCACCTGGCGAAATTCTATCCCAAGCTCCGCGAGCGGCTGGAAAAGGCCGGCCGGCTCAACTGGGTGGCCGAGGAGATGGCCGCCCTGACCGATCCGGCGGCCTATGACGTGGAACCGGAAAAGGCCTGGCGGCGGCTGAAGCCGCGCAAGTTCACCGCCAAGTATCTGGCGGTGTTCAAGGCCGTGGCCGCCTGGCGCGAGCGCACCGCCCAGACCCGCGACCAGCCGCGCGGCCGCATCCTCAAGGACGAGGCGATGGACGAGATCGCCACCCAGACCCCCATCGACGCCGACGGCCTGAACCGCCTGCGCTCGGTGCCCAAGGGCTTCGGCGGCTCCAAGTTCGGCCCCGAACTGCTGGCGGCGATCCGCGAGGCGCTGAAGGACCCCGAGGCCTACGCCCCGGCCGTTGAGCGCGCGCCGCCGCCGCCCCAGAACGCCGGCGCCACGGTGGAACTGCTCAAGGTGCTGCTGAAGGCTCGGGCCGAGGACGCCGGCGTGGCCTCCAAACTGATCGCCACGGTCTCGGACCTGGAGAAGATCGCCGCCGACGACCACGCCCAGGTCGGCGCCCTGCACGGCTGGCGGCGCGAGGTGTTCGGCGAGGACGCACTACGGCTCAAGCGCGGCGAACTGGCCCTGGTGCTGGACGGAGCCCGGGTGAAGGTGGCCGAGCTCGCCCCGACGCAGGTGGCCAAGGCGGCGAGCGGGGGCTGATCCCCCTCGCCGCGCAGACCAGAGCCCCTAGCCTCCTAGGCTCCTAGCCCCCCAGGTCCTCGACGCGGTGCGGAACGCCGAGCACGGCCGCCAGGGAGGCGAGGCGCTTGCGGGTCTGCTCGCCCAGCACCAGATCGGACGCGCCGGGCTTCAGCGTCAGCACCAAAGTCCCGTCGCGCAGATCCAGCCCGCACACCGCCAGCAGGGTTTCGCTGCGGCCCGACATGTCGCAGGCCAGGCGCATGGCGGCGCCGAGCGCGCGGGCGCGCTGCAACCGCTCGGGCGACAGGATCTTGTCCAACCCGCTGCCCGGCCGGATGGTCGCCTGGGTGGTGTGGCGCGAGAACACGGCGGCGGCCAGATAGGCCCGCTCGGCATGGCTCTGACCGGGGATCGGCGCGCGCAGCACCTGGTCGAAGGCCAGGTCGGCGCGATGGTCCGGATGCAGCCGGGCGCCAAGATCGGCCAGGCGACAGGCCGCGGCCAGCAGCAGGCCGTCGCGCGGCGGCTGGCCGGGGAACATCGGCGGTAGCGCGCGCCACAGCGGCGCCAGCCACGTCTCCAGCGCCGGCCCCAGGATATCGCTGGCGCCCATGCGCTGGCCGAGCGCCGCGCAGCCTTCCAGCAACGGGTCCTGGCCGCGCAGCGTCGGGGCCATGGCGTCGAGCAGCAGCCCCTCGCGCAGGCCGTAGGCCGAGAAGCTCACCGTCTGCAGGCGCAGGGTCTCGACCAGGGCCTCCAGCACCAGGGCGGCGTAGGCCAGGGTCTCGGCCCGCTTCTTGGACACGCCGGGCATCCGCTCCAGCGAGGCGCGGGACTGGCGGGCCACGAAGCGGGCGGCGTCCAGCGCCTCGCGGGCGTTGAGTTCGTACTGGTGCACGATCCGCAGCGGATAGCCCACGGCCTCCATGTGGATCAGGGCGATGTTCCGCCAGGCGCCGCCTACCGCATAGAAGGTGTCGCAGGCATAGAATTCGGCGCACTTGGCCAGGTGGGCGCGGATGGCGCGGGCGGTGCCCAGCCCCTCGACCGGCGCGGGCGCGCCCAGGGCGAAGGGCCCGAGCGGCAGGGTGACGCCGCGGCCGGGCCGCCCCTCGACCAGGCGCACCAGTTCCAGGCTCGACCCCCCGAGATCGCCCACCACGCCATCGGCGTCGGGATGGCCGGCGGTGACGCCCAGCGCGGAGAAGTGCGCCTCCTCCTCGCCGGACAGCACGCGGATCTGCAAGCCGGTCTCGGCGCGCACGCGGTTGACGAAGGCCGGCCCGTCCTTGGCCTGGCGCACGGCGGCGGTGGCGGCGCTGAACACCTGCACGGGGCCGGCGCCGTCGAGCACGGCGCGGAAGCGGCGCAGCGCCGACATGGCGGCGGCCACGCCCTCGGGTGACAGCCGGCCGCTCTTGCCGACGTCGCGACCCAGGCCGGCCAGCACCTTTTCGTTGAACACCGTCCAGATCGCCCGGCCCTCCAGGCGATACATCACCAGGCGGACAGAGTTCGATCCAACGTCGATGACCGCGACGTCGCGGCTCGGCCTATCGTCTGGGGCCCACATGCTCGAACGCACGGGGCAGGATTTTCACATTGCGTCCGCGGCCGGACAGGCTGGGATTGGTCATGAAATAATCATGGGCCGAGAAGGGCTTGCGGATTTCGCGAGTGTCGTAGCGCTTGTAGACGCCATCGGCCGCCAGCGTCCAGCTTTGAGCTTCGTCGTTCAGGTTTGCGACCATGATCTGGTCGAGCACCTGCTGGTGCACGGTGGGGTTCTCCACCGGGACCAGGGTCTCGATGCGCCGGTCCAGGTTGCGCGGCATCCAGTCGGCCGAGGAGATGAACACCCGCGCCTTGGGGCTGGGCATCTCGGCCCCGTTGGCGAAGCAGACGATGCGGCCGTGCTCGAGGAAGCGGCCGACGATGCTCTTGACGTGGATGTTCTCCGACAGGCCGGGCACGCCGGGACGCAGGCAGCAGATGCCGCGCACCACCAGGTCGATGCGCACCCCGGCCTGGCTGGCGGCGTACAGGGCGTCGATGATCTCGGGATCGACCAGCGAGTTCAGCTTGGCCCAGATGGCGGCCGGCTTGCCGGCGCGGGCGTTCTCGGCCTCCCGGCCGATCTGCTCCACCAGCGAGGACTTCAGCGTCAGCGGCGAGATCGCCAGCCGGTCCAGCTTCTCCGGCTTGGCGTAGCCGGTGATGTAGTTGAACACCTTGCTGGCGTCGCGGCCCAGCGCCGGGTCGCAGGTGAACAGCGACAGGTCGGTGTAAATCTTGGCCGTGATCGGGTGGTAGTTGCCGGTGCCGAAGTGGCAGTAGGTGCGCAGGCCCGTCGCCTCGCGCCGCACCACTACCGAGATCTTGGCGTGGGTCTTGTACTCGATGAAGCCGAACACGACGTGGACCCCGGCCCGCTCGAGGTCGCGCGCCCACTTCAGGTTGGCCGCCTCGTCGAAGCGGGCCTTGATCTCCACCAGGGCGGTGACGTTCTTGCCGCGGTCGGCGGCGTCGATCAGGGCGGCGACGATGGGGCTGTCGTGGCTGGTGCGATAGAGCGTCTGCTTGATCGCCAGCACGTTGGGATCGGCCGCCGCCTGGCGCAGGAACTGCACCACCACGTCGAAGCTCTCGTACGGGTGGTGGACCAGGATGTCCTTCTCGTGGATGGCCGCGAAGCAGTCGCCGCCATGCTCCAGCACCCGCTCGGGGAAGCGCGGCTCGTAGGGCGGGAACTTCAGTTCGGGCCGGCCCGAGGGGATCAGCTCGTTCAGCTGCGACAGGCCCAGAAGGCCGTCGGTGCGCACCACCTCTTCCGGGTGGCAGTGGAGGTTGCGCAGGATCAGGTCCTGCAGCTCCTCGGGCATGGAGGTCTCGAGCGCGATCCGCACCACCGACCCGCGGCGGCGCTGGCGCAACAGGGCCTCGAACTCGCGCACCAGGTCTTCGGCCTCTTCCTCGATCTCCACGTCGCTGTCGCGGATGATCTGGAACAGGCCCTGGGCCTCGATCTCGCAGTCCGGGAACAGCCGGTCGAGGAACATCGCCAGCAGGCTTTCCAGGGCGATGTAGCGGCGCTCGGCGCGGGGCGAGCGGCGGCTGGTCTCGGGCGTCAGCGGCCAGAACCGCTTCACCCCGTTGGGCACCGGGGCCAGGGCGTAAAACGTCTTGCCGTCGGCGCGCTTGAGCTTGAGCGCGAGCGCGCAGGCCAGGTTGGGCAGGAACGGGAACGGATGCGCCGGGTCGATCGCCAGCGGGGTCAGCACCGGGAACAGGTCGGCCAGGAAGGTGGCCTCCAGCGCCTTGCGCTCGGCCGCCGTCACCTCGGCCGTCTCGACCACATGGATCTTTTCCTTGGCCAGCTCGCCGCGCAGGGTCTTCCAGATGCGCTGCTGGGCGGTCATCAGCTCGGTGGCGGCGCTCGAGACGCGGGCGAGCTGCTCGGCCGGGGTCAGCCCGTCCAGGCTGACCACCCGCACGCCCTCGCGCACCTGCCCCTTCAGGCCGGCGATGCGCACCATGTAGAATTCGTCGAGGTTGTTGGCCGAGATCGACAGGAAGCGCAGCCGCTCGAGCAGGGGATGGCGGCGGTTCTCGCTCTCCTCCAGCACGCGCTCGTTGAAGCGCAGCCACGAAAGCTCGCGATTGAAGAAGCGTTCCGGCGAGTTCAGCAGCGCCGGATCAAGCTTGAGCTTGTTCGACGGCGGCAGGGACGGCGCAGGCGCGGCCTCGGGCTCGAGGTGGACGATCTCGCTCATACTCTCATCTTAACTGGCGGGCGGCGACCGTTTGATGACCGCAAGCTTCGCGCGCGGCGTCAAGGCCGCCGCCCAAACTTGATCTATTTCGTGTCTGGCGCGTCGGCGTCGGGCGCGTCGGCGTCCTTGGCGCAGGCGTCCGGAGCGCAGGCGTCTGGCAAGCCAGCTTCGTCGGCGTCGGCGTCGTCCCGGCCGCCCTCCTCCTGGTCCATGTCCTCCAGCACCTGGCGGGCCAGGGCGCGGGACACCGGGCGGTGGGCCACGTCGGCCGCCTCGTCCAGCCGCGCCACCACCTGGCGGGCATGGACGGCCGAGCGCTCGATGCGGCGCAGCAGATAGGCGAGAAGCTCATCCGAGGGCCGGATGTTCCGCTCACGGAAGAACTTCGCCAGCATGGCCGTGAGCACCGCGTCGTCGGGCTCTTCCAGTTCGGCCACCGGCAGCGCGTTGAGGCGCGAGCGCAGGTCCGGCAGTTCGGCCGGCCACTGGGTGGGCGGCGTGCGCGCGGTCATCAGCAGGCCAGCGCCGTGGCGGGCGGCGACGTTGAGCAGGTGGAACAGCGCCTCGCCTTCCAACCGGTCGTCGGCGTCGTCAACTAGGATCGGCCGCTCCAGCCCCTCGGGCTCGGGGCCGTTGGGCGACAGCACCTGGGCGTTGACGCGCCGGGCCCAAATGGTGGCGAGATGAGTCTTGCCCGACCCGGGCGGTCCGACCAGGACCAGGGCTCCCCCACGCCAATCCGGCCACGCATCAAGCGCCTCGGTGGCCGCTAGATTCGACTGCGAGACGGTAAATGCGGCGCGCGCGTAGGAAGGCGAACGCTGAAGGCTTAGACGAAGCTGCGCCGACAAGTGAGCAATCCAAAACTACACCGCTGAGATTCTATCAGGAGCAGAATGGAACGTCGATGTGTGCAGGGACGATTTTCCCGCCTAAAATGGTTACGACGACGGGCCGAACCAACTTTAGCGGGAACCTAGATTTGCCGCTCGGCGTCATCAACAGCCAAGCTGGGGACAAGTCCATGAACGAAACAGTCGAGTCACGACCGCCGTTTCCGCCGTTCACCCGGGAAACCGCCATCCAGAAGGTCCGTGGCGCCGAGGACGGATGGAACAGCTGCAACCCGGAAAAGGTGTCGCTCGCCTACTCTCCGGACAGCCGCTGGCGCAACCGGGCCGAGTTCCTCAACGGCCGCGCCGAGATCGTGGCCTTCCTCACCCGGAAATGGAACCGGGAACTGGATTACCGCCTGATCAAGGAGCTTTGGGCCTTTACGGACAATCGCATCGCCGTGCGCTTCGCCTATGAATTCCATGACGACAGCGGCCAATGGTTCCGCGCGTATGGCAACGAGAACTGGGAGTTCGGCGACAATGGCCTGATGCGGGTGCGTCACGCCTGCATCAACGACCTGCCGATCACGCCCGAGGCGCGCAAGTTCCACTGGGATCGCAGCGGCCCGCGCCCGGCCGACCATCCGAGCCTGAGCGACCTGGGTCTCTAGGACGCGGCCCTAAAACCTACAGGGGGCGGCCACCCGCGCCGTCCGCCAGAGTCGCTTGTCTGGGGCGACATCTGGCGGTCTTGATAAAACCGCTTTGGACGCGCCTGATCCGCGCGTTCACGGATTTCGGGTGGCCGCCATTCCTTCGCTTCGTCCCGGTCGACGCCTCTCGGGCCTGGCCCTGGCCGCTTGCGCCCTGCCCCTGCTTGCGGCCGAGGCGCCGCCGCCAACCGGTTCAGCCGCCGTATCGGGGGGCACTTCCCACAGCTCCGCCGCCGCGGCCGAGCCGGAACCCGAGCCCCAGTCCACCGTCTCGGGCGTGACCGTCACCGCCAGGCGGGCCATCCCCAAGGTCGAGAGCACCTTCCCGGCCAAGGGAAGCAAGGTGGCGCCGGGGCTGCTGGTGCTGCGGGTGACCTTCACCGAGCGGATGCACGAGGACGGCTGGTCCTATGTGCCGAGCGCCAAGGGCCTGTATCCCGATTGCGCCAGGACCCCTCGCCTGCTGGACGACCGCAAGACCTTCGTCCTGATCTGCCGCACCCTGCCGTCCAAGACCTATGCGGTGTGGTTCAACCAGCCGCCGCTGGTCGACTTCAGCGGCGGCGGCCACTCGGCCATCCCCTACGAGCTGACCTTCACCACCGCCGACGACGAGCCGATCCGCACGCTCGCCGACGCCATCAAGGCCGACAAGGCCCTGACCAGCGCGTCCAACCCGGTGGAACCTCTGGGCTCGCCAGCGCTTGGTCAGCCGCACGAAACCCCGGAGTAAGGCTTTCCATGACCACGCCCCAGCAGATCCGGGTGGCTCGGTTCGTCGATGCGCGGGGCCATCGCTGCCCGACGCCGACGCTGCGGCTGCGACGGGCCCTGGAAGGCGTGGGAGCCGGCGACACGGTGGAGCTGGTGGCCGACGACCCGATGGCCAAGATCGACGTGCCCCATTTCGCGGCCGGCGCGGGTCACGAACTGTCGGCTACGACGACGGAAGGTTCCGTGCTGCGCTTCTGGGTACGGAAGCGTGCAGTTGACGCGGCCGACGCGGCGCACCCTCAGGCGTGAGCGCCAGCTCCATCTCGGTGGCCACCGCGCCACCGAAGAACACCGCGTTGACGTTCCACGACAGCCAGACCAGGAACACCACCACCGCGCCGATCGAGCCGTAGGTGGCGCCGAAATTGGCCACCCGCCCGACGTAGAAGGCGCAGGCCCACGAGGCGAGGATCGACATGGCCGCCGCCACCGCCCCGCCCATGGCCGAGGAGCGCCAGCCGATGGCGTGGCTGGCCATGGCGTAGCGGTACAGCAACACGAAGCCGATCATCAGCCCGGCCGATTCCCAGGTCCACTCGTTGTTCAGCCACGACTGGCCGAGCAGTTCGAGCTTGAAGGTCGAGGCCAGCACCCGCACCGCCAGGAAGGCGCCGGACGAGGCGATCAGGATGGCGAAGGCGCCGATCGCCACCAGCAGCGCCAGCACGTTGAAGCGCACGAAGCCGCGGGGATTGTCTTCCTCGTAGATGAACGACAGCCCGGCCAGCAGCGCCTTGAAGCCCCGGTGGGCGGCGTACAGACCGATGCCCAGGGCGAAGGCGCTCTGCACCGACACCGCCGAGCGCGAGGCGCCGACCAGGCGGCCAAGCTCGGTCTGGACCAGGTCCTGGGCCTGGGGCGGCATCAGATTGGACAGGGCCGAGGCCAGGGCCTCGATCTGGTCCGGCGGCGCCAGCAGGCCGTAGAGGCCGACCAGGATCGCCAGGGCGGGAAACACCGCCAGCAGGGCGAAGAACGACACCCCGCCGACATAGAGCATCACATCGCGACCCCACAGACGACTGAGCGCCCGGCGCAACACGCCAAGTCCAGGGATGATCAGGTGTCGCGTCGGAATGGCGGGTCTCGACAAGGGCGGGTGGGCGTCGACCGGACGCAGGGCGCGTGCGAGCTTCGCTGGGAAACCGCCCACGCCGAGGCGCCAAGTACGTTCATTCACGGCTATGATCCATAAACGATTCACGCGCCATACTGTCGAGATAACGGCGTTCACACGCGGAAGGTTCGAGATGAGCTGTGTCGGCTAGCGTGCGAATTCTGATCGTCACCCGCGATGAAGCGATCGCCACGCCCCTGGCCCACGGCCTGGACGCGCTCGGCTGGCGCACCGTCACCGCGCGTGGCGCGCACTCGGCCGCCGTGGCGCTGGAGGACCTGCCGATCGAGGCCGCCGTGGTGATCGAGGAAGATCCCCGCGACGCCCTGGCGGTGGCGGAACGGCTGCGCGCCGCCCGCGCCCCGGGCTTCTTACCGGTGATCAGCGTGCCCACCGGCGCCGATCCCGGCGACATGGGGGTGTTCGACCTCAGCATGTCGCGCAGCTGCCATCCCACCCAGCTCGCCTTGCGCCTGAAGCAGCTGATGCGCTCGGCCGCCGCCGAGGAGGAGTTCGAGCTCAGACGGCGCACCTTCGCCGAACTCGGCTTCGACGCCCCGCGCCCCGACGCCGAGATCACGCCGCTGCAGGTGCTGACGGTGGGCGAGCCCGCGCCCAAGTTCCTGGCCCTGTCCCACGCCCTGCGCCAGCGCGGCGCCGAGGTGACCGGCGCCTTCACCGCCTACACCGCCTTCGACTACCTGCACGAGCGCGCCTTCGACGCGGTGGTGCTGTGGGCGGGCGAGACTCAGGCAGAGGCCCTGTCCATCGCCGGCGGCATGCGCCGCAACAGCCGGCTCTACCACCTGCCGACCCTGCTCTACCTGCGCGACCAGAGCCAGATCGACCTGGCCGGCGCCTACCGGCGGGGCCTGACCGACATCGCCAGCGCCGACACCGCCGAAAGCGAGACCGCGCGCCGCACCGTGGCCCTGGCCCGCGCCTACCGCCGCGAAAGCTCGATCCGGCGGGCGCTGGAATCGGTGCGCGGCCCCGGCCTGACCGACCCGGCCACCGGCCTGTTCACCGAAGCCATGTACGCCAGCCACGTGGCCCGCCTGGCCGAGCGCGCCACCGAGCTGCGCCGGCCGCTGTCGCTGGCCATGCTGCGCATCGGCGATAGCCTCACGGTGAAGCGCGTCCGCGCCAGCGGCTGGCTCGACCGCGCCCTGCCCCAGATCGGCTCGATGATCGGCCGGCTGGTCCGGGCCGAAGACACCGCCGCGCGCATCGGCCCCGAAATGTTCGCCCTGGCCCTGCCCGGCGCCGACGAGGCCGCGGCCCAGAGCGCCATCAGCCGCATCGCCGCGGTGATCGCCTGCACCGCCTTCCCGGCCGGCGACAACGAGAAGCCCTTCACCGCCGACTTCGAGACCGCGGCGGCCGAGCTGCGTCCGGGCGAGACCGCCGGCCGCGCCCTGGAACGCGCCGCCGCCGGCCTGGAGCTGCGCCCGGCGGGCTGAGGCTTCAGCTTATCCAACTGTCATCCCGGCCGAAGGACCGCCTTGCGGGCCGTAGAGCCGGGACCCAGAGGCCGCAGCCTCGTCACCTGGGTCCCGGACAGCCTCTGCGAGGCTTCCGGGATGACAATGTGTGAGATCCCTGAGCGCCGAGCCGCCTAAGCCGAGGCCGAAGTCGGCGAGGGGTCTTCCACCCCGGCGAGTTCAGGCTCTTCCACAGCCGCGACTTCCGGCTCGGCCACTTCAACCGCCACCGCCGGGCCTTCCAGCAGGGCGACCTCGGTCGCCTCCACGTCGATGGCCTCCACCTCAACCGGCTCGGCGGTGTCGGCGAACAGCTTGCGCGCCGCCGACGTCACCCAGGCGGTGGGCAGGTCGAACATGTGGCAGACGACCTGGTTCAGCTCCGGGTCGATCTTCTTGAACACCTCGAACTCGCGCGGCCCGCGCAGCGCCCGCGCCTTGGCCCCCCAGGGCGCATAGAGCCGCTCGTCGGACGGTCCGAACAGGCCGAGCGTCGGCGCATCGGCGGCGGCGGCCAGGTGCATCAGCCCGCTGTCGTTGCCGATGAACAGCCGCGCCCGCTTGAGCAGGGCGTAGGCGGTCAGCAGGTCCACCCGGCCCACGGTGTCGATCAGCCGGGCGCGCGGGATCACCCGGCGCACCGCCTCGGCGGCGAAGCGATCGCTGGGCCCGCCCAGCAGCAGCAGCCGGCCGTTGGCCATCGGCCCGCCGGGCCCCAGCAGCTCGGCCGCCACCACGGCGAAGCGTTCCGCCGGCCAGGTCTTGCCGACCCAGTTGGCGGCCGGGGCCATGGCCAGGATCGGCCCCTCGCCGGCCGCCAGCATCGCCTCGGCGGCGGCTTCGGTCTCGGCGCTGGTGAACAGGTAGGGCGCGGGCGGATCGTCCTCCACCCGCAGCACGCGAGCAGCCTCGAGCACCTTGTGCAGCGGCTCCAGGCCCGGCGCCAAAGGCTTCTTCACCGCCCGGCGGCGCGCATTGAGGAACCGCGACAGGGCCGAGCCGCGCATGTCGACGACCACGCCCCAGCGCCGCCCACGCACCATCCGCCACAGCTTGAACCAGTGCAGGCTGGCCTTTTCCTTCTCCAGCGGGATCAGCCGGTCGAGGTTCGGGATGTCGCGGAACAAGGGCGCGGTCAGGGGCGAGGCGACCACGGTGAAGCGGGCGTGCGGTATCTCCTCCGACAGCCGGTGCATGAGGCCGGAGGTCAGCACAGCGTCGCCCACGCGGCTGGCGGTGATGAACAGGATGGGAAAGCGTCCGATCGCCATCGCATTCGCTCCTCTCGAGCATGATAAACCGAAAGCGGTCGCCGTTTCCGGTTATCGCGCTCCGTTGCGCTCGACGAGAGCTGCTGGGCCTGGTCGGACGAATCCCCCCAACCCGCAAACGCCCCCGCGGTTGGTCGCCGCGCCCAACCCCCGCGACAACCCCTGGAGCATGACAGCCCCTGCGGCTGGTTACCACTTTCGACGACCACGCTCTGGCGCGGCCGACCGTCCCAGCCCAAATTCACTCTATGACCACTTCGAGCCTATCCGAGTCCGCCTGCGCCGTCCTGCCCGAACGCGCCCTGATCGCTGTATCGGGGCCGGATTGGCGCAGCTTTCTACAGGGGTTGATCACCCAGGACGTGGAAAGCCAGGGCGAGGGCGAACTGCGCTACGCCGCCCTGCTCACGCCCCAGGGCCGGCTGCTCTACGACCTGTTCGTCGCCAGCCACGCCGAGGGCGCGACCCTGGACGTCCCGGCCGAGTTCCGCGACGCCCTGCTGGCCAAGCTCAAGCTCTACCGCCTGCGGGCCAAGGTCGAGATCGCGGCCCTGGACGGCGAGGTGCGCGCCCTGTTCGGCGACGCGACCGACGCGCCCGGTCCCGGCTGGCTGCGCGATCCCCGCCTACCGGGGCTCGGCTGGCGCGCGGTCTCCGACGTCGCCCAGCCCGCAGCCGCCCGCGCCGCCTCGGCCGACGACTACGACGCCCACAGGCTCGCCATCGGCGCGCCGGACCTGCTGCGCGACCGCCTGTCGGACAAGGCCTATGCGCTGGAGGCCAATCTCGACCTGCTGCACGCGGTGGACTTCAAGAAGGGCTGCTTCGTCGGCCAGGAGACCACCTCGCGCATGAAGCGGCGCTCGGTGGTGAAGTCCCGCCTGGTCCCCATCGCCTTCGACGGCCCGCCGCCCGAGCCGGGCGCGGAGGTGCTGGCGGGCGAGCTGCGCGCCGGCGAGGTGCGCTCGGGCCGCGACGGCCGCGCCCTGGCCCTGCTGCGGCTGGACCGGGCGTTTGGGGCGACCGAGGCGCTCACGGTGGAGGGCCGGCCGGTGCGGCTCGACCCGCCGGACTGGCTCAAGACGGCCGTGGACGAGGCGGTCGCCGCGGCCGCCGCCTGAGCCACGAGCCGCGCGCCACAAGCCTGAACCCGAGGTAACTTCGCCGGGGAGCCGGTTCCGTGCCATGCTCGACCCGGGATTGTCAGATTCGAGCTTGATGTGACTTTGAAACGCGCCGCCGTGGCGCTCGCGCCGCGGGAACTGTCCACCGTCCGGGTCGCCGTGGTGATCATGGCGGCGATCCTGACCGGCTTCGCGCTCTGGGCGCTGCGCCACATCCTGACGCCGTTCATGCTGGCGCTGTTCCTGCTGCTGATGGTCGACGGCCTGGCGCGGGGACTGCAGGAGCGCATCAAGGGCTTTCCTGCCCGGCTGGCCCTGCCCACGTCCATGGTGCTGATCCTGGCCATGTTCGTCTTCGCCATCTGGATGATCGTCGACAACGCCGGGGATTTCCTGGCCCAGTCGCACGACTATGCGGTGCGGCTGAACGCGGTGCTGGAAACCGGCTCGCGCGAGATGGGGCTGACGGTCACCCCCACCGTCGATCAGCTGATCCACCGGCTCAACCCGGTGCGCTACGCCGGCAGAATCGCCGCGGCGCTGAAGACCGGCGGCGAGGCTGCGGTGTTCGTGCTGATCTATCTTGGCTTCATGATCGCCTCGCGCCAGGGCTTCTCGCGCAAGGCGGCCGAGATGTTCCAGGACTCCACCGAGATGGCGGAAGCCAACCGGGTGTTCGACCGCGTGCGCAAGGGCGTGGAGAGCTACATCTGGGTCCAGACCATCGTCGGCCTGATCATCGGCGCCGCCTCGGCCGCCCTGATGTTCGCCATGGGGCTGCAGCACGTGCTGTTCTGGAGCTTCATCATCTTCCTGGCCAACTACATCCCCGCCATCGGCGCGGCCATCGGCGTGCTGTTCCCGCCGGTGTTCGGCCTGGTGCAGTTCCCCGAGCTGTGGAAGCCGATCGTGCTGCTGGTTGGGCTGGAGGCCATCCACTTCGCCGTCAGCCACGTGATCCAGCCGCGGATGCAGGGCAAGAACCTGAACCTCGACCCGCTGGTGGTGCTGCTGGCCCTGGCTTTCTGGGGCGCGATCTGGGGCGTGGCCGGCGCGTTCCTGTCCACGCCGCTGACGGTGATGGCCATGGCTATCCTGGCCGAGTTCCGCGGCGGCCGTCCCATCGCCGTGCTGCTCTCCAGCGACGGCAAGCCCTACGCCGCCGAGGACTGAGGCCTTACGGCCCAGGCCCTAAGGCGCCAGCCCGAATTCCTTCGCCAGCCGCGGCAGCTGGGGCGCCGCGGCGGCGGCGGCCTGCATGTCGGCCCGCCCGGCGCTGGCGTCGCCGGTCTTCACGCGGGCCAGGCCGCGGGCATACAGCGCCCAGTGGTTGGCGGGGTCGGCCTGGACCACGTCATTGTAATCCGCCAAGGCCTGATCGGCCTGACCCAGGCGCAGATAGGCCAGGCCTCGGCCGTTCTCGGCCCTGGCGTAGCCGGGGCGGAGCTTGAGCGCGCGGTTGCAGTCGGCCAGGGCCAGTTCGAGCCGCTGGCCCAGCTCCGCGCGGGCGTTGCAGCGCGTAGCCAGCACGGCGGGCAACCGGGAATCGTCGTCGTGCTCTTCGATCCATGGATCGAGCTCGGCGATCGCCTGCTCGTACATGTGGACCTGCAGATAGGCCTCGCCCACTTCGACGCGGGTGTAGGGTGGCGAGTAGACTTCGCGCTCGGCGACGGAAAACTCGCTTCTGGCGCCCGCTTCGTCGTGCAGGCTGAGCAAGGCCCTTCCCCGCAGGAGGCGCGCATCGACGAGCTTCGGCTCGATGGCGAGGGCCACGTCGGTGTCGGCCTTGGCCTCGACGTACTGCTTGAGGCGAATCCGAGCCTGCGCCCGGCCTACGAGAGAGTCGAGGTCGTGCGGCGCATCGTTGAGGATCACGGTGAAGGCGTCCGCGGCCTCCTGGTTCTTGCCGTCATGAAGCAGCTTTTGGGCCGCCACCGTCCTGGCCGGCACGTGCACGACAGTGACGGAGCCGACCTTGGTCCGGGTGGTCGCGCCGTCCGGAACAGACGCGGCCTGCGGCAGCGGCAGCGCCGCGGCGGGCATCGGCAGCGCCGCGGGCGGCGGGATGTCGCCCCCCTTGAGATCGAGGTCGAAGACCGGGCCGCCGTTGTAGGTGAAGTAGATCTTGTTCTGGCTCTTGGCGATGTAGATGCGGTGCGACAGCAGGAAGTCGGCGCCCAGCAGCATGTCGAACTGGTCGCCCTTGAGGTCGCCGATGCGCAGGCGGGTGTCCTTCACCTCCTCGTCGCCCAGCTTGAAGCTGGCTACCGGTGCGATCCAGGTCTGGAAGCCGACGCCCGCGCCGCCCCTGGCGAGTCTGGAGCGCACCGCGCCAGGGCTGCCTGGCGTGACCCCCGCCTCCGCAGCGGCGCTGAGCTTGAGCACCGAAAGGTCCGCGCCGCTGTCGATCAAGGCCCGCACGGGATGGCCGTTGACCACCACCGTGGTGATGAACAGAGCGGAGCTGATGTTGGTCGAACGGATGTCCGCCATCGAATAGGGCTTGGTGGTGTCCCAATAGGCCAGCGGCTTGTTCCCACAGCCCTGCGGCTCGAACAGGCTGATGCGCCGGTTCGCCAGGTCGTACTCCACGTCGCGCGTGCCGAGCAGGTTCTGGCCCAGGATGCCGACCGTACCGGGACCGCCGCCGCCAAGCGAGACGAAGCGAACGCGGCTGTAATCACGGCCAGCGAAGGTGAAGCTGTCCGCCGTAGCCACCGTGGCCTTGGCATGGCCATCGGGCGTGGCGACGTCGATCAGGTTCGACATGTGCGGGGTGACGTGCAGCATGGTGACCGCGGCCGCCATATTCAGGGTGCTGTAGTCCGTCCCGCTGTCGGCCAGGAATGGCGCCTCGACCCCGTTCACCTTCGCCATCACCAGCGGCCTGAGCCCGGACATGGTCACCGCCACGTCGGCCAGCTTGTTGAGCTTGCACTCCGCCCGGGCCGTGGTTGCGGCCCCCGCCAGCAGAAGGCTGCAGATCGATAAGGCGAGCGGTTTGGCGAGCATGGCTTAGCTATAGCAAACACACCCAAAAGTGGAAGTCGGCCCCGTCACGACCATGGCCGGCGTCGCAATCAGGCAAGGCTGGAAACGCGGCGCGGAACGGGCCACAACCCGGCGGATGAGCCTCGCCCCCCCCCTCGACCGCCCCGCCTGGAGCGCCCTCGCCACCGGCTGGGCGCACCTGGCGCGCGGCGATGCGCGGGCGCTGCAGCTCGAGCCCGCGTTCGGACCGTTCGCCGCCGCCGCCGACCGCGCCCCCGCCAACATGGCCGCCCTGGCCGAGTTCGAACCCGGCGCCGACGGCCTGTGGCTGGTGGAGACCGAAGAGACCGAGGCCCCCCCGCCCGGCCTGGCGATCAAGCTGCAAGCGGTTGTCAGCCAGATGGTCGCCGAGGCCATCACACCCGGTGCAGCCGAGTTCGAGGTTACGGCCCTGACCGAGGCCGACGCCGCCGAGATGCGCGCCCTGGCCCACCTCACCCGGCCGGGCCCTTTCGCCGAACGCACCCACCAGCTCGGCGAGTTCATCGGCGTGAAGCTCGACGGGCGGCTGGTCGCCATGGCCGGCGAGCGGATGCGGCCCGAAGGCTTCGCCGAGGTCAGCGGCGTCTGCACCCTGCCCGAGCACCGCGGCCAGGGCTATGCGGCCGGCCTGATGCGGATCGTGGCCCGTCGCATCCTCGAGCGCGGCGAGATCCCGTTCCTGCACGCCTACGCCGCCAACACCGGCGCCATCCGCCTGTACGAGACGCTCGGCTTCCGCCTGCGCCGGCCGGTGGTCCTGACCATCCTGACCAAGGCCGCGGCCTGACGCGCCTCTCCTCCCCTGCGAAGCGGGGGAGGAGAAGGCCGCCGCCTACTTCGCCGGTTCGCAGACCAGGTTGCGCTGGTACAGGCGGCAGCGGACCACCGGGCGGTCCTGGGCGTCGTAGAACACGCCGGCCCAGTCGTCGGCGCCCTCGCCCAGGCGGTCGAGCACCAGATAGCCGAAGCGGTCGAACTCCAGCCGGCGGGCCACCTTGCCGTCGATGCTGATCTCGTCGCGGGTGATGTGCGGGCTATCGGCCGGTTCGCCGATGTCGCCGCCGGTGCCCACCACCAGCTGCGGCGGGCGGCTGGCGCCGAAATCCAGGCTGGAGAAGTCGTGCACGTGGCCCGACACCACCATGCGCACGGCGTCCAGGTCGTGGCCCTTCACCGCCGCCTGCTCGGTCACGTTCAGCGGCAGGTTCAGGGGCCCGATCGGCCCAATGCGCACCACTGGCGTGAGAGCCCAGACCGGCCGGTGGGTGACGATCCAGCCCGGCGACTTGGCCAGATCGCCCTTCAGCTGGTCGAGCTGGTGGGCGAAGGCGGCCACGCGCTCGGGCGGGGCGTCGCGGTCCTGGGTGTCGGCGCTGTCGAGTAGATACAGGTTCAACCCGCCGATCGGCACGGCGAAGGGGTCGGCGGCGGCGCCTGGGCACGGCTTGGCTTCGGGCGCGGCGTCGAGCAGGCGGAACCAGCCCTTGCCGCCGCGCTTGCAGCTCTCGTGGTTGCCGCGGGCGAACACCCAGGGCGCCGTGCGCAGCAGCGGCTCGCTGGGGGCGAAGAAGTCGGCCCGCCAGGCGTCCCAGCGGTCGCCGGAGGGACTGCCCTCGCAGCGCGCATCGCCTACCGGGCACGGGCTCTCACGGTAGTAGTAGTCGCCCACATGGATCACCAGATCGGGATGGCGCTCGGCGGCGCGGCGGGCGACCTCGGCGAGGGGCCAGGCCTTGGGGTCGTTGCAGGCCTGGACCAGCGGCCCCTTGATGCGGCAACCGGTGTCGCCGAACAGCACGATCCGCCTGACCTCGCGCTTGACCGGCAGGGGCAGGGCCGCGCCGTCGATCATGGCCTCGTGCGCGGCCTCCGGGACCGGCGCCTGGCACACGCCGGGAAAGGCGTCGTCGGCCGCCGCGCGCAGGGTCATGGCGGTTGGCTTGCCGTCGAACGACACGCTGGGGCAATGGCCGTCGGGGACCACCGCGCGCACCTCGGCCCCGCCCTGGACCATCTGCACCCAGGCGTAGGGAACCGGCTCCGCCGCCGCCCGGCCGGCGCACGCCGCGGCCAACGCCAGAAGCCCAGCCCAGAGTTTCAGCTGCATCCCGCGCCCTTCCCACGACGTCCGCGCCGCCGCTGCGCCTCCGCGCGCCGCGCGTCAAGGCGTCATCCCCTCTCCCCTTGCGGGAGAGGGAGGGGCCCATCGTCTGCGATGGGAGGGTGAGGGGTCGACGGGCGTTCGCCGAACGGACCTGCGAGACCCCTCATCCTTCCCGGCTTCACCGGGCCCCTTCCTTCTCCCGCAAGGGAGAAAGAGCCCTATTGGACACAGTGCGCGTACATTTCCGCAACACCCACAAGAAAGCCCATCAGCGCCACACTTGGGCCGGAACCGCCTCACAACCATGGGGTTCTCGTCAGCGTGGAGATGCCGTGATGCGAACCCGCCTGCGACTAAGAACCAACGCGTTTTACGAGCAACTGGCGTCCTGCGCCGGCATGATCCTGTTCGGCCTGCGCCGCGGACCGTTCTAGGCTTAGCGCGCACTGGTCGGTCAACGCCGCGCCGCCTGCCCTCAATCCGAGCGCAGGATGGCGGCGGCGCGACAGGTGTTACTTTATTTCATGGCAATGGCGCAATATGCGCTACTTTATTTCGTATACGAAATATTCTGGCGCACCTTCACGCTAGGATCACGAGGTCGTCACATCGACAGACGCGACCCCAGCTCCGCCTTGAAGGATTAAAATGCGCGCATCCGGCCTCATCTCGGGCGTCTGCCTGGCCGCTCTGGTGGCCATCGCCCCGCTTTCCGCCACCCTCGCCCAGCCCGCCAGCCCCCATGGCGACAAGGCCGCCAGCGCCGACGACAAGGGCGGCGACCGGGGCGACAAGGGTGGCGACCACGCCAAGGGCCACGACGGCGACAGGATCAGCCCCGACGACATCGCCACCGCCCCGGTGCACGAGATCGCCAGCCGCACCCATCACACGGTGACCGTGGCCGGCCAGGCCATCGCCTACACCGCCACGGCCGGGACCCTGACCATCCGCGACGACGAGGGCAAGCCGATCGGCTCGATGTTCTACGTCGCCTACACCGCCGACCACGCCGGCGCGACGCACCGGCCGGTGACCTTCTTCTACAACGGCGGCCCGGGCTCCTCGAGCATGTGGCTGCACATGGGCTCGCTGGGCCCGATGCGGATCCACACCGACAGCCCCCAGGCCACCCGCAACGCGCCGTTCGCCTTCGAGCCCAACGAATACAGCCTGCTCGACAAGACCGACATGGTGTTCATCGACGCCATGGGCACCGGCTTCTCGCGCCCGCTGGGCGACACCAAGCTGGAAAAGTTCTGGGGCGTGGACCCGGACCTGGACGCCTTCACCCGCGCCATCAAGCGCTACCTGACCTCGGCCAACCGCTGGGCCTCGCCCAAGTTCCTGTTCGGCGAGAGCTACGGCACCACCCGCACCGCCGGCCTGACCTACATGCTGCAGGAACAGGGCGTGCAGCTGAACGGCGCCACCATCCTGTCGTCAGTGCTGAACTACGGCCGCCAGCAGCCCGGCTATGACGAGTCCTACGTCGGCTACGTGCCGAGCTACGCCGCCACGGCCTGGTATCACAACCTGATCCCGAACCGTCCGGCCGACCTGACGCCGTTCCTGGCCGAAGTGCGCCAGTGGGCCGAGGGTCCGTACCTGGCCGCGCTGGCCAAGGGCGACGCCATCTCGCCGCAGGAAGCCGACGCGGTGGCCAAGCAGCTGTCGGCCTATACCGGCCTGTCGGTGGAGTTCATCAAGCAGTGCCACCTGCGCGTCGACCTCGGCCGCTTCCGCGCCGAACTGCTGCGCCGCCAGGGCCTGGTGATCGGCCGCTATGACAGCCGCTTCACCGGCTACGACCCCGACGAGGCCGGCGAGAGCCCCGACCACGACCCGTCCGACAGCGGCATCACCGGCGCCTTCGTCAGCGCCTTCAATTCCTACGTGACCAACGACCTCGATTTCCACACCGACATGGTCTACCGGCCGACCAACTATAACCGCGAGCTGCACTGGGACTTCACCCATGCGGCCCCGGGGCAGCGGTTCGGCAAGCAGGCCTCGGTGGACGTGGCGGTCGACCTGGCCGCCGCCATGCGCGAGAACCCGCACCTGAAGCTGTTCTCGGCCAACGGCTGGTACGACCTGGCCACGCCGTTCTTCAACACCGAGTACGACATCGCCCACATGGGCCTGCCGGAAAGCATCCGCTCCAATATCCGCTTCGCCTACTACCCCTCGGGCCACATGGTCTATCTGAACCCCGAGGCGCTGAAGTCGCTGAAGGCGGACCTGTCGCGCTTCTACGACGACGCGACGTCGGGTTCGTAAGCCAAAACTCGCCTCCCCTGCGCCGCGGGGGAGGTGTCAGCGAAGCTGACGGAGGGGGGGTGCGCGGTCGTGCGCCCCCTCCACCAGGCTTTGCCTGGTTCCCCTCCCCGGCTACGCAGGGGAGGATAAAAATCATCGGGGAGCTCCATGAAACGCGTCATCGCCCTTGCGGCCCTGCTGGCCAGCACCGCAACCGTCGCGGCCTTCGCCCAGGCGGCGGGCGACGATCCGTTCCAATGGCTGGAGGACATCCACAGCCCCAAGGCCCTGGCCTGGGTGGAGCAGCAGAACAACCGCACCGCCGGCCGGCTGGAGGCCGACCCGCACTACCAGACCTTCCGCCAGGAGGCGTTGAAGCTCTTCACCGCCCAGGACCGCATCCCCATGCCCGAACTGCGCGGCGACGGGGTCGACAACCTGTGGCAGGACGCCTCCCACACCCACGGCCTGTGGCGGCACGCGACGCTGGCCAGCTACCGCACCGACAGCCCGCAGTGGACCACCCTGATCGACCTCGACGCCCTGTCCAAGGCCGAGGGCAAGAGCTGGTTCTTCAAGGGCGCCACCTGCCTGCGCCCGGCTGAACGCTACTGCCTGGTGCACCTGTCCAACGGCGGCGGCGACGCGGTCGAGATCCGCGAGTTCGACACCGAGACCCGCCAGTTCGTGAAGGGCGGCCTGGAGCTGCCGGTGGGCAAGCAGAACGCCGACTGGCTGGGCCCCAACCGCTGGATCATCGCCCGCGACTGGAGCAACAGCGGCAAGGACGTCACCAAGTCCGGCTACGCCTACATCGTCCGCATCGTCGACCGCGCCCACCTGGACGCGCCGGGTGAAGAAGTGTTCCGCGGCCAGGCCGACGACGTGCGGGCCGGCGCGCGCGTGCTGCGCGCCCCCGACGGCGCGGTGAAGGCGGTGCTGTTCGACCGCGGCGTCACGTTCTTCCGCAACCAGTACTACCTGCGCACGCCGGGGGCGCCCAAGCTGATCCCCCTGCCGGCCAAGAGCGACATCCACGGCCTGGTCTCCGGCCAGCTGGTGTTCGACATCAAGGAGGACTGGCAGGGCTACAAGGCCGGCGCAGTGCTGTCCTACGACCTGGCGGCGCTGCAGTCCGGCGCGGCCGCACCCAAGCCCAAACTGGTGTTCGCGCCCAACGCCAGCCAGGCGGTGGACGAGATCGACCTCACCCGCGACCGGGTGGCCGTCGAACTGCTGGAAAACGTCAAGGGCGTGGTCGAGACCTTCGCGCTGAAGAACGGAACCTGGGCCGGCCAACGCCTGGCCCTGCCCAAGGACAGCGCCCTGGCCATCCGCGACGCCTCGCGCGCCTCGAACCGCATGTTCGTCACCTCGGAGGGCTTCCTCGACCCGACCTCGCTGTGGCTGGCCGATTCCGCCACCGGGACCGTCGCCAAGGTGAAGCAGTTGCCGCCCCGCTTCGACGCCAGCAAGGACGTGGTCGAGCAGCACTTCGCCGTTTCCACCGACGGGACGCGCGTGCCCTACTTCCTGGTGCGGCCCAAGGACATGAAGTTCGACGGCTCCACCCCAACCCAGATGTTCGGCTACGGCGGCTTCCAGGTCGCCGAGGTGCCGATCTACCGGCCCGAGATGGGCAAGCTGTGGCTGGAGCGCGGCGGCGCCTATGTGCTGGCCGACATCCGCGGTGGCGGCGAGTTCGGCCCGGCCTGGCACGAGGCGGCGCTGCGCGAGCACCGCCAACGCGCCTTCGACGACTTCGCCGCCGTGGCCAAGGACCTGATCGCGCGCAAGATCACCTCGCCCCAGCACCTGGGCATCTACGGCCGTTCCAACGGCGGGGTGCTGATGAGCGTGTCGATGACCCAGCATCCCGAGCTGTTCGGGGCGGTGGTGATCGAGAGCCCGCTGATCGACATGCTGCGCTACAACCACCTGTCGGCCGGCGCCTCGTGGGTGGCCGAGTACGGCGATCCGGACGTTCCCGCCGACCGCGCCTTCATCGCCAAGTATTCTGGCTACCAGGCGCTGAAGCCGGGAGTGAAGTATCCCGAGCCCTACATCACCACCAACACCGAGGACGACCGGGTGCACCCCGGCCATCCGCGCAAGTTCGCCGCCAAGCTGGAAAGCCTGGGCTATCCCTACTTCTATTACGAGAACACCTTCGGCGGTCACGCCAACGACGCCGACCCCGAGCTGAACGCCCGCCGCTGGGCCCGCCACTACGTCTACCTGTGGGAGAAGCTGGGGGCTCAGTGAGTTTCCTTCTCCCCTTGCGGGAGAAGGAAGGGGCCCGGCGCAGCCGGGAAGGATGAGGGGTCGACGTGCGCTTTGAGCAGAGGTCCAGAGACCCTTCACTCTCCCATTGCCTTCGCAATGGGCCCCTTCCTCTCCCACAAGGGGAGAGGGATAAAGCGTCAAGTCGTCGTGCTCACCGTCCAGGTGGCGCTGTCGATCACCGGCGCCGCCTGCAGGGCCACGACCACCGCGTCCAGCTCGGCGGCGTTGGCCGAGGTCGGGATCAGGCTGGCGGCCAGCTCGACGATGTCCTCGCTCTCGGACAGGGTCTGGATGTCGCGCACCGGATAGTTGGCCCGCTCGATCTCCTGAAACAGCAGGTCGCGCGCCTCGGCCACGTCCTCGGCCTGGCAGACCACGTGCACGGCGTAGTGGGCCTCGGTGCTGGCGGCGCTGACCGGCAGGCGGTTGACGAAATCGACCACGGGCCTGAGCACGGTGTTGCCCACCACCACGAAACAGGCGAGCGCCGCCGCCTCGGCGAAAAAGCCGGCGCCGGCCGCGGCCCCCACCGCGCCCGAGGTCCACAGGGTGGCGGCGGTGTTGAGCCCCCACACCTGCGCGCCTTCCTTCATGATCACGCCGGCGCCGAGGAAGCCGATGCCGGAGACCACATAGGCGATGATCTGGGTCGCGCCGTGGGCGTCGTTGACCCGCACGCCCAGGTCGACGAAGGCCGCGGCCCCTGTGGCCACAAGCACGTTGGTGCGCAGGCCGGCGGTGCGCTGGCGATACTGGCGCTCCAGCCCGATCAGGCCCCCAAGCACGAAGGCGCAGCCGAGCGAGGCGACAGTGGCGCCGAAACCACCGGCGTCGAAGTTCCGCAACGCCGACATCTTCCGTCCCTGAGAAACCCCAGGCGTCTCAAAGGCCTCTGAGATTGACTTTGTCCAGCAAATACCTATTTAGCCGGGCTATAGACTGGGAGTCGGACCGGCGATACGCGCCCGCCCGATGGCAGTTCAGCCGGCCCCAGTCGCTTCCCAGCGTGATATGACAGAATTCTCTCAACTCGGGCTTCGACCCGAGACCATCCAGGCGGTAACCGACACCGGCTACACCACGCCGACACCGATCCAGGAACAAGCCATTCCGGTCGCCCTCGCCGGCCGCGATGTGCTGGGCATCGCCCAGACCGGCACCGGCAAGACCGCCGCCTTCACCCTGCCGATGATCGATCGCCTGGCCGCCGGCCGGGCCCGGGCGCGGATGCCGCGCTCGCTGGTGCTGGCGCCGACGCGCGAGCTGGCCGACCAGGTCGCCGCCTCGTTCGACAAGTACGCCAAGGGCACCAAGCTCACCTGGGCGCTGCTGATCGGCGGCGTCTCGTTCGAGGACCAGGTCAAGAAGCTCGACCGCGGCGTGGACGTGCTGATCGCCACCCCCGGCCGCCTGCTCGACCATTTCGAGCGCGGCAAGCTGCTGCTGACCGGGGTCGAGCTGATGGTGGTCGACGAGGCCGACCGCATGCTCGACATGGGCTTCATCCCCGACATCGAGCGCATCTTCAAGCTGACCCCGCCCAAGCGGCAGACCCTGTTCTTCTCGGCCACCATGCCGCCGGAGATCACCCGGCTGACCAGCCAGTTCCTCAAGGATCCGACCCGGATCGAGGTCTCGCGGCCCGCCACCACCGCCGAAAACATCGCCCAGTACATCGCCAACATCCCCACCGCCGATCCCAAGGCCAAGCGCACCGCGCTGCGCACCCTGATCGCCGGGGCCGAGGTGAAGAACGGCATCGTCTTCTGCAACCGCAAGACCGAGGTCGACATCGTCGCCAAGTCGCTGGTCAAGCACGGCTTCGACGCCGCGGCGATCCACGGCGACCTGGACCAGTCGCAGCGGATGCGCACGCTGGACAACTTCCGCAAGGGCGAGCTGGCGATCCTGGTCGCCTCCGACGTCGCCGCGCGCGGGCTGGACATTCCGGCGGTGAGCCACGTGTTCAACTACGACGTGCCCCACCACGCCGACGACTATGTGCACCGCATCGGCCGCACCGGCCGCGCCGGCCGTAGCGGCGAGGCGTTCATGATCGTCACCCCGGCCGACGCCAAGAACTACGACAAGGTGCTGAAGCTCACCAAGAAGGAGCCTCAGACCGTGGTGCTGGACCTGGATTGGGCCGGCATCGAGGACAGCAACCGCGAGCGCGGCGGCAGCAGCGGCGGGCGTCGCGACCGCGACGGTCGCCGCAGTGGCGGTAGCAGCAGCCGGCCCGGCGAGCGCGCGCCGCGCCGCGAGGCCGAAGTCCGCGACCTGCACGCCGGCGAAGGCGAACAGCCCGAGGTGGATTACGGCCTGCTGGCCGACGAACTGCCCCAGGCCCGCCCGGCGCGCGAGCCCCGCGACGAGAGCCCTGCGCGCGAGCGCGACCGGCCCCGCCGCGACCGCCCCGAACGTGCTGAGCGGCCGGAACGTGTCGAACGCCCTGAACAACGCGCCGAGCGTCCCGAACGCGCCGAGCGCGTCGAGCGTGCCGAACGGTCCCCGCGCGGCGGCGACCCCCGCAACTCGCGTAATTCCGAGCGCCGGCCGCCCAAGGGCGAACCGCGTGACGGCGCGGTGATCGGCTTCGGCGCCGACACCCCCGCCTTCCTGCTGCGGGCCACGCGCCTGCCCAAGGAAACGGTCGAGCTCGAAGACTGACACGCGCTGGTTGCGTCCTGAAAAACGCTCGACCTTAACCGGTCGTTCTCAGTCGGCGGCTTAGGATGATTCGCAGGGACGGCTGTTCGCGGCCACATCCTGCGGGGAGCCCATGGCCGCCGATCTTCGCACCAGTCTGCGTGGTCCCCAGTCCTACGAGGTTGCGCGCGCCGCCCTGGCGGAGATGCAGCGCCGCGGGGTATGGCCCACGCCCCTGAATTTCGAACTCTGGCTGCACATCGTCGCCGCGCCCGACTGCGCCCTGGGCGCCGAGGTCGAGAAGCTGGCCCAGCGCGGCGTCCCTATCACCGAGGACATGAGCGAGGAGCTGGCGAGCCGCCACCTGCCGCAACGTCAGTTGGACGCGCAGATCCGCGCCACCGGCGAAGGCCTGGTCCAGCAACTGCATGAAGTCCGCCGCGCCGTGGAATCGGCCCAGCAGACCAGCGCCGAGTACGGCCGCACCCTGTCCGGCGCCAGCCGCGAGCTGCAGCAGGAGCTGCATCCCGGCGAGATGCGCCGCATCGTCGACACCCTGTCGGAAGCCACCCTGCAGGTGCGCCGGCACAACAACGCCTTCGAGATGGGCCTGAGCGCCTCAGGCGACGAGGTGACACGGCTGCGCGAGAAGCTGGTGGAGGCGCGGCGCGAGGCCATGACCGACGCCCTAACCAACCTGGCCAACCGCAAGGCCTTCGACGCCGCCCTGCGCCGCGCCGGCGCCGAGGCCGACCGCACCGGCCAGCCCATGGCCCTGGCCATCCTCGACATCGACCACTTCAAGCGCTTCAACGACACCTGGGGCCACCAGACCGGCGACCAGGTGATCCGCTATGTCGCCAGCGTGCTGGCGCGCGCCGCCCAGCCGCCGTTCCTGGCCGCCCGCTACGGCGGCGAGGAATTCGCCCTGATCATGCCCGGTCAGACCGTGGCCCACGCCCTGCCGCTGCTGGAGAAGGTGCGCGAGGAGATCGCCTCGCGCAGCCTGAAGCGCCGCTCGACCGAAGAAGACCTGGGGGTGGTGACGGTGTCGGGCGGCCTGGCCCAGCACCGGCTGAAGGAAACCGCCTCGGCCCTGATCGAGCGGGCCGACAAGGCGCTCTACGCCGCCAAGCGCGACGGCCGCAACCAGGTCACCAACGCCGAGGGCTGGTCGCCGGAAGCGGCCTGACGGCCCCATCAACCAGGGCGGTTCTTCATATAAAATTCAAGCACGGCTAGATCGTTCTGGCCGATCCTGGCGCCGTCCCTGCCGCGACTTGTGAGGATCGGCCCGATGCCCAGCGTCTCGTCCCACTATCACGACCACAGCCACACCGAGCCGCCGGCGCACGGCTTCCAGTCCGGGCTTTCGCCACAGGACTTCGCCGCGGTGGTCGGCACGGTCGACCAGGCGAGCGAGCAGCCCATCGTCGGGCCCAGCGGCGACCACCTGAAGTTCTTCATCGAGATCGGCGGCGGCGTGTCCTATCAGGTCGACGTCAACACCCAGTCGCGTGACGGGTCCGAGATCGAGGTCTATGTCGCCGACGAAGACTTGAACCCGGTCGGGACCAACGCCAGCGAGCCGTTCGGGGCGCCGGCCTTCGGCGTGTTTTCCGATGCGCGCCTCAGCTACCAGGGCCTGGGCCTGACCGATCAGGAATTCATCCCGATCAGCGCCTCACGCATCCAGACCCTGCTGGAGAACGCGCTGAACCAGTCGACCTTCGTGTCGGTCTACGGGTTGGTCTATGACGACGGCGGGGTGAGCGGCAAAGGCGTGCACGAGACCCACTTCGACCCGACCCGCCCGGACGAGGACGGGGCGGTGGCGGTCTACATCCAGGACCCGGCCACCGGCGCGCCCAAGCGCACCTGGTTCTTCTTCAAGTTCGCGGAAGACGACATCGACGGCCGGTGAGGGCGCTGAGGCCCGTATCGAGTCAGGCTGTTTTCACGGCGAGCGCGGGTGCGCATTGCGTGCTTCGAGACGCGGCTATCGCCGCTCCTCAGCATGACGAAGGTTATTGAACACCAAGGGTCGTCATCCTGAGAAGCCCCCCATAAGAGCGCTTTGGGGGGCGTCTCGAAGGACGCAGTACGCGTCCGCCAATTGAGCCCTCAGGCCTCCAGCACCGCCGGCAGGATCGTCACGCTCTCGCCGCAGCCGCAGGCGTCGGTCTGGTTGGGATTGTTGAAGGTGAACTTCGCCGCCAGACGCGAGGTCTCGTAGTCGATCTCGGTGCCGATCAGGAACAGCACCGCCTTGGGATCGATCAGGATCTTCACGCCCTTGTCCTCGACCACTTCGTCGAGCGGATTGGCGGCCTCGGCATATTCGAAGATGTATTCCGACCCGGCGCAGCCGCCGTTCTTCACCCCCACGCGCAGGCCGACATAGGGCTTCTCGGCCTTGTCCATGATGGTCTTCACGCGCTCGGCGGCGCGGTCGGTCAGGGTGACCACCTTGGGACGGGGGCGGCGCGGACGGGAGGTGACGGCGGCGTCGGTCATGATCAGAACATGTTCAGTTGAAGCTTGGCCTCGTCGGACATGCGCGACGGGTCCCAAGGCGGATCGAAGGTCAGTTCGACTTTGCAGGAGCGGATGCCCTCGATCTTCACGATGGCCTCCTGCACCCAGCCGGGCATGTCGCCGGCCACCGGGCAGCCCGGGGCGGTAAGGGTCATCTCGACCAGCACGTCACGCTCGTCGGAGACGTCGACCTTGTAGACCAGGCCCAGCTCGTAGATGTCGACCGGGATTTCCGGGTCGTACACGGTCTTGAGCTGCGCGATCAGGGCGTCGGTCAGCTGGTCCAGCTCCGCCTGAGGCAGGGGGGACGCCTCCTCCGTCGCCGGGACGGCGGTAGAGGCGGGCTGGGCGTCGAAGGCTAGGTCGTCCATTCGGAACTCGGCTCGGAGGATTATACGAAGAAACTGCGGGCTTTGATCAGGGCGTCCGCAAACGCGTCGACCTCATCCACAGTATTATATAGGGCGAACGAAGCGCGGGCGCTCGACGTAACGCCGAAACGTCGCATCAGCGGCTCGGCGCAGTGGGTGCCGGCGCGCACGGCGACGCCGTAGCGGTCCAACAGCTGGGCCACGTCGTGGGCGTGGGCGCCCTCCACCGTGAAGCTGAGGATCGCGCCCTTGTTCGGGCTGTCGCCCAGAATGCGCAGCCAGTTCTGGCCGCCCAGCCGCTCCAGCGCGCGGGCATAGAGCGCATGTTCATGGGCGATGATGGCCTGGCGGTCCTGGGTCATCAGCCAGTCCAGCGCCGCGCCGAAGCCGATGGCTTCCAGGATCGGCGGGGTGCCGGCCTCGAAGCGGTGCGGCGGGTCGGCGTAGGTGATGGCGTCCATGGACACCGAACCGATCATCTCGCCGCCGCCCTGGTAGGGCTCGAGCCGCGCCAGCGCCTCGGCCTTGCCGTAGAGGACGCCGATGCCGGTGGGACCGAACACCTTGTGGCTGGAGAAGACGTAGAAATCGCAGTCGATGGCCTGCACGTCCACCGGCAGGTGCACCGCCGCCTGGCAGCCGTCGAACAGGGTCAACGCGCCGACCGACTTGGCCGCGACCACGGCCTTGCGCACCTCGCCGATGGCGCCGGTGACGTTGGACATGTGGCTGAGCGCCACGACCTTGGTCCTGGGGCCCAGCAGCTTGGGCAGGGCGTCGAGGTCGATGGTCCCGTCGTCCTTCACCGGCAGGAACTTCAGCACCACGCCCTTGCGTTCGCGCAGGAAGTGCCAGGGCACGATGTTGGCGTGGTGCTCCAGCTCGGAGACGATGATCTCGTCGCCGGCCTGCAGCGTCAGCCCCAGCGAGGAGGCCACCAGGTTGATCGCCTCGGTGGCGCCCTTGGTGAAGACGATCTGCTCGGTCGAGGGCGCGTTGATGAAGCGGGCCACGCTGGCGCGGGCGGCCTCGTAGGCCTCGGTGGTCTCGTTGGCCAGGGTGTGCAGGCCGCGGTGGACGTTGGAGTAGCTGTGCTCCATCGAGTGCACCATGGCGTCGATGCAGGCCCGCACCTTCTGCGACGAGGCGGCGCTGTCCAGATAGACCAGCGGCCGGCCGTTCACCTGGCGCGACAGGATCGGGAACTGGGCCCGAACCGCCTGCACGTCGAAGGGGACCGGCGAGGTCGGGGGCGCGGCGGTCACGATGCGATGCGGGGCTGCGTCGTCCATCAAGCCAGTCCTTCCAGGCGCGCGATCACCTTGGCGCGGACGATCTCGCGCACGTCCTCGGGACCGATGCGCTCGACCACTTCGCCGACGAAGGCCTCGGTCATCAGCGCCTTGGCCTCGGCCTCGGGCACGCCGCGCGAGCGGATGTAGAACAGGGTGTCGTCGTCGAGCGCGCCGACCGTGTTGCCATGGGCGCACTGCACGTCGTCGGCATAGATCTCAAGCTCGGGCTTGGCGTCGACCTCGGCCCGGTCCGACAGCAGCAGGGCGTCGTGGCGCATGCGGGCGTCGGTGCCGTCGGCGCCGGGGCGGACCTCGATCTTGCCCTGGAACACGGCGCGGGACTGGTCGGCGGCCACGCCCTTGCACATCTGGCTGGTCGCGCCGCCGCCGGTGTGGGTCAAGACCGTGGTCAGGTCGGCGTGGCGGGCGCCGTCGAGCAGGTAGATTCCGTCCATGCGCACCACCGCGCCCTCGCCCGGATGGACCAGGTGGGTCTCGTGGCGCTGCAGCCGCGCGCCGGTGGCGACTACGGTCTGGGAGAAGCGGGCGCCGGGCTTGAGCTCGACGGTGGCGCTGGAGACGGAGACGGCGTTGGCCGGCTCGTCGATCAGCACGATGCGCTCCAGCGACGCGCCGTCTTCCAAGTGGAAGGCCAGGGCCGTGTTGGCGACATAGCCGGCGCCGGACCCTTCGTAGGTCTCCAGCAGCACCACCGAGGCGCCGTCGGGGATCAGGATGCGCGCGCCGGCTTGCCAGCCGCCGCCATCCGCCTGGGTGACGAAGCGCAGCCGGTGCGCGCCGCCGTCGAGCGTCAGATAGGCGATGGTGTCGCCATCGGGCAGGCGGCCATTGGCGAAGGCGGTCTCGGAAGCCTCGATCGCGGCGAACGGACCGCCGGGCTCAGGCGCGGCGATCTCGGGCGCCGGCGCGGTGGGACCGGCCACCACGCGGCGGAAGTCGCTCCAGCGCCAGGCCTCGTCCCGACGGGTCGGGAAGGTGGAGGCGTCGCGCAGGTCGATCCTGAACGGGGCGCTCACGCCGCGTCCGCCACGATGCGATCGTAGCCCTCCCGCTCGAGCTGGTGGGCCAGTTCCGGCCCGCCCGAGGCGATGATGCGGCCCTTCGACAGCACGTGCACCCGGTCGGGGGTGATGTAGTCGAGCAGCCGCTGGTAGTGGGTGATCACCAGCATGGAGCGCTCGGGCGAGCGCATGGCGTTCACGCCCTCGGCGACGATGCGCAGCGCGTCGATGTCGAGGCCCGAGTCGGTCTCGTCCAGGATCAGCAGGCGCGGCTCGAGCAGCGCCATCTGCAGGATTTCCATCCGCTTCTTCTCGCCGCCCGAGAAGCCGACGTTCAGCCCCCGGCGCAGCATGTCGAAGTCCATCTTCAGCTCGCCGGCGGCGGCGCGGACCTTCTTGAGGAATTCCGGCGCCGAGACCTCGGCCTCGCCCCGCGCCTTGCGCTGGGCGTTGACCGCCGTGCGCACGAAGGTCAGGGCCGGCACGCCGGGGATCTCCAGCGGGTACTGGAACGACAGGAACACGCCCTTGGCCGCGCGCTGGTCCGGCGACAGCGCCAGCAGGTCCTCGCCGTCCAGGGCGATGGAGCCGTCGGTGACCTCGTACCCTTCGCGCCCGGCGATGGTGTAGCTGAGGGTGGACTTGCCCGCCCCGTTCGGCCCCATCACCGCATGGACTTCGCCCGTGGGCACCTCCAGCGACAGGCCGCGGAGGATCGGGGTGGTCTCATCGACGGAGACGTGGAGGTTGTGGATCGAGAGCATCGTTTTTCTACTTTGAATCTGGATCTTAACCGACGGAGCCTTCGAGGCTCACCGCCACGAGCTTCTGCGCCTCGACGGCGAACTCCATGGGCAGCTCCTGCAGCACGTCGCGGACGAAGCCGTTGACCAGCAGGGCCACGCTCTCCTCGGCGGAGAGGCCGCGGCTGCGGCAGTAGAACAGCTGGTCGTCGGACAGGCGGGTGGTGGTGGCCTCGTGCTCGAACACGGTCTGGGCGTTCTTGGCCTCGACATAGGGCACGGTGTGGGCGCCGCATTCCTTGCCGATCAGCAGGCTGTCGCACTGGGTGAAGTTGCGCGCGCCCTTGGCCTTGGCGTGGGCCGAGACCAGGCCGCGGTAGGTGTTGGACGACTTGCCGGCCGAGATGCCCTTGGAGATGATCCGCGAGCGGGTGTTCTTGCCCAGGTGGATCATCTTGGTGCCGGTGTCGGCCTGCTGGTGGCCGTTGGTGACGGCGATGGAGTAGAACTCGCCCTGGCTTTCGTCGCCGCGCAGGATGCAGGACGGGTACTTCCAGGTGACGGCCGAGCCGGTCTCGACCTGGGTCCAGCTCACCTTGGCGCGGGCCTCTCGGCAGTCGGCGCGCTTGGTGACGAAGTTGTAGATGCCGCCCTTGCCCTCGGCGTCGCCGGGATACCAGTTCTGGACGGTGGAGTATTTGATCTCCGCCCCCTCCAGCACCACCAGCTCGACCACCGCGGCGTGCAGCTGGTTCTCGTCGCGCATGGGGGCGGTGCAGCCCTCCAGGTAGGAGACGTAGGAGCCCTTGTCGGCGATGATCAGGGTGCGCTCGAACTGGCCGGTCGACTGGGCGTTGATGCGGAAATAGGTCGACAGCTCCATCGGGCAGCGCACGCCCGGCGGCACGTAGACGAACGAGCCGTCGGAAAACACCGCCGAATTCAGGCAGGCGAAGTAGTTGTCCGAGACCGGCACCACCGAACCCAGGTACTTGCGCACCAGCTCGGGATGCTCCCTCAGCGCCTCGCTGATGGGCATGAAGATCACGCCGGCCTTGGACAGCTCCTCGCGGAAGGTGGTGACCACCGAGACGCTGTCGAACACCGCGTCCACCGCCACCCGGGGCGCGCCCTTCACGCCTGCCAGCACCTCCTGCTCCTTCAGCGGGATGCCCAGCTTGGCGTAGGTGGCCAGCAACTCGGGATCGACCTCGTCCAGGCTGTTCAGCTCGGCCTTCTTCTTGGGCGCGGCGTAGTAGTACAGGTCCTGGTAGTCGATCTTGGCGTATTCGACCTTGGCCCAGTTGGGCTCTTCCATGGCCAGCCAGCGCTCGAACGCGTCCAGCCGCCAGGCGAGCATCCACTCAGGCTCGCCCTTCTTCTCGGAGATGAAGCGGACGATATCGGCGTTCAGGCCCTTGGGCGCGAACTCCTGCTCGATCTCGGTGACGAAACCATGGGCGTATTTGTCCGCCTCGAGCCCCTGCACCGTGCGGATGGTTTCGACGACAGCCGCCATCAGGCCAACTCCTTCACTCGCCCGGCCGGCTTTTGCCGACGAGCGTAGGCCGCCAGCCAGACATCGGCGAAGCGGTCCCAGTCCTGTTCCGTGGTGTTCCAGCCGCCGGACGCTCGCAGCGTCCCGGAAGCCAGTTCCCCATACCCCATGGCGGCCAAGACGCCGCTTGGTTTCACCTTGCCCGACGAACACGCCGCGCCGGCGCTGACCTGCACCCCCTCCAGATCCAGGCTCATCACCTGCAACGCGGAGGGGAAGTCCGCCACAGCCATGCACAGCACGCCCGGCAACCGCTCGGCGCCCTCGCCCGCGATCACCGCGCCGGCCTCGGCCAAGCGCGCCGCCGCCGCGTCACGCCAGGCGGCCTGATGCGAAGCGGTGGGCAGGTCGCGCCGGGCGGCCTCGGCCGCGGCGCCAAAGCCCGAAATCCCGGCCACGTTCTCGGTGCCGGCGCGCAGGCCGCGCTCCTGGCCGCCGCCGTGCAGCCGCGGGCTGATACGGGCGCGCTGGCCATAGATCAAGCCGCCCACGCCCTGGGGCCCGCCGATCTTGTGGGCCGAGAGCGCCAGGGTGTTGGCGCCAAGTGCAGTGAAATCGACCGCGATCTTGCCCGCCGCCTGCACCGCGTCGACGTGCAACCAGCCGCCCGCCGCGTGGACCAGGGCCGAGGCCGAGGCCGCGGGCTGGATCACCCCGGTCTCGTTGTTGGCCAGCATCAGGGCGACGAAGGGACGGCCGTCTTCCGGCGTCCAGGCCTGCAGCCGCGCGCCCAGCCAATCCAGGTCGGCGACGCCGCGGCTGTCCACCGGCCAGATCTCCACCGGCAGGCCGCTGGCGCGCGCCGTATTGACCACCGCCTCATGCTCGGTCGCGCCGATGACCAGGCGGCGCACCTCGCCGGTCGCGATGGCGCTGTCGATGGCGAGGGCATTGGCTTCGGTGCCGCCGCTGGTGAACACCAAGCCCTCGGGCGAGGCGCCGACCAGGGCGGCGACGCTGGCGCGCGCATCCTCGACCCGGGCGCGGGCGGCGCGGCCTGCGGCGTGCACTGACGACGGGTTGCCGCTGGCCTGCAGCGCGGCGCAGATCGTCGCAACCGCCTCCGGCCGCACCGGCGCGGTGGCGTTGTGGTCCAGATAGATGGAGGGGCGGCCCGCGCTCACGGTCATGCGGCCTCGGCGGGCGCGGGACTTTGCGGCGGCTTCACGCGCCGCTCGATCACGTCTTCCAGCGACACGCCGGCCAGGAAATGCTCGATGTGGCCGCCCAGCGCATCCCACAGCTCGTGGGTGGCGCAGCGTTCGCCGCCGCCCAGGCAGCCCACCGTCTTGCCCTCGCAGCGGGTGGCGGTCAGGGGCTCGTCCACAGCCAGCACCACCTCGGCCACATTGATGGCGTCGGAGCCGCGGGCCAGGCGATAGCCGCCGCCGGGGCCGCGCACGCTCTGCACCAGGCTGTGGCGGCGCAGCGCCGCGAACAGCTGTTCCAGATAGGCCAGGGAGATCTCCTGGCGGTTGGCGATCTCGGCCAGGGATACCGCCCGGTCGCGCCCATGACGCGCGAGGTCGGCCATGGCCATCACCGCGTAACGTCCCTTGGTGCCCAACCGCATCGGTCGCCAAATCTCCAAAAATGCGCACCACACAGAACTTTGCGGGCGCGCTCGACGCATTTGCGTCCAAAACGGCGCCCCTCGGGTTCAGCCTGTGCTACAGGCCGTGCCTTTCCCCTGGATGCGCGCGCTCCGACGATGCGCTTCATGTAGGAAAACCAAGTACGGTGATCAAGTATTCCGTCGCGCCATCACGGCCTAGCCGGCGAGACGGACGAGGAGGATGGACGACCCATGCCCGAGGTGATTCTCACCGGCGCCGCCGGCAGGCTCGAAGGCCGCTATGCGCCCCCCAAGACCGACAATGCGCCTATCGCCCTGATCCTGCACCCGCACCCCAAGGCGGGCGGCCACATGAACAACCCGGTGGCGGTGCAACTCTACCACCTGTTCATGACCCGCGGCTTCGCCACCCTGCGCTTCAACTTCCGCGGCGTGGGCAAGAGCCAGGGTGAGTTCGACTCCGGCATCGGCGAACTGGCCGACGCGGCCTCGGCGCTGGACTGGCTGCAGGCCACCAACCCCACCGCCTCGCAGTGCTGGGTGGCGGGCTACCAGTTCGGGGCCTGGATCGGCATGCAGCTCCTGATGCGCCGGCCCGAGACCGACGGCTTCGTCTCGGTGTCGCCGCCGACCAATGTTTACGACTTCAGCTTCCTGGCCCCCTGCCCGGCCTCGGGCCTGATCCTGCACGGCAGCGCCGACGCCGTGGCGACCCCGGTCGAGGTCGAGCGCGTGGTGGCCAAGCTGCGCACCCAGAAGGGCATCTCCATCGCCTACGACCTGGTGGACGGCGCCAACCACTACTGGTCCAACCACCTGCCCGCCGTGGAGCAGAAGGTTGGCCACTACCTCGACCAGCGCATGAACGGCCTGGCGGGCTGACAACGCCCCCTCCCTCTCTCCTTGCGGGAGAGGGAGGGGGCCATTGCACCGCAATGGGAGGGTGAGGGGTCGACGGACGCTTGCGGATAACGCAGCGAGACCCCTCATCCTTCCCACGTCGCTAGCCGCGGCCCCTTCCTTCTCCCGCAAGGGGAGAAGGCGCTCTGCTCCTACCCCCGCACGATCCGCCCGCCGGTCATCGGCTGTGGCGCACGCGTCGTGCCTGGGAACGAGATCGGCAGGCCCCGCGCCGTGCGGGCGGCCAGATAGGCGAAGGCCTCGGCCTCGATGGCGTCGCCGCGCCAGCCCACCGCCTCCGCCGCCACCACCTCGCAGCCGGCCCGCTCGGTAATGGCGCGCATGATCTCGGGGTTTGAACGCCCGCCGCCCGAGACGATCAGCACCCGCGGCCGCTCGGCGCTAGCGTCCAGGCCCAGCCGGATCGCCTCGGCGGTGAAGGCGACCAGCGTCGCGGCCGCATCCTCGCTCGACAGGTTCGCCACCGGGTCGAGGCTGAAGTCGAAGCGGTCCAGCGACTTGGGCGGCGGTTGGCGGAAATAGGGGTGGGCCAGGTAGCCGGCGAGCGCCGCCTCATCCACCCGCCCGGCCCGCGCCAGCCGCCCGTCCAGGTCGTAGCGGCCGAGGCCGCGCGCCTGCACCATCAGGTCGATCATGCCGTTGCCGGGCCCGGTGTCGAAGGCCAGGGGATCGGCGGTGGTGGAGAACAGGGTGATGTTGGCCACGCCGCCGACGTTCAGCACCGCCGAGGGCGCGGCGATACCCGACGCCTTGGCCCGGGCCTGGTGATAGATCGGCGCCAGCGGCGCGCCCTCGCCGCCCGCGGCCACGTCGGCGGTGCGGAAGTCGAACGCCACCGGCACGCCGGACAGCCGCGCCAGCAGTTGGCCGTCGCCGAGCTGCACCGTGCGGCCGATCCGTTCGGCGGTGGGGCGCTCGTGCAGCACGGTCTGGCCGTGGAAGCCGATCAGGTCGATGTCGCCCCAGCCGAGTCCGTTGGCCGCGAGGAACGCGTTGGCCGCCTCGAAATGCTCGCGCGCCACCGCCTCGGCCGCCGGCGCGAACTCGGCCGGCTCCGGCGCGCCGCGCGGCCACGCCTTCGCCGCCTCGGTCGCCGCCACCGCCAGGGCGCGGGTGGGCTCGCTGAGCTTGCGCTCGCCCGCCGGGCCGAAGGCTGTGATCGTCTCGCCGTCGGTGTCGAGCACGGCCATGTCGACCGCATCCAGAGAGGTGCCGCTCATGAAACCGAGGACGCGCATGCTCAACCTGTGAGTTCTGCTTCAAAGCGAAGCTCAGGCCGTGTTACACGCGGCCCGATGTCCGACTTCAAGCCGAAATCCGAACTCATCCGCGTCCTCACCGAGCGCGGCTACATGCACCAGTGCACCGCCCTGGAGGCGCTGGACGAACGCGCCGCCACCGGGGTCGTCACCGCCTACATCGGCTTCGACGCCACCGCCGCCAGCCTGCACGTGGGCAACATGATGCAGATCATGATGCTGCGGCGGCTGCAGCAGACCGGCCACAAGCCCATCGTGGTCATGGGTGGCGGCACCACCAAGGTCGGCGACCCGTCGGGCAAGGACGCCAGCCGCCAGCTGCTGACCGAAGAGGCCATCGCGGCCAACATGGCCTCGATCCGCAAGGCCTTCGACCCCTATCTGAGCTTCGGCGACGGGCGCACCGACGCCATGACCGTCAACAACGCCGAATGGCTGGACCAGCTCGGCTACGTGCAGTTTCTGCGCGACTACGGCGTGCACTTCACCCTGAACCGGATGCTGACCTTCGACAGCGTGCGGCTGCGGCTGGAGCGCGAGCAGCCGCTGACCTTCCTCGAATTCAACTACATGCTGATGCAGGCCACCGACTTCCTGGAGCTGCACCGCCGCTACGGCTGCGCGCTGCAACTCGGCGGCTCGGACCAGTGGGGCAATATCGTCAACGGCGTGGAGCTGATCCGCCGGGTCGAGGGCGCCGAGGCGTTCGGCTTCACCAGCCCGCTGGTCACCACCAGCTCGGGCGTCAAGATGGGCAAGACCGCCCAGGGCGCGGTGTGGCTCAACGCCGACATGCGCAGCCCGTACGACTACTGGCAGTTCTGGCGCAACACCGAGGACGCCGACGTCGGCCGCTTCCTCAAGCTGTTCACCGACCTGCCGCTGGATGAGATCGCCCGGCTGGAAGCGCTGCAGGGCGCCGAGATCAACGAGGCCAAGAAGGTGCTGGCCAACGAGGCCACCATCCTGCTGCACGGCCGCGCCGCCACCGACCAGGCCGCCGAGGCCGCCCGCTCGGCCTTCGAGGAGGGCAAAGTCTCCGGCGACCTGCCGACCATCGAGGTCTCGCGCGCCGAGATCGAGGCGGGCGTGCAGCTCGCGGCCCTGGTCACCGACGCGGGCCTGGCCGGCTCGCGCTCGGAGGCGCGCCGCCTGGCCCAGGGCGGCGGCCTGCGCCTGAACGACCAGGCCGAGCCCGACGCCCAGCGCACCGTCACCCTGGCCGACGTCGGGGCCGACGGCGTGATCAAGCTGGCCGCCGGCAAGAAGAAGATCGTCCTCGTCCGCCCCGTCTAACGTCCACCCCCGCGCCTCAGGAGCCTGCACATGGCTGAGCTGAACCCTGGCGACAAAGCCCCGGACTTCGACCTGCCGACCGACGGCGCCAGCCGCATCTCCCTGGCCGGGCTGAAGGGCCAGGCCGTGGCGCTGTACTTCTACCCCAAGGACGACACCTCGGGCTGCACCAGCGAGGGCAAGGCGTTCACGGCCCTGGACTACGCCTTCAAGGCGGCCAACGCGGTGGTGGTCGGGGTGTCCAAGGACACGCCCTCGAGCCACGACAAGTTCAAGGCCAAGCACGACCTGAACGTCCGCCTGGCCTCGGACGAGAGCGGCGAGATGATCGAGCGCTACGGCGTGTGGGTCGAGAAGAACATGTACGGCCGCAAGTACATGGGCATCGAGCGCGCCACCTTCCTGATCGGCGCCGACGGCCACGTGAAGCAGGTCTGGCGCAAGGTGAAGGTGCCGGGCCACGCCGAGACGGTGCTGGCGGCGGTGAAAGCGCTAACGGCGTAATGACCGCGACAAATTGTCGCAATCATCGAGCTGCACCGCATCGAATCCAGTCGCAATAACGGCAGACGTCACCCTATAGTAAACCTTAATAATATCTTGACCACCGACGCACAGTCGGCCGCCCGAAAGTCTTCAACAAAGCATCCCAAGATCTTGCATGTCGAGGGCGCAGACCGTCATGGTCCTGCCCACATCGGTCAAGCTTGAACAGAATCGAGTGCGGCGGATGGCCGGGCGACATCGGTTGCGCTTGCTTCCTTGCCCCACGAATGCTGATTCCGCCGCTGACTGAAACAGGCGCGGATCGCTGCATGTCTATCGAACGTTTGGCGGCCCCGGTGCGCTTCATTGGTGTTTCGCTGGCTGAGTTCGCCACGCGCAAGACCTCGCCCCAGGCCGTCAGCGCCCTGTTCGCCCCCGCCGCCATGGCCATCGGCGCCGTGGGACTGACCTGCGTCTGGGCCGCCATGCCCCGGCACGCGCCGCAGTGGCCGGCCTTCATCGCCGCCCAGCCCACCACCCGCATCGCCACCCCCGCCACCGGCCCCGACGCCAAGGCGGCCCTGCGCCAGAGCACGGCCATTTCCGGCCTGCTGGTGGACCTGGGGGCCATCCAGATCACCCCGCCCGCTCCCGTGGCCCTGGTGGGCGGCCCTGAGGCCTCGCTGAAGCGCCTGCGCGACGCCGAGGCCGACATGATCACCGCCGCCGACCGCAGCGCCCAGAGCGAGATCGACGGCTACCGCCGCACCTTCCGCACCGCCGGCCTGAACATGGGCCCCTACATCAACGGCCAGGCCGAGCCGACCAAGGCGATCTCGTCGCTGGAGCTGCGCAACCCGCGCGTCCTGTCGACCCGCTTCGACATCGACATGGGCCTGGCGCGGCGGCTGCAGCACGCCGCGCGCGACCTGCTGGCCGTGCGCACCCTGACGACCACCCTCACCGCCCTGCCCCTGGCCAAGCCGGTGGACCATCCCGAGATGTCGAGCCCGTTCGGCCTGCGTATCGACCCGTTCCGCGGCCAGGCCGCTTTCCACCCCGGCCTCGACTTCGCCGGCAGCTACGGCCAGCCGATCCACGTCACCGCGCCGGGCGTGGTGTCGTTCGTCGGCCAGCGCTCGGGCTACGGCAATTGCGTGGAGGTCGACCACGGCTTCGGCTTCAAGACCCGCTACGGCCACCTATCGGGCTTCGCCGCGCGGGTGGGCCAGCGCGTGAACGTGGGCGACGTGATCGCCCGCATGGGCTCCACCGGCCGCTCCACCGGCGTGCACCTGCATTACGAGGTGTGGGCCAACGGCAAGCTGCAGAACCCGCTGCACTTCTTGAAGGCCGGCGAGACCATCGCCACGGCCCCGGCCGCACCCAGCCTGCGCGCGCGGGGCTGAGGCCAGTCTCCTCCCCTGCGCAGCGGGGGAGGAGAAAACAGGCCCTAAGCCTCCGCCGCGTCCCGCGTCGCGCCGACGCGCTGCGACAGCGAGGCGGCCATGAACGGGTCCAGGTCGCCATCCAGCACGCCTTGGGAGTCCGAGGTCTCCACGTCGGTGCGCAGGTCCTTCACCAGCTGATAGGGCTGCAGCACGTAGCTGCGGATCTGGTGGCCCCAGCCGATGTCGGTCTTCAGGTCTTCCAGCGCCTGCTGGGCGGCTTCGCGCCTCTGCAGCTCGGCCTCGTACAGGCGCGCGCGCAGCATCTTCCAGGCGTTGTCGCGGTTCTGATGCTGCGAGCGCTCGGTCTGGCAGGCCACCGCGATCCCGGTGGGAAGGTGGGTCAGGCGCACCGCCGAGTCGGTCTTGTTGATGTGCTGCCCGCCGGCCCCGGAGGCCCGGTAGGTGTCGGTGCGCACGTCGGCCGGGTTGATCTCGATGACGATGGTGTCGTCGACCACCGGATAGACCCACACCGAGGCGAAGCTGGTGTGGCGGCGCGCGTTGGAATCGTAGGGCGAGATGCGCACCAGCCGGTGCACCCCCGCCTCGGTCTTCAGCCAGCCATAGGCGTTCACGCCCTTGACCTGCAGGGTGCAGGACTTGATGCCCGCGGTTTCGCCCGCGGTCTCTTCCAGCACTTCCACGGTCATGTCGTGGGCGTTGGCCCAGCGCGAGTACATGCGCATCAGCATCAGCGCCCAGTCGGCCGACTCGGTGCCGCCGGCGCCGGAGTTGATTTCGACATAGGCGTCGTTGCCGTCGGCCTCGCCCGACAGCAGGGCCTCGAGTTCGGCGCGGCCGGCGCGGTCCCTCAGCGCCTTGAGCGTCTGGGCGGCCTCTTCCAGGCTGTCCTGATCGCCTTCCATCTCCGCCAGCTCGGCGAAGTCGAGCGTGTCGCGACGCTCCCGGATCAGCACCTGCACCGCTTCGATCTGATTGGCCAGCCGGGTGCGCTCGCGCATCAGGGCCTGGGCTTCAGCCGGCTTGTCCCACAGCGTGGGGTCCTCGGAACGGGCGTTCAGCTCGTCTAGATGTCGGAGCGCTGGCTCCCAGTCAAAGACGCCTCCTGAGCAGTCCGATGGACTGCTCGATGTCGGCCGCAGCGGCCTCGACATCCGCTCTCATGAGAGAGTCCTCCAAAAATAAGGGGTTGCAGATAGCGGCCGCACGGGCCGCCCGCAACCTCCTTGCGGCCGCAGCCGGGCTCTACGCCCTAATATAGGCCCTTCAGCTCCGGCGGCGGCTTCTTCTGCGGCGGGGGCGGCGGGGGCGCGGCGGCCGGGGCGAACTGGATGTTCGGCAGGCCCTGCAGGTTGTTCGGGGCGATCACCGCGCCCGGAGCCAGCACAGGCGCGACCGGGACCGGCTTGGGCTCGGTGCCCGGGCGGAAGGCTTCGCGATAGCCGTGGGCGTAGGCCATCTTCACCTCCTTCGGCGGGGCGAAGTCGTCGTTGGGCGCATCGGCCAGGGCGTCCTTCATGAAGTCGATGAAGATCGGCACCGCCGCGTGCGCGCCGGTCTCGCCGTCGCCCAGCGAGCGGTTGTCGTCGAAGCCGACGAACACGCCGACCACCAGGTCGGGGGTGAAGCCGACGAACCAGGCGCTGCGGTAGTCGTTAGTGGTGCCGGTCTTGCCGGCGATGATGCGGTGCGGGAAGGCTGCGCCGACCGCAGCGCCCGTGCCGCGCTGGATCACGCCCTCGAGCATCAGGGCGATCTGGTAGGAGGTGATGGGGTCCATCACCTGGCTCCCGTCGAACGGAATGCGCGGGCTCTCGCCGCCGTCATAGGGCGCGTCGCAGTGGGGGCAGTCGCGCCGGTCGGCCTTCCACACCACCGAGCCCGAATGATCCTCGGCCAGCTCGATCAGGTGCGGCTGGATGCGCTTGCCGCCGTTGGCGAAGGCGGCGTAGGCCGAGACCAGCCGGAACGGGGTCACCTCCTGGGCGCCCAGCGCCATGGACAGCACCGGCGCCATGTCGTCGACCACGCCGTCGCGCTTGGCCGCGTCGACGATCTTCCTCATGCCGACGCGCTGGGCGATGCGCACGGTCATGGTGTTCTTGGAATAGACCAGCCCGTTGCGGAACGGGGTCAGGCCCGAATAGGTGTGCTCGTAGTTCTCGGGGCTGTAGACCTTGCCGTTGCCGCCGTTGAGATAGATCGGCGCATCCAGCACCTCGCTGGCGGGGGTGAAGCCATTCTCCAGCGCGGTGGCGTAGACGAAGGGCTTGAACGAGGAGCCCGGCTGGCGCGCCGCCTGGGTGGCGCGGTTGAAGTTGGACAGCGAGAAGCTGTAGCCGCCCACCAGGGCCATGACGCGACCGGTATGGGGCTCCAGCGCCACCAGGGCGCCGTTCACCTCGGGGACCTGGCGCAGGTTGAAGCGCTTGGGCGAGCCCGCCACGGGCTCGACGAACACCAAGTCGCCCGCTTGCAGGCCCTTGCCGGCCACGGCCCAGGCCACGTCGGCGCCGTCGATGGAGCCGGTCTGGCCCTCGATGGTGGTGACCTCGGCGGTTCCGCCGCCGACCTTGTCGATCTGGGCCGCACGCCAGCCCCGCCGTTCGGCCGGCGGCGGCTTGGTGGCGGCGGCCTTGAACCAGTCAGGCGCGACGGCGACGTGGCCCCAGGCCCCGCGCCAGCCGTGGCGATGGTCATAGCTCTCCAGCCCCTTCATCAGGGCGATGCGGGCGGCGCTCTGCAGGCGCGAGTCCAGGGTGGTGCGCAGGTACAGGCCGGCGGTTTCGGCGTCCTTGCTGATGGTGCCGCGGGCGCGTAGCCGCACCTCTTCCACGAAGTAGTCGGCGTCGTGGTAGTGGGCGCGCAGCGGCTTGGTCTGGACGACCAGGTCCTCCTTCATCGCCACGTTGGCGGCGTTGCGGCTGACCCAGCCCAGCTCGGCCATCTGGCCCAGGATCCAGTTGCGGCGGGCGATGGCCGCGGCCTTGTGGCGGATCGGGTGGTAGTTGGCCGGCCCCTTGGGCAGGGCCGCCAGATAGGCGACCTCGGCCAGGTCGAGATCGTTCAGCGACTTGCCGAAGTAGTTGTAGGCCGCAGCGCCCACGCCATAGGACTGATAGCCCAGAGGGATCTGGTTCAGATAGATTTCGAGGATGCGGGTCTTGGGCAGGGTCTGCTCGATCCGCTGCGCCAGGATCGCTTCCTTGATCTTGCGGCCGAAGGTGACGTCGCTGTTCAGCAGGATGTTCTTGGCCACCTGCTGGGTGATGGTCGAGCCGCCCTGCAGGCGCTGGCCGTTGGCGGCGCGGAACACGTCGCGCGACAGGGCGCGGCCCAGGCCCTCGACGTCGATGCCGCCGTGCTCGAAGAACTTGTGGTCCTCGGCGGCCAGGAACGCCCGCACCACCAGCGGCGGAATCTGGTCGTAAGGGGTGAAGATGCGCCGTTCCTGGCCCAGCTGGGCGATCAGGGTGCCGTCGGAGGCGTAGACGCGGGTGGAGGTCGGCGGCCGGTACTCGGCCAGCTCGGACGCGTTCGGCAGATCCTTGAACAGCAGGGCGGCATAGATGGCCAGGCCCAAACCGGCCACGGCCACCGCACTCAGCACGACCACACCGGTGATCGCGGCCCAACGCCCGGCAGACTTCAAGACGCCTAAACCTCGCTTGCGGACCGGACGACGGCCATAACGCCCGAGATCAAGGGCGCCGCGTCGATCCCGTCAAGCCGTTTCGAGCCAACCCTCAGGGCAGAAGCCGCGACAGAAAGCGCGGCGGCGGCTTGGGCGCCCGATTGAACACCATGCCGGCGCAGCGGCCGCCCGTAGCGGTCAGGGCCGCCTTGAGCGCGCGGGGCGCCTCCATGTCGGTGCGGTCGGCCGAAACCACCAGCACATTGGCGTCCACCAGCGGCGCGATCGCCGGCGCCACCTGCGAGCGCTGCAGCGCCGGGGCGTCGATGACCACGAAGTCGGCGTGGGCGCGCAGCGTGTTCCAGTAGCCGGGCGCGTTGAGGATGTTGACCGACTGGCCGGGCTTCAGCGCCTCACGGCGAAAGCGCGTGACCCACCAGCGCGCGGTCCCCACCGGATAGGCGTCCAGATAGCGGCTGTCGGGCCAGGGCCGTCCGTCCACGCCCTGGATCTTGGGATCGACGCTGAAGAAGCAGCTCTCGTTGGGGCTGGCGCGGGTGGGCGCGCCGAGCGGGCCGAAGCGCTCGGGATCGGCCGAGATGACGTCGTACTGCTCGCCCCTGAGCACATCCAGCTCGACCAGCCAGACGCCCTTCTGGACGTGGGGAGCGACGAAGCGGGCGAACTCGCGCGCGACGGTGGAGACGCCCTCCTCCGGCTCGGCGGAGACGAACTGCAGCACGCGCCCAGGCCCGCCCGGCGTGGCCAGGAGCCGACCGGCCAGCTCCGCCATGTCCGAAGAGAGGTCCACCATGCCCGAATCGCCCGTGCGCAGGCTCACACCATAGGCCGACGTCGGCCGAAACACAGCAGGCTCATGGTTTCAGCGGCGCAACGCGTTCAGGCGAAGATGCGCTGCTCGGGGGCTGCCAGCACCGGCAGCCCCAGGGCCCGCTCGGCGAAGGCCGGGGTCGGCACGCCGCGGCGCAGGAACGCCGCCACCAATCCCACGCACAGGGCGCTGAAGACGGCGAAGGCCAGGGCGATCAGCAGGATCGGCTTCTTCAGGCTGGCGCCCACCGTCGGCACGATGGCGCGCTGGACCACCCGCACATTGCCGTCGCCCTGCTGCTGGGCGATCGCCTGCTGGGCCTGATCCTCCTGCTCGCGCTGGGTGAAGGTCTTGACGTTGGCCGACAGGGCGTCGCGCTCGCGCACCAGGTCGTCGTACTGCGGCTGCAGGTCGTTCAGCTTCTGGCGGCGGCCGTTGACCTGGCCGAGCTCGGCGCCCAGGCTCGCCTTGCGGCTCTGCAGCGAGGCCACCTCGGCCGAGAGCTGGTTCCGCTCGGTCTGCAGGGTCTGATAGATCGGGTTCACCCCCACCCGCCGGGCGCCGGGGCCCGAGGCCTGGCCGCTGGCGTTCAGCGCCTCCAGCTCGCCGATCTGGCGGTCCAGGTCCTGCACCGGCTGGGCGTCGGGCCTGTAGCGCGACAGCAGGTCCTGGCGGTTCAGGCGCAGGGTGATCAGCTTGTCGGCCGCGGCGTGATCGACATCGCGGTACAGGCCGATCTCGGCGGGCGAGCCGCTCATCTCGTGGCTGGTGGCGCCGAGCCGCCCCTGGGCCTCGGCCAGCTGGGCGGTGACGTTGAAGCTGTCGGTCAATAGCTGGGCGTAGATCTGGCCCAGCGCCGCCTTCTCGGTGTCGAAGTCGCTGATGCCGTTGTCGGTGAGGAAGTGGGCATAGGCCTGGTCGGCGGTGTCCAGCCGCTGCTGGAACACCTGTCGCTGGCCGCCGACGACGGTGGCGTCGTGGCTCTGCAGCACGCTGGTGCGGTAGCGCAGGTACTCGTCCACCAAGGTGTTGAGCGTCAGGGCCGCCATCTGGCCGTCGGGATGGCTATAGGTGAGCCGCACCACCGAGGTGTCGGGCGCGCTGACGATCTTCAGGCTGGTGTCCATGGCGTGCAGCGCCAGGCCCTCGATGGCGGCGCGCCTGACCGGAGAGGTGGCCGCCTCGTAGGCGCGGCCAAGCCCGGGGAACAGCCGCGGCAGGCCGATGTCGTGCAGCACCCGGCTCTTCAGCGCGGCGCTGCCCAGGATTTCGGTTTCCGACTGGATCACCTGGTCGGTTTCCGGCGCCAGGCCGCGGGCGGCGTCGCCGACGCGCGGATTGTAGACATATTCCGGGCTGAGCCGGATCAGCAGGCTGGAATGGGCCTGGAACACGGTCTTCATCTGCACGGCGACCAGGACGCCCAGCAGCAGTACGCCGGCGAACACCCACGCCATCAGGAACCGCTCGCGCCACAGCATCGCCAGCAAGTCGTGCGGCGTATAGACCGCCGGCGAGACCTCGGGACTGGCGACGGCTTGCGGCTGTTCGCTCCGCCAAGCCCAGGCGTTCTGCATTTCTTCCGTCCGCGCGCTACGGTTTAGACGGTGAAGCAGAGCCCTTAACCGAACATTACCGATTAACCCTAACCCTGTGGGCGCTCCCGCCGCCCTCGAGGTCGTTCATGTCCCGGCCGATCCGGCCCTTGCGTCCCGCAGCCCTCGCCGGCCCGGCCCTCGCTGCCTTGGCGCTGACCGCGACCCTGGGCGGCTGCGCCGCGCCGCACGCGCCCCAGAGCAGCCTGATCAACGCCTCCACCGGCGGCGGCTTCAGCAATATCGGCTACGCCACCTGGGGTCAGGACGAGCCGGCCTACCGGATGTATCCCGGCGACGTGCTGGACCTGACCTTCCCCTCGGCGCCGGAGCTCAATCGCGAGGTGACGGTGCAACCCGACGGCCGCATCGCCCTGCCCCTGGTGGCGCCGGTGATGGCGGCGGACCGCTCGGTGCTGGAGCTGCAGGGCGCGCTGTCGCAGGCCTATGCCGCCCAACTGGTGCGGCCGCAGGTGGACGTGCTGATCAAGACCGCCGCGCCGCTGCGCGTGTTCGTCGGCGGCGAGGTGCAGAAGCCCGGCATCTACGACATGCCCGGCGACATCAACGCGCTGCAGGCCGTGGTCATGGCCGGCGGCTTCACCAACCTGGCCAAGCGCCACGACGTGGTGGTGATCCGCCGCGGCGTCGGCGGGCGGCCGATGATGCGCGAAGTCGACCTGCGCGAAGCGATCTTCCACGCGCCCGGCGTGGACGCCGTGCCGCTTCGCCGCTTCGATGTGATCTATGTGCCCCGGACCAACGTCGGCAACGCCGGGATCTTCGTCGAGCAGTATCTTCGCGACCTGGTGCCGATCCAGTTCAGCTACGCGCTCAGCCCGACGAGCTACGCCGGCGTGCCGTAACCGCCGCAGCCCTCGGCGCAGCAGCCGAGGGAAACAATGCAAACAGCGTGGTTAAGTCAGGCGCAGGCCAGCCATTGGCGGGCGGCGCGCTGGGCTTCGGCGATGGTGTCGCGGTCCATTTCCTGGCTCAGCTCGGCGCGATAGCGCTTGGCCGCCTCGGACCCGCGCATGGCGGCGAGGTTGAACAGCATGTGCGCCGACACGTAGTCGAGCGGCGCGCCGCCCTGACCGGTCGAGTACAGCAGGCCCATCTGGAACAGTTCGTCCCCGGTGGACATGGCGCCCGGCAGCGGCATGCCGCCCGTAGCGTCGATGGTTTCAGCCTGGATCATTCTTCCCCCTCCGGGCGCGTTCGGCGCCGGTAGATCCCGTTTTCTAGGGTGAAGAAAAGCGCCGCTCGGCTGAACATAAGGTTAAGCTGGAAATCACCCTGAATACCTTTTTCGTCACTCAATCATTTACATGAAAGCGGCGATTCACGACTTGAAAACACAGGTTATCGGCTTCCAAACAAAACGCCCTCCGCGCGCCTCGACCACGCTGATTCCAGGGGTCGCTGCGGAACCAACCGGCCTTCAGACGCTTAAGCAGCCAAAAGCTTGGCTGTGCATTCGCCCCGCAAAGGGCGAGGGCGAGGGCGCGGCGCGGGGCTAAACTAGCGTCGAGACCGACGCACCAACGAAGAAAAGGTGGGCTTATGAAAAGATTGCTGATCACCGCGGCCGCCCTGTGTATGGCGGCGGCGCCTGCAGCCTGGGCGCAACCCGATCAGCACGATCACCGCGGAGGCGGCGGAGCGCCCGGCGGTGAACATCCTGGCGGCGGGCGTCCGGGCGGCCAACCCGGCGGACAACCCGGCGGCGGGCGTCCGGGCGGTGCTCCCGGCGGCGGCTTCCAGCCCGGCCAACGCCCCGGCGCCGGTGCGCCCGGCGGTGGGTTCCAGCCGGGTCAACGCCCCGGCGGCGGCTTCCAGCCCGGCCAACGCCCCGGCGCCGGCGCCCCTGGCGGCGGGTTCCAGCCCGGCCGTCCCGGCGGTGGCTTCGCCGGCGGCGGCGAGCGTCCTGGCGGCGGCCAGGGCTTCCAGCCGGGCGGCAATCATGGCGCCCCCGGCTTCCGCGGCGGTGCGGGCTTCCAGGCCCGTCCCGGCGGCGGCTTCGCCTTCACCGGCAGCCGCGGCTCGGGCGCGGGCTTCCACGGCGCCGGCAACTTCTCCTATCGCGGCCGCAGCTTCAGCCGCTTCCGGGCCTCGCCGTTCCGCTATCCGGCTGGCTGGGGCTATCGCCGCTGGAGCGTCGGGGCCTTCCTGCCGGCCCTGTTCCTGAGCTCGACCTACTATCTGAACGACTACGGCGCCTACAGCCTCGGCCCGCCGCCTCCGGGCTGCCAGTGGGTGCGCTATGGGCCCGACGCCCTGCTGGTGAACACCTACAACGGCTCCATCGTCGATGTGGCCTACGGCGTGTTCTACTGGTGACCTAAAGCAAAGGGCCGCTCCGGCGACGGAGCGGCCCTTCTCGTTTCGGCGCTGTGCGGCGGCTCAGAGGCCCAGCTTGGCCCGCAGCAGCTCGTTGAGCACGGCCGGATTGGCCTTGCCGCCCGTCTCCTTCATCACCTGGCCGACGAACCAGCCGATGGCCTGGGGCTTGGCCTTCACCGCCTCGGCCTTGTCGGGGTTGGCGGCGATCAGCTTGTCGATGGCGGCTTCCAGCGCGCCGGTGTCGGTGACCTGCACCAGGCCGTGAGCCTCGACGATGGCCTTGGGCGCGCCCTCGCCCGCCCACATGCGGTCGAACACGTCCCGGGCGATCTTGGACGAGATCACGCCCCCCTCGATCAGCCCCACCAGCTCGGCGATGGCCTCAGGCGCGACGGGGCTCTCGTCGATGCCCTTGTCCTCCTTGCCCAGGCGGCCGACCAGGTCGTTGGAGACCCAGTTCACCACCAGCTTGGCGTCGTGACCCTCGGCCGCCGTCTCGAAGAAGGCCGCCAGCTCGTGATCGGCCGCCAGCACCCGCGCGTCGTAGGGCGACAGGCCATACTGCGTCTGCAGGCGGGCGCGCAGCGCGTCCGGCAGCTCGGGCAGAGTGGCCTCGATCGCCTTCACCCACGCCGGGTCCAGCTCCAGCGGCAGCAGGTCGGGATCGGGGAAGTAGCGGTAGTCGTGCGCCTCTTCCTTGGAGCGCATCGAGCGGGTCTCGCCCTTGTTGGCGTCGAACAGGCGGGTCTCCTGGTCGATCTTGCCCCCGTCCTCCAGGATCTCCACCTGGCGGCGCGCCTCATAGACGATGGCCTGCTGGATGAAGCGCATGGAGTTGACGTTCTTGATCTCGCAGCGGGTGCCGAGCGCCCCGCCGGGCTTGCGCACCGAGACGTTGACGTCGGCGCGCAGGTTGCCCTTCTCCATGTCGCCGTCGCAGGTGCCGAGCCGGCGCACCAGGGCGCGCAGGGTCTTCACATAGGCGGCGGCGTCCTCGGGCGAGCGCATGTCGGGGCGCGAGACGATCTCCATCAGCGCCACGCCGGCCCGGTTCAGGTCGACATAGGTCCAGTTGGGATCCATGTCGTGGATCGACTTGCCGGCGTCCTGCTCCAGGTGCAGGCGCTCGATGCCGACCTTGAAGGTGGTGCCGTCGTCGCGCTCGACCTCCAGCACGCCCTCGCCCACGATCGGGTCCTTGAACTGGCTGATCTGATAGCCGGCGGGCAGGTCGGGGTAGAAGTAGTTCTTGCGGTCGAAGCGCGAGGCCAGGTTGATCTGGGCGCGCAGGCCCAGGCCGGTGCGGATGGCCTGCTCGACGCAGTGGCGGTTGATCACCGGCAGCATGCCGGGGAAGGCCGCGTCCACCAGGCTGACATGTTCGTTCGGCTCGGCGCCGAAACCGGTCGGCGCGCCGGAGAACAGCTTGGCCTCAGAGGCCACCTGGGCGTGGACTTCCAGCCCCAGCACCACTTCCCATTCGCCGGTGCGGCCGGCGATCCGGTAAGGCGCACGCTCGCTCATCGTCACTCCAAGGGTATTCGTCGTCGGTCGAAAGCCGCTGCGCGGCCCTTCTGATCTGGTTAGCAGGGCTGGGCGCGCAAGGCCAACCCCGCGGCCCATGCGTGGCATTGCGACAACATGATCGGATAAAATTTACGAGATTCAACGAGACGATCGCGACAGATCGGCGTTATCCTCCCTGTTAGCTTTGTAGGGGAGACGGCAAGTGTACGCCAATTCCGACCCTCGACCGCATTGGGCGGCGGCCGTCGCCATCGCCAGTCTTACGACCGCCGCAGCGCTCAGCGGCTGCGCTACGGCCGGCGGCGGAGCCACAGCCCGCGTCTCCAACGCGCCTGCGGTCGATACGCCCGCCGCCACCCAAGTCGCGGCGGTGAATGTCAGCGACGCCGACATGCCCGCCGACCTCGGCGCGCCCCTGGGCCCGGTCGAACAGGCCAAGCCCACCGGCAAGCGGCTGTCGATCGAAATGCCCATCGCCAAGATCGCGGCCAAGCCGGCGGGCAAGGCGGTGCTGGACCAGGACATCCCCGGCCTGTGCGAGCGGCCTGAGTTCGCCATGTTCAAGGGCATGAGCCTGAAGAAGCTGGCGGGCCTGTCCGGCGGCCGCATCAGTCACGCCACCCTCAACCAGATCCAGTCGGACCTGGTGAAGGTGAACCTGATGGACGACAGCCTCATCCAGTGACGGCGGCCCGCCGCGCGCGGCGGGGCTACTTGGCCGCGTCGCGCGGCTTGATCAGCAGCGACAGCCAGATCGCCAGGCCCCAGCTCACCACGGTGACCACCGGCAGGGCGACGCTGCTGAAGGTCAGCTTGACGTAGCTGATGCGGACGCCGTGCAGCGTGGCGCGCAGGATCTCGGGCCAGGGCGACTTGATCAGGCACCAGCCGCCCAGGGCCAGCAGCAGGAACGGGGCCGCGATCAGCAGCCACCGCCCCCAACCCTTGGCGAGGCTCACCACCAGCGCTCCGGCTTGGCGCGGAAGCCGGCGGCCTGTTCGATCGCGGCGCCCAGGGTGAACAGCGTCCCCTCGTCCAGCCCGCGGCCGATCAGCTGCAGGCCCAGCGGCAGGCCGTTGGCGTCGAGGCCCGCGGGCACGCTGATGCCGGGCAGGCCGGCCAGGTTGGTGGTCACCGTGAACACGTCGTTCAGATACATCGCCACCGGATCGCTGACCCGGTCGCCGAGCGCGAACGCCGCCGAGGGCGCCGTTGGCGTCAGCAGGGCGTCGACCTCGAGGAAGGCGGCGTCGAAATCGTCGGCGATGCGGCGGCGGACCTTCTGCGCCTTGAGATAGTAGGCGTCGTAGTAGCCGGCCGAGAGCACATAGGCCCCGATCATCACCCGGCGCTTCACCTCGTCGCCGAAGCCGGCCGCGCGGCTCTGCTCATAGACGTCGGTCAGCGAGCCGTTGCCCAGCTCGCGCAGGCCGAAGCGCATGCCGTCGTAGCGCGCCAGGTTCGAGGACGCCTCGGCCGGGGCGATGATGTAGTAGGCCGGCAGCGCGTACTTGGTGTGCGGCAGGCTGACCGACTTGATCTCGCAGCCGGCGGCCTTGAGCCACTCCACGCCCTGGTCCCACAGCTTGGCGATCTCGGCGGGCATGCCGTCCAGGCGGTATTCCTCGGGCACGCCGATGCGCAGGCCCTTGGGCGACTTGCCGACGAAGCTGGCGAAATCCGGGGTCTCCACGTCGAGCGAGGTGGAGTCCTTGGGATCGTGGCCGGCCATGGAGCGCAGCATGATCGCGGCGTCCTCGACGGTCTTGGCGATCGGGCCGGCCTGGTCCAGCGAGCTGGCGAAGGCCACCATGCCGAAGCGCGAGCAGCGGCCGTAGGTCGGCTTGATGCCCACGGTGCCGGTGAAGGCGGCGGGCTGGCGGATCGAGCCGCCGGTGTCCGAGGCGGTCGCGCCCAGGCACAGGTCCGCGGCCACCGCCGACGCCGAACCGCCCGAAGAGCCGCCGGGAGTCAGGGACTGGTTGGAGCCGCCGGCCTTCCACGGATTGATCACCGGCCCGAAGGCGGAGGTCTCGTTGGACGAGCCCATGGCGAACTCGTCCATGTTCAGCTTGCCCAGCATCACCGCCCCGTCGCGCCAAAGGTTGGCGGTGACGGTGGATTCATAGGGCGGGACAAACTCGCCGATGATCTTGGAGCCGGCGGTGGTGCGCACGCCCTCGGTGGAGAACAGGTCCTTGATCCCGAGGCTGGCGCCTTCCAGCAGGCCGGCCTCGCCGCGCGCGCGCCGCTCGTCGGACGCGCGGGCCATCTCCAGCGCCTTTTGCGGCGTCTCGAGCACGTAGGCGTTCAATTGCGGATTGGCGGCGGCGATGGCGTCGATATGCGCCTGCGCCAGCTCCACGGCGGAGACGCGCTTGTCGGCCAGGGCGTCGAGCGCGCCCTTCAGCGTCAGACCGGTCAGATCGGAAGCGCTCATTCCACCACCTTCGGCACAACGAAGAAGCCGTCCACGGCCTTGGGCGCGTTGGACAGCACCGCGGCGCGCTTGTGGCCGTCGGTGACCACGTCCTCGCGCATGGGCAGCTTGGCCGCCACGCAGGAGGTCATGGGCTGGACGCCGTCGGTGTCGACCTCGTTGAGCTGCTCGATCCAGGCCAGGATGCCGGACAGCTCCTGGGCCATGGGTTGCAGCCGCTCTTCGGGGACAGCGATGCGGGCGAGCTTGGCGACCCGTTTTACGGTCGCGGCGTCGATGGACATGACAACCTCTTCTCGGAGCCCGGGGGTTTGCCGCCCCTGGGCCGTCTTGGCAAGCTCGGGACGCGCCACAGATGGTCTGCAGCGGCCCCAGCGGTGCGATTTGACGCTAATATCGGCTTCGGCGGCCCCTCCGGATCGCCCAACGATACCGAACATCGCAGGGAGACCCCCGTATGAACACCCAGGAGATCGGCGCCGACCTGGTGGCGCTGTGCAAGGCCGGCAAGCTCGATGCGTTCGGCGACACCTACTGGGCCGACGACGTGATCAGCGTCGAGGCCGCCGGCCCGCCGGGCGCCGACCTGACCGCCCGCGGCAAGGCGGCGGTCAAGGGCAAGGGAGCCTGGTGGTACGACAACCACGAGGTCCACAGCACCGGGATCGAAGGTCCCTACGTCAACGGCGACCAGTTCGCGGTGCGCTACAGCATCGACTTCACCGTCAAGCAGAGCGGCCAGCGCATGCAGATGACCGAGATGGCGCTCTACACCGTCAAGGACGGCAAGGTGGTCGAGGAGCGCTTCTTCTACGGCGGGATGTAGCCCTGTCGCCTATGTGAGGCTGTCATGGGGGCGGGCCTGGCGCTAAGAAGCCTCATGCCCGTTCTCGACCTGCTCGACCTGCCGCCTGGCCCCTCCGCCGTCTTCGGCCTCGACCTCGGGGAGAAAACCATCGGCGTGGCGGTGAGCGATGTCATGCGCTCGGTGGGGACGCCCCTGGCCCTGATCCGCAAGCGCAAGTTCACCGAGGAGGCCAACGAGCTGTTCGCCCTGATGGACGGCCGCGCGGCCCGGGCCATCGTCATCGGCCTGCCCCTGAACATGGACGGCACCGAGGGGACGCGCTGCCAGTCCAGCCGCGCCTTCGCCCGCAACCTGCTGCGGCTGCGGCCCGAGCTGAACATCGCCTTCTGGGACGAGCGCATGTCGACCATGGCGGTGAACCGCATGCTGATCGACGAGCTGGACATGACCCGCGCCCGCCGCGCCGAGGTCGTGGACCGCGCCGCCGCCGCCTACATCCTGCAAGGCGCGCTGGACCGGCTGAACATGGCGCGGCGCTAAGCCGCCCTCTCCCGCCTACCGCCTACCGCCGGAACAGGACGGTGGCGATGCGCTTGGACGAGGGTCGGCCGGCGATGCCGAGCGCCGGGGCCACGGTGATCTGCAGGATCGGCCCGTTCACCGCCACGTCGGGGCCGGGGCCCTGGATGAAGCGCACCTTTGCCAACCGCCAGATGCAGGCCTGGCCCGCGCGGCCCTGCTCGTCGACCTGGACCATGGCGTCGGCCGCCAGGATGAAGGCGTCGGCGAACACGCTCTCGCCCTCCGGCGTCACATTGGCGTCGCCGGCGTCGAAATAGACGAAGTGCTGGGTCTGCCGCTTCACCCGCAGGCTGGCCTGGGTGACGATCTCCAGCAGCGCCACCGGCCCCAGGATCGGCGGCGGCCGCGGGGCCACGGCCACGCCGGTGGGCGAGGCCGCCATGCCGCCCGGCGCCTCGGTGGTGAACAGGGTCAGCCCGCCCAGGCGCGTGGCGCGCAGCACCGGCTGGCCGATGTCGTTCTTGTAGATGATGTCGCCGCGCGGTCCGGGCGTGGCCGTCAGGGCCCAGATCTCGGCGGAGTCGTCGAACTTGATCAGGGCCCCGCGACCCGAGGTGCGGTCGAACACGAACCCGTCGCCGCCGTCGGCCTTGTACTTGGCGATGGTGGGGAGGTCGTAGGTGGCCGGATGCGGCGCGAACAGGAAGTCCCGCAGGCTGGTCGGGCCGCCAGCCCAGGCGGGAGCCGCAGCAAAGCACAACGCCAGCGCGGCGCCGACGCAGCAGATCACCTTCGCGCGTGGGGACATCCTTGCCGGATGCCCCCCGAGTGGGGCGCTTTTTGGACCCTTCCCGTGCGCGTTTCTGGCGCGCCACATTCTGTGGCGCCTATGCAATCGTCCTACTGATCCCAACGTTTAGCCCGCGAAGAACTGCCCCCCGTTGGCGGTCACGGTGGCGCCGGTGATGAAAGCCGCGTCCTCGCGGGCGAGGAAGGCGACGCAGGCCGCGATCTCCTCGGCCCGGCCCAGACGGCCGACCGGGATGGTGCTGACGATCTTGTCCAGCACGTTCTGCGGCACCGCGGCCATCATCTCGGTGTCGATATAGCCGGGCGCCACCGCGTTGACGGTGATGCCCTTGGAGGCCGTCTCCTGGGCCAGGGCCTTGGTGAAGCCGATCACCCCCGCCTTGGCGGCGGAATAGTTGGTCTGGCCCATCTGGCCCTTCTGGCCGTTGATGGAGGAGATGTTGATGATGCGGCCGTAGCTGCGCTCGCGCATGCCCTCGATCACCTGGCGGCTCATGTTGAAGATCGAGGCCAGGTTCACGTAGATCACGTCGTTCCACTGCTGCGGGGTCATCTTGTGCAGCATGGCGTCGCGGGTGATGCCGGCGTTGTTCACCAGCACGTCGATCGGGCCGAGTTGGTCCTCGACCTCCTTCACCGCCCGCGTGCAATCTTCGAAGTTACCGACATTGCCTTTGACGATGATGAGGCCGACCTCCTTGGCGCAGCGCTCGGCCGCCTCCACGTTGCCGGCGTAACCCGCCGCCACCTTGAATCCGTCCGCCTTGAGCCGCTCGCTGATCGCCCGGCCGATGCCGCGCGTGCCGCCCGTGACAAATGCCGTTCTGGCCATCCGTCTCAACTCCCGATCAGGTAAGGGGTCTGTACGCCCCTGTTTCCATGTGAACGTGTAATCAGTCCCTTTGGACGCACATGGCCACGCCCATGCCGCCGCCGATGCAAAGGGTCACCAGACCCTTGCCGCCGCCCCGCCGCTTCAGTTCGTAGAGCAGGGTGTTAAGCAGGCGCGTGCCCGAGGCCCCGATGGGGTGGCCGATGGCGATGGCGCCGCCGTTCACGTTGGTCCGCTCCGGATCGAAGCCGAGTTCGCGCGAAACGCACAGGGCCTGGGCGGCGAAGGCTTCGTTGGACTCGATCACGTCCAGGTCGCCCACGGCCCAGCCTGCCTTGGCCAGGGCCTTGCGGCTGGCGGGGATCGGGCCGGTGCCCATGATGGCCGGGTCGACCCCGGCGGTGGCCGCGCTGATGATGCGGGCCAGGGGCTGGACGCCGCGCCGCTTGGCCTCTTCGGCGGTCATCAGCACCACCGCGCCGGCGCCGTCATTGATGCCCGAGGCGTTGCCGGCGGTGACCGAGCCTTCCTTGTTGAAGGCCGGCCTCAGCCCGGCCATGGCCTCGAAGGTGGCGCCGTGGCGGATGTACTCGTCCTTGTCGACGACGGTGTCGCCCTTGCGGCCCTTGATGGTGACCGGGACGATCTCCTCGTCGAACTTGCCGGCCTTCTGCGCCGCCTCGGCCTTGTTCTGCGAGCCGACGGCGAAGCGGTCCTGGTCCTCGCGGGTGATCTGCCAGCGGCTGGCGATGTTCTCGGCGGTCTGGCCCATGTGGTAGCCGTTGAAGGCGTCCCACAGGCCGTCGCGGATCATGGTGTCGATGAAGCTGAGGTCGCCCATCTTGTGGCCCGCCCGCAGGGTCTGGGCGTGGGGGGCCTGGCTCATGCTCTCCTGGCCGCCGGCGACGACGATGGCGGCGTCGCCATTCAGAATCTGCTGAGCCCCGAGCGCCACGGACCGCAGGCCCGAACCGCAGACCTGGTTCAGGCTCCATGCCGCGGCTTCGATCGGGATGCCGGCCTTGATCGAGGCCTGGCGCGCGGGGCCCTGGCCGGCGGCGGCCTGGAGCACCTGGCCGAGGATCACCTCGTCGACCTTGTCGGCTTCGACGCCCGAACGCTCCAGGGCGGCGCGGATGGCGATGGCGCCCAGCTCATGGGCGGGCAGGCCTGACAACCCACCGTTGAAGGAGCCCACCGGCGTACGCGCGGCGGAGGCGATGACGATCTCGGTCATTTCGAACTCCCGTAAGTCCGTTTGCCGGAACGCGGCGCTCCCGGCCGAACGGCTAACCTTTTGCACAGCCGCGCGTTCTGGTCATCCGAAAGATAAGCGACGGTAATGTGATCGTCCGGTGTCGCCCTTAAGGCGAGCCCGGCGCCGGCGCTGACCTCGGCTGCGGGTAGGCGCGCGCGACCCCTGCGGCCCAAGCCGGCAGCAGCCCAAAGCGCTCCGTTACAACCGCGTATTGCAAAGCTCGAGGATTGCAAAACTTGGAGACACTCAGCCGACCTCGCTCAGCACCCCTTCCAACCCCTGTTCGCGCACCTTGCGGTACAGGGTCGAGCGGCCGATGCCCAAGCGGCGGGCGACTTCGGTCATGCGCCCGGCATAGGCCTCGATGGCGAACTGGATCAGGTCGCGCTCGATCTCCTCCAGCGGCCGCAGATGCCCCTTCTCGTCGAGCACCCGCACAGGCTGGTCCACGGCCGGCTGGCTGGCCGGGGCGGTGGCGTTCGCCGCCGGCGCCTCGCCCGACGTCAGCGGTGTGGCCACGCCGGAGATCGAGGGGAAGTCGTGCGGTTGCAGGAACAGGTCGTCGGCCAGGACGATGGCGCGGTACACCGCATTCTCCAGCTGGCGCACGTTGCCGGGCCAGTCGAAGGCCTGCAGCATGCCCAGGGTGGCCGGCGTCGCCCCGGCGACGCGCTTGCCTTCCTCGACGTTGAAGCGGCGCACGAAGGCGTCGACCAGGGCCGGGACGTCCTCGCGCCGCTCGCGCAGGCTGGGCGCCTCGATGGGGAAGACGTTCAGGCGATAGAACAGGTCCTCGCGGAACCGCCCCGCCGCCACCTGGGCGGCCAGGTCGCGGTTGGTGGCCGAGACGATGCGCACGTCCACCTTCACCGGCCGCTTGGAGCCGACCGGGTCGATCTCGCCCTCCTGCAGGGCGCGCAGCAGCTTGACCTGCATGTCGAGCGGCAGTTCGCCGACCTCGTCGAGGAACAGGGTGCCGCCGCTGGCTTCCTGGAACTTGCCGGCGTGACGGTCATGGGCGCCGGTGAAGCTGCCCTTCTCGTGGCCGAACAGGATCGACTCGACCAGGTTCTCCGGGATGGCGCCGCAGTTGACCGCCACGAACGGGCGGCCGGCCCGCTCGGACGCGCCATGCACGGCGCGGGCGATCAGTTCCTTGCCGACGCCGCTCTCGCCCAGCACCAGTACCGGGATCGACGACTTGGCGGCCCGGCGGCCCAGCGCCTTGACCTGCTCCATCGGCGGCGAGGCGCCGACCAGATCGTCGAAGCTGGTGCGGCCGCCCACATGCTTGGACAGCCGGTCGACCTCGGCGGTGAGCTGGCCCATGCGCAGGGCGTTGCGGATGGAGACGATGATCCGGTCCGGGCTGGCCGGCTTGATGAAGAAGTCCTGGGCCCCGGCCTGCATGGCCTGCACCACCGTGTCCACGCCGCCGGTGGCGGTGAGCACGATGATCGGCGCGGTGAAGCCCTGGGAGCGCAGAGTCTTGAGCACCTCCAAGCCGGGCGTGTTGGGCATGACCAGGTCGAGGATCACCACATCCGGCTTCAGGCCCGTGGCGATGCGGTCGAGCGCGGCTTCGCCCCCGTCGGCCTGCGAGACGGCGAAACCCTCCCGCTCCAGCACAGCCTGGATCAGCCACCGCTGGGTCGGGTCGTCGTCGACGATGAGCACCGTCTTGGCCATGTGAACCTGTTTCCCGGCCGCGCACCAACGCTGCGCACCCCGCGACTTATGACCGAGCGCCTGTGAAAGTTCATTTAAGGCCCCCAACATCCTTTCCGCGGCCGGCTTCGTCACCTCCCCGAAAATGACGATGCTGAAACATGCGCCAGGAATAGAGCTCCGCGGACGCCGAAGCCGGCTCATTTGATCTCGGGGCCAGGGTACAGGCCGATGCCAGACGACAGGGCGCGTGTTAATGCTCGCCGTCCAATTCCTGGAGAGGATCAATGAAGCGGTTTTTTGCGGCTCTGGCCTTGGCCGGCGTGGCGGCGGCGACCCCAGCCATGGCGACCCTGTCGGAAGGCGCGCCGGCCCCCGACTTCACCGCCCAGGCTTCCCTCGGCGGCAAGGAGTTCACCTTCTCACTGGCCGACGCCCTCAAGAAGGGCCCGGTGGTGCTGTACTTCTACCCGGCCGCCTTCACCAAGGGCTGCACCATCGAGGCGCATGAGTTCGCTGCCAACATCGACCGCTTCAAGGCGATGCACGCCACCGTCATCGGCGTCAGCCACGACGACATCGGCACCCTGAACAAGTTCTCGGTGTCGGAATGCCAAAGCAAGTTCCCGGTGGCGGCCGATCCCGAGCTGAAGGTGATCAAGGCTTACGACACCCTGGTGGCGTTCAAGTTCGCCAACCGCACCTCCTACGTCATCGCTCCGGGCGGCAAGGTGCTCTACACCTTCACCGACGGGAACCCCGACCACCACGTCGAGAACACCCTGGCCGCCGTGAAGGCCTACGAAGACAAGCACAGCTGATCTTCCGCCCCCTCCCCTGGCGGGAGGGGGCGCCTCTGCCTTCCCGCATCGCAAGCCGCTTCGCCCTGCACGCGCCGCCCGCCTCAAATTTGATGTTGCGAGCCACTCGCAACCATGGAAGGCTGAGAACGGTTCGCAAAAGGAAGCCGCCATGCCCGTCGCGCCGCAGTCCCCGCGCCCGCCCTCCTGGGAGCAGCCCTCCGCCGACGACTTCACCCGGCTGACGCGCGCCGAGCAGCTCATCGTCTGGACCTTGCGGACGGTGGCGGTGGGGCATGGCGAATGCCCGATGGTGCGGCGGCTGTTCCGCCACAGCTTCGGCGCCGGCGCCGACGACGCCTTCCTGGGCTTCTTCATCGCGGTACGCACCCTGGGCTGGTGCGGCCGGCGCAAGCTGCGCCTGCACGTGCCGGGCTGCATGGCCGTCAGCCCCGACGAGCGGGCGATCGTGGCTCTGTTCGCCGAGGCCCAGGCCTCGCTGACGGAAGGGGATGAGGCCGAGGTGCGCGCTCGCCTCGCCCATCTGGTGGACAGCGGCGCGGCCGAAGCCGTGCTGCTGTCGCTCCAGACGGTCGCTGGCGCGCTCGAAGCGTGCGGTTATTCCCTGCCGAGGGCCCGCACCTTCACCGTCGCCAACCCGACGGACGCGCCGCGCCTATTGCACTGAGCTCTCTGGACTCAAGCCGCCGCGACAGGCCGCGGGCCGCTCGCAGCCAGACGATGGAGAAGTTCATCGATGAGCGTGACGTTCTTTTCGTTCTCGCCGGTGAAGTCCATGCCGGGGAAACGGAAACGGCTTTCGACCACCGCCTCCACCGCGCCGTTGTCCAGCGGCCGGAAGTCCACCCGGACTTGCTGGCCGCCGCTCATGGCCATCGGCCGCAATACCGAGCAGATGATGCGCGAGCCGGGATAGTGGCTCTGCACCGACATGCCGTGATGGCGCAATTCGGAGACGAGATCGTGTGACAGACGGTCCGGGTCGCCTTGCACCCGGAACTCCCTATGCAACTTCGGGAGCCAACTCATACGCCAACCTCCCAGTCTTGTTTTTTCCACGACCGGAGTCGCTGTCATAAGTGCAACACGGTTTGGCGCATCACACAACAGTCACGATGAAAACGAACGATATGTTTTCGGCGACGGCGTTCGATGCCGCCGACGATTAAAGAAATTCGGAAAATTGGACGGAAGCGCCCACGACACGGCCGCCCAGGCGATACAGCCGCGGATAGAAGAGTCCGCCGCCCACAACTCGTTTGCTGTAGCCGTGCGACATTTTGGTGATTTTGCGGCGGCGAATTCTTTTAAACACGGGTCCTTAATCACGATCTGCAAAATTGTCCTCATGTGACGGGGGGCGCGGTCGGCAGTCGACCGCTCGGGAGACCTCACCCCCGTGGGGGAGATCACCGATGAAGACGATCCGCAGTCGAAGGGCGGCGATCGCTCTATCCGGCTTACTGGGCGCGGCCTTCGCCGCGGGGGCGGCCACCGCCCAGACCCAGCCCAAAACCCTGGCCCAACTGAGCACGACGCCCGTGCGCCCCTCGCCGATCCATCTCATTCCCGCCGATGGCGACGCCGGCGACGCCCAGGGCCCGGGCCCCGAGCAACAGGAGGCCATGGGCCCGCGCACGCTCAACGCCCAGTACGCCGCCCTGACCCAGCAGACCGCCGCGACGGCGCAGGCCCCGGCGGCCCAGCCGGCCGTGGCCGACGTCCCCGCCCAGAGCACGGCCGAGACGCCGCCCCAGAACACGCCCCAGAACACGCCTTCGGTGGCCATCGCCCGCCGGGTGATCGACGCCGCCGGCGCCTTCGAACGCTACATGCGCCTGGCCTCGGCCATCCACGCCGACTTCGGCGACGGCGAGTCCGTGACCCGCGCGCTGGAGACCGGCGCCACCTATGACCAGGGCCAGCTGGAAGCCGGCGTGGTGGCCTACGCCGCCCTGACCGCGCTGCAGGAGCCGACCTTCGTCCAGACCCTGAGCCAGCTCAGCCCCGACCCCACCGCCCGCATGGCGGTGGTGCGGCAACTGGTGGCCGAGCCCGAAGCGGTGATGCAGGCGCCCGGCGCCCGCCTGGCCGCAGCCCGCGCGGCGACCATGATCGGCCGCATGGGCGGCTCGCTCTACACCAGCGGCGCGGCGGTGAAGCAGGCCGCCTACGACGTGCAGCACCAGGCCTGGTCGCGCACCGCCATCCTGGCCCCCCAGGCCGAGCTGGCGAAGATCAAGACCCAGTCCACCACCCCGGTGGCGCTGAAGACCGAGGATACCGCCAGCCTGATGACCTCGCTGGTGGCCATGCGCAGGTCCGGCCAGACCCCGACCAACCCGAACGGCCCGGTCTCGCCGCTGGTGGCCCGCGGCCTGGCCCTGGCGGCCCTGGCGGTGCTGGGCCAAGCCGACGAAGAGCACGCCGAGCAGTTCGCCCCGCTGCTGACCGAGGCCAAGAGCGCCGACTGCGTGAAGACCGCCCGCCTGGCCCTGTATGAATGCCTGTCGGTGGCCGGCCCGCAGTACGAGAACGTGTTCTGCCTTGGCCAGCACGCCATGATGGACACCGGCCAGTGCGTGGTGAAGGCGGCCGGCTGGTCCGCCCCGGTCGCCGCCCTCGGCGCCGGCTCGGTGGCCGTGCCGATCGCGGTCCAGGCCTCAGCCCCGGCCGCCCCACCGCCGGTGATGGTGCCGATCGCCCTGGCCTCGGAAGCCCCCGCCGGCGTGCAGTAGGCCGCCAAGCGCTTCTCGGCACTTGAGCCCCCGGAGGGTGTGCGTTTTTCGAGACGCGCCCCCTCAAAGCGCTCTTGTGGCGGGGCTCCTCAGGATGACGAATGTGGGCGTTCGCCGACCTTCGTCATCCTGAGGAGCGGCGACAGCCGCGTCTCGAAGCACGCAGAGAGCTCCAAAAACGAACGCCCCCGGTTTTCACCGGGGGCGTTCGTGTTTCTGGAGCGGTGATCGTCCTCAGCGCGGGGCGAGGATCATGATCATCTGCTTGCCTTCCATCCGGGGCTCGTACTCCACCTTGGCGATGGGCTCGAACTCGGCCTTGACCTGCTGCAGCAGCTTCATGCCCAGTTCGGGGTGGGCCAGCTCACGACCGCGGAAACGCAGGGTGACCTTCACCTTGTCGCCTTCCTCGAAGAAGCGATGCATGGCCTTGGCCTTCACATCGTAGTCGTGGGTGTCGATGTTGGGACGGAGCTTGATTTCCTTGACTTCGACGACCTTCTGCCGCTTGCGCGCCTCGTTCTTCTTCTTTTGCTCCTGGAACTTGAACTTACCGTAGTCCAGGATCTTGCAGACCGGCGGATCAGAATTCGGAGACACCTCGACCAGGTCGAGCCCAACCTCCAGCGCAGCCTCGATGGCCGCCGACGTGGGCATGATCCCCTGCTTCTCGCCGTTGTGGTCGATCAGCAGCACCCGGGGAACGCGGATGTCTTCGTTGATGCGCGGTCCGTCGTTGCGGGGCGGCGGCGCTTGCATGGGACGGCGAATAGGCTTCAGCTCCTGAACCGTTGATCCGGAAAATTCAAAATGGTCGGACGAGACAATAACACGCTCAACCTGAATCAGTAGGAAATATGGCCGCCAGGCCCGTTTCGATCAAGCTGCGCCTAGCAAGGTTCGTGCGGCATCCTCGACTCGATCGACCGATAAATCGACCAAGCGGGTCTCCTGCAACACCTCCACCGCCCGTCCGCGCGGCGCGCACAGGGCCGGATCGGACTCGGCGGAGAACAGCACCAGCGTCGGGGCGTTGGTGGCGGCGATCAGGTGCGAGGGCCCGGTGTCGTTGCCCACCGCCAGCGCCGCCCGCGCGCCGAGGCCGGCGATCTGGGCGTAGTCGGTGCGGCCGACCAGGTTGAGCGTCCCCGGCGCCAGGGCCGCGATCTCGGCCCCGATCTCCGCCTCGCCCGGACCGCCGATCACCGCCGACACCAGGCCCGAGGCCTGCAGCCGCCGGGCCAGCTCGGCATAACGCTCGGCCGGCCAACGCTTGCCGGGCCGCAGCGCCGAGGCCCCGGGCACCAGCAGGGCGTAGCGCTCGGGCAGGCCGAAATAGCCGGGCCGCCGCTCGGGCGAGGTGTCGGCCAGCATGAACGACAGGTCCGGCGCCGGCGCGGTTCCGCGCACGGTCGGCGCGTCGGGCCAGATGCCGGCGTCCTTGAGCTGCTCGGTCTGGCGCTCCAGCGTGTGCATGCTGTCGCGCTCGGGGTTGCGGTGGGGGTGCGAGCAGCCCGGCGCGATCCCCGACCACTCCGGCGAATGGGGCCACAGCGCATAGAGATAGGCGCTGGAGCGGGTCGAGGTCTGGAAGTCGTAGACGCGGTCGTAGCGCGCCCGGCGCAGCCGACGCAGCATGGCCCAGGTCTCGCCCGCGCGCTTGGGCCGGCCGTCGGTCTCGATGGCGTCGAAATAGCCCGAGGCCGCCGCCAGGCTGGCGTAGGGCGGCGTGGTCAAGAGCGTGATGTGGGCGTTGGGGTGCGCCGCGCGGATGCGGGCGAAGGGCGGAAACGCCTGCACCACGTCGCCTAGCGCCGCCAGCTTGATCACAAGCACCTTGCGGATCGGCCGCGCCTTCACCGCGCGGTTTCCGCCAGCAGCCGCAGGTAGACGTCGAGGGTGGCGTTGGCCATGGCCTCCAGCGAGTAGAGCCGGCGCACGCGCTCCAGCCCGGCCTCGCCCATGGCGCGGCGGACCTGGGGCGGGGTGGACAGGGTCCGGTGCAGGGCGTCGGCCCAGGCGTCGGGGTCGCCCGGCGGCACGCGCCAGCCCGTGGCCCCGTCCAGCACCGTCTCGCGCGCGCCGCCATGGTCGGCGGCCAGCACCGGCCGGCCCATGGCCTGGGGCTCCACGGCGGTGCGGCCGAAGGCTTCCGGCTCCAGCGAGGGCGCCAGGGCGAAGTCGGCGGCCAGGTAGGCGGCCGGCATGTCCTCGCAGTGGCCGACGATGCGCACCGTGTCGGCCAGCCCGTCCGCGGCGATGGCGGCGTCCAGCTCGGCGCGGTAGCCGACCCGGCCCTGGTCGTCGCCGGCCAGCACCACCACCAGGTCCTGGCCGCCACCGTCGGCGCGCAGCCGCCGCACCGCCTCGATGATCAGCCCCTGCCCTTTCCAGGCGGTCAGCCGCCCGGCCAGCAGCAGCACCGGGCGCGTCTCGTCCGGCGCCAGGCCCCAGGCCGCGCGCATCGCCGCCAGCCGCTCGCCGCCGACCGCCGAGGGGCAGAAGCGCTGGAGGTCGACGCCGCGCGGGATGGCGACCACCCGGTCGGGATCGAGGCCCAGATGCTCGGCCAGCAGATGGTCGCGGGTGAATTCGGAATTGGCGATGACCATGTCGCCCCGCGCCATCACCCGGTTGTACAGCCGCTTGGGCGCGGAGCGGGCGTTGTAGACGCCGTGATAGGTGGTGACCCAGGGGGTCTTGGTGCGCCGGGCGGCGATCCAGGCGGAATAGGCCGGCATGCGCGAACGGGCGTGGACCAGGCTGACCTTCTGGCTCCTGATCAGCTGCGCCAGGGCGCCGGCGTTGTTCAGCACCGTCAGCGGGTTCTTCGTGGCCATGGGCAGGCGGATCAGTTCGCCGCCGCGGGCCGCGAGCTCGGCCTCCATGCGCCCGCCGGCCGAGGCCACCAGGGCGCGGCCGCCGGCCGCCGTCACGGCGCGGGCGACGTCCAAGGTGGTCTGCTCGACGCCGCCGGCGTCAAGCGCGGGGACGACCTGGAGCAGAACGAAGTCGGGGGGCAGGTTGCGCGACACCGGTCCCTCTATGCAGAGCCAGGCGGCCCCGTCCAGAGCGCGATTGGCGCGGCAGGTCCTGCGACCCGCCGCGCCGCTCGGTTTAGCGCGTGGCGCCCTCGGTCCGACGGACGAAGGAGACCACGTTGTCGTGCAGTTGCTTCAGCGAGTCCTGGTGCGCGTACACCATGTGGCCGGACTCGTAGTAGTGATACTCGATATTGCCCTGCAGCTTGGCCGGGATCGGCAGGTGGTGCATCTCGTACCAGCCCTCGTAGAAGGGCGTGGCGAGGTCGAAGTAGCCACCGTTCAGCATCACCTTCAGGTTCGGGTTGTACTTCATGGCCGAGGCCAGGTCGGGCATGACGTTGACCGTGCCCGGCAGGGGGAACGGCGCGCCCGGCGGCTGGTGCTTGAAGTCCCAGTCCTTGAAGACGTCGATGGTCTGCTTGTAGGTCTGGCCGTCGCCGTAGTGCAGCTGGGTGCGCACGTAGTCGTTGAAGGCGGTGACATAGGCCGAGCTGATGGCGGCCGACTGCGGATCGTAGTCGGCGGCCTGGCTCAGCGGATCCATGTCGGGCCCGGTGAAGCGGGTGTCGAAGCGGCCGGTGGTCAGGCCCTGATCGTCCAGCAGGTTCTTTTCGAACTCGCCGCCGGTGATGCGCAGGTTGGCCTTGAGCACGTAGGCCACCGGCAGGCCGGTGAACTGGGCGTACTTCTCGGCCACCGCCTGCTTGCGGGCGGGGTCGAGTTCGGAGCCGGCCTGCAGGGCGGAGGCGTATTCGCCGTTGGCGAACTGCTCGACCTGGCCCAGGAACGCCGTCAGGTCGGCGGGCCGCTGGCCCGGCAGCTTGTTGTGGTACCAGGCCGTAGCCGCATAGGTCGGCAGGCCCACCACATAGGCGGTGTCGATGCCCGGGTTGGCGTCGGGCCCGTCGATGCTGAGGTCGAAGTTCAGGATCTGCGACAGCAGCATCACGCCGTTGAAGTCGACGTCGTGGGCGGTCTCCAGCGAGTTCACCACCAGGGCCGAGCGCGGCGTGCCGTAGCTTTCGCCGAACAGGTACTTGGGCGAGTTCCAGCGGCCGTACTTGGACAGGAACAGGCGGATGAACTGGTCGAAGGCGTCGCGGTCCTGGTCGGTGCCCCAGAACGCCTTTTCCTTGTCCTTGCCGGCGATGCGGCCAAAGCCCGTGCCCGGCGCGTCGATGAACACCAGGTCGGTGGCGTCGAGCGGGCTGTAGGCGTTGTCGACCACCTCATAGGGCGCGGCCGGGGTGTGGGTGTCGTCCTTGGTCACCACGCGGCGCGGGCCGAAAGCGCCCATGTGCAGCCACACGGTCGAGGAGCCGGGGCCGCCGTTGTAGATGAAGGTGATCGGGCGGTCGGCCGAGGGCGCGCCCTTCTTGAAGTAGGCGACATAGAACATCGACGCCTCGGCGGCGTTCTTGTCGCCGTCCTTGTCGTCCTTGTCCTTGACCGGCTCGCGCCAGGCGGTGTCGTTCCAGTTGGCGCCGTGCACCACCAGGGTGCCGGCGACTGCGCGATAGTCGACGCGCTGGCCCTCGATGGTGACCGAGCCGTCGGTGGTCACGCTTTCCGGCTTGAACAGGCCCGTCCGCTCGCTCGCCGGCGTAGCGACCGAGCCGGCGGCGTCGGGCTTGGTGATGTCGGGATGGATCGACTTGGGCGACGTTTCGGCGGCCATGACGACGCTGGCGATCGCCCACACAGAGGCGGCGAGTAACAAGGTTTTCTTCAAGGAATAGTCCCCTACGACTTCGGCTTATAGCTGGCGCCGGGCATAGACCCCGGCCGTCTGTTTGCTGAATTAAGTTTTGGAAAGGTTCGGCGCACGCGACGCCGAACCCTTCCTGGTCAAGACATGGTCATTTGGCCGCCACGGCGGTGGCCAGCCCTGGCGTGTACTCCGCCCCATGCGGGACGGTGGCGGTGGAGGCCTTCAGCGCCTCGCCGATCGGCTCGCTGCGCCCGCCGAGGCAGTGGCCCAGAAACTGCTCGGCGGCGGCGTTGAAGGCGATGGAGTTCTGCGGCCGGCCATGGGACGGGTCGGACACCGGCGCCACCCAGATGTTCAGCACCCCGCCGCGCGGCGCGATCCAGGCCAGCCATTTGCCGTCGGGGCTGAGCTTGCCGGCGATACGGCTGGGATTGCCGAACAGCTTGATGCGGGGGATCAGCGGGGCGGCGACGCCCTGAGCCGCCACGCCCTGACCCGCCACGCCCTGGCCTGCCACGCCCTGGCCTGCCGCCGCCTCCTGGGCTGCTGCAGCGCCAGCGCCGGCCAGGGATGCGGTCAGGATCGAGCAAATGGCGGCGCCCGCGATCAGCGACGTTCTCATGCGACGGTCTCCACGGTTGGCGAGCTTCAGCACCCCGGCGGCGCCATTTACGCTACGTTATACCGAAACACTCTTGCGATAAGAGAACAGCAGCCTAGTGTGTGGCGGGTAGACGCAGATGGATCGATTGGAGGCAGCCCATGCGTGTCCCGACCTCGGTTGTATTGGCCGCGAGCCTGTCGCTCGCCGCCGCCACGCCCGGCCTGGCGCTCACCGTAGCTCAACCTCCGCTAGGCAGCGATAGCCCGGCTGTCCACTACCGGGACGACGACGGCGCGGCCATCGACAACATGGTCGGCCATGTGCACGAGTCGGTGGAGAACAGCCTGCGGGCCCAGGGCGGCGGGGCCTTCACCGGCGGCGCGTCGCGCTCGCCCTACGGCTATTCCAGCCAGACCAGCAACTTCGGGCCGGTCTCCGGCGCCACCGAAACCTATCGCGGCGATCTCAACCAGTCGGCCCCGGCCGCCGCCTATGGCCCGCCGCTGTTGGTCGTGCCGCAACGGCGGCCGTAGGACAGATCTCCTTCTCCCCTTGCGGGAGAAGGAAGGGGCCCGCGTCGCGAAGCGGCGTGGGAAGGATGAGGGGTCGACGGACGCCTGCCGTCGATCGCAGCGAGACCCCTCACCCTCCCAGCTCCGCTGGGCCCTCCCTCTCCCGCAAGGGGAGAGGGAAAGCGGTCGAGCCTCACCAGACCGGCGTCGCCGCGGCTGTCGCCTCCACCCGGCATTCCTCGGGCGGCGGCGGCGCGGGATGCACGCGCAGGCGCTTCAGCTCCTGGCGCGCGTGGATCAGGTCGTGGCGGAAGACCGGATCGGCCTTGAGCGCGGCGTAGACCAGGGTTCCGGTCACGCGGCCGGCCTGGATGTCGCTCTCGTAGTGGACACCGCACACCACCCGGCTCTCGGCATAGGCCCGCGCCCGCGCCAGCACCGGCTCGGCCCGGTCCGGCGCGATCTCGGCCAGCACCATGCCCACCAGCCAGCTGTAGGTCGAATGGCCCGAGGGGTAGGAATAGCTGCGCTTCAGCCAGTCCTCGGCCTCGACGCAGATCGGGCCGCCGTTCTCCACGAACGGCCGCGGGCGGCGATAGCGCTTCTTGGCGTTCCCCTCCACCGCGTCGGCGTCCAGCGCCAGCCGCTCCAGCATCCGCCGCAGCACCGGCGCGCGCGCCGGGGTCAGCTCCACGCCCAGCGCACAGGAAAAGTCCTGCAGCATGGCGTCGGCGCCGAACACCGCGTCGTGGGCGGCCAGCACCCAGCGCTCGCTGCCCTCCAGCAGGCGGGTGGCCTCGTAGGTGGAGACGTCGCCGGTCTTGGTGCCCGAGCCCTCAGCCGGCGGCGGCCCCAGCAGCGGCGCAGCGTCAGGCAGTTGCCCCGCCGACAGATAGCCCCGCCCGGCCGGCTTGGCGGTCGGGGCGGCGGGCGCAGCAGAGGCGGGAGCGGAAGCCGTGGGCTTGGCGACGGCAGGCGGCTTGGCCTTGGCTGGACGGGCAGGCGCGCCAGCGGCCGAGGACGCGGCCAGACCGGCCACCGCCGCCACGCTCAGGATCGCAACCAGACCCCTCATCGGCGCCCCCATCTGAACCTGCCTCGCTAATTCCGCACACGCAGGCGAATGTCCAGGCCGCAAGCGGCGCCTGGGGACAAGGACCTAGGCCAAACGGATCTCGCGCAGGCGCTGGCGCAGGTAGGCGTCGGCGGTGATCGGCTCAAGATAGCGGTTCGGCCGCTCGGCGCCGACGCACGACGGCAGGGTCTCGATCAGGTAGTCCGGCCGGAAGTGCAGGAAGAACGGCGTGGAATAGCGCGCCACCCCGCGCCGCTCGGGCGCCGGATTGACCACCCGGTGGGTGGTCGACGGCAGCACGTGGTTGGTCATCCGCTGCAGCATATCGCCGATGTTGCAGACCACCGAGCCCGGCGGCGGATTGATCGGCAGCCAGCGGCCGTCGCGGTCGAGCAGTTCCAGCCCGGCCTCCTCGGCGCCCAGCAGCAGGGTGATGGCGTTGATGTCCTCATGCGCGCCGGCCCGCACGCCCGGCGCATCGGCCGACACCGGCGGATAGTGCAGCAGGCGCAGCACGCTGTTGCCGTCGTGGGTCGGGTCGACGAAGGCGTCGTCCGCCAGGCCCAGGTAGCGGGCGATGGCGCGCAGCACCTGCTGGCCGAGCTGGTCCAGCGCCTGGAACAGCCCCTGGGTCGCCGGCTCGAACCCCGGCAGCTCGGTCGGCCAGACGTTGTCGGGCATGACCTCGCGATAGGGGTGGCCCGGCGGCAGGTCGCGGCCGATGTGCCAGAACTCCTTCAGGTCGCTGAGGTCGGCGCCCTTGGCCGCCTCGCGCCCGAACGGGGTATAGCCGCGCTGCCCCGCCCCGCCGGCCGCGTGATAGGCGCGCTTGACCTCTTCGGGCAGGGCGAAGAAGGCGCGGGTCTGCGCCAGCGCCGCCTCGACCATGGCCTGGGGCAGGTCGTGCTCGGACAGCACGGCGAAGCCGTACCGCTCGAAGGCCGAGCCCAGGTCGCGCGAAAAGCCGTCGAAGTCGCGGGCGTAGTCGCGCAGGGAAACCGGTTCGATCGCCATGACGCCGGCCTCAGTGCCCAGCCACCGCCTTGGCGCCGGCCTTTGGCTTGGACGTGAACCAGATGCTGAAGGCCGCGATCAGCATCAGGACGCCGATACCCAGAAAGAACTTATCGGTCGCCAGCATCACGCTCTGCTCCTGCACCAGATTCTCGAATTGCCGCAGCGTCTGGGAATGGCCCAGGCCGCCGTGGACCATGGAGAGCGACTTGGCCGAGTCGAACTGGTTGAGCAACTGCGTCCGGGCCGCGCGGGACGAATTGTTCCAGTAGGTCTGGGCCAGGGAGGTGGCGAAGGCGCCCGACATGGTGCGCCCGAAGCTGAGCAGACCCGCCCCGCCCGCCAGCTCGGCCGGCGTCAGGGTGCTGAGCGCCAGGCCGAACACCGGCACGAAGAAGAATGGGAGGAACAGGCCCTGGACGAACTGCGGTATGATGATGTGGACGAAGTCGATGTTGGAGTTGAAGCCCTGACGCCACAGCATGGTGCAAGCCAACCCGGCGACGCCGATGAAGATCAGCAGCCGCGAATCGACCTTGCCCATCATCTTGGCCACGATGGGTGACATGATGACCGCGAACACGCCGGATGGCGCCACCGCGAAGCCGGCCCAGGTGGCGGTGTAGCCCATGCTGGTCTGCAGCCAGAGCGGCTGGATCACCACCGCGGCGAAGTAGGCCCCGAAACAGAGCACCAGCACCATCAATGCGATGGAATAGGTTGGCGATCGAAACACCTTGAGGTTCACGATCGGGTTCTTGTCGGTCAGCTCCCAGATGACGAAGGCCGAGAAGCCGATGGCGGTGATGATCGCCAGGGCGACGATGATGTGGGAATGGAACCAGTCCAGGTCCTCGCCCTTGTCGAGCATGACCTGCAGACAGCCGATCCACACCACCATGATGCCGAGGCCGATAGTGTCCACCGGCAGCTTCTGGGTCGAGGTCTCGTGCTTCTTCAGTAGCTGCCAGGCGATGAAGGCGCTGGCCAGGGCCACCGGCACGTTGATGTAGAACACCCACGGCCAGCTCCAGTCGTCGCACAGCACCCCGCCCAGGATCGGCCCGGCGATAGGCGCGACCACGGTTGTCATCGACCACAGGCCGAGCGCCTGGCCCGCCTGCTCCTTGGGTAAGACGCGTAACAAAAGGGTCTGGGACAGCGGGATCATCGGGCCGCCGGCCAGGCCCTGCAGCACGCGGAACAGCACCAGCACGCCCAGCGACGGGGCCAGCCCGCAGGCGGCCGAGAAGATGCCGAACAGCACCATCGCGACCGAAAACGTCCTCACCGCGCCGAACCGCCCGGCCAGCCAGCCGGTCAGGGGCACGGTGATCGCCTCGGCCACCGAATAGGAGGTGATGACCCAGGTGCCCTCGTTGGCCGACACGCCCAGGCCGCCGGCGATGTTCGGCACCGAGACGTTGGCGATGGTGGTGTCCAGCACCACCATGAAGTTGGCCAGCGCCAGCACGATGCCGGCGGCCCAGAGCATTCCGCCTGTCAGCGCCGCGGGGGCGACGACCGGGGGCTTGGGTTTCGCGGCGACCGGGGCCATCCCCCCGCCGGAACCCTGGGAGGAGATGGTCGCGTCGCTCATCGGCGTGCGCTCTCCTCGACCGGCCGGCCGTCACCCTTGGCGCTGACGTTGACCGTGGCCTCCATGGACAGGCCCACCCGCAGCGGATGCTGCGCCAGTTCACGCGGGTCCAGCGTGATCCGCACCGGCAGGCGTTGGACCACCTTGATCCAGTTGCCCGTGGCTTCCTGGGCGGGGATCAGGGCGAAGGCCGCGCCCGTGCCGCCGGCCAGACCCTGGACCCGGCCGTGGAACTTCACGCCCTTGCCCCAGCGGTCGGCGGTCAGTTCCACCGGCTGGCCGGTGTGGACCTTCTTGAGCTGCATTTCCTTGAAGTTGGCGTCGACATAGACCTTGGCGATCGGCACCACGGTCATCAGCTTGTCGCCCACCGCGATGCGTTGGCCGACCTGCACCTGGCGCTGGCCGACGACGCCGTCGAACGGCGCGTACAGGATGGTGCGCGACTGGTTCAGCAGGGCGGTGTCCAGCGCGGCCTTGGCGGCCATGACCTCGGGGTTGTGCTCGACGTCCACGCCCGCGGTCAGGGCCACGCCCGAGGCCAGGTTGCCCTGGGCCACCGTACGGCTGGCCACGGTCTGGGCGCTGGAGGCCTTGGCGGCGGCCAGGTTCGCCACGGCGGTCTGGTAGGCGTTGCGCGCGGTGGTCAGCTCTTCACCCGACACCGCGCCCGAACTCTCCAGCACCTCGCGGCGCTTCAGGTCGATGGCGGTGCGCTCCACGTCGCTCTGGGCGGCGGTGATCTGGGCGACGGCGCGCTTCTGATCGGCGTCGCGAGCGTTGATCTGGGCGGTGTTGGCCTGGTTGTTGGCCAGGTATTGGCGCACCCGGCGCACGGCCTGGCCGTACTGGGCCTGGGCCGAGGCCACCGCCAGGTTGGCGTCGGCTGGGTCGAGCACCACCAGGATGTCGCCCTTCTTCACGATCTGGGCGTCCTCGACCCGCACGTCCTGCACCTGGGCGGCGACCTGGGGCGTGATCTGGGCCACGTCGGCGCCGACATAGGCGTCGTCGGTGGAGACGTAGTTGGACAGCACCAGCACGTAGAACAGGCCGTAGCCCACCGCCGCCACGGCGATCACGGCGCCCAGGATGGCGAACAGGTGCTTGCGCTTGGATCGCGCCGGAGGCGGCGCAACCGTCTCCGCCGGAGCGGCCTCGGCGCGGCGCGTTTCCGCCCGCGGGTTCATATCGTCAGCCATTGAAGTCCCCTCGGATCAGCGGACAGCTAGACGGTTAGGCTCAATGTACCCGCCACCGAGCGCCCTTACGAGGGCCACGTCGAGCGAAAGGGATTGAGCCTGCAGGTCGGCGACATTGCGCCGGGCCGTCAGCACGCCGTTTTCAGCGGTCAAAACATTCAGGTATGGCGACAGGCCGCCCTGATAACGAAGCTTGGAAATGCGGAACGCGTCTTCGGCGGCGTCGCGAGACGCCTCCGCGTCGGCGATCTGCGTCTGCAGCGAGCGCTGGGCGGTGACCGCATCGGCGACGTCGCGGAGCGCATTGGTCAGGGCCTGGTCGTAGTTGGCGACCGAGGCGTCGTATTCCGCCCGGGCCCCACGATAGGCGCCCTCCAGGCGGCCCGCGGTGAAGATCGGCAGGTGGATGGCGGGGCCGACGGCGCCCACCACCGAGCTGTAGCGGAACAGTTCGTTGATCCCCAGCGACTGGACCCCATAGAGGCCGGTCAGGTCGACGTTGGGATAGAAGTCGGCCTTGGCCACCTTGACCTGCTTGGCGGCGGACTCGGCGCGCCAGCGAGCGGCGACGATGTCGGGCCGGCGGCCGATCAGGTCCACCCCCAGGTGGGGCGGCAGGCCATAGGGATGCAGCTTGGTCGCCGTCGGGCGCGGGATTTCCAGCCCGCGGTCCGGCCCCTCGCCCATCAGGGCGGCGATCTGGTGACGGGTGACCAGGATCTGCTGGTCGATCGCCTCCAGGTCGCCCTGGGCGGCAGGCACAGTCTCGGCCTGCTGGCTGAACTCGCCGCGGGTCTCAAGCCCGTTGTGCAGGCGGCGACCCACCAGGTCGAGCGTGTCCTTGCGCACCCGCAGCGCGTCGACCGCTTCGTCGCGGTCGGCGTAGAGCCGCACCAGGTCGGCGTAGGCGCTGGCCACCGCTGCGGTGATCTGCAGCCGCGCCGCAGCTTCGTCAGCCTGGGCCGCCGCGGCGCTGGACTTCGCCGCCGCCAGGGCCGCGTGGTTCTTGCCGAAGAAGTCGAGCTGCCAGTCGACATTGGCGTTGATGTCGGTCTGGGTGTGATAGCCGGCCGGCAGGAACGGCAAGAACTGGGGCGGGATGCCCTCGTTCAGGCTCTGCTTGCTGGTCTGGATGCTGCCCGTGCCGTTGACCTGGGGCAGCAGGGCCGCGCGGGCCTGCTCGATCACTGCGCCTGCGGCGCGGGCTCGGGCCTGGGCCGCCTTCAGGTCAGGCGCCCCGCGGATGGCCTCGTCCTCGAGCTTGTTCAGCTCAGGGTCGCCGTAAACCGTCCACCAGGCGTCGGTCGGCCAGTCGGTCTCAGGCGCCGAGAAGCTCTGGGACGTGGAATAGGTGTTGGGCTGCGACAGCTTCGGCGCAGGGCCGAGGTTCGGCACGCAGGCGGACAGAGCCGCGGCGCACAGGGTCAGCCCCGCGAGCAGGAATTGGCGATAGGGGCCGCCACGACCCTTCCGGCCTGCATGGAGGCCAGGGACACACAAAGGAGTCATATGCGTCTCGACGATTTACGTTGACCGTACCGTACGGTTCCGCTGGACCCGGCTGATATACACTGGTAATCGGTCGTTCAAGCAAAAACGTACGGTACGGTCAGGAAATGGACGACGGGTGCATCAAGGCCACGGCTAAGGACGTTCGCCGCCAGACGATCATCGAGATCGCGCGGGCGATCTTCCTCGAGGAAGGCTATGCGGCGGCCTCGATGTCGGCGATCGCGGCGCGGCTCGGCGGCTCCAAGGGCACGCTCTACAACTACTTCGCGTCCAAGGAAGAGCTGTTCAAGGCGGTGATCCAGGACCAG
>FSXV01000129.1_pt1 | contig 82846 bp, 60 predicted proteins | sample 1638401 | NCBI WGS metagenome assembly FSXV01 (sample SAMEA3914788, study PRJEB12502) | metagenome | biome: forest; material: soil | place: Canada | collected 2011-07-03 | depth 0.1 m | reverse complement strand
GAGACCCATGGCGAGCAGGCCTGGCGCTGGACCGACGGGGCGGCTGTCCTGGACGGCGCCCTGGCCCAGCCGGCCATGGTGGAGATCGTCCTGCGCGGCCTCATCCCCACCTGGACCCGCCCCGCCGCTCCACGGCTCATGCTGGTGAAGGTCGGCTGAGCGACCGCCTTGGCGGTCCTGTGCTTTTGCACAGGTGACGGCGACCCCTGCGCCGAAGAGGTTAGGGGCGCCGTCACCGTCCTTATGCAGAAGCGCGACCATGTCTGATCTGATCGAGGCCGAACGTCCCGCAGCCGCTCCGGAGCAACCGGCCCAGGCCGAGGGGCCCTGCGACTGCGGCTCGGGTCTGCGCGCGGCCAGGTGCTGTAAGCTCAACCTCGCCCGCACCCGGCGGACCCCGCCGGAGGGCCTGTTCGCCGAGCGCGTGGCCCAGATGTCGCGCGCCTACAACGACGGCGAACGCGAACTGGCCGAGCGGGTCGCCTTGGAAATCCTCGACGAGGCGCCCGGCCAGCGCGACGCCCTGGGCGCGCTCTACAACGTCTGCAAGGATGGCGGACGCTTCAAGGCCGCGACCGCCCTGGTGCAGCGGCTGGCCGCGCTCTATCCCAACGATCCGGTCTCCCAGTTCACCGCGGCGCAGTTCTTCCTGAGCCGGGACGAGGCGGCCCGGGCGCACCCCTACGCGCGCATGTTGGTGCGGCTGGCGCCCGAGGCGGTGCAGTCGCACGTGACCATGGGGCGGGTGTTCAACGGCCTCTACCACCCCCGAGACGCCGAGCACCACTTCCGCCGCGCCATCCTGCTGGCCGAAGAGCCCGATCCCGAGGTGGAGGGCGGCCTGGCCATGGCCCTGCGCGGCCGGGGCCGTTTCGACGAGGCGCGGACGATCTTCACCCGGGTGCTGGAGCGGGGCGAGCTGCTGAACGTGCTGCTGGCCTGGGCGTCGCTGGAGGAGGCGGATCGCCGCTTCGACGCCGCCGCCGCCCTGATCGACCGGGCCGCCAAGCTCGCGCCGGACGGGCCGCGCGTCACCCTCGGGCGCGCCACCCTGCAGCGCCGGGCCAAGGACTACGACCAGGCCCTGGCGACGCTGGACGGTCTGGACGTCCGCTTCAACGATTCGGGCCTGAGCGTCTCGGTGCTGATGGAGAAGGGCCACGTCCTCGACGCGCTGGGCCGTTACGACGAGGCCTTCGACGCCTTCGACGCGTTCAAGCGCAAGGCGCGGGAGCAGAGCGGCCACGTCTACGCCGCCGATCACGCCGAGGCCCTGGTCGCCCGGCTGAAGGACTTCTTCACCGAAGGCCGGAGCCGCCTGCTGCCGCGGGCCCAGACGAGAACCGATATCCCACAGCCCGTCTTCGTGGTGGGGTTCCCGCGCTCGGGAACCACCCTGGTGGAGCAGACCCTGGCCTCGCACCCCGCGATTTCGGCGGGCGACGAACTGCCGATCATCAACAGCCTGGTCGAGCGGATGCAGCCGCTGCTGGGCAGCCCCGGAGCCTATCCGGTGGCGCTGAGCGAACTGTGGCTGGGCGATCGGGTCGGCCAGATCGACACCCTGCGCGATCTCTACCTCAACGAGGCGGCCCGCATCGGCGCGGTGGATCCGCTCAAGCCCTGGTTCACCGACAAGATGCCGTTGAACGAAACCCACCTGGGTCTGATCAGCCTGCTGTTCCCGGCGTCGCCGGTGATCCACCTGGTGCGCCATCCGCTCGACGTGGTGCTGTCGGTCTATTCCAACGGCCTCACCCATGGTTTCAACTGCGCCTCGGAGCTGGAAACGGCGGCGAAGCACTACGCCCTGATCGCGGATCTGATTCAGCATTATCTGGGCGTGATGCCGATCAACTACCTGCCGGTTCGGTACGAGGACCTGGTCGCAAACCAGGAAGTCGAGGTGCGCAAGCTGCTCGACTTCATCGGCGAACCGTTCGACGCCCGCACCCTCGATTTCCACGAGAATGTGCGACCGGCCCGCACCGCCAGCTACGCCCAGGTGGCCGAGAAACTCTATGACCGCTCGCGCTATCGCTATCGCAATTACTTGAAGCAGCTCGAGCCGGTGATTCCGATCCTCGAGCCCGCGATCCACCGCCTGGGCTACACCATCGAGACTGGCGCATAAGGGCAGCCTCAGCGGCCGCCACGCAGGTTCGTTAGGGCGCGCCGGCCGGCAGGGTTTCGCCTAGGGCGCGCTCGAGCAGACGCCGCCGCTCCATCACCGCCGCGAGGTGGCTGGAGGAGGGCGGCGAGGCCGGCGCGGCGGTGGCCGGGTCGATGGCGCGGCCGTTCAGCCAGACCTCGAAATGGAGGTGGGGGCCGGTCGAAAGGCCGGAGTTTCCGCTCCAGCCGATCACCTCGCTCTGGCGCACCATCCGGCCGGGGGCCACGCCTGGCGCAAAGGCGGACAGGTGGGCATAGGCGGTCTCGTAGCCGTCGGCGTGGCGCAGGCGGATCCACCGGCCATAACCCAGGGCCCAGCGCGCAGCCTCCACGGTTCCGTCGCCCGCCGCCATGACCGGCGAGCCGACCGGGACGCCGAAGTCCACCCCCTGGTGCATTCGGGTGTAGCCGAGCAACGGATGCAGGCGCAGGCCGAACGGGGAGGTGAGGCGCGGGTGGCCGACGGGCGTGCGCAGCAACAGGCTTTTGAGGCCGGCGCCGGTCTCGTCCACGAAGGCGTCGGCGTCGTCGCCAGTGTCTCGAATCCGGTAGAGCCGGATGGCGCCTTGGGCGCGGTCCAGCTCGGCATAGTCGAGCGCACCATTGCGCACCACCAGCCGAACCCGATCCCCCAGCGCCACGTCCCGCGTGAGGTCGAGCTCGTGCGCGAACAGCCGAAGCGCCTGATCGGCAGCAGTGGTGTCGCTGTGCGCTGCGGCGGTTGAACCGTACAGCACGTCCTCGATCGGGCCTTGGACGACACGCAGCCAGGTTGAGGCGGGCGGGGGTGCGGACGAGGCCTGGGCGTCCGGAGCGACGAACGCCAGCGGCAGCGGGGTGTCGTCGACGATGGCGCGGGTCGTGGGATCGCCATGGCCGCCTGGGTTGCGCGCGCGCGCCGGCGCCATGTCGCGGCCCAGAGGCGGTTGCGCCGGCGGCCACGTCGGCGCACTGCGGCGGTGGCCGCCGAGCTGGATCACCAGGACGCTGGTGACGACCATGGCGAGGCCGCCCGCGGCGAGACGCGTGGCCAGCCGCCGGGTCACAGCGCCGGCGCCGCCGTCATTGTCTCCGTCCCGCAGCGCCGCAGGTGGTCGCGTCGGGGCAGGAGCCGTCGCCAAAGCCCAGCACCTCGACGGTGATGATCGAGCGGTCCTGGCCGGAGCCTTGGGTCTGTTCGGAGATGGCCTGGGCCGCCTGGGTGGCCGCGGAGCCGGCGTTGGTGGCCTGGGCGGAGACGGTGACGGCGGTCTGGGCCGGGGGCAGGCCCACCGACGCGCCCTTGACGCTGAAGTTGTCGGCGTTGGCGACGTGCAGGGCGGCGACGAACAGGTTGCCCGACACCCGCACGCCGGCCGCGCCGGCGTCCACCGTGCCGCGCGGGGCGATCAGGAACACATCCGAGGCCGGGACGTCGGGATCGAGCTGGAAGGCGCCGATGCCCGCGCCGGTGACGTCGTTGCCGGCGTTCAACTGGCTGAAGGCGTTGGAGTCGATCAGGACCTGGACCGGCGGGAAGTCCGAAGAAGTCTTGGGGCCTTCGCCGGCGTTGATGTCGCCGTTGGACGACCACATGATGATGTCGCCGCCCTGTTCAGTGAACACCCGGCTCTGGTTGAGGATGAAGCCGCCGTCGGTGAAGGTCGAGATCGCCCCACCGCGCAGCGTCAGCACCCCCTCGAAGCCGGCGGGAATGCTGTTGATGGCGTCGAAGGGGAAGACGTTCGCCAGATCGGAACTGGGGTCGCCGCGCCCGCCGGTAAGCGGCGGGTTGCCCGAATAGAGCAGCTCGGCGGCGGCGTTGCGCCGGGCCGCCTGCTGGGCGGTGGCGACGGTCGAGCCGGCCAGCACCTCGCCGCCGGGTCCGAGGATATCGACATCGCCGCCCCACTGGGTCTGGATGGTGGCCAGCCGCAGGTCGAGACTGCCGGTGTGCACCTGGGTGTTGGCGCCGTTGCTCCCGCCGCCGAGGTTGTTGGCGGTATAGCCCAGAGAGGCCGGGAACAGCAGGTTCACCGCGGTATAGCCGCGCGTGTAGTTGTCGAAGGTCGGGCCGGGCTGAGAGGTCAGGGCCAGCTCGTTGTAGTAGACCTGTAGCAGGAAGGGGCGCTGTTGCAGTTCAGGCAGGGCGGCGAAGGCGGTATAGGCCTGATCGTAGCTCACATTGATCGTGCCGTAGGTCGCCATCAGGTCGGCGGACTGGTTGGCCTGCATCCAGGCGATCAGCTTGGCGCTGTAGAGCGGCTGGTTGCGGTTGGGAACGAAGAGGTTGTTGCTGTTCTGGGTTTCGTTGAACAGATAATCGGGCAGGTTGGCGAAGTTTGCCGGGTTGAGGTAGTAGTTTGAGAGCGCGTCGAAGTCCTGGCCCTTGCTGACGCCGAACTCGACATACAGGCTCGATCCCTGTTGGGGCAGCCACGGGTCCCAGCTGTCGCCGACGGACAGGATGCCGCCGCCATAGCTGCTGGTCGTCGAGCTGAATTTTCCGGCGGTATCGGTCCACTGGGTGATGGTGGCGGAGGTCAGGAATGGCCCGAGGTTGCGGCCCGCCTCGATCCACAGGCTGCCCGGGCCGCCGATGACGAAGGTGTTGCCCTGAAGCGTCGGCAAATCCGAGGAGAAGGTGGGCGTCTCCGTGCCGCCAGGGCCGGTGGTGAAGCCGGTCTGGCCCTGTTCCAGCGCCGAGGTGGCGGTGATGTCGCGCCCGGCGACGATGCGCGTGACGTCGTTGGGGGTCAGGTTCTGGCCGAAGAACATCATGTTGACGATGTCCTGGCCGGCGCCGATCCGGGTCTGCTTGGGAACCGACAGCACCACGTCGTCGATGTCGCCGCCCGCATAGACGCGGTTGGGGACGGTGTCGCCGAGGTGCAGGATCGCCGGATCGTGCTGCAATTCCAGCTCCGCGAAGCTGGTCTGCGGCAGCACCGCGGGGAAGGCGAAGGGAAGCGACGCGACGCCAGTCGGGGTGAAACTCGAAAACAGTCCTGGCGTGGTTCCCGGATCGTTGTCCAGCATGGCCAGGGTGACCGCCGAGATGTCGGCGCCGGCGGCCAGGGTCAGGGTTCCGGTCGGCGAGGGGGCGAGCAGCACGCCCTCGGTCGCGCCGCCGGCCAAGTCCAGGTTCCCCTCCATCGAGACCGCGGAGAGCGTACCGGGCAGGACGGCGACGAACTGGTTCAGAATTGGGTCGGAGCGTAGGTCCGAATTCGCCCCCGCATTGGCCAGGCTCACCGTGCCGTTGGCGAGGATGGAGAGGCCGGCGGTCGACGAATAGAAGCCTTGTGCGTCGGCATTGTTGGTAAAGCCTTGGCCGGCGCCGGTCGTGTCGGGCTGGTCCACGCCCAGGGCCGTGACGCCGTCGAGCGTCGCCGAGCCGCGCACGCTCAGGTCGATGTCGCCATTGGTCAGGCGCAGCCGCAGGGTGTCGGGCATGGCCAGCAGGCTGCGGCTGAAGGTGGGCAGGTTGACCTCGCCCGCCGAGGCGACGTCGCCGCCGACGGAGATGTTCGCCACGCCCGAGGCCAGGTCCACCCGGCCGCCTAGCAGATCGCCGGCGGCGCTGATGTCGATATTGCCGCCGCCATAGGTGAGCAGGCCGCGGCTGGCGAGGCCGGACGCCGCAGAACTGGCCTTGGCCGTGGTCGCAGTGGTGTCGGCCACCACCGACAGGTCGGAGACGTTACCGCCCGCACGGATGGCGATATTGCCGCCGCCGAGCGTGCCGACACCTTCGGTGAACAGCTGCGGATTGATCAGGATGTTGGTGTCCAGGCCCACCGATCCGACCCGCCAGGGTTGGGTCGAGCTGCCGATGAAGCTGAAGCTTCCGGCATTGCCGACCTGGGAGAGGGCGATCTGGGCGGCGGTATAGGCGTCGCGCCGGCCGAGCACGTTCTTGCCCGCGGTGAGGGACACGTCGCCGCCGCCCTGGGCGTAGACCGGATTGGCGACCAGCACGCCCTGCAGGCCCGGCTCGCCGTTTGCCGGCGTCGCCGCGCCATAGCCGTAGGGAACGACGCCGACATTCTCGTCCTCGGTCGCGAAGGCGGAGGGATCGAGCGTCACCAGGGCGCCGGTGGTGGTGTCCACCGCCGTGACCCGGCTGGGTTCGACCATGACGCCGGCGGTGTAGATCGCCGCCCCGCCCAGCTGAGCGCCGGTGCTGGCCGTGGCGGTCGCGCCGGTCAGGGGGTTGAGATAGGTCGGCGTCGCGCCGTTCTGCAGGTTGATGTCGCCGGCCGCGGCCAGGGCGATGGAGCCGGTTCCAGTGCGGATCAGCGGCGTGATCTGCACCGTATGCGCGGCGGAGGGGACCGAATTGATCTTGTAGGCGGACTTGAGGCTCGACCATTGGTCGGAGACCTCCTGCAGGAAGGCGCCGGCCATAGACAGGGAGGTGGCGAGGCCCGTGACCGTGCTGCCCGACTTGATCAGGTTCGCCTGGCCGGGATTTTGCGCGACGAAGGCCGTCGCATCCGCCAGCAGGGCCGCCTTCACCGAGGCGGGCGCAAGGCTGAAGCTCAGCTTGGTGAGGGAGGCGTTCGTGAGGCCGGGGTTGGCGTTCTCCTCCGCTCCCACGAACTGGTCGGCGGTCACCTGCAGCTGGGCCGAGAGACCGAACAGCAGGTTGTTGGAGAGGCTGTTCGAGCCGGTGGTCCCGCCGTAGTTGTAGCTGGCGCCGTTGTTCTGCACCGTGACGCCGCCGGCGGCGCCCGTGCGCACGCTGAGCGGGTTGGCGCTGCCGGCCAAGGCGCCGCCGGTCAGCTGGTAGGACCACGAGCCGGCCGCGACCTGGCCCGAAGAGGTCTGGACCAGGGGGAACAGCTCGGCGCTGGCGATGGGGTCGCCGGCGTAGCCGGGCGCTCCGGTGCCCTGGGCGCCTGGGGTGTTGGCCGCGGCGTCGTAGGGGACCGAGTTGGACACGCTCGCGGCGGCGGTCGTCAGGGTGCCGTTGAAGGCCAGGCTGACTCCGGTCGCGTTGGTGGGGGCGGTCGGGGAATAGTTGATGATATTGGCGCAGCCGGCGGCGCAGGTGGCCCCGATCACGCCGTTCAGCGACTTGTCGGCGCCGATCACGGTGTTGAGATAGGTCTGGTCGGTCTGGTCGCCGAAGGTGAAGAAGCCGTCGGTGATCGAACCGTTGAGGGTGAGCTGGCCGCCGGCCTTCAGCGTCAGCACGCCGGGCTCACCCAGCACCTGGCCGCCGACGCGGTAGGTGAGGTTGGTGTAGTTGGAGAACACCGCCGCCTCGTCGCCGGGAAGGATGGTGTAGAGGCCGGGCTGGGCCTGGTCGGGAACCATCAGCCCCGCCGCCACGGCCCCGGCCACGTTCACCACGCCCGCGCCCAGGTTCCAGTTGGAGGCCAGGGTCACGTCGCCGCTGTAGTCGAGCTCCACCCCCGGCCGGGCGTGGAAATTCGACTGTGACGCCAGCCCGCCGAGGTTGCCGTAGGCGGCGGAGACGTCGAAGGTCTGGATGAAGTTCACCAGGGTCCCCGGCGCATTGTCCGCCAGGAAGTTGGGCTGGCCTGGCGTGCCGGCGGTGGTGGTGTTCAGCGTGACGACGCCGCCCGACTGAGTGACGCCGGTGAACTGGCCGCCGGCGGCCACCTGGCCCAGGTCCCAGGCCCTGTAGCCCTCCAGCACCACGCTGCTGGCGCCCTGGATGGCGCCGGCGAAGTTGACGTTCACCGTCTCCCCGCCGGACGAGGTTGAGATCACCGGCGCGCGCAGGGTCACCGTCCCGCCGAGATCGCCCGGGACGTACTGGTAGTTGACCGTCCCGTTTTCGACCGTCTCCACCGCCCGCGCGGAGGCCTGGTCGACGCCGACATCGATCACCGCGCCCGAGGCCACCGTGAGGGCGCCGGTCCCGGTGGTTCCCAGGGTCACCTGGCCGCCCTGGGCCTGGGTCGCGTTGTTGGCCGCATAGCCGCTGGCGCGGGCGCTGATCAGGGCCGAGCTCTCGAGCGTCACGCCCGAGGCGCCGTAGAGGGCGACGATCCCGCCGTTGACGCCGTTCGTATTGATGGCGCCGGCGATGTCGACCAGTCCGTTGTCGGCGGTCAGGCTCACATTGGCTGCGGCGAGAGTCTGGCCCGCGGCCAGGGAGAGGTCGCCGAGGCCGGTTTCGATGGACACGTCGCCATTGAACGCGCCGCCTGTCGTGGTCGCGAAGCTGGTGAGGTTGAAGCCGCCCGCCTCGGTCAGGAAGAAGCTGGCGCCGCCCGTCGGCGCGGACCCGTTCAGGGCGCCGCCGAAGCTGACGCCGCCCTGAGGCGCGTTCAGGGTAAGCACCCCCGCCTGGCCTGTGCCGCCGCCGACCGACAGGGTCGATCCCGCCGCCAGGACGATGTCGCCGGTCTGGGCCGTCAGGGTCAGGGCGCCGCCCGGCGCGGTCACGGAGAAGGGGTCCGAGGCGTCGCCGAAGTTCCGGGCATAGCCCGGCGTCTCCAGCGTAGTCCCGGCGCCAACGACGATCCCGTTCGCGGCGGTCAGGGTCAGGGTTCCGGCGGTGGCGCGCACGTCGACGCCGGTGACCGAGATCGATTGGCCGGAGAGGCTCACGCTGGCGCCCGGCACGCCGGAGACGTCGGGCGTCGCGGCGCCGGTGGGGTTGGACAGGGTCAGCGCGCCGGTGGTGCTCAGCGCCAGGCTGGGCAGCTCGGCCGTGGTCCCGATCTTGGTCGTCGCGTTGGCCTGGTCGCCGAGATAGGGGGTCTGGATCGCCAGCGGGGCGGCGCCGACATCGAGCGTGGCCTGGCCCTGGACGAATATGCCCGAGGCGGCCGACAGGCTGACGCCCTGGCCGGCGCCATAGAGGTGCAGGCTGCCGTCGCCCAGGACCAGGCTCTGGGCCGAGAGGGCGAGCTGGCCGCTGCCGCAGGCCAAGGCCCCGCCCGTCGTGCAGGCGCCGGCGTCGGCGAAGCTGTTCTGGATCTGCGCCGCCCCAGAGGCGTTCAGGGTCGTCGCGCCGCCGCCGGTCACCAGCAGGCCGGGCGTGTCGAGGTTGAGGGCGTCGAAGGCGTAGGTCCCGGCGGTGAAGCTGATCGGATTGGGCGAGCGCAGCGACAGGGTTTGAGCCGCTTCGAGGCTTGCCAACAGCGCGGGGGTGATGACAAGCCCGGTCAGGCCCTGGGCGCTCGGCGCGAAGCTGATGTTGGTGGCGTCCAGGCCCAGGTTGGCGGCCTGGATGTGCGCCGAGGACGCCAGGGAGAAGCCGCCGCTGGAGTCCAGCAGCACCGAATTGCCGCTCAGGCTCGCCGCCCCCACGACCAGGCCATTGGGCTGGGCCGAGGCGACCTGGTTTTCCCGCGTCACTGGGCGCGGCGCGCCGGAGGACACCAGCACCAAGGCGCCCTGGCCGGTCTGGCCCGCCGTCGCGCCGTTCAGGACATAGGCCCCGGTCTGGCTGGTGCTGTAGGCGCCGCTGGCGACGATGTCGGCGCCGTCCTTCAGGGTGATGCCGCTGCCGGCCCCGTCCACGGCGAGGATGATGTTCGGCGCGGTCAGCGGGGCTGAGGCGTCGTTGCCAACGGTGATCTGGTGCGCGGTGACGTCGAGGGTGGTCGTGCCATCGGGGTTGTCGATGTGCGTGCCGCCGATCAGCAGGCTGTCGGCGTTCAGGTTGGAGAGCTGGGCGGCGCTGATCTGGAGCGCGCCGCCGACGGTCGGGCCGGCCTGGTCGTCGATGTCGATCACCGCGCCGGCGATGTCCACCTGCGACCCGCGCCCCCCTGAGGCCGGGGCGGTGGCGAAGTCGCCGTTCAGGTTTAGCGCCTGGGTGGCGCTGATCACCAGGGCACCGGCGTCGATCGGCAGACGGGGCGCGGAGACGCCCTGGGCCGAGGCCTGGGCGGCGAAGTAGCTGTTGGCGGAGGTCAGGGCGATGTCGGAGGCGTTGAAGATCACCGTCTGGTTCTTGATGTCGAACATGTGCAGCTGCGACTGCGTCGCGCCGCCCAGGCCGCCGAATTGGCCCGACACCTCCACCGTGCCGTCCGCCAGGACGGTGCTGGCGCCCTTGGCGACGGCTGCGGCCGAGGTGTTTTCGACCACCTCCATGCCGCCCGGCAGGGTGGCGTACTGCGCCGGCAGCAAGGTGTACCAGCCGGCTGGCACGCCCGGACCGCCATCCAGGTGCACCCGTTGCCCGATCAGGCTGGAGCCATAGAGGCTGGCGTAGTTGGCCGAATAGAGCGGGTCGTAGGCCGCCACCGGCGTGCTCGAGAGCGCGGGGACGATCGCATAGACTTGGCGCTGGTCGGCGAACTGGAAGCCGTTGTTGGCGGTGAAGACGTCGGTGTTGAACTGGCTCAGCACGTCGTGGGAGCCGCCGGTGCCGGGGATGAACTCGTAGGCGTACAGATCGCCGCCGCCGCTGATGTCCACCTTGGCGCCCGAGGCGGTGGTCACCGACTGGCCGTTGAGATTGAGCACCCCTGCCGGCGGGGCGGTCAGGGGATTGCTGTTGGTCGGGGTGAAGAAATACTCGGTCTGGTCGGTGGTGGTCCCGTAGGGGATGCTCAGCCCGTTGGCCGACACCGAGGTCACGCTGCCCGAGCCCAGGGTCACCGAGCTGGTCGCCGGGGCGAAGGTGACTGGATCCGAGCTTGAGCCATAGTTGGCGGTGAGCGACAGCGGCGCGCCGCCGCCGAGCGTCAGGCTGCCGACCGGGGCCAGCAACGTACCGTTCTGCACGATGATGGCGGCCTGCACGGTCAGGTTGCTGCCGGCGCTGTAGGCCGGCCCCGGCGTGGCGCCGGATGAGGCTATCGTGATGACGCCATTGGCGGCCGAGGAACTGACGTCGAAGGTGCTGCCGGTGGTGGCGTAGACCTGGGCGGCCTGGAGCGTCAGGTCGCCATTGACGGCCAATTGGCCGGCGAGGCTGGGCGCCACGGTCTGGCCGGGGGCCTGGAAGGGCGTGACGCCGATCAGGCGCAGGTCGCCGGTGGCCGCCAGCGTGACGTTGGCCACCGAGGGGCCGAACAGCACCGCGCCGGTCACGTCCAGGGCTTGGGCGTTGAGGACGACGTCGCCGGTGGCGGGGCCGCTGCCGGTCCCCAGGCTGATCAGGGTCTGGTAGGCGCTATCCAGCGAAATATAGGGCGCGTTGATCTGCAGCGAGCCGGCGACGTTGAAGGTCGGGAAGTTGACGGCGGGCTGGTTGGGGGTGCTGACCAGGGTGCTGGCGGGCAGGCTTTCCAGGTAGAAAGCCTGGGGCAGGGTCAGGTCCACCGGCGCGCCCGAGGTGCTCAGGCTGCCTTGCACCACCAGGGTTCCGAAGCCGGAGTCCTGGATCTGCTGGGCCGACAGGACGTTGGCGGTGGGGGTCGTCGGGTCGACCGCGGCCAGGGTCAGGTTCGACACCGTCAGCACGCCGCCCGTCGCCTGCGGGGCGCCGCCCTGGGCGTGGATGACAGCGCCAGTAAGGGTTTCGCCCGCCCCGGCCGTCAGGGCGCCGCCGTTGCTCCATTGCAGGGTGGGTTGATACAGCCCGTTGGACTGGAGCTGGTCGAAGGTGGCCGAGGCGCCCGAAAGGTCGAGGCTGGAACCTCGGGCGGCGACCAGGGTCAGGCCCGGCTGCTGCGTCGGCAGATTGTTCTGCGCGAAGGCGGGATTGGTCTCGAAGGCGGAGGCCGTGAACAGCGGGTTGCTGCTGGCGATGGTGTCGGGGGCCGCCGTTTGCAGCACGCCGCCGCCGACCACCACGCCGGTGCTCACCTGGTGGCCTTGGGTGACCTGGGGCGCGTAGGGATTGACCAGGGCGACACCGGCCAAGTTGGTGACGCTGCCTGGCGCCAGTTCGATCCCCACATTGGCGGGCAGGTCGCCGGTCAGATAGATCGGATCGGTCGCGGCGAGCTGGCCGTTGGTGAGCTTGGGGTCGGCGATCGACGGCGCGGACTCCGAAATACTGCCGTCGGGATTGACGCTGAAGATCTGCGACAGGCTCGCGCCCGAATAGACCGTCAGGCCGGGGAAATTGATGGCCAGGTAGGAGGCCGTATAGAGTTCCGGCAGGCTCTCCGACTGGCTCAAGGTCCCGCCGGGCAGGACGATGCTGCCGCGGTTGTAGATCTGCGACGCCGACAGCGACGCCCCGGCCGCGCCCGTCACCTGACCGCCCGGCGCCACCTCCAGCTCGACCAGCCCGCCCAGGTTCAGGCTGATCGGCAACTGATCGAAGCCGTCCGGCTGGATCGTCGGGCTGAGGACGCTCGACATCTGGCCGCCGGTCGCCAGGCCGCGCAGGGCCGCGATCTGGGCGCCTGTCACGTGGGGCGAATAGCCGGTCTGGGTCAGGCTCAGGGTCTGGCCGCTCTGGACCGTCAGCACCTGCTCGGCCAGCACCGCATTGTAGCCGCCGAGCCCGTTGCTGAAGGCGTTGGGGATCAGGTCGGTGGCGTAGGAGGTGATGTTGTAGGTCCCGAAACCCGCCTTGGAGAAGAAGTCCAAGGGCAGGTTGGTCCCGGCGCTGGCGATGCCCGAGCCGAAGGCGATGTAGGGCGTGGTCAGGCTGAACACGCCGCCCGAGAAGCCGTAGCCCTCGATGGCGCCGTCGCCGATGGCGACCTTCGACGTGATGGCGCTGGGATTGATCGCCACGACTGCCGTCGATGAAGGCGTTCCCGGATTCCCGGTGACGCCCCCCACTCGGATTCCCGCGGCGGACCCGGTCGAGCGTGTGGGGTCGCCGCTTGGCTGGGGCGTGTCCTCCGCCGTTTGGAAATAGGCGGTGTTGTCGATCAGGCTGACGTTGCCGCCCTTGGCGGTCAGGGTCAGGGTCCCGTTGGGCGCCACATAGCCGCCGGCCGACACGTTCAGCAGCGAATGCGGTCCGTCGATCAGGATGCTGCCGCTGATGTCGGTGGTGCTGTCGGGCGCCGCGCCCGACTGGGCCTGTTGGGTGGCGGAGATGTCGCCGGTGGGCTGGCTGCCGCCGCTGCTGAAGCCGGCCGTGTCCTGGCGGGCGGCGACATTGATGCTGATGCTGCCGCCGTTGATGTAGCCGGGGCCCATGGCCGTGGCGGCGGTGGCGTCGAAGTCGTTGGTCCACAGACCCGCTGTGGACAGCACGCCGTTCACGGCCACGTCGTAGCTGCCGGCGCCTGGCGTGGTGGGATGGAAGATCGAGCCGCTCAACGCCCCGGCCCCACTCGAGGGGCCTACCGTTTGCAGGGAGATGGAGCCCGAGGGGGCGGTGATGGAGCCGTTGATCGTGATGGTGCGGTCGGTGATGGCGCTGAACACCCCGCCCGGCGCGAGCGCCAGGTCCGCCCCGGTGTCGACGGTCAAGGCGCCGGAGGTGTAGATCGACAGCTGGCCCAGGCCCATGCCCGATAGCTGCGGGGCCGACAGCACCAGGGTGGAGCCGTCGTAGCTCGCCGGCGTGGCGCCGCTGGTGGATGCGACGCTGAGGACGCCGCCGCTGACCGAGGTGGTCTGGCCATAGCTCAGGCCGGAGGCGTTGTTCGATCCCGGCTGGTCGCTGATCTCCACGTCGCCGCCGCCGAGGCTCGAGAGCCCCCCTTCGTCGATGAACAGCAGGCCGGCGGCGGGGAGCTGCGACCCCGCGCCCTGCAGGTCGCGCGCATCGCCGGGGATGGCCGACTTGGTGGTGCCCACCACGCCCGAGGCGGCCTGCAGCGGGCCGGTGAAGGCGTCGGCGAAGATCGCGCCCTGCAGGATCGGCTTGGAGCTCTGGATCGTCAGCGAGCCGGCGTCGGCGCCCTGGGTGTAGGCGGCCTCGTAATAGGCGCCCAGCAGCAGGGGGTTGGGAAAGCTCTGGCTCAAGCCATAGTTGGGCTCCGTCGCCATGAAGCCGGTGTAGATGCCCACATAGGTGTCGTTCGGGTCGGCCTGGCCGATCGGCACGATCCGGCCGCTGGTGTCGATCAGCTCGGTGGTCTGGACCCGTCCCGCCGCAAAGGTGGTCCAGCCGCCGGACACGTCGATGGTCGCCCCAGGCTTCACCGTCACGCCGGAGCTGCTGGACGTCCCGCCGATAAAGACGTTGCCGCCGGTCGTCAGCAGTTGCGAGGCGGTGACGGGGATCTGCTCGGCGAAGTCCTTCGCCGGCAACAGCGGCGAGCCGACCCAGGCCGTGCCGTCCGCCCGCACGCCGGACAGGCGGATGTCCACCGTCACCGTCGCATTGTCGAGCAACGCGCGGTCGGCCGGCGTGTCGGCAGTGTCGTTGGCGGTCACCGGCGTGATCGTGACGGTGGAGGCGGGCGCGGGCACGTTCTTGAGGCCCGAGGCGTCGATCACCGCGCCGGAGTCGATGAAGACGCCGGAGGTAGAGGTTCCCGGGGCGGTGACGCCCGACGGGTCGCCGCCGATGGCGATGTTGGCGCCAGGCGCATAGATGAGGCTGGACGACTCGATGTTGACGTTCGCCGCTCCCAGCACGCCGAAAGTAGAGTCGCTGGGGTTGGCGTCGAAGGCGCCGATCGAGATCTTGGACGGGGCGAAATCCAGCAGCGAGGTCGGGTCCTGCGGAATCGTCGAGCTGTCGTCGGGGGTGATGGCCAGGACGCTGGTGGGCTTCAGGTCGATATTGGCGCCGCTGAGCAGGATGAAGCCGTTGCGCGAGACGCTGGTGGTGGCGGTGATCACGCCCGCGTTGATCACGGTGTCGATCGAGGACAGGGACACGAACCCTTCCGGCGATTGGATCAGGCCGGTCGAGGTGTTGTAGACGAAGTCCGCGCCCGAGCTGCTCTGGTCGGCGATAGACACCACCAGGCCGCGAATGTCCGCGATGTTGGTGGTTCCCGGCGTCGTGGCCGCTCCGGTGGACGGATAGAGCTTGAGGTCGCGGCCCGCAGCCAGGCTGACCTGGCCCTGGGACGAGGTCAGCACCCCGGAATTGGTCACCGTCGGGGCGGCCAGCAGGATGAAGCCGTTCTGGCCGCTGGTGATCTGTGCGCCGGCCTCGACCACCACCGCCCCTTCGATCAGGGGGTCGGTCTGGTTCACCGCGAAGCCATTTTTGATGCTCGCGACCGTTTCCTGCGAGTTCAGTTCGCCAAAGGAGCTGGGGGAGCTGCTTGCGCCCAGGGTTTGGGTCTCGTCGAGCAGGCCTGACTGCAGGAAGATCGCGTCGCGATCGGCCAGGTTTGCAGCGGAGGAAGTGCTTGCGCCACTTTGAGAGCCGGTAGCGAGCTGAGCCCCGATCTCCAGGCTGGTGGCGATCAGGGAGTTGGTGTTGATCTGGGCCGTGGGGCCGAACAGGATGCCGTTCTGGTTGATCACCAACACTAGGCCCTGGGACTTGATGGCGCCCAGGATCTGGCTGGGGGCCGGCGCCAGGTTCGGGTTGCGCAGGCCCGTGTTCGGGTCGAGCTGACCGACCACGCGGTTCAACACCACCCAGTTTGGTTCGGCGACGCCGTTCTGGCTCTGGTCGAAGTCCAGGGTGGTGTTGGCGCCGACGTTGAAGGTGGTCCAGTCCAGCACCGCCTGGGGCGTGGTCTGTTTCACGGTCACCGTCACCGCGCCGTTGGCGGCGGTGGACTGGGTCGGGAAGTTGGCCCCCTGCCAGGTGTTCAGTCCAGTAAGGTCGTTGGCGGCCGAGGTCGGGTTGGCGACCGGCTGCAGGCCCCCGACGCCCAGTCCGTTCGGGACGTTACCTGAGACGGCCGCCGCCGCCTGCTGGGCGGCGGTCTGGGCTTGCAGCGCCAGGTTCACCGCCTGCTGCGCCTTGCCGGCGTTCACCAGCTGCCGGTTCACCGCCGCAGCGGCGTTGGTGGACAGGCCGGGCACCGTGGGCACAGCGATGCTGGGCGCGCCCGAGCCGCTGGACGACACGTGCGCCGCGCCGTGCAAGGCCGCGAGCTGGGCATAGGCGCTCGGGGCGGCGAGGGCGGACACGAACGCGACCACGCTTGCGCCCTGCAGAAGGCGGCGACGCCGACGGCGATCCGAACAGATCAACGGAACAGCCATGTCGATCAGGCTCCTAGGTACTGGGGGCGGGCCCTTACGGTCTTGGCGGGGGTCATGGTTGGGGCGTGACGGCGGCGGGCTTGGCGCGCGGCTGGGTGTCCAGCCGGCTGTCGTAGATGCGGTCGCCGAAGTCCTGTTCGAGCTGTTCGATCTGGACGCGCTTCAGCCGCGTGAACGGCTCCTTGCGCATGGCCACGCCGAGCAGGCTGGTGCGATCGAAGGCGGCGAGGATGTCCTTGGCCACCGCGATCGCCTGGACGTTCTTGGCCTTGCAGGCGTTCAGCGAGGCGACGCCAGCCTCGGCGGCGGCGTTCAGGTGGTCGCGCTCGGCGCGCAGCGTCGCCAGCTCGCGGTTCAGGCGCTCGGCGTCGGCGCGAGCCCCGGACAGCTGGGTCGCGGCCTCGGCGTTGGCCTGGGTGAGCTGCTGTAGCTGGGCCTGCTGCTGCTGCTCCGTCGCCGGTTGCACGGCGGGCGTGGCCCGCTTGGCGGCGCGGAGCTGGGCTTCGGCGGTGGCGAGGCGGGCCTTCAGCGCGTCGCGCGCCTTTTCCGCCGCCGCCTTGTCGGCCTGCAGCGAGGTCTGGGCGGCCTGGGCCTGTTGCAGTTGCGAGGTGGTGGCGACGAGCTGGGTCCGCAGCCGGTCTTCCAGGCTCTGGGCCTGGGCCGATCCCGCGAGCGCCAGGAGGCTGGCGAGCGCGGCGAGGGCTGGGGCGAGCAAGGGGCGCGTCATGCTCAGAACTTCGCGTTGAGGTCGATCTGGCCGACATCGATGGACAGCGGCGGGCCGGAGACTTCGTCGGCGCTGAACCAGCGGAACTGGATGTTGGAGCCGCCGTACAGGCCCATGGTGCCGATGAGGAAATAGCCCTTGGCGTTGGTGCCGCCGAGGTGGAAGTCGGCGTCGGTATAGGCGTCGGGGATGGCGTCGGCGGCGATGTGCTTGTAGCCGAGCTCGACGTTCCACTGGCCGAAGTTGAAGGGCTCCGGATCGCCATAGGTGGCGCGGACCATGAAGGCGTTGGGGCCGCTCTTCACCTGAGCGCCCGAGCCGGGCTGGCAGACGTCGGTGTCGCCAACAGTGTTGGTCACGACGATGTTGGTCACCGGCAGACCGGCCTCGCCGTAACGGCAGATGGCTTGGCGGTTGTAGGCGAGGTTGCGGGCGTAATCGCCGGTCAGCTCAAGCGCCTTGCCGGTGAACAGCGGGAAGGCGAAGGAACTGGTCAGGTTCAGCACGCGGAACGGAAACACCAGGCCCGCATATTCCGGCAGCGCAAAGGCGCCGTTGGCGGCGTTGGGATCTGGCGTGATGTTGCGGATCAGGAAGAGCGTATTGCCCTTCTGCATGAACGCCGGCCGGGAGAAGTCGGTGGAGCACTGGGTCACGCCGGCGAAGATGGCGCAGGGCGCCGAGAGCTGGCCCTGGCTGTTGTCGAACGAGTAGTAGGCCAGGCCGGTATGCCAGGCGAACCGGTCGGTCTTCCAGTTCACCCCGACCTGGGAGCCGGTCATCCACTTGGTCGCGTAGCCGGACTTCTGCTCGTCGTTGTCGGGGAAGTTCGGGTCCTGGTAGTCGGTCAGGAAGGCCCCGATCGTGCCGAACAGGCTGACGCCGTGCTTGGGCAGCAAGTCGAAGCGGCCGCGAGCCGCCACGCCGTCGAAGTTCAGGTCGTAGTCGTAGACCAGGTCGGTGGAGAAGAACGGGTTGGGCATCCGCCCGAAACTGGCGCCGACCGAGTCGTTCGGGTGCAGGTCCAGATAGGCCCGGTCGAGCCAGATGTTCTTCTTGGTCAGGCCCCCGCCCAACAACTGGCTGGTGGAGGTGGGCGAATTGGTGCTGCCGGACGCCAGGCGGATATCGGCCGTCACCCAGTCGGAAGGATTGGCGGCGATGTCGAGGCGCGCGCGGATGAGCAATTGGTCCGGCCGATCCCGGGTGGTGTTGAGGATCGGAACGCCGGAGGGATTGGTGTTCGGATTGACGTCGACCGGGCCGTTGGCGTTGAGCGCGGCGTAGTTGACGATGTCGGGGGCGTTGCCGCTGTTCGCGTTGGTCGGGCTGGGGTGCGAATACAAGTCGCTCTCGTATCTCAGGCGCACGTCGCCCGAGATCGTCACCCGCTTGGTCCATTCGGGGATCTGGTTCGGCTGGGCCCAGTTCTCGGTCTTGGCCTCCTGGATGACCTCCTGGCGGACCTCGTCGCGGATCTGGTTCTTCACGATCTCGGGGACGTAGGGGATGCGGGTCACGCCCGCCGCCGGCGGCGGCAGGTTGCTGGCGATGGGGGCGGTCCCCGGGCCGGCCGCGCGCGCCTCGGCGGTCTCGCGCTGGGCCTCGGCCATCAGCTGGTCGGCGGCCGACTGGGTGATCACGCCCTGCTTCACCAGCAGATGCATGAGGTTGACCGTCAGGTTCTCCGACGCGTTCTCCGAGGCGCCGGCCGGCGCCGCCGCGGTTGGGGCCTGACCCTGAATCTGGGCCAGGGCGGGCGCGGCGAGCAACGCGACATTGGTCGCGACGGCCAGGGCGGCTCCGCCGCACAGCCGCAGTCGGCGGCCACGGATCGTGGTCGTCATTACAGGTCCCCTTGTAGGTCAGCGGCCCAGGTCCGGAAGGTCATGTCCGGCGTCCCCGAAGGGCGATGCGGGCGGGAAACTTGAGTTGGGCCGGCGGCGCCTCGTCCAGCCGGCCGATCTGTTCGAGGGCGGCGACGAGGGCCTTGTCGGTGCGCGCATCGCCGCTCGAGCGGGCGATGGCGACGCGGGTGATGCGCCCGTCCGCGCCGATCCAGATGCTGACCTGGGCGGTGAAGGCCAGGCGGTTGACCTGGTTGTTCGCCTGCACCGCCTGCTGCAGCGTCGAGGTCAGGTAGCGCGAATAGCCGGCCTCGGCGAACCCGCCGCCCGGCGTGTCCGAGCCGTTCGGATCGCCGCCCACCGAGACGCCGCCGCCGCTCCCCGCCGCCACGCCGAAAGCGTCCGTCCCGGCCTGGGGCGGCCCGTTGATGGTCAACTGCTTGGGCGCGTCGGACTTGGCCGGCGTGTTGGTCTTGGGCTGCGGCGTGGGCGTCGGCTGCGGGGTCTCGACCGGCTTCTCCGGCTCGGGCGGCTTTTCCTTGGGCGGCGGCGGGGGAGGGGGCGGCGGCGGCGGTGTCAGCGCCACTACCGGGACCTGCGGGACCTCGCGCCGCTCGCCGGCGGTGTTGGACGCCAGCCGCCAGATGCCAAACCCCAGCGCCACCAGCACGGCCAGGGGCGCAGCGATCTTCGCCACCTGAGCCACGCGTTCGCGCAGGGTTGGGCGTTCGCCCAAGGGGGGGCGATCCGATGGGCTGGAGGCGGCCGGGCGCGGGGCGGGCGCGGACATGGGCTTGCGCCGTCTCAGCTCTTGTCGGCCCGGCCGGTCACCAGGCCGACCTGGTTCAGGTCGAGGCGACGCAGCAGGTCGAGCACGTCCATCACCTTCTGGTACTGGACGGCGGCGTCGCCCTTCACCACGATCGGGAAGTCCGGCTCGGTGGCCTTGGCCGTGCGCAGCTGGTTCTCCAGGTCGGCCATGCTGACCGGATAGGCGTCCAGGAACACGTCGCCGTTGGTGTTGATCGTGATCGCCTTGGTCTTGGGCTTGGCCAGGCTGGCCGAGCTGGAGGCCTTGGGCAGATCGACCTTGATCCCCTGGACCGAGGCGGTGGTCATGATGATGAAGATGACGAGCAGCACATACGCTAGGTCGAGCATCGGCGTGATGTTGATGTCGTCGTAGGGCTTGTCGTCGTCTTGTAGCTGCATGGCGATGGCTCCAAGTCCGCAGGACTATTCCGCGGCTCGGGCGTAGCCCTGGTCGCTGTATTGCTCGGAGACGCGCGTGACGAATTCATCGACGAACACTTGCATGTTCGCCTGCACGGCCTTGTTTCGGGTGAGGATGTAGTTGTAGCCGAACAGGGCCGGGATCGCGACGCCGAGCCCCGTCACCGTCGCCAGCAGCGCGGCCGAGATGCCCGGGGCGATGGCGTTGACGTTGACGTCGCCGGCCGCGGCGATGGCGGCGAAGGTGATCATCACCCCGACCACGGTGCCCAGCAGCCCCAGGAACGGCCCGCCGGAGATGGCGATGGTCAGCAGCACCATGCCCTTGGACAGGCGCTGCAGTTCGCGCACCAGGGTGGCGTCCATCAGGGCCCGGATCACCTCGATCGACTCGGCCCGCAGCGTCAGGTGCTTGCCCGTGACCGTGCGGCGGCCGATGTCGTCGGCGCCGGCGCGATAGAGCCGGTAGATCGAGGACTGGGCGATCTGCTGGGCCTGGCGGGGGTCGAGCGCGTCCCGGCGGGCCATGGCCAGGGGGTCGTCGCCGTGCTCGCGGAACAGGGCCACGAAGCGGTCGTTGGCCTTGTCGACGCGATTGACGTAGACCGCCTTGGTCCACATCACCCACCAGGAGGCCACGGCCATGACCCCCAGGATGGAGATCACCACCCAGGCGTCGACCGTCACCGACTTGATGATGACGCCGAAGTAGCCGAAGCCGAAACCGGACTGCTTTTCATCGGCGCCGAATTCGATCAGCCGGCTATCGGCGCCCTGCGAGGCGGCGTCGGCCAGGATCAGCGCCTCGGGACGGGCGATCTTGGAAAGCCGCACCTCGTCGATCCCGCCCTGGAAGCCCGCGAGCGCGCCGCCGGGCGCATCGCCGCCGATGGCGGTCGGTCCGTTCAGGGCGGGCAGGGCGACGGGGGCGACGGCAACCTGCTTGCCGCCCACATAGAGCGTCGCCTTCTGGCCATCGGCGACCAGGGCCAGGTGGGTCCACTGGCCCTTGGCCAGGGGCGCCGCGGCGGCGGTGCGCCGTCCGTTGATCTCGAAGAAGGGCGCGCCCTGGTCCAGGCCGACCACCAGGGCGGCGGCGCCGTCGCGGCGGGCGTACAGGGCGGCGTTGGGCTGCAGGGCGTCCGCCCGCACCCAGGCGCTGAAGCTGAAGGCCTGGCCGGCCTTGATCGCCAGGCTGGGGCTGGCGGGGAGCAGCATGGGGCCGGCGCCGCTGAAGCGGCCCGACTTGCCGATCACGCCGTCGTCCACCCCGGCGGGCGCGGTCTGGGCGGCGTTGCCGTAGGCCGTCTTGTCCTTGGGTGCGACGCCTGAGGCCGCGTCGAAATGATAGGCCGCGACGTAGTCCGTATCGAACACCGCCGCCGCATCCCCGGCCGGCGTGGCCTTCTTGTTACCGTAGTACATCCAGATCGGCTTGGTGGCGTCCTGCGGATACTGGGGGATGTCCACCCACACCGTCGCCAACCCCAGCAGCGGGTCGAAGCTCTCGATGCTGTAGGCCAGGGGGGTCTTGTCGTCGCCGGCCACGAAGCGCAGGTCCGAGCCGTCCTGGGCGCTGTCGTCGAACTTGTAGTTGCCGCTGTGCAGGCGGATCAGCAGCGGGGCGCGCCCCACCGGCTGGCGCAGCTTCAGCCCCTTGGAGGAGGCGTCGATGACGATCTGCTTGCGGTAAGGCCAGTCCTTGTTCCACCAGGCGCGGGCCTGGGTCGGCATGGCCCCGCACGCCGTCATCAGGGCGAACAGCAGGAGCAGGCGGTTGAGCGTTTGGCGCAGGCGGACGGGGAGCATCTAGAACTCCGCTTTCAGGCTGAAGGTGGTGTAGGCGCGGTCGCCGCCGCCCGGACGGGTGGGGCCGTTCTTCAGCGGCAGGCCGGTGAAGACGTCGCCGGCGAGGTGGTCGAGCAGCTTGAAGCGGCCGCCCAATCCGGTGCTGTAGAGGGTGAATTCCCGCTTCTGCTCGGCTCCCGGGAAGCTCACCCAGGCTCCGGCGGCGTCGAGGAAGGTGTAGAGGCGGAAGTCGTCGATCTTGCCGGGCCAGTTACGGAGCAGCACCGGGGTGCGCAGTTCGGCCGAGCCGAACACGCCGCGGTCGCCCAGGAACTCGGCTTCCATGTAGCCGCGCACCGAAGAGAAGCCGCCGATGGAGAACTGCTCGCTCGACACCAGCGCCGTATTGGCGATCTGGCCGGACAGGCGCAGGTCGCCCTGGAAGCCCAGCGGCAGCGGCTGGGTGTGCTCGGCGTCCACGTTGGCGTGGATGAACTCGGCGCGGGCGTCGCCGCGCTTGGTCTGGAAGCCGACGTCGTTGTCGCCCAGGCCGCGGATATTGGCGGTGACCGCCAGGTTGACCGAAGACGTCGAGCCGCTCTGCTGGCGCAGGGTGTAGGTCGCCGTCACCGGCCAGTAGCTGACCGCCTTGGGCGCCGGCTGCGGGCCGCTGTCGCCGCTGAGCGTGTCCAGTTCGTCGAAGTGCTTGTAGTCGAACCCGAACGACACGCTCTGGGCCAGCACCCCGACGGTGGGGGCCTGGTAGATCGCCCTCAGGCCGACGTCGTGGCCGCGGCCGAGCACGTCGACCCCGCCGATGGCGGCCACGTCGCTGTTGGAGTTGAAGCCGAACACCAGCAGGCTGAACGGCGTGTTCCACAGCGGCGCGACGTAGGAGCCGGCGAAGACCTCCGCATCGGCGCGGCGCTGCGGCGCCACCTCGTAGGTGGCCGAGATGCTGTGGCCCAGTTGCCAGAGGTTGTCGTAGCGCAGGTTCGCCGTCAGGCGCAGCGGCTGGGTGAAGGGGCTGTTCTCGTTGTTGACTTCCAGGCTGGCGTGGAGCGGCTCCTGGTCGGTCACCTTCAGGTCGACGTCGATGGTGCCCGGCGCTTCCCCGGCGTGGATCACCGGGGTCACCTGGCGATCGGGCAGGCGGTTGGCCTCGACGAGCTGGGTTTGGACCTTTTGGAAGTCCGGGACCTGTCCCTCCGCCAGCGCCGGCACGGCGGCGGCGATGGCGTTCAGCGAATGGTACTTGGAATCCACCACCCGCAGCCGCCCGACTGGGGCCTCCACCACGTGCAGCCGCACCACGCCCTGGCCCACGTCCTGGCGCGGCACCTCGACGACGACGGACTCGTAGCCCTTGGCGCGATAGGCCGCTTCCAGCGCCTTGCGCGCGTCGGCGACGTCGGCGCGGGTCCGCTTGGGGCCCATATATTGGTAGATCGCCGACTCCAGGGCGGCTTCGTCGAGCAGGGTGTTGCCGTCCACGTCGATGGCGTTGATGTCGAAGACGGGCTCGGTGGCGGTGGGCGGCGTGTCCGCGGCTGCTCCGCGTCCGGCGCCGACGGTGGCCGCGAGCGCGGCGCCGACCATGAGGCTCATGCGCGTCGCCCGGACCGTCGCCGCAAATCGCCCCCTCGTTTTCGCCAAACCAACTCTCCTGCGCGCCGCAACGCCGATCGGCCGGACGCGCAAGCCGGGAGCCGGCTTTGCGCTTCAGGCTGAAAACAGGCGTGTCGGCCGTGTTCGCGTGCAGGACGCCTCGCCTGCGGTCAGGCGCTCGTTCGCATCGCTTGGTGGAGAGACAGTCGGGGGGAGGCGGCGCGACAGCAGGCTTTGTGAATTTTATGTGTCGTCGCGGGCGGGCGCCGGACTGCGCGCAATATTCGTCTGATCTCGATCAATAGTCGCCCCACCTGTGGAAAGGCCCAGGTGTGGGAGCGATGCGGCGGCTTAGCCTGTCGTTCGCCGCGGGTCCGGTTCTTGGCGCTGCGCCCGGCTTGGAAACAGCAAATGGGCGTGCGTGTCCCTCTGATGATCCGGCCGGGTGACGGCGTGGGCGGACGGCCAGGATCCGTCAGGCTGCAAAACTCTGAGCCAGGTGATGCGCCTCGATCGCGGCTTCCAGATCGTCGAACAGGGTCAATCGCCCATCTCTCAGCACCGCGCCGCGATTGCAGTAGGCGCGCAGCACATTGGGGTCGTGGTTGACCATGATTAGCGTTCCGGTCCGGCGCCTGTGCATCAGCGCGTCATGACATTTCTGCCGGAAACGCTCGTCGCCCGCGCCGGTGACCTCGTCCACCAGATAGACGTCGAACTCGATCGCCAGCGAGATGGCGAAGGCCAGGCGCGCGGACATGCCGGCCGAATAGGTTTTCAGCGGCTGATGGAAATAGGCGTCGAGCGCCGCGAAATCCTGCACGAAGTCCAGGATCGCCTCGGCGGGGCGGCGGTAGATGCGGGCGATGAAGCGGGCGTTGTCCGCGCCTGTCAGGCTGGACTGGAAGCAGCTCGAATAGCCGATCGGCCAGGATACGGTCATGCCGCCGCGATCCAGCCGGCCCGAGGTCGGGTGCTCGACGCCGGCGATCAGCCGCAAGAGCGTGGACTTTCCGGCCCCATTGGCGCCCAGCACCGCCAGGGCTTCCCCCGGGCCCACGGCGAGATCGACCTGATCGAGCACGTGGCGGACCAGATTGCGGCCGCGATAGGTCTTGCAGATTTTGTTCAGAGTGATCATGCGGCCGGGCGCTGATTTTTCGAAATGTGGAGTTTAATTGCAAATGTGAGCTGATATATCAACAGTAAACGCAAATAAAGTTTGAATTTAACCGATGCAAGTATTGTGAATACTTGCGTATGTTCGGTTATTGGTGGGCGGGTCGGGAGTAGAGCTGTGTCGGCTTTAACTGCGGGCGAGGGTGGCGTTCGCGTCGGCGTCGATGGGCTCAACCTGGCGATGGCGCAGGGCACCGGCGTGGCCACCTACGGGCGTACGCTCTGCGAGACCCTGACCCAGATGGGGAGCCCGCTCGACGGCCTGTTCGGGCTGCACCTGCCCCATGGGGCGCCGGACGCCCTGCGCGAGGTGCTGTTCTTCGCCGGCCTGGATCCGGAGCCGAGCCCGCCGCCAAAGCCGACGATCCGGCGCGCTCTTCGCCGCGCCCTGGTGTCGCCCTTCGCCCGGCGCCCCGCCGAGACGCGATGGAGCGGCCAGGTGATCGGCGAGGCCTTCCAAGGCCGCCTGCCGGCGTTCGACCGCCTGTTCAGCCAGGGCGGCCTGTTCGAGGTCGGGCAGCGCTATTTCCGGCGTTATGGCCGCTTCATGCCGATACGGCTGCCGGAGCCGCCGGCGATCATGCACTGGACCTATCCCTTGCCCCTGCGGGTGCTAGGGGCCGCGAACATCTACACCATCCACGACCTTGTGCCGTTGCGGCTGCCCCACACGACCACCGAGGACAAGCGCTACCACTACCGCCTGATCCAGACCTGCGTGGCCCAGGCCGCGCGGATCTGCACCGTGTCCCAAGCCTCCCGGCGCGACATCCTGGACATGTTCCCGCAGACCGACCCGGAGCGGGTGGTCAACACCTACCAGACGGTGGCCACCCCCGCCGCCGCGCGCGCGTTGTCGGCGCCGGAACTCGACGCGCGGCTGCGGCGCCTGTTCGACCTGCAGCCCGACAATTACCTGCTCTATTTTGGCGCGCTGGAGCCCAAGAAGAACATCGGCCGCCTGATCGAAGCCTATCTGGCGGCCGATCTCGACACCCCGCTGGTCATTGTCGGCGGACGTGCGTGGCGGGCCGAGAAGGAGCTGCGCCTGCTGAACGGCGCCCATGGCCTGGGCCTGAAGGGCCTGGGCCGCATCCGGCGGCTGGACTATCTGCCCGAGGCCCTGCTGATGCTGCTGGTGCGCGGCGCCCGGGCGGTGGTGTTTCCCTCGCTGTACGAGGGGTTCGGCCTGCCGGCGCTGGAAGCCATGTCCCTCGGCGTCCCGGTGCTGGCCTCGACCACCGGCTCGCTTCCGGAGGTCGCGGGCGACGCGGCCCTGCTGGTCAATCCCTATGACGTGAGCGAGATCGCTGCGGGGCTGACGCGACTGGATAGCGACGCGGGCCTGCGCGAACGCCTGGCCGCCGCCGGCCCGCGCCAGGCCGAGCGGTTTTCGTCCGCCGCCTACATCCGGCGACTGGAGACGCTCTACCACGGCCTCACCATCTGACGGGGCAGTTGGGCGCCCTGGGGAATTCCACAGGTCCCGCCGGCCGGGAACTGGGCTTTTCAGGGGATGCAGCAGTTTGGGGTTCAAGGTGATTTGGGCGCGTCGGGATGATCGACTGTGGCGGCGTCCACTGGCCTGGGCCGTGCCGGGAGTCTTGTCCGCCGTGCTCGGCGGCTGCTCCACCCTGCCGTCCAGCGGCCCGACCTCGGCCGAGATCGCCAGCCAGCATGAGGCCGGCGGCCCCAATGGCTTCCAGATCGTCGACATCGACGCCATGGACGGCCCCGCCGAGCCGCTGCGCCAGGTCGGGCCCACACCTTCCAGCCTCAAGGCGGCGGGCGAGATCGACCGGGTGGGGCCCGGGGACGTGCTGCAGATCACCGTGTTCGAAGTCGGGGCGTCGCTGTTCGCCAGCGCCAACGCCAACCTGAGCAACGTGCAGTCCCAGACTTCGCCCAGCGCATCCACGCCGCCGGGCGTCATCGGGATGAACTTCCCGCCTGTCACGGTGGAGCAGGACGGATCGATCAGCCTTCCCTACGCCGGACGGCTGGACGTGACGGGGCTGCGGCTGCACGAGGTGCAGGACCTGATCGCCGAGCGGCTGAAGCGCAATTCACAGGCGCCGCAGGTGATCGTGTCCCTGCGCGAGGCGGTGTCGGCCACGGTGGTGGTGATGGGCGAGGTCAAGCGGCCGGGCCGCATTCCCCTGTCTATGGCTCAGGACCGGCTGCTGGACGCGGTGGCCGCCGGCGAGGGGTTGAACTATCCGGCGCAGGACGTGGTGGCGCGGGTGACGCGGCAGGGGCGCAGCGCCGCGATCCGCCTTACGGACCTGACCGCCAATGCGCCCGACAATATCGCGCTGCTGCCGCAGGATCGCATCGAACTCGTATACCAGCCCCGGACCTTCACGCTATTCGGCGCCGCCACCAAGGTGTCCGAGCTGCCGCTGGTGGGGCCGCGGGTCAGCTTGGCCGAGGCGATCGCCCTGGGGGGCGGACCCCTGGACCAGCAGGCCGATCCGCGGGCGGTCTACGTCTTCCGCTATTCGGCCGCGGACACGGACGGCGCTCCCGCGGAGGGGGCCCATCCCATCGCCTACCGCCTCGACCTGATGCAGGCGCAAAGCTATTTCCGGGCCCAGACCTTCGACATCCACCCGCGCGACGTCATCTACATCGCCAACGCCAGAAGCATCCAGCCCACCAAGCTGCTCCAGGTGCTCAACCTGTTCTTCTCGCCGATCTATACGGCCAAGGTGGTGTCGCAGTAGGGCGAGGCGGTTCCGTCTAGCGGAGCCGGATCATCAGGTCGAAGTGCACCATGCCCTCGGGCAGGTCGCCGAGCGCGACATGGGAGGCGTTGCGCCTGTCCCACAGGGTCATCAGCTCCGATGCGTTCGCCACAGGGGTCAGGGTGGCGTCGTGCTCCACGATGTCCACGGCGGTGGCCAGGCCGAACAGGCGCGTGGCGAACTCGAATGGGCTTTGCCCGAGATTGTCGCGCAGGCAGCGCGGATTGAATTCGCAAAGCAGCAACGGCCTGTGCCGGCGCAGGGTCTCTTGCAGGCCGTTCAGCGCCAGGGGTTCGTGCCCCTCGATGTCGAGCTTGATCAGGTCGATGCGCGGTTCATGCTTCAGGATGCTGTCGCCGGTGAAGCTCTGCACCAGCCGTCCGCCGATCTGGGAGCGCGTCAGGTAGGTGTTGGAGCCGCCGCGAATCGAGAAGATCCCCGCGCGGTCCGAGAGGGCGAACGGGTGAAGCGAAACCTGCTCCAAGCCGTTGGCCAGGACGCCCTGCAGGAAGCGCTGCACGTTGTCGGGGTTGGGCTCGAAGGCGATGACCCGTCCCTTGGGACCGATGGCGCGGGCGGCGTGGAAGCTCATCACGCCGACATTGGCGCCGATGTCGACGAAGACGCCGCCCGGTTTCAGCCGGGTTTCGATCTGTTGGACGATATGGGCTTCCCAGATCCCGTCGCGGGCGATGGCGTGGCCGAACTCCGGTTCGCTCGGGTCGATCATGACCTGCAGGCCGTTCATCTCGACGGCGGTGGTGCGGCTGGCCTGCTGGGCGATGTACTCGTCCGAGTCGAGCAGGATCTGGGCCAGGTCCTCGAACGCCATGGCCCCGGAGGCGATCCGGTCGACATAGTAGGACACGCCGTCGGCGTCGGGCGACCGCCGCAGGATCAAGCGGTAGGCGGCGTGGATATCCGCTTCCAGGCGGTTCAGGTCAGGCTGCGCCGTTGGCGGGGTCTCGGGTGGTCGATCGCCATGGACTTCAAGCTGGGCCACACGCTTGGAAAGCGTTGTCAGCCACGCCGAGAATTCTTGGACCGCGAACTGATCGTTGCTCATGAGGCGTTCTCCTCTCCCTACGACGCCGGAGGGCAAAAGCGCTGGACTGACCGAAGGACTTCTGACGGCTCAGGCGGCCTTGCGAGCCAGGAAGGCGTAGGACATTCCGGCCGGGCCGATCCGCGGCGACGGCAGCATTTCGAGCACCGTCAGCCCATGGCGAGCCAGGAGATCGAAGACGCGCCGCTGCGGAAGGGCGTGGAGCTGCAGCGGGCCTGATCGCGCCCGCCCATCCAGGAAGGCGTCGAGCCGGAATCGATAGTCGTGGAGCTGGCAAGGAAGCTGGAAATAGGCGCAGCCGCCGAGCTTCAGCTTCCTCAGGCCTTCTCCCAGCCATGCCTGCATCAGGGGCGGCGGATAGTGTTGCAGGCACAGGACGGAGAAGAAGACGTCGTAGCCCGTCTCGTCCCTGAGGAAGTCGTCGAGGGTCTGAACCCCCGCCTGTTCGAGATCGCCCTGGTGGAAGCGCGCCCTGGCGATGGCCAGCTGGTCGACGCAGATATCGACGCCGACATAGCGCGAGAAGTCGCGCGCCAGGCCTTCGCCGATCCGTCCGACCCGGGCGCCCAGTTCGAGCACTGCGCCGTCGGCTCGCGGGACGAGGTCGTTTCGCGCGCAGGCGGCGCGGAACGCTGCCCGTTCCGACGCCCCCGTAGCGTAGAAGGCGTCGATGCTGCGCCGGTTCAGGCGCTCGGCCAGATAGTCCGGGTTCGCCAGGGCCGAGAAATAGGGCTGGGCGCGGCCGAACTCCCGCCAAAGCGACTGCACATGGTGAGCCAGACGCGTCATCTGGCCTGGATCGGCCTCCAATTCCACCTCGGCGGCGGGGAGGTCGTGAAACAGGTGGGTGCAGGCCTCGTGGAAGCGCCAGCGCGCGCCCTCCTGGGAGTTCATCAGGCCCGTGATCAGGGACCAGAGCTGCGGCTGGGTCTTGAGCTGTTCGGCGATGGCCGCCTCGCTCTCGGGCTCGCGACCCAACAATAGGCGATAGGCCTGCACCACGTCGGAGCGGGTGACGCCGGTGGAGGCGGCCGGCCGCGCCGTCCGGCTGGCGACCGGAGCCTGGGGCGCCGGTTTGTCGTCCGCGGCCGTGCGCAGCTTGACGGCGGGAAAGCCCAGCGGCTCCAGCCAAAAGCCGGCGCGGCAATACAGGCCCACCGTCAGGAAGGTGTCCGGCCGGTTCAGGTCCGGGTGCTGCAGCGCCAGCTCGAAGCTGGTCGCGGCGCCGGGCTCCAGGTGGGCGCTGGCCGGAGCGCTGCTGGCCGGAGCGCTGCCGGTCAGGGGGGCGCTGGCCAGGGGGGGCGTCGAGGCCAGGTCATCGGCGCCGTGGACGCAGGCGGCGACCACCACCTGTTCGGCCGAGAGCCGCGCCAGGTCCAGCGCGACCTGGGCGTAGTTGCGCAAGCGGCCGCGCAGGCGCACGCCACCATCCCCGTCGATGGCCTCCGGCCCGGCCTCGAGGCCGAGCGCATAGGCGAGCGCGAGCTGCCGAAGCGCCTCGCGACTTGAGGCGGCGTCCAATTCCGCGGCGGGCGTATCGGTCATGACATGGCCATTTCATGCGCGGCGACGCTGGCCGCCGGCTCGAACGCCGGGCCGTCGCGGGCGTCGATCCGGGGCTCGCTCTGGCGCGCGCTCTGGGGCTCGGGGCGGCTGAAGGCCAGCTCGTCCAGGGTGTCGAGCGTCACCGCTTCAAGGAACGCCATGCGGGCGGCGCCGTCGTCGGCTTCGCAGACATAGAAGCCCCCAAGCCCGACGCAGACGCCGCGCGGATCCCGCCCCTGGGTGCAGAGCGACAGGTCCTCGCAGGTCTCTCCGCGCAGCAGCAGCGCGTGGGGCGAGCCATTACGCGGGGGCGGAAGCTCCAGCGCCACCCAGCGGATCTGGTTCGCGTCCAAGGTCCCGCTGAGGGCGACACGGCCCTCGAGTTCGACTTCGAACCGCGTGTTCCGCGTCGGTAGCCCATGAAGGTGCAGATAGATCCGGGCGGGGCCGTGGCTGTCGGGCAGGTGGAAGGCCAGGGCGCCGCCCTGTGGCTTGGTCCAGCAGCCGAAGTCGTCCTGACCCCACCAGCCCGCATTGGCCCGGAACACGTCGGCCGAGCGCATTTGTGGCCAGATGCGGCTCTGGCGATTGCGGCGCAGGGGGTGGTGGGCGCCCAGGCGCGCCATCGGCGCTCCGGCGGCCCGGTTCGCGGGCCCTGTCTTGCCGCCCGCGATGACGGCCGTGCACAGTTGCGCGGCGACCGCCGTCCAGGTTCGCGGGGTGAAGCCCTGGGCGATCTTCGTCTCGCAGGCGAGGCGATAGGCGCTGTCGAAGATCAGCCGTTCCAGGGCGCTGGTCAGCCTGGCCTGCGAGTCCGCTTCGAAATAGACCGCGAACGGACCCCCGGCCTCGGGCAGGGAGGTGCCGTCGGAGATCAGCGGCACCTTGCCGTGGCACAGGGACTCGGTGACCGGCAGGCCCCAGCCCTCGAAGGTGCTCGGGTAGAGCGTGAACAGGCACCGTGCGTAAAGCTCGGACAGCTCCGCGTCCGACAGGTCCGACAGGATGACCACCCGCTCGCTCAGTTCCGGGTGGGCCTTCAGCTTGGCGAAGATGGCGTCCTCCAGCCAGCCGCGGCGACCGACGCAGACCAGCTTCGGCGTGCGGTCGAGGCCGAAGCGGCGGATCAAGGCCAGCCAGGCGTCGAAGGCCAGCACGTGGTTCTTGCGCATCTCCAGGGTGGAGACGAACAGGACGAAGGGCTGTCTGGCCAGGCCTGAGCGGCCCAGGATGTCGCGCGCGGGTGGTTGGGTCCCGGGCTTACGGAAGTCGGCGTCCAGCGGGATGACGGCGACCTGCTCGGGCGCGACCGAATGGCCAAGTTCGGCCGCCACGCGCAACAGATCGCGCTTCGTGGCCTCCGAATTGGCCAGGAAGAAATCGGCGTGCTGGAACACGCCGGTTGACCAGCCGATGAAGTCTTCGACCAGTCCCTTGCCGCAATATTGCGGCGCCAGCAGGGGTATGAAGTCATGGATGAAGGGGACGTAGCGGATGCGGGCTCCGGTGATGTCCCTGGCTTGGCGGATGTGCAGGAAATAGTTGGGAATCCACCACGACGTGCCGAGATTGACCAGCATGCTGTCGGCGGGGAAGAGTAGCGGTTTTGCGGTGCTCAGGTGGATGTGCAACCGGCCGAGGACGCTCAGCCATTCCGGTGCGCTGCGGTCTCCATCGGTCACGCTGAGGCGGCAGAGCATGAGGAACAGCGGCGATGGGATCTCCACCCAGGCGTCGCAGGCCTCGGCGATGCAACAGATCCGGATCGTGGCGCCGGTTTGCGCCTGGAGCGCCCGGCTCAGAATCTCGATCTGTACGCGCTGGATGCCGGTCGGCAGGCGGCCGTCCTTGAAGTAGGCGACCAGATCGGAGACGTCGAACACCAGGGGGGAGTGAGTCTGCGGCAGCCTGGGCATGCGCTCGGTGGCGTCGGCCTCGACTTGCTCCAGCAGCGCCACGGCCGCGTTCAGCTTGGTCGCGGCCTCGGTTCCGATCTCGGCGCCTTGCTGCCTCAGCGTCTCGATCAGGTCGCTCAACCGTGGGCCTGGTCGTTCGACCCCGTCGTCCAGGAGCGGTTCCAGCGCAGAAGCGGCGTCCTGGGGCGTCAAAAGGGCTTGGAGCGCTTCGGTCGCAATTCCGGAGCCGCGGCCCAGCATCTGGCGCACCTCGCCGATGGCGTCGGCGTTGTGGGGATCGAGTTTGGCCGCCGCCACATAGAAGCGCCCCGCCACCGTCGCGTCGCCCTGGCGCTTCTTGACGTGGCCGAGGTGGAGGTGGGCGTCGGCCAGATCCGGCCGAAGCGCCAGGGCCTGGCGATAGGCGGCTTCGGCGCCGGTAAGGTCGTCGGCCTCCTTGAGCGCGTGCCCCATCTGGATCCAGATGTGGGAAAGGCCCGGGTCGAGCTTGAGCGCCGCGTCGTAGGCGTCCGCGGCCTCTTTCCATGCCCGCGCATCGCGGGCGCGATTGGCCAGGGTCAGCTGGTGGTGAACTGAGGGGCTCACCCGCACCCCGGCGGATTTTCGCAGCTTCAGATTAAGCGCCATGTCGGTCTTCGATCAGCTCTAGGATGCGTGTTCTCGGACGCCGGCCAGGATCAGCCAGCCGATCCCGTAGATCAGCAGGGTCGCCAGGAAGACGGTGGCGATGGCTTTCAGGCGTTCCGGATACAGCGCCTTGACCGGAAGGTTTGCTTCGACCACCCGAACCACGAACAGCTGCTGCTTGAGCGCTTCCGTTCGGGCCATTTCCAGCGTTCCCGCCGCCGCCTCATAGTGTTTCGCCGCGAATTCCTGACGCAGGCGCAGGCTTTCATAGGCGCCAAGTCCGGGCGCCATCGCGGTGTGCGGACCGGCGAGATGAGCCTTTACAGACTCGACCTGGGCCCCCATGGCCTGGACCTGGCTCGCGAGCGCCACGCGTTGCGGACTGTCCGCCGCGACCACCCCGTTCATGCTGGCGAGCTGGGCTTTGCTCTCGTGCAGCCGCTGCTCCAATTGGGTCGCCAGGGTGATCTGGGCCGCGCTGCTGCGCTCCGGATCGATGTCCTGCTCGCCCTGGCGAAAGCCGGTGACGGAGTTTTCGCTGTGGGCCACGCCGAGTTCGGCTTCGCGGAGCTCGGCCTTGGCGACGCTGAGCCCATTTTCCAGCGCCCGCTGGTTGAAGGTGTTCACGCGCGCCTCGCCCAGCTCCAGCAGGGTCTCGGCGATGCGGTGCGCGTCGTCGGGCCGGAAGGCGCGAACCGTGAGCTTGGCGATGCCGCTGTCGGTGGAGACCACGACCTTGACGTGGCGGCGATAGTATTTGAGCAGGGTCTCTGGCGGCGGCGCCGGGCCGCCGCCCAGCCGGCTGACCACATCGGCTTCGGGGCGCCGGAACAACGCCACCAGGTCGACCCGGCGCTGCAGCGCGGCCACCGCGTCATGGGAGGCGAGATAGTCCTCCACGCTTCGGACTTCGGACTGGCCTCCGCCTGCGCCAAGGCCCAGCAGCGCGCCCAGGCCGCTGGGCGGCGCGGCGTTGGGCGCGTTGGTGCGAACGATGAAATGGGCTTCGGACTGGAACTGGTTCGCCTCGAAAACCCCGACATAGAGGGCGGTGACGAGGGTCGGGGCCAGCACGAAGGCCAGGAACGGCCCCCACGGGCGCAACCGGCCCCACCAGGCGTGGAGCCGGCTCTCGGTTGGCGCGATCGCCCACGTGCGCGCGGCCGGGCTGGACGTGTCCGGGCTGGACGCGTCCGGTTGGGCCCGTTCGAGCGTGGGGGTGAAGCCATCCATCAAAAGCGTCTCCTGGCGGAAGGGAACTGGTCGGGGCGGCTCAATTGAGATGAACGTGGCGTCGCACGATGCGTAGCGAGAGCAGGCCGATCAGCGTGGTGGCCAGGCACCAGGTGGCGACATAGCCCAGGTCGTAATATTGGCTATCCACAGTATCGAACTGACCTGTGTGGAGCATTTCGAATATCTGCATGAGCGGAGACCATGCCAGGTAGTCGCGATAGGGCTGTGGAATCCAACTCAGCAGGAAGAACGCGCCGGATATGGGCATGATGATGTACATCACCGGGTGCACGAATTTGGCGAATGCCTTGCTCATGTACGTACCGGCGCAGACGATCATGGCGATGCCGAACGAAAACCAGACCAGCAGCACGATCGCGCCCATCAAGGTCAGAAGCCGCGCGGGCGGGTCGGCCAGGCCGAGCGCACAGGCTCCGGCCCAGAGGATGATCAGCGTGGCGATGGTGGAGATGGCTTCCAGCAGAACCCGCGCCAGCACCATGTCGAGGATGGTCACCGTGCGATGGAACAGCAGCGGTTTGTTGGACTCCAGCGTCGCCTCGGCCCGCGTCACGATCGAGCGGAAGATGATGAAGGTGCAATAGCCGCACAGGGCGAAGCCGATCGGCGATATGTCCGTGTCGCGCTGCCGCTGTCCGAAATGCAGGGCGGCGACGGCGGTGGCGAGCAGGCCAGGCTCGAGCACCATCCAGAGATAGCCGATGTTGTCGCGGCCGTAGCGGGTGTGCAGCTCGCGCAGGATCAAGGCGCCGATGACGTGGCCCTGGGCGCTGAGGCTGTTCAGGGTGCTTCGGACCGAGAGGGTCGCGGGGGCGCGTTGCGCCGGGATCATCGACACACCTCGTCAATGAAATCCAAGGCCCGCCACAGATGGCCGTCCCAGGTCGGCGGCCGCCAGGCGCGGAGGCGCTGGAGTTGCGCCGGGCGTCTTGGGGATTGCGGGTCGGCGTAGGCCTGGATCGCCTCGATCCAGGCGGCGCCGTCCAGCGGGTCGAGATAGTCCGGAGCCCCGCCGCCGGCCTCGCGCAAGGCGGGCAGGTCGCTGGCGACAACCGGCGCGCCCATCGCCAGGGCTTCCACCACCGGCAGGCCGAAGCCCTCGGCGAACGACGGTATGAGGACGGCGCGGGCCTGGGGCAGCAGGGTGCGAAGCGCCTGGTCCGGCACGCGGCTGAGTTCGCGGACGACGCCTTTGAAGCTGGGGGTGCGATCGAGCAGGTCGAGCACCATCTCGTTCTCCCAGCCCCGGCGTCCCACCAGCAGCAGTTGGGGCGTGCGCTCGGGGCCGAGCTGTTCGATCAGCCGCCGCCAGATGTGCAGCAACATCAGGTGGTTCTTGCGCGGCTCGATGGTGCCGAGGGCGACGAAGTAGGGGCGCGAGAAGGGCGCCGTGGGCTGTGGGCTCGCCGCCTGGAAGCTGGCGCCCAGGCCCAGGGCGCAGATCGGCATCGAACGGTCTCGGGCGGCGAGATAGCTCGTCAGCGCCCGCGCGGTCGCCTCGGAATTGCACAGCGCGCCTGCAGCCAGGTCGGTGGCGACGGCGAGTTTGCGGGCGAACAGCGCGGCCCCGCGCGGGCGGGCGTATTCGGGATGCTCGAGCGGGATCAGGTCGTGGATGAACGGGATGAAGCGGGCGTGTTCGCGCCGCAGGCACCGGGCCAGCATCGATCGGCGTTCCAGGCCGCGGCTGGAGAGATGCAGATAGGCCTGCGGTTGCAGCCCGGGCTTGGCCGTCGGTCGCGGGGTCAAGGCGAGGCAAGCCTCGGCCGCGCGCCGCCAGCGGGTTGTCAGCGTCTCGGTCTGGCCGTGCTTCTCCCACCGCTCGGCGGTGAGGTGCAGGAAGTCCAGGGCGGCGGATCGGGGCAGGCGGCCATGCCAGCCCGCGGGGTGGCAGGCGACAAAGGCCAGCCGTTCGGGCGCGAGCCGCTGCAGGCCCATGGCGTAGGCCATCTCCACCCGGTCCACGCCGGTGGGGGTCGGGTGGGCGACCCGGGACAGCAGTCGGGACAGGTCCAGCAATATGCCGGGGCCCGTTGCCGACGCGTCCGCGCAAGGACGGTCCAGCCTGCTGTCCGCCGCCAGGGCCACGCTCATATGGCGTCCCGCTGGCGGATCATGCAGGCGCGCGCGTGCAGCACCGGGGACGGCGCTTTGGACGAGGCGGGGCGGCCGGGCGCGGCGAGCATGGAAGTCCTTCCGTTCGCCGCCCAAGGTGCCAGAGGAGGTTGCGCCTTGGCCCTGTGGGAACCCACAGGTGCTGGAATTGGCGTCGATGCGCTAGCCGATAGAGACTTGGCGATGGCCTGACGGAGCGATCGATGCCCACCCCAGTCCTCCATGGCGCGAGCCCTTCCGCTTGGGCCGGCGATGGCGTTTGGGGGCGAGCCTGATGGCTTGGGAGCCTGCGCCTCGCCTGACGCCGCGAGAGGCGGAATGTATGCGCTGGGCCGCGCTTGGCCTGACTTCGGCCGAAACCGCGCGGCGCCTCGGCGTCGTCGAGCGCACCGTGGAGTTCCACCTGACCAACGCCATGCGCAAGCTGGGCGCGCCCAACAAGATCCGCGCCGTGGTCATCGCCGTGCAACTGCAGCTGATCACGCCCTGAAGGGCGCCTAGAGGGCGATGACGCCGCAACTCATCGCCAGCGCCACGGCCCGCAGCTTGTTCGAGGCGCCGAACTTCTCGGCCGCGTTCTTGAGATGAAACTCTACGGTGCGCGGGGTCACCTGCAGCGACAGGGCGGTCTCGGCCACGGTCAGGCCGAGCGCCGCCAGGCGCAGGCAGTCGATCTCGCGCGCGGTGAGGGCGGAGCGCGTCGTCGCCGGCGTCACCGGGGCCAGCCTGGCCTTGACGGCTTCGTGGAAGCGCGCGGCCGCATAGGCCATCTCCGCGCCACGTCGCGCCACCAGCTGTTCGGGTTCGCCGCTGTAGACGCTGTGCAGGCTGACATAGGCGGGGCCGCAGGCGTAGTCCTGGACCGGGATCGCCACGCCGCTGCAGACGCCGCGTCCGCGCAGGCGCCGGGCGAGCCAGCCGCCGCGCGCGCCCTCGTCCACGGTGGAGGCGACGGTCCAGGCGAACGGGGTGCAGGCGCGGGCGGCGCGATGCGGCGTGGGATCGACCGCCAGGCCGTTCTCGTCGAGATACAGCCGCCGGTCCGAGATCGAGGTGGCGATGAAACGGATCGGCGTGATGACGCTCTCGTCGCGCAGGTCGCGAATGGCGTGGCCCAGGTGCACGTAGTGGCCGCCCGGCAGGCCGAACGCCAGGGCCATGTCGCGCAGCATCTCTTCCAGCGCCCGGCTTCCCGCACATGCGGCGTCCGCGGCCGGCAGTGATCGGTTGGCGGCGAACCCGACAAGATGGTCGGGCGCCGGGCCGGGCTGGATCGCGGCTGAGTGCAGGGCGGACCGAGAGGGCATGAGCGGTTCCCGAGGCGGAAGGCGCGCCCGGCGAAGGGGCGGCGGCGACCTTCGTCGCGCCGCCGCCGTCCAGGCGTTCCGCCGATCCGCGTTGTCTGCTTGGGAGACAGGGTGGGCCGCCCACTGGCGACACGCCGCTCTGTGAATTTTTTGAGTCAGCTCAACAGCACGATGCCGCCCGGCAGATCGACCGCGCGCGCGCCGGTAAGGTCTTGCACCTGCTTCACCGCCCGCCCGATCTGGTGGATCTGGAAGATGCCGTAGACCGGCCGCCGCGCCAGGGCGGCGTCGACCAGGACGATCTTGCCCGGGCGGTAACGGTTGAGCTCGTTGACCACCTGTTGCAGCGGCGTGTCGCGGAAGATCAGCAGGCCGTTGCGCCAGGCTGAGACCAGGGTCAGGTCGGTGGTCCGGACCGGATCGAGGCGCTTGGCGGTGTAGGTGACCTGCTGACCGGCGGCCAGTTGTAGCCGCCCGTCGGGATGGACCAGTTCCGCGCCGCCCTGAAGACAGGTCACGCAGACCACGCCGCCATCGCCGCGGTCGTGGCGGATGTTCAGCGCCCCCTCCGAAACCAGGGTGCGGGCGCCGTTGGCGACCATGGCGAAGGGCTGGCCGCTGGTCCGGTGGACGCTGAGCGCCGCCTCGCCCGACACGAGCTCCACCGCCGTGGCGGATCGGCCGGCGGCGAGCCGCGCAATACTGGTGCGGGTGTTCAGCTCCATCAGGACCCCGGGGGCGGCCGCGACCTTGCTCTGCTGGCCCGCAGTGGTGCGGTAGTCCGCCGTGAGGTCCGACCATGACGGCCAAAGGCCTTCTGGTGGACGGGCGACCATGTAGCCGGCCGCCGAGGCGGCCATGGCGCCGCCGACCAGCGCGCGTCGCGTGACCCTGCCCGGAGCCGGCGCACGGGGGCGCATCACAGGCGAGGGGAGCGCGGCGCGATCAGCCGTGACGGCGCGGCGCACGGCGCGCTGGAATCCGATCGCCTCCGCGAAGGCCGACTCGTGGCGGGGGCTTTGGGCGCGCCAGGCTGTCAGCGCCTCGGCCTCGTCCGAGGTCATCGTGCCGGAGAGCAGGCGATTGACCCACGCGAAGCTCTCGTCCTTCAGAGCCTTTGTTGAGGCGCTCGTATGCTCGAACTCCGCCATCACCCGCATCGATTGTTTTGCGCCGATTGCACGCGCGAGTCGGAGCGCCGACTCGGAGTGCGACTATTCTGATGACAAATCTGAAAGCGGAAAGCGACGTGCCGGCGCATCATTTTCTTTGCACCATTCCCTGACGAATTTTGTGGCCTGCTCCAACTCCCTTTGAATGGTGCGCAAATGTACCCCATAGCGCCTGGCCAGATCAGGATGAGGGACTTCGTCGACCCATGAGGCGATGAAGATTTCCCGCCGGCGCGGCGGCAACTGGGCCAGGGCCTGCTGCAGAAGCTGGGCTTCCGACCGGGCCTCGGCGATGCGGGCGGGGTCGGGAGCGTCATCAGGTATGCCGATGAGCGCCTCGGTTTCCGAGGCATTGAGGTAACGCCGTTCGATGACGTCGCGATTTTTGGCGATATTCACCGCCGTGCGGAAAATATAGCCGTCTGGATTGTGCACCGGTTCCATATCGCCGACGCGCTGGAAGCGGAGGTAGGTTTCGTGGATGACCTCGCGTGCGAGGTCGGTGGAGCCCAGTCGACGACCCAGCCGGCGCACGAACTCGTCATAGCCCGAGAGCAGTCGATGGCGGAGGGCGGCCCAAGTTGTCTCGGACATGCTTGATGGCTCGACTGAAGACTCTGTACGCATATCTGCGGGTAGGCGGGATCGAACTAGCCGGGAGCGCTGAATTCGACAGGCAACTGCACCGCCATGGCATCGGGAAGACCTGCTGGAATCGCCGGAAGCGGGGCGGCTCTACGCACAGTGTCCATGGCGGCCATGTCGAGGGCGGCGGATCCTGAACTTCGCGAAACCCAGACGCCCAGCACCCGCCCGGCGCGATCGATCTGGAACACGAGCTGCACGGTGCCGCGCGGCCGGGCGTCGCTGGCGGCTTCCGGATAGCGTTTGTAGGGTTCGATATGGGCCAGCAGGCGCCGCTGATAGTCCAGGCCGAGTTCGACATCGACCGGCGTGGCGCCGACGGTTCCAGTGGCGGATGCGGTCCCGGCGGCGAGCTGGGCCGGTTCGCTGTGGCTGTCCGACCCATGGGCCATGGCGGCGGCGGGACGGGACGCGGCCAGTTCGACCGAGGTGGGGTTGGGCCGCGCCGCATGCGGCGGTTCAGCCGGCGGCGACGGCGTCGCGGCGGCAGGTTCGGAAATGGTCTTGGCGTTGACCAGGCGGATGGCCACCGCGTTCGCTGCGCTGTCGCCACCGCCTTCCGGCGGGGCGGCGACGGTGAAGGAATGGACTGGCTGCAGCAGATACAGGGCGAAGCTGGCATGGACGAGCAGCGAGCCGGCGACGCTGATCGCCTGACGCCGACCCGCCATCTGCCGAGCAAGGAACGTCACTGAGAGCGTCAAGGATCAGACTCGCCTTCGACAACTCAGCCGTTAACGCCCGCGCGCACGCGAAACACGGCCCCCTAATTTCGGGATAACGTGTACGATCGGCGTGTGAAATCTGTGTGTCACTTCCGGGCGAATTTTGTGCAAAGCCCACGTGGGGTTGCGCGCCCGATTTAGGGGCGGCGAGCGCTTATGCTGACATGGATCGGCTGTGGCAGGGCCGCGGGCGGGGGCGCATCCAGGGGCAGGCCTTGGATCGCCGCCAGGATCAGGGCGTCGCGATCCTTGCGCCCCGACGTGGTTTGCAAGCGCACGGACTGAATGACGCCCTGGGCGCTGACCCACAGGTCCAGGTTCGCCTCGAACTCATCCTTCGAGAGCTTCGGCGTCTGCATCAGGGCGTGATGCACGTCGTTGCGGACCAGCGCGGCGTACAGTCGAAAGGCCGCGCCGCTATCGTCCACCATCTCGAGCTCGAACGGCGCGGTCACCCGCAGGGGCGAGAGCGTCAGGCTCGGCAGGTTGGCGGGCGGCGTCGAAGCGGAGGCGGCGTGGGTGGCGGCCGAAGCGACCGGCTCCAGCACGGCGTCGCCGGCGCTTGAAAAGCGCGCGGTCAGGCCGGTTCCGGCGAGCAACTGTTCCAGCGCCTGCGAATTCGGCAGGCGGCCGTGCACCCCAGGCGAGGCCAGGTGCTCGCCCACCGGACGGTCGTAGAGGACCTGGACGCCGGTGGTGGCGGCGAACTGTTCGATGGCTCGCGCCAGGGGCTCGGCGGGAATGTCGAAGTCGACCTGCCCGGATGGACTGGCGGTAGGCGGGCTGGCGGGAGGCGGCTCGACAGCGCCCAGGACAGGGAGGGGCTGGAGCACGAGCCAAAGCCCGATCGCGATGGCGGTGCTGCGCCTTGCGCGCATCATACTCAATCACGCCCGCCGCAATGGATGGCGGCCACAAAGCATAAGCGTCAGGCCCTGACAACTCGAACCCCGGCCGGCGCGGGGGCCGCCGAGCTGGGGTCAGGTGGGGCGAGTTTGGCGTTTCTGGTAGATGGCCGAGCCCGGAACCCTTAGCGACACCTCCGTGCCGTGGTTGCCGCTGACGACTTTCAGCCGTGCGCCGATCTTTCTGGCCCGCTCCCGCATCCCCAGCAGACCGAAATGGCCTGCCTTGCCTGCTTTCAGGATCCTGGGCTCGATGCCGCATCCATCATCGCGGATGGTGACCTGCAACGCCGCGCCGAAGTCTATCTCGACCCAGATATGGTCGGCCTTGGCGTGTTTGCAGGCGTTTCGGATGGCTTCGCTGGCGATGTGGAAGATCTCGTCGCAGATGAGCAGGTAGATTTCGTGCTGTGGGCCGGAGGCGTGCAGGAATATCTCGGCCGGAGTCGATTTCTGGCACTCCTGCACGGTTGTGGCGATCGCCTCGGCGAGATCGCCGTTCTCGACAGTGGAGTGCCGCAAGACATCCACGGCCACCCGTCCCTCGTCGACCGCCCGCGCCAGCCATCCGGAAAGCCGCTCCAGGGCGGCCTTGAGCTGGATGGGGTCGTTGTCCAGGCGCCGGGCGTTGTCGGCGAGCAGTTTACTGGCCAGGACGCTTTGGATGAGCGTGTCGTGCAGTTCCCGGGCGACGCGCGTGCGTTCCTGCAGGCGCTCGCTGAAGCGTTCGCGCACGCTCTCTGCGTAGCGGGCCATGCGAATCCTGATCGCGAAGCCGATGAGGGCGGCGACGGCGATGATGGCGATGGCCTTGAACCAGATCGTCTGCCACCACGCCGCCGGCAGCATCAGGGGCAATTCCGCAGGCCTGGGCGCGCAGACGCCGTCGTCGTTGCAGGCGGCGACCTGGAAGCGATATTTCCCCGGCGGCAGGTCGTTATAGAAGGCCTGCCGGCGCGCGCCGACATCGGCCCAGCCCCGGTCATGCCCCATCAGGCGGGTGTAGAATTTGACATGATCTGGCTGCACATAGCTGAGGCCCGCGTAATCGATCTCGATCTGGCGCACCAGTTTCGGCAATCTCAGAGCGCGTAAATCTGTATAGACGCGCTTATCCGCCACGACCCGCGACAGAGATATTCCTGGCGGTGTGGCGTTGAAGGGAAGATGGGACGGGTCGAGGACTTCCACCCGATCGGCGCCGGAGAACCAGATCTTGCCGTCCGGCGCGACGATCGGAGGATCGGCGAGCACGCCCTCATATCCGGACTCGATGCCGAATACCGTGCTGGCCAGTCTGTGCCGGGGATCACGCAGCCAGAGATCGCGCTCTTTCGGCGTAATTCGAACCAGCCCGCATCCGAGCGAAATCCACAGGTTGTCGAGCTTGTCGCTGATGACCGAGAAGGTGGAGCGGCACGGGAGATCGGTCAGGGGACGCGCCTGGCCGCCATGCACCCAAAAGACGCCATTGGTCGTGGCCACCCAGGCGACGCCGGGACCGGACGGCTGGATTGCGGAAACAAGGGCGTCCTGCGGAATCCCGCGAATGCGTTGGAAGGTGTTTTGGGGCGTGAGCTTGAAGAGCCCGTGCTTGACGATCCCGAGCCACAGGCCGCCGGCGGGATCGGCCGCCAGCGGGTCGATGGCGTGGCGTCCGGCTTCGGCCGGCGACGCGATCTCCTCGACGGGTTCGCCCCGGTGGAAGCGGACCAGCGTCGCCACGGGCGAGCGGTGGACGATTTCGCCCGACCCCAATCGCTCGAGGTTGGCCAGCCAAACATCGTGATGGATGTCTTCCGCGGCCGTCACCACCCAGGGCAGGGGCCGGCCGGCGGTGTCGTGCAGGGGGCGAAAGCGGCCGCCGTCCCATCTTAGGCCGCCCTGCAGGCTGCCGATCCACATCGACCCGCTGCTGTCGCCAAACAGTGCGGCGTAGCCGTTGGTGAAGCGACTGTCGCGCGAGCGGACTTTGCTGATGATCCCGTTTTTGATGACGTATACGGCCTGGGATGTGCTGACCCAGGCCGAGCCGTCTTTTGAAGCCCCGACCGTATAGGCGCCGCCGCCAAGCAATCCCTCGCGCGGGGAGTAGGGAACGACTGCAAGGTCCCGGAACTGATCGACGCCGCGCGCCGTGACGACCCAGATCGATCCCTCGCGATCCTCCATGCCGCCGAAGATTTCATTGTCCGACAGACCGTCGCTGACGGTGAAGTGGTCGAGGCGGCGATTGACATAACGATAGAGGCCCTGGCCGGAGGCGCCGATCCACACCGAGCCTCGACTGTCGGTCCACAGGGAGCTGACCGCCAGGCCGGCGCCGTTCACCCCGGGCTCGGAAAGGGTGACCCAGCGGCCGTTGCTCCATCGCATGAGGCCGCGCCCCGGCCCGCGGACAGACAGGCCGGCGAACAGCTCGCCGCTCGGCGTGGCGACCAGGCCGAGCGCTATGACGTCATGCTGGTGCGCGAGCGCGGGCGGCGTGACGTCCTGCGCGTGGCCGCTGGGGTCACGCCGGCAAATACCGTTCTCACCGCCGATCCAGAGTGCGCCCTGGCGGTCCAGGGCGATGCTTTGGTTGTTCGGGCACGGCAAGCCGTCGCCTTTGCCCAGGCAGCGGATATTGTCGCCTTCGACAAAGCAAACACTGCTGCCGAAATTCTGGCCGCCGACGTGGGGCAGCCATATGCGTCCGTGGCTGTCCTGGACGAACGGCCCAGGATACTCCATCGACCCATGCAGGCGGGGGATGTGGTTGTCCGAGATGTGGAACAGGCCGCCCAGCGCGCCGAGGTAGAGACTTCCATCGCGGGCGACGAAAAGCTGAGTAACGCCTTCAAGATCAGGTGTGCTTCCAGATCTGTCGCGCCATGGCTCGAAATTGACGCCGTTGAAGGTGTAGAGCCCGCTGGCGGCGCCAAGCCAGATGTAGCCGTCATGGTCCTGGGCGATCGAATAGGGCGGGCTGTTGAGCCCGGCGTCGCCGATGCGCCAGACGCGATGGGCGTATTGCGTAATGGCGTGGGCGGGGTCGACGGCGCGCGCCGGCGTGGCGACGAGGACCAGCGCAACAGCGATTACGGCGCGAAGGCGGACCAGTGCGCTACAGATGAGGGTTGCATAAGGCAAATCGGACTCACCTGTAGGTGGAGGCTCGCCGATGGAAGCCGGGAGGTCGTTGTCAATATTGACGCGTCGAAGCTGTCGGAGATATCCCGCCGATGGAAGCGAGATTGCCGACTATGCCTCGCACGCGTGCGGCCGACCAGATATCTGTTCGGTCAGCGAACTGGAGGCCCCTTGGCGTGGGGTGGCGCGGCTGAGGGCGAGGTCAGGCCGGTCGCTCGACCTTGGGCGCCTGCAGCGGCCCCAGGTCGGAGGTCATCAGGAAGCCGGTCAGCTGGCAGAAGGTCGCCACCTGGCGGCGGAATGAGCGGGCGTCGAAGCGGTTGAGCCGCCCCGACTCCGCCCAGTAGGCGCCGAGGTCGCCCTGGACCGCGAAGCCCGGGATGCCGAAATAGCGGGCCCCGCCGCCCATGCCGTACCAGGGGCCTTGGGACTGGCCATGCACGCCCGGGCGGCCCGGCGAGCGGATCACCGCCGAGGCGAGGTCGTTGTCCCGGGCCGCCTTGAGCGCATAGTCGATCATCGCCGGGTTGGTGGTGGCGTACATCCAGGTCGGTAGCGAGCGGCCGCTGGGGCGGATGTCTTCGCCGTCGAAGACGTATTCGATCTGGCCCAGGTGCTCCATGGCGATCATGGCCACGATCGGATCGCGCGCGCCTGGGGTCTTGGTGAAGTAGTCCTCGCTGGCCCAGGCCCGTTCGGAGCCCGGCATGAAGTGGCGGCAGTCCAGCTCGATCATCAGGGTGCGGGGCCGCTCGGCGCGCGGAATCCGGCTCATGTAGGTCACTACGCCCAGCAGCCCCAGCGCGCCGTCGTCCTGGCTGATGGAGGGGCCGTCGGTATGGGTGCGCAGTTGCACCTGCTGGTCGCGGTTCGAGCCGTAGTCGCGGCCGGGCAGGTAGGCGATCAGCTGATAGGCCTCGGCGTCGACCCGCTCACCCTCTACGCGGATGGTGGCGCTGCGTCCCGCCTGCGCGTCGGCGATCGCCAGATCGCCGTTGCTGCGATCCAGATACACCGAGGGAAAGCCGTAGTCGGCCGGAACCGGGAAGGTGTAGAGCCCCGCCGTCGCCGCCCGGTTCAAGTTCATGGCCAACACCACCCCGGCCGGGCGGGCGTCGCGGATGGCGCTGATGAAGGCGGAACTGCTGGTCAGCTCGTCCCAGACCACGGCCGAGATCGAGTTCGTCCCGTCCTGCGCCTGCGCGACTGGCTTGCCCTCCACAGGCCAGCTGCGGAACGGGGTCGTGGCCTCGTAGTCGCTGTCGCCGAACGCGGTGCGCACCTCGGGCCGGGGCGTGGGGCGGAACACCACGATCTTGCCGGCCACATCGGGCTTGGCCTGCGGGTCCCACAGCACCAGCTCGGCAGTCACGCCTTCGGGCCCGGTGGTTCCGCAGTTGGCGCCGAAGTTCGCTACCCGCAGGCGCCGGCCATTCGAGCTCAGGCCCCACTTGGAGTCGTCGGGCCAGACGCTGGTTTCCAGGCGCTTGAACGCCCAGGGCGCGCGATGGACGTCCACGCAGCCGCAAGCCTTCAGCTTGGTTTCGAGGAAGCCCAGGAACGCGCGCCACGATGCATTGCCGGTCAGGGCCGGCCCCAGGCGGTCCTTATAGGCGTGCCAGGCCGTAGCCTCCGTCTCCGAGACGACCCAGGCGGGATTGACGGTCGTCAGCGGGGAGGGGGGAGCGGCCCGGGCGACGCGCGTCAGGCCCATCGTAGCGCCGGCCCCCAGGCCCAGCATCAGCTCCCGTCGCGCCAGGGCCATGGGTTGGTCTCCCTCAGCCGGCGGTCGAGGGCTTCGGTCGCGCGACGGAGCAGACGAAGCTGGCGGCGTCCTTGGTGTCGCCGGAGCCGCGATACCAGGCCTTCAGCGGGTAGGCGCACAGCGGGCGCTGCAGGGCGATCCCCTTGGCCGGGGTGTCGCCGACATACTTGGTGGCGATGACCTGGGCCGGCGCCGCGCCGTCCTCGACCCAGTGGGCCAGGGCCGCGAACAGGTCGTCGCGGGGCGTGGCGGACGGCGGCCTGGCGCTCCCGCCATTGGCGGCGTTGAAGGCGTCGGGGCCGGGGCCCGCGCCACAGTGCATGACGCCCGGAGCCATGAACAGCCGGGCGAAGCCCTGCGCCTTGCTCATGCCGCCGGCCTCGCGACCCAGCCGGTCGTAGAAGGCCAGGGTCTGGCGTGGCGCCACCAGGGTGTCGGCCCAGCCCTGGTAGATGATCAGCTTGCCGCCGCGGGCGCGGAACTGGCCCATGTCGCCGCGGGTGACGTCGTTGAGGTCGGGGCCGAGCATGGCGTCGACCTTGGGCATGTCGCGCTCGAGGTCGAACTGGCGCCAGTCCCAGCCGGGCCCGAACACCCACTTGAACAGGCCGTCGAAGGCCGGCTCGCCATTGGGCGGCGACTGGATGAAGTCCCAGCCGAAGCGGCCTGGCGCTTCGCTGCCCAGCTCCCAGCCGTAATAGAGCCGCCGGCCGGTCTTGTCGGTCGGGCCCGAATAGAAGGCCTTGGCGGTCTCGATCTCGTTCGCCGTGAGGCAGGTCGCAGCGTCCGCGTCGTGGCAGGCCAGGACCACCGGGTCGAACTTGCAGGCCGGCGGGTCGGCGAGGAAGGGATCGCTGGCAAGGCCGTTCGCGCGCCCGGCGCAGGCCGACAGCACCGCCGTGTTGAGCAGGGTCAGCTTGGCGTTGGACAGCTTGTGGCCGGGCTCGAGGTCCGCCGCCCGGTCATCCCACAGCGCCAGGGCGTGGCCCCAGGTGCGGTTGATCACCGGCGCGCCCACCAGCACGCCGTCATAGTCCTCAGGGTAGTATAGCGCCTCGATCAGGCCTTGCTGCCCGCCGGTGGAGCAGCCGGTGTAGTAGGCGTGGCGGACCGCCTCGCCGTAATAGGCCTTGGCGATGGCCTTGCCCGTCACTGTCATCACGTGGGTCGAGAGCCGGCCCCAGTCCTTCCACTTGCGCGGGTGGCCGATCAGGGCGTCGCCGTTCAGGGGCGTGGCCGGCGCCGTGCCAGTGTCGGTGACCGCGGTCGCATAGCCGCGCTTCAGGCCCTCCGCCATGCCGGCGTAGCCTGCCGCCAGCAGGCCGCCATAGCCGCCGTTGCCGTTGCCGTGAAAGACGCCGGCCCAGTGGCTTTCCGGCAGCCAGATCTCCACCCCGACGTCGGAATCCGGGGCGGCTTTCACCGAGGCGACCACCCGACAGAAGCCGGGCAGGTCCGATTGCCTGACCTTGTCCGGGCCCGTGAAAGCGCCCGCGGCGACCGGCTCGGCGCTCTTGATCACGGTGTCGGGCAGCTTGAGATTGACGAGATCCTCGCAGCGCGCGGCCCAGCTCGGCGAGGCGAGGGCCAGGGCGACTAGGCTCGCCCCGGAGGCCAGCAACAGGCGCGTCAGGCCGCGTGCATCTTGTCCCATCGAGCGCTTTCCCCCTTTTTTTCAGCTCATTTCTTATCGCGTCGAGCCGCGGCGAGAATGTCGCGCGAAAGGCGCGTTCGTCAACATTAACTGCAGCGATAGTGAATTAATTTCAAGGTTCGGTGGTTTTCTATGTCATTCAAACCTTTAGGTATTTCTGTGAGTATCGGGCCGAGTTCGAAGGCGGCGGCATGAGTTGATCGGAGCGCTGAGCGAGCTGCCGGGCGGTTGGGCGGGCTGTCCGGTTCGGTGCGCGGCAATCCTCGATTGTGCGGATGGTGAATCCGTCAATCGGTTATGAACCTGTCTCGCATACATTATACGCGAGATTGTGTGGGGGCTCGGGGGGCGACCCAATGCTTTTACGCCTGGGGGCGTTTGTCGGCGTTTGCGTGATCTTGTTGTTGCAGATGGCGGCCCCCGCCAGTGCGGCGACCCGTACCCTGTGGACGCCGGAAGCGCTCGCCGCCGCGGTAGAGCGGCAGGCCGCCGCCACCAGCTTCGACGATCTGGAGCGGTTCGGCCGCGACGCCCTGGCGAGCCGCGCGCCCGATCGCCTGCAGCGGCTCGACCACGTCGCCTGGCTGTATCTGTGCGAGGCCGATGCGGCCCGCTTCGCCTATTGGAACGCGGCGCTGCGCCAGGCGGCGGTCCAGGCGCACGATGAACGCTACGTCGCGCTCGCCGATCTGGACGCGCTGCGCGTCCGTTACGACCAGGGCGACGTCTCGGCCGAGGCCGGCATATTGGCGGCGACGCGCGACGCGCGGGACTGGATGGTCCGCTCGCACGCCATGACGCTCGAGGCCTATTTCCTCACCCTGCGCGACGAGGCGGCCCGGGCGCTGCGCGTGCTGGCCGACGCCGACCACCTGGTGATCGGCGCCCAGGCGCCGCCGGCGGAACGCTCCAAGATCTGGGACACCGAGGGCGTGGCGCTGATGCGGCTGCACGACCTGAACGGCGCCGCGATCGCCTTCGGCCGCTCGCAGTTCGAGTTCGGCCGGCCGGGCTACCCGCGGCCCGACTTCGACAACATCTGGAACCTGGCCGGGCTGGCGACCAAGCTCGGGCGCGGCGACCTGGCCAATACCCTGTACCAGGGCGAACATCGCCTGGCGCTGCGCTCCCGCGTCGGCAGCATTCACGCCTGGGACGACTATCTTTGCGCCGCGGTGGCCGAGGGCCAGGACGCGCCGGCGCGGGTGGTCGATTGCCTGCGCCCACTGGGACCGGACCTGAGCCAGGCCAGGTTCCTCGCGCCGCGCGTGCTGCCCAGCCGCGCCATCGCCTATGCGCGCCTCGGCCGGGTGGCGGAGGCCCAGCGCGACCTGGCCGCGTTCGAGCGTCTGCAACGCACGATGGGGGCCGCGCATCAGTCGGTGTTCGAGCGGGTTCCGGAGATGCAGGCCGAGATCCTGCATGCCGAGGGGCGCGACGCCGAGGCCTTCGACGCCCTGCGCCGCTACGGCCGTGATCACCAGACCGCCCAGGCCGTGGGCTTCAGCCAGGGCGTGGGCCAGCTGACCAGCCTGATGGCGGAGCAGCTGAGTTTCCGCCAGGCCGAGCTGGAGACAGCGCGCAAGAACCTGGCCCTGGCCGACCGCGTGCTGGCTCAGCAGCGGATCCTGGTCTGGGTCCGGGCCGCGGTGATCCTGGCGGTGCTGGTCATCATCGGCTGGCAGTGGCGCGTCTCGCGCCAGTTGCGCGCCGCGCGGGTCGAGGCCGAGGCGGGCAGCCGCGCCAAGAGCGAATTCCTGGCCAATATGAGCCACGAGATCCGCACGCCCCTGAACGGCCTCTTGACCATGGCCGAGGTGATGGAGCGCGATCCCCTGCCGCCAGAGCAGCGCCAGCGCCTGGCGGTGGTGCGCCAGTCGGGCCGCGACCTGCTGCACCTGCTGAACGACATCCTGGATTTCTCCAAGATCGAGGCCGGCAAGCTCGACCTGGAGGACATCCCCTTCGAGGTGGACAAGGTGCTCGAGGCGACCTTGGCGGCCTTCGCCCCCACTGCCGAGGCCAAGGGGCTGCGCCTGTCGCTGGAGGTTGAGCCGGACGCGCGCGGCGTGCGCCGGGGCGATCCGGCGCGCGTGCGCCAGGTGGCGGCCAACTTCGTCTCCAACGCACTCAAGTTCACCAGCCAGGGCGGCGTGACGATCCGTGTCGCCGGCTTGGGAGCGGGCGGGCGCGACGGCCTGCAGATCGCGGTCCGGGACACCGGCGTCGGCATCGCGCCCGATAAGATGCGGCTGTTGTTCCGCAAGTTCTCCCAGGTCGACGCCTCCACCCCCCGCCGCTTCGGCGGCACCGGGCTGGGCTTGGCCATCTGCCAGGAACTGGCGACCTTGATGGGCGGGGATGTGCGGGTCGAGAGCGTGGAGGGCGAGGGCTCGACCTTCTTCGCCACCCTGTCCGCGCCGTTCGCCGGCCATGCCGTCGAGGCCGAGCCCGGCAAGGCGGCCGAACTGCCTGAGATGACCGCCCGCCCGCTGCGCCTGTTGGCGGCGGAAGACAACCCGACCAACCGGCTGGTGCTCTCGACCATCATGCAGGTGTTCGGTTTCGAGCTGGAGCTGGCCGAGAACGGCGTCCAGGCGGTGGCGGCCTGGCGGGCCGAGAGCTTCGACGCCATCCTGATGGACGTGCAGATGCCGGAGATGGACGGAGTGCAGGCCACCCGCACCATCCGCGCTCTGGAGCTGCAGTCGGGGCGGCCGCGCACGCCGATCATCGCCCTGTCAGCCAACGCCTTCACCCACCAGATCAGCGAGTACCTGGCTGCGGGCATGGACGCCCATGTGGCCAAGCCGATCGAACTGGCCGCCCTGCAAGCCGCCCTGGACGAGGTGCTGCAAGACCATCACCCTGCCGAACTCGCCCTCGCGATCTAGGGAGGGCGATCTAGGAACGGCGATTTAAGGGGCGTTACGGGATGGGGCGGGCTGGTTGGCTGTTGAAGCGGGCGCGGTGGCTGGGTTTGGCCCTCGGGCTCGCAGGCGCCAGCCTGGCGGACGCACCCGCCGCTCGCGCCGATACGGTGGCGGCCAATGCCGATACGCCGGTCGCGGCGACCCCGCCGATGGGCTTCAACAACTGGGCGCGGTTCCAGTGCCTGCCCCAAGCGCGCCTGGATGGGGCGCCGCTGGATAGCCGGCCGCAGGCGGCCTACGGCTTTCAGGACTTCATGCTCGACCAGGGCCAGGCGCTGGTCTCCACCGGCCTGGCCAAGGCCGGCTACGTCACGGTGGTGGTCGACGACTGCTGGATGGAGCGGGGCGCGGACGGCCGGCTGCGCGGCATCGCCCATTGGGGCTCCTACAAGCATCCGAGCCAGCAGCCGGGCTTCGACCGCGATCTCACCGCCTACATGGCCATCCTGCACCGCATGGGGCTGAAGGGCGGGCTCTACAACACCTCGGGCAAGACCACCTGCCAGCTGGTGGCCGCGGGCGAGGCGGGCCATCAGGACGAGGATGCGCGCACCTTCGCGGCCTGGGGCGTGGACTTCCTCAAGCTCGACAACTGCGGCGCCGACGATCCTGAACTTCCAGGGCTGTTTCGCCAGATGGGCGAGGCGCTGGGGCGGGCGACCGCGCACAGCCCGCGCAAGATCCTGTTCGACGAGTCCGCCCCGGCGCAATACGACCCCACCGACCCGATGAAGTACCGCGCCATGGAGTGGGTGCGGCCGCTGGGCCAGATGTGGCGGGTGGCGCCGGACATCCGCGTCACCCACCTCGGCGCCGACGGCCGCTCGCTCTACGACCCCTGGAGCTTCAACGATATCGCCCAGGGCTACGAGGAGGGCGTCTACCAGGCTTATACCGACACGGTCTCGCTCTCGCGCTATGTCGCGCCGGGGAACTGGAACGACGCCGACCAACTGCTGATCGGCGACAACGGCCTGACCACGGCGGAAGAGCGCAGCCAGATGGGGCTGTGGTCGATCATGGGCGCGCCGCTGATCATCAGCACCGACCTGCGCCTGCTGGCTAAGCATCCCGACGGCCCGCACTTCGCCGCCTCGCTGGCCATCCTGGGCAACCCGCGTGCCATCGCCATCGACCAGGACCCGCTGGGCGCCGGCGGCTATCGCGTGCTGCGCGACCGCTCGGCCGACGACATGGGGGTGGACATAGCGCTGAAGCCGCTGGCCGACGGCGGCTTCGCCTTCCTGGTGCTGAACAAGGGGCCGGTGGCGATCGACTACCGCCTGCAACTGTCGCACCTGGGCGTGTCGCCGGCCGATGGCGCGCCGTGCGCCTTGACCCTGACCGATGTCTGGAGCGGCAAGACCCAGGTGGTGGACGCCGCGGGCGCGGTAGCGGCGCGGATCGAGCCGCACGACAACCTGATGCTGCGCGCGGCGCCGACGCGCTGCGCGGCGCTGACGCCTACGGGTCAGGTCACCGTGGCCCAGGCGGCCTTCGGCACGCCGCCGCTGTGCCTGCAGGCGGACGTGGCGGGGGAGGTGAGCATTGGCAGCTGCTCGGGCTCGGCCCGGCAGCAGTGGCGTATGCAGGCCGACGGCCACATCCGCCTGGCGGACGCCGCCACCTGTCTCAGCGTCGCGGCCGGTGGCCAGGCGAAGGCGTCGGCTTGCGCCGATACGCCGGAGCAGCGCTTCGCCTATCACCGCTCCGGGGCGCTCGGCCTTGGCGGCGGCCAGTGCCTGGCGGTGCAGGCCGAGAAGGTCGGCCATGGCGGCTTGCTGGGGCAGGAGGGCGCGCACCTGCATAGCGCGGCATGTGCGCAGGCTGATCCCAACCAGGTGTTCTCCGCGCCTCACCGCGCCTCACCGCCGGCCTGAGCCGCTGGCGACGACAGCCCCCACCGCTCGGTGCTAACGGTGGAGGCCCAAGGCGGGCGGAGTTCCACATGCCGTATCTGCAGTTGGACGTGACCGGCAGCTATCCGGCGCCGCTCAAGAAGCGGCTCGCGGCGAAGCTGAGCGAGACCTATGCGCAGATGATGGCGGTGGATATCCGCCGGATCAGCGTCGCCATTCGCGAGCTTGGCGAGGGCGGGGTGTGGCGGATCACCGAGGCGGACGGCGAGCCGGAGCCGGTGTCGGTGATGATGCTGGATATCCGCAGCGGCCGGCCGGCGGAGCTGCGGATGGCGGTGGCCAAGGCGCTGTGCGCCCACTGTATCGAGATGCTCGGCCTGCGCGAGGACCGCCTCAACGTCGAGTTCACCCAGCACGCGGGCGACGAGATGTACCACCCGGCGCTTGGCGGCTTCAGCCCGGACTGGACCCCCGGAGAGCATTAGGGCGAGCAATAGCTGTTATCGCGCCAATATAGGCGGGTCTCGCCATAATCCTGTTCCGCCTTGTGGGCATGAGGCCGTTGGGGCGGGGCGTTGTCGGCTGGCCGCTTGCGGTGGGTATCGAGATGGCGAGACGGGGGAGGTCGCTCGGGGCGATCCTGGGTGTGCTGGTTTGGGGGGCAATGGTTTGGGGCGCGCCGCCGCAGGCCGCCCGCGCCGAGGCCGTGGCCCTGACCTTCGACGACCTGCCGACCCTGTCGCTCACACCGTCGCTCGCCTACGATCAGGTGACCTCGCAGGATCTGCTGAGCGGGCTTCGGGCCCATCGCTTTCCCGCCATCGGCTTCGTCAACGAGGGCAAGCTGGAGGGCGGCGAGAAGACCCAGCGCACCGCCTTGCTCAAGGCCTGGCTCGACGCCGGCATGGACCTCGGCAACCACAGCTACTCGCACCCGTCGCTGAACTCCACGCCGGTCGAGGCCTACATCGCCGATGTCGCGCGCGGGGAGCCGGTGACCCGGTCGCTGCTGGCGGCGCGCGGGCGGACCTTGCGCTGGTATCGATACCCCTATCTGGAGACCGGGCTGACGCTGGAAACCCGGCGCCGGTTCGAGGGGTGGCTGCACGCGCACGGCTATCGCGTCGCGCCGGTGACGATGGAGAACGCCGACTGGATGTTCGCCTATCCCTATGACGAGGCGGTGCTGCACGGCGACGAGGCCGGCGCCCTGCGTATCCGCCAGGCCTATCTCGACTACACCGCGCGCGTGGTGCCCTGGTATCGCGAGGCGGCGCTGGAGCTGCTGGGGCGGCGGCCGGCCTTCGTGTTCCTGCTGCACGCCAGCCGGCTCAACGCCGACAGCGTCAATGGGCTGGCGGAAATCCTGAAGGCCAACCGGCTGCGGCCCAGCACGCTCGGCGTCGCCATGCATGACCGGGCCTACGCCATCGCCGACAATTACGCCGGCCCCGATGGCGACGAGTGGCTCAGCCGCTGGTCGCTGACCCTGAACAAGCCCCTGCCGTGGTCGAGCTTCCCCCAGCCGCCCGCCGATATCGCCGCAGCCGAGGAGCGGTTGGACACGTCGCCCTAGGCGGCCCGCGGAACCGGGGCGGGCCGTTCGCGTGCGGCCCACCCCGGATACTCGCCCGGATACCCGTCAGACGACGTGTTCTTCGATCGCGTCCACGCGGTCGGGATAGAAGGCGAGGTGGTCCTTGATCTCGGCCACGGCGTCGTAGGGCGCCTCATAGGTCCAGATGGCGTTGACCGAGCGTTCGCCGCCGTCGGGAATGCTGAAATAGGCGGCATCGCCCTTGTAGGGGCAGTAGCTCTGGTTGTCGGAGCGCGACAGCGCCGCCATGTCGACGTCCTTGCGCGGGATGTACTGGGCGGCCGGGTAGTTGGCCTCGCGCAGGGTCAGGGCCTCGGTGGTGTCGGCGATGATCTTGCCGCCCAACGTCACCACCACCCGCTTGGGGTTGCGGGCGACGGTGATGGGGTGGTCGGGGCCGGGGATCTTGATGGTCCGGGCGGTCATGGGTGGTCTCCTGGTCAGAGCTTTGAACCGCCGTCGACGCGCAGCGTATCGCCGGAAACCCAGCGGGCCGCGTTCGAGGCGAGGAAGGCGATGGCGCCGGCGATGTCCTCGGGCTGCGCCACCCGTTTGAAGGCTTGCATGTCCATGATCTCGGCGCGGCCGGCGTCGGCCCCGGCGAAGCTCGACATGTCGGTCTCCACCACGCCTGGCGCAACCGCGCTCACGCGTATTCCCCTGGAGCCGAGTTCGGCGGCGAGGTGTTTGGCCAGGGTGTCGAGCGCGCCCTTGGCGGCGGCGTAGGCAGACAGGTTCGGGATCGTGGCGTGGGCGGCAAGGGACGAGACGAAGACCACGCTTGAGCCCTCCTTCAGGATCGGCAGCAGTTGCTGCACCAGGAAGAAGGGGGCGCGGACATTGACCGCGACCAGGGCGTCGAACGCCGCGACCGGGGTCTGTGCGAGCGGCGCGGGGGTGGCGACGCCGGTGTTGGCGATCAGGATGTCCAGCCGCTCGCCGACGATGCAGCGGACCTTGGCGGCCAGCCGGTGCGGGCCGTCGGGCAGGGCCAGGTCGGCGCCGATCGCCTCGGCCCGGCCGCCCTCGGCGCAGATCTGAGCCGCGGTCGCCTGGGCCTCTGCGGCGCTTCGGCCATAGTGGACCAGCACCTGGGCCCCGGCCTGGGCCAGGGCCAGCGCCGTGGCGCGACCGACGCCGTGCGAGGCGTCGGTGACGAGTACGGTCTTACCTCGGCAGGGCGTCATGGCTGGCGGCTCCGCGACCGATGCCTGGCGGTCGGCCGGGCTGCGATGGCGTGTGGATTAGGCCTTGGCTGGGCTGGGGAAAAAGACTTTGTATGTCGGCAAGGGATATCTTGCAGGCATGGCTAGGGCATGGAGCTCCGTCACCTTCGCTACTTCGTCGCCGTCGCCGAGGAGGGCAGCGTCACCGTCGCCGCCGAGAAGCGGCTGCACACCGCCCAGCCCTCGCTGAGCCGCCAGCTGCGCGACCTCGAGCAGGAAGTGGGGGCGCAGCTGTTCACCCGGAACGCGCGCGGCATCGAACTGACGCCGGCGGGGCGGGCGTTCCTGGACCACGCCCGGCTGGCGCTGAGCCAGGCGGCGGAGGCGGTGCAGGCGGCGCGGCGGGCGGCGCGGCCGGCTAAGGCGGCGTTCTCGGTCGGCTTCCTCACCGGCCAGGAGGTCGACTGGCTGCCCCATGTGACGCGCATCCTGCGCGCGGAGCTGCCCAACATCGAGTTCAAGGTCATCAGCCTGTACTCGCCCGACCTCGCCGACGCGCTGCAGAGCGGCGAGATCGACCTGGGCTTCCTGCGGGTCGAGCCCCGGCCCGACGTGTCCTATCAGGTGGTCGCCAAGGAGCCGCTGGTGGTGATCTTGCCGAGCGACCATCGTCTGGCCGACGCGGCGGCGGTCGATCCCCGCGAGCTGGCGGCCGAGCGCTTCGTCGGCTTCTCGGACGTGCCCCATGTGCTGCGGGCGGTGGTCGAGAACTACTTCCGCGATACCGGGCTGGAGATCACGCCCAGCCACCACATCGACAACTTCGCCATGGGCATTTCGCTGGTGGCCTCCACGCGCGGCGTGGCGCTCCTGCCCACCTATGTCGAGCCGCTGCTGCCCTGGTCGGTGGTGAGCCGGCCGCTCACGGGCGAGCCGCCGACCATCGACCTGGCGGTGGGCTATCGGCGGGATAACCCGTCGCCGGTGCTCCAGGCCTTCCTGAACGGCGTCGACCAGCTGATCGCCGCCGGCCCGGCGGGGCATCGGGTCAAGGGCTAGGTCCTAGCGCCCTGGGCATTGGGGCACGGTTGAGGGCCCCTGACGTCGCTCATCCCCGCCTTCGCGGGGATGAGCGGATTAGGGAACTCAGGCTGCGGCCAGGTAGGTCTTGAGCTGCGCGTTGAAGCCGTCGACCAGGGCGTGTTCGCCAGGGCCGGCGTTGTCGCGCAGGCCCTTGGCGCCGCCGACGACGATTTCGTCGGCCTCGGTCGCCAGCAGGTCCATGGTCTCGCTGATGAACTGGTCGAGCGGCATGGCGCGCTCTTCCTTCTCGCTGTTCAGCAGTTCGGTGCGCACCCAGGGCGGGGCGATCTCGAGCACCTTCACGCCGTAGTCCTTGAGCAGGAAGCGCTGGGACAGGGCGTAGGAGTGCAGCGCCGCCTTGGTGGCCGAATACACCGCGGTCAGCGCCAGCGGCGTGAAGCCGAGCACCGAGCTGACATAGGCCACCACCGCGTTGTCGCGGGTCTTCAGGTGCTCGATCAGGGCCGAGGTCATGCGGATCGGGCCGGTGAGGTTGGTGTCGATGGTCGAGCTCATCAACCCATCATCGACCCGGCCCTCGGCCCCGTCGGCCAGCATGATGCCGGCGTTGTTGATCAGCACATTCAGCTCGGGATGCTCGGCGATCAGGCGGCTGGCCGCGGCCTCGATGCTGGCGAGGTCGGTGATGTCGAGTTCGATAGCCTCGATGCCGGGATTGGCGTCGATCACCGCCTGCAGCCGGTCGCGGCGGCGGCCCGAGACGATCACCTTGTTGCCGCGCTGGTGCAGGGCCTCGGCCAGGGCGCGGCCGATGCCCGAGCCGCCGCCGGTGATGAAGATGGTGTTGCCGGTCAGTTTCATGGTCGTTCTCCAGAGATGAGGGGGAGGGGGGATCAGGCTTGGTTGTCGGGGGCGAAGCGCTCGCCGAACATCGGCAGGCTGCTGACGGACTCGGCTTGGGTGGCTTCGTCCTGGAGCACGTCCCAGTGCTCGGCGAGCTTGCCGTCCTCGAAGCGGACGATGTCGGCGGCGATCCAGGCGCGCGGCCGGCCCGAGCCGGAGAAGCGGCCATGGGCGATGACGTAGTCGCCCTCGGCCACGATCAGCTGGTTCTCGTAGCGCAGCTCCGGCGGCAGCGAGCGGATCAGCTCGAACAGGCCTTCGCGGCCGGGCGCGATGTGGGCGCTGTGCTGGATGTAGCGGTCCGACCAGAAGGTCTCGGCCTTGGCGTAGTCGCGCTGGTTGAACAGGGCGTCGAAGGCTTCCAGCACGAGCGCCTTGTTTTGCTCCGGGGTGGTCTTGGTCATGGTGGTCTCCTCGACGTGTTGAATGGGGTTCAGGCGGCGGTGCGGCTCAGCGCCGGGTAGTCGGCGTAGCCGCGGGGGCCCGACGCGTAGACGGTGTCCCAGTCGATCTCGGCCAGGGGCGCGCCGGCGCGCAGGCGCTCAACCAGGTCGGGGTTGGCGATGTAGGGGCGGCCAAACGCGATCAGGTCCGCCAGCCCGGCCTCGATCAGGTGTGCGCCGCGCTCGGCGGTCATGCCGACATTGGCGATCAGCGCGCCGCTGAAGATTGGCCGGAAGTGGCGGAACATGGCGTCGCCGCTCAGATGCTCCAGCGGCGTGCCGGTGAAGTCGGTGATGGCGCCCATCACCAGCAGGTGCGACAGGCCATAGCCGTTGAGCTCGCGCACGGCGTATTCGACCATGGGCAGGGTCTCGTCATGGGCGGCGAAGGCGCCGCCTTCGTGCATCGGGGCCAGCTTCACGCCGACGTGGGCGGGATCGACCTGATCGAGCACCGCTTCGACCACCTCGAACAGGATGCGGGCGCGGCCTTCCAGCCCGCCGCCATAGGCGTCGGTGCGGCGGTTGGTGGTGCGGTTGAGGAACTGGGCGATCAGGTAGAGGTAGTTGGCCTGGATCTGCACCCCGTCGAAGCCGGCCTCCATGGCGTTGCGGGCGGCGCGGCCGTAGTCGGCGACGGTCTGGCGGATCTCCTCGCCGGTCATGGGTCGCGGCGTGACGGTGGGCTTGCGGCCGCTGGCCGTCACCGACAGCTGCTGCGGGTCGACGTCGGAGGCCGAGACGGGCAGGGCGCCGTCGCGCAGCTCCGGATGCGACATGGAGCCGGTGTGCCAGAGCTGGGCGATGATGCGCCCGCCGGCCGCGTGCACCGCATCCGTCACCCTGCGCCAGCCGCGGACCTGCTCAGCGCTCCACAGGCCCGGCGTGTCGGCCCAGCCGAAGCCCTCGGGGCTGATGGCGACGGCCTCCGAAACGATCAGGCCGGCCGAGGCGCGCTGGGCGTAGTGCTCGGCCTGGAGCGCGGTCGGGACCTGATCGTGCGAACTGGCCCGCATCCGGGTCAGCGGCGCCATGACGATGCGGTTGGGCAGGTCGAGCGCGCCCATGCGGGCGGGAGTGAACAGCGGCTGGATTGCGTGGAACATGAACTTCGCCTTGGCAGCGGTGGCTGACAGGTACGAAGATCGGCGCGAACCGGCGATGCCGGTAGCGCATGATTGCGGCTATCTCTTATGTGATTCGCGCATAGATGGCGCGCCGGCCGGCGTCAGGGGAAGGGCGCGTCCTGGGCCAGGCGGAACTCGGCGGCGAGGTGCTCGACCACTGCCCGCGCCGCGGCGCGGGTGGCCTTGCCCATGGGGAAGTAGGCGTGCACCGGGATGCTGGGCAGGCTCCAGTCGCGCAGCAGCACGACCAGCCGCCCCTCGCGCAGGTCGCGCCGGCAGGCCCAGCCGCTGGTGGAGGTGATGCCCAGCCCGGCTGCCGCCGCGGCCACGGCCCCTTCGTTCTCGTTGGTGGAGAAATGGCTGTCGAGCTCGACCGCAACTTCGCGGCCGTCGCGGGTGAACCGCCAGCCGGTCGGGACGACTGAGGCGGTGCCGGCGATGATGCGGTGGCGGTGCAGGTCGTGAGGCTCGGCCGGGGCGCCGTGGCGCTCGACGTAGCCGGGCGAGGCGACCACCACCCGCGGAACCGTGGCGATCTGGCGGGCGGTGGCGGTGGAGTCGGGCAGGCGGCCAAGCCGAATCGCCACGTCCACCGCGTCGCGCACCAGGTCCTGGCGGCTGTCGCCCAACTGCACCTGGATGTGCAGGGCCGGGTGCTTGGCCATGAACGCGGTCAGGTGCGGGATCAGGTCGTGCACGCCGAAGCTGGTGGCGGTGGTCAGGCGCAGCTGGCCGCGAAACTCGCCGCCCTCGCGCACGCTATGCTCGGCCTCTTCCAGGGCCAGCAGGATGGGCTCGATGCGGGCGAGAAATTCCGCCCCCGCCTCGGTGGTCACCACCGCGCGGGTGCTGCGGGTGAGCAGGCGCACGCCCAGCTCGGTCTCCAGGTCGGCAATGGTGCGTGAGACCTGGGGCTGGGACAGCCCCACCTCGCGGGCGGCGGCCGAGAAGCTGCCCAGCCGCGCCACCCGGCTATAGAGCTTGAGGGCGAGAATGTCCTTCATGGCCCAGGCATAGCCGGGCGGCGCGGCGAGGGCCAGGACGCGAACCTGCCGCCGCGGCCGGAGGCGGGCGGCAGGCTTTGCTCGGGGATCTTGATCAGGCGTCCAGAAACTGGGTGGCGTGGCCCACGAACTGTTCCGGGTACTGGTAGAACGAGCCGTGGTTGGCGTCCGGGTAGAGGATCAGCTGGGCGTTCGGCAGGGTCTGCTGCAGCGTGTAGGAGTGGATCGTCGGGATGATGACGTCGTTGCTGCCCTGCACCACCAGCACCGGTTGCTGGATGGTTTTGAGATAGTCCAGCACGCCTTCGCTCGGGGTGATGTACTTGCCGATCGCTGCGCCCTGGGCCGCTACGGTCTGGGCGCTGACCTCGGGGTCGCGGTCCTGGCGGCGAAGCTTGCGCGCGATGAACTTCAGGCCGGCGGCGCGGCTCGCCTCGGAGGGCGAGAAGTGCACCGAGAGCCACAGATGCTCGGGGGGATCGTAGCTGCCTGAGAAGATGGCGTTGGACTGGCTGGCCGACATGTCGGCGCCGCGAGTACCAGTACCGACCAGGATCAGCTTGCGCACCAGCTCGGGGGCCTGCAGCGTGATCTCCTGGGCGACGAAGCCGCCGATCGAGAAGCCCAGCACGTCGACCTGGCTCAGGCCCAGCGCCCTGATGAAGGCGATGGCGTTGGCGCCCATTTCCTGGAAGCTGCTGGGGGTCTCGCCCGACGAACTGGCGACGCCGGCGTTGTTGAACAGGATGACCTCGCGGGTCTGGGCCAGGCCGTCGGTCACCGCCGGGTCCCAGTAGTCCATGGTGCCGGTGTAATGCTGGTTGAACACCATCGGCACGCCGCCGGCCTTGCCGAAGCGGCGATAGGCGAAGCGGAAGCCGTTGGCTTCGGCGTACTGGGTCGGGGCGGTGTCGTGGGTATGGGTCATGACGGTCTCCTTCGGTGCTTCGAGGGCCTCTCGGCGGGAGCGGCGATGCCTCGTGTGTCCGGTGTGATTTCAGTGACGCCGTTCTAGGCCTTGGCGCAGGCCGTGAGAAAGACTTTGGCTCGCGCGAGCGATGCCTGAAAGGCATGGGGCGGGGGGTCGTGCAGAGAGGCGCGACGACGGGCGCCGCACCTCCCGAACCGAAGCGGGCTCAGGCCGCGACCGCCTCGGCGGTGGGCTCCAGGGCGGCGAAGTCGGTGTAGCCTCGCGCGTCGCCGCCCCAGAATGCGTCGCGGACATAGGGCGTCAGCGGCAGGTTGTGCTTGAGGCGATAGGGCAGGTCGGGGTTCGACGAGAAGTGCCGGCCGAACGCCACCAGGTCGGCGTCGCCGGCCTCCACGATCGCGATGGCGCTTTCGCGGTCGAAGCCGCCGGCGGCGATCAGCGGCCCGGAGAAGTGCGGCCGCAGGGACTTGGCCGCCACCGCGGGATGGCCTTCGTGCAGGGTCGAGTCGCCCTTGATGCGCGGCTCGATGACATGCAGGTAGGCGATCTTGTAGCCGTCCAGCACCTTGGCGACATGGCTGAAGGTGGCTTCCGGATCGCTGTCGGAGACTCCGCCCCATTCGCCCGAGGGCGAGACGCGCACGCCCACCCGATCCGCGCCCCAGACCGAGATCAGGGCCTCCAGGGCTTCCCGTAGGAAGCGCACCCGGTTCTCGACCGTACCGCCGTAGGCGTCGGTGCGCCGGTTGCTCCCGTCCTGGATGAACTGGTCGACCAGGTAGCCGTTGGCGCCGTGCAGTTCCACGCCGTCGAAGTCGGCGTCCTTGGCCCGCTGGGCGGCGACGCGGAACTCCTCGACGATGGCGGGGATCTCGTGGGTTTCCAGCGCCCGGTGCGGGGAGGCCGAAACCCAGCCGTCCCGGGTCAGGGCCAGGCCTTCGAACGGAACCACCGAGGGGGCCAGGGGCGCGACGCCGCCGGTCATGTCGACGTGGCTTTGACGGCCGCCGTGGATCAACTGCATGAAGACGCGGCCGCCCTTGGCGTGCACAGCGTCGGCGACGGCCTTCCAGCCCGCCATCTGGCCGTCATGGTGGAAGCTCGCCGCCCCGAAGTAGGAGCGCGCCGGGATCGAGATGCTGACCCCCTCGACGATCTCCAGCCCGCCTTGCGAGGCGCGCTGGCCGTAGAATTCGGCCATCATCGGGCTCGGGATATCGCCCGGCTGGATCGTGCGCAGGCGCGTCATCGGCGCCAGCGCCACCCGGTGGGACAGGTCGTAGGCGCCGACCTTGGTGGAAGAAAACAGCTTTGCCATCTTGGCCTCCTCGAACACCTTGGGGCCAAGCCAGCGATTGCTGCTTCGGGCCCTGGGCCGCCGGTCTCGCCGGCGTCGTCGAGGCGCTATTTGCTTGTTTCCATTGACGTGGAGAACGAGCTCAATTGGATATGGCTCATTCCAGAAGAGCATGGCTCAAGGGAGCATCGCGTTGGACCGGCTGCAGGCGATCGAGACCTTTGTGCGGGTGGTCGACACCGGCTCGTTCTCGACCGCCGCCCGCCTGCAGAACGTGGGCCAGCCGACGGTCTCCAAGCTGATCGCCCAGTTGGAGGACTGGCTGGGCGTGCGCCTGCTGCTGCGCTCCACCCGCGGCCTGACCCCGACCGAGGCGGGACTGAGCTTCTATCCGCGCGCGCGGCGCATGATCGAGGAGGCGGACGAGGCCGTGCTCGCCGCGCGGGGAACGGCCCGTGGGCTGTCGGGCCGGGTCAGGGTGTCGGCGGCCGTCTGCTTCGCCCGGCTGCACATCGTGCCCAGGCTGCCGATCTTCCTCGAAGCCCACCCCGGCGTGGAGGTGGACCTGCTGCTGGAAGACCGCAACGTCGACCTAGTGGAGGAGGGGGTCGATGTCGCCCTGCGCATGGGCGCGATCACCGATCCGGCCATGACCGTGCGCAAGATCGCCGAGCGCCGCCGCCTGGTCATGGCCACGCCCGACTATTTCGCGCGTCACGGCCGGCCGCAGACCCCGGCCGAGCTGATCGCCCATCAGGCGGTGATCTACACCCGCGAGCATCCGAGCGACGCCTTCAGCTTCAAGCGCGGCGGGGCCGAAACCTCGGTGAGCATCGCCGGCCGCGTGCGCGTCAGCGCCACCGAGGGCCTGCGCGCCGCGGTCTTCGCCGGGGTTGGCCTGGCGGTCGCTTCGGAGTTCGCCTTCGCGCCCGAATTGAAGACGGGCGAGGTCGAGGCGGTGCTGCAAGACTGGACGCTGCCGCCGATCACGCTTTCGGCGATCTATCCCACCGGCCGCATGGCCGCCAGCAAGGCCCGCGCCTTCGTCGCCTTTGTGGAGGACTGCCTCAAGCCGTAGGGCTGTTTTCACGTCCGGGGTGAATGTGCTGCGTGCTTCGAGACGCGGCTATCGCCGCTCCTCAGCATGACGAGGGGAAGTGAACACCCACGTTCGTCATCCTGAGGAGCCTCGCAGAGGCGTCTCGAAGGACGCAGTACTCAGCCGGCGGTCCAGCCGCCATCGACCATCAGGGCGCTGCCGGTCATCAGGCTGGAGGCGTCCGAGGCCAGCAGCAGCAGCGGGCCGGTCAGTTCCTCCATGCGACCCAGGCGGCCGAGCCGGATGCGGCTCAGCACGTAGTCGCGCACGCCGGGGGCATCCAGGATCGGGCGGGTCAGCGCGGTCTCGATAAAGGTCGGGCAGAGGGTGTTCACGCGGATCCCATGCGGGGCGAGGTCGATGGCCATGCACTTGGTCAGGCCCTCCAGCGCGAACTTCGAGGCGCTGTAGAGCGAGCGCCCGGCGCCGCCGACGTGGCCCATCTGGGACGAGACATTGATGATCGAGCCGGCTCTGCCCGCCTCCAGCAGGCCCTTGGCCACCGCCTGAGCCACGAACAGGGCGGCCTTCAGGTTGAGGTCCAGCACCGCGTCGTAGTCCTCCTCGGTCACCTCGGTGATCGGGCGGATGCGGTTGGCGCCGGCGTTGTTGAGCAGGATGTCGAACGGCCCGCGCGCGGCGATCTCGCGGCGCACGGCGGCGAGATCGGTGACGTCGAGGGGGAAGGCGTCGGCCTCGAATCCCTCAGCGCGGATCTCCTCGGCCAGGGCTTCGACCTCGCTGCCAGTGCGGGCGCACAGCGTCACCGCCGCGCCGGCCTGGGCGAAGACCGCCGCGCCGGCCGCGCCGATGCCGCGCCCCGCGCCGGTGATCAGCGCCCGCTTGCCGTCGAGCCGGAACGCGGGCGGGGCGGGTGAAAGCGTCATGACGAGGCCTCTCAGTCGGCGGCGCGGTGCGCGGCCAGGTAGGTGCGGCCCTGCGCCTGAACGAGGTCGAGCAGGCTGCCCATGGCCAGGTTCATGTCGATCAGGTGCAGACCCCAGTCCTTCAGCACGTGGCCGTCCACCACCACGTCGCCGACGATGGCGTTGGTGCGCCCGCCGCCGGGCGTGGGGTGCAGGGTGATGGCGAGATAGGTGTGGGCGTTGTCGGTGCGGCACTCGGCGCTGAGCAGGCCCGGGACCTCGACGAAGGGCGTCGTGATCGGTTTGGGTGGTTGGGTCCAGGCGCCCGGCTCCGCGCCGTCGGCGGTGACCTTCTCCTTGCCCGAGCCCAGATAGGCGTGCAGCGGGCCGGAGCCGCCGCCGAGCGCCGCCGGGTTGGTGCAGGCGGCGACCAGCCCCGGCCCGGCCGAGGCGGCGAAGATCTTGCCCTCGGGCGGCGGCGGGCTGTCGGCGCGATAGGAGGCGAAGTTCAGCGCGCAGCCGATCTGGCCCGGCGCGCGGCACAGCGGGATCGACTTGAAGTCGCCGCCCACGTCCTTGCCCACGGGGACCTGCAGCCGATAGCCGGCCAGGATCACCGACAGCAGCCGCGCCTGGGCCGGTTTGCCGTCGATCTCACGCGCGACCAAGTCGGCCAGCACCAGCGAGCCCTGGGAATGGCCGATCAGCACCACGCCGCGGCCGTGGTTGTCGTGGGCGAGGTAGTCGTTCCAGGCGGCCTTGACGTCGTCATAGGCCATCTCGCGGTCCACCGGCAGGGGATGGCCGCGCAGGTTCGCGCGCAGCGCCGTCAGGGTGGCTTGGCGATACAGTGGCGCGTAGGGGCAGCAGACCGCGGCGAACCGGGCGAACTGCTGGTTGACCACCTTCACCTCTTCCGGCTCGACCTCCATCGAGGCGTTGCCGCCGGGGTCGGTGGAGACGGTGGGATAGACGTAGAAGCAGTCGATCGGCGCGTTGGGATCGGCGTGGAACGGCTCCAGCCGGGTCGAGCCGTCGGCGGCGATGACGGTGGCGTCCTGGTTCGAGCGACCGCAAACGTCGTCCGGTCGGCCGGGGCGGCACAGCCAAGTCGCCGGGTCGGCGTAGTCGATCTTGCCGTGCGAGGTGGGCGCGGCGGCAGGGCTTTGGGCCTGGGCCAAGGCTGGGCCGAGCAGGGCGGCGCCCACGGCCAGGGTCGTCAGTTTCAGAAACATCGGCAGCCCCCCACGTGATCGCAGCTGCGGGCGGCTGGTGGCGCGCGACGCAGCGTCGGGCGGTCTTCGCCGCCGCCCCGACAATGTCGCGGGCGGGGCGGCGGCGTCAAATACTAACTGCGTCGATAATGAATGATGTAGTGATCCTGTGCCGCCAGGAGGGAGAGAAGCTCCGCCTGGGTTCACACGGCGGCGGTGGGGAAGCCCGCCTCAGCCAGAGCCTGTTCGACCGCCGCACGCGCGGCCGAGGTCTGGACGGTGATGGTCCGCGCGTCGGTGTCGGCCTCGAGCGTAGCGTCGGGGTCGAGCCGGGTCAGGGCCTTGGTGACGCCGCGCACGCAGCCGCCGCAGGTCATGTTTTCGATGTGGAACTGCATGAGAACCTCCGTTGATCGCGAACTCATGCGCGCTGAAATGGGGTTTCCCACCGTGGGAAGGTCAAGGCCCCCGACAGCGAAAATGGGCGATGGAAGATTGCCGCTTGACCTTCCAATGATGGGAAGGGGCATTCGACGGTGGAGCGTCGATTGTCGACTGCAAGGACCTGGATGATGACGGCCCCAAACCGCGAATTCCGCCCCGTCGCCGAAGCGATCAGCCTGCCCATCGAGGGCATGACCTGCGCCTCGTGCGTGGGGCGCGTCGAGGCGGCGCTGCGCAAGGTGGAGGGCGTGGACAGCGTCGTGGTCAACCTGGCCACCGAACGCGCCGATGTCCGCGCCCGCCCGACCGTGGACCGCCAGGCCCTGGTGGCGGCGGTGGAGAACGCGGGCTACGACGTCGCGCCCACGACCCTGGAACTGTCGATCGAGGGCATGACCTGCGCCTCCTGTGTCGGTCGGGTCGAGCGGGCGTTGAAGGCCGTGCCCGGCGTGCTCGACGCCAGCGTCAACCTGGCGACGGAAACCGGGACCGTGCGCGGCCAGGCCGGGGCGCAGGCGCTGATCCAGGCCATCGACATTGCCGGCTATGACGCGCGGCTGGTCGACCGCAGCGCCCGCGACGCCGATGCGGCCGCGGCCCGGAAGGACGCGGAGCAGGCTGCGCTTCGGCGTGACCTGATCGTCGCCGCGGTGCTGGCGACGCCGGTGGTCCTGCTGGCCATGGGCTCGCACCTGCTCATGCCGGTGCACCAGGCCATCGTGCGCAGCATCGGCGAACAAGGGAGCTGGTACGTCCAGTTCGTGCTGACCTCGCTGGTGCTGTTCGGGCCGGGGCTGCGGTTCCAGGCGAAGGGCTTGCCGGCGCTGATCCGGCGCGCGCCGGATATGAACTCGCTGGTCGCGGTGGGGTCGTTGGCGGCCTACCTCTATTCGGGGGTGGCGACCTTTGCGCCCCGCCTGCTGCCGGCCGGGACGGTCAATGTCTATTACGAGGCGGCCGCGGCCATCGTCACCCTGATCCTGCTCGGCCGCTTCCTGGAGGCGCGCGCCAAGGGCCGGACCTCCGAGGCGATCAAGCGGCTGGTCGGGCTGCAGGCCAAGACCGCGCGGGTGCGGGTCGAGGGCCGGGTGGCCGAGGTCACTATCGCTCAGGTCAGGGCCGGCGACGTGGTGGAGGTGCGCCCCGGCGAGCGTCTGCCGCTGGACGGCGTGGTGGTCGAGGGCGAGAGCTTTGTCGACGAGGCGATGATCACCGGCGAGCCCGTTCCGGTGGCCAAGTCGGTGGGCGACACGGTGGTCGGCGGCACGGTCAACCAGAGGGGCGCGCTGGCGTTTCGCGCCACCGCGGTGGGCGGCGACACCGTGCTGGCCCAGATCATTCGCATGGTGGAGCAGGCCCAGGGCTCCAAGCTGCCGATCCAGGCCCTGGTCGACAAGGTGACCCTGTGGTTCGTGCCGGCCGTTTTCGCGGCTGCGGCCCTGACCTTCTTGGCTTGGTTGGTGTTCGGCCCCAGTCCGGCGCTCAGCTTCGCCCTGGTCAATGCGGTGGCGGTGCTGATCATCGCCTGTCCCTGCGCCATGGGCCTGGCCACGCCGACCTCGATCATGGTCGGGACCGGGCGCGGGGCGGAGCTGGGCGTGCTGTTCCGCCGGGGCGAGGCGCTGCAATTGCTGCGCGACGCCAGGGTGGTGGCCTTCGACAAGACCGGCACCCTGACCGAGGGGCGGCCGGTGCTGACCGACCTTGAACTCGCCGACGGGTTCGCGCGGGCCGACGTCTTGGCGCGCGTGGCGGCGGTTGAGGCCAAGTCCGAGCACCCGATCGCCCGCGCCATCGTGGCCGCCGCCGAGGCCGAGGGGCTGGCCCTGCGGCTGGTCACGGCGTTCGAGTCCCTGACCGGCTTCGGGGTCAAGGCGACGGTGGACGGCGCGCGGATCGAGATCGGCGCCGACCGCTACATGCGCAAGCTGGGTCTGGACGTGGGGGTGTTCGCCGCTGCGGCCGAGCGGCTGGGCGAGGCGGGCAAGTCGCCGCTCTACGCCGCCATCGACGGCCGGCTGGCGGCGGTCGTCGCCGTGTCCGACCCGATCAAGGCGGGCGCGTCCCAGGCCATCGCCGCCCTACACGCCGTGGGTCTGAAGGTGGCGATGATCACCGGCGACAACGCCCGCACCGCCAAGGCCATCGCCCGCCGGCTCGGCATCGACGAGGTGGTGGCCGAGGTCCTGCCCGACGGCAAGGTCGCGGCGGTGAAGCGGCTCAGGGCCGAACACGGAACGCTGGCCTTCGTCGGCGATGGCATCAACGACGCCCCGGCGCTGGCCGAAGCCGATGTGGGCGTGGCCATGGGCGCCGGGACCGACATCGCCATCGAGGCGGCCGACGTGGTGCTGATGTCTGGCAGCCTGAGGGGTGTGGCCGGCGCCATCGCCCTGTCCAAGGCGACCATCGGCAACATCCGCCAGAACCTGTTCTGGGCCTTCGCCTACAACACGGCCCTGGTTCCCGTGGCGGCCGGGGCGCTTTATCCCCTGTTCGGGGTGCTGCTGTCGCCGGCGGTGGCGGCGGGGGCGATGGCGCTGTCGAGCGTCTTCGTCCTGGGCAACGCCCTGCGCCTGCGAGGCTTCACGCCGCCGCAGGTGCAGGCTTGAGGGAGAGGCGGGCATGAACATCGGCGAAGCCGCCAAGGCGTCCGGCGTCTCGGCCAAGATGATCCGCTACTACGAGCAGACCGGCCTGATCCCCCAGGCCGACCGCACCGCCTCGGGCTATCGCGACTATTCGGCTTCGGAGGTGCACATGCTGCGCTTCGTCCGCCGCGCGCGCGACCTGGGCTTCCCGGTGGCCGAGATCCACGGCTTGCTAGAGCTGTGGCGCGATCGGAGCCGCCACAGCGGCGACGTCAAGCGCATCGCCCTGGCTCACATCGGCGAGCTGCGGCGCAAGATCGGCGAGATGGAGCAGATGGCGGCGACGCTGGAGCAACTGGCCTCGTGCTGCGCCGGCGACAACCGGCCGGACTGTCCGATCCTGGCGGACCTGGAGCGGGATACGTCATCGGCGCCGCGCCCAAATTCGCGCCACGGCGCGCGCAAGGCGTTCTGAGGCGGGGCGAGGGGGCGGCATGGCGTTTCACCATCATCTGGCGAACCGGATCGCGGGCCTGTACTTCCGCGTGCGGCGGCCGCGCACCCTGGGCGTCCGCGCCCTCGTGCTCGACCCGCAGGAGCGCGTGGCCCTGGTGCGCCACACCTATACCGACCAGTGGTACCTGCCCGGCGGCGGCGTGAAGAAGGGCGAAAGCTTCGCGGCCGCCCTGGTGCGCGAGCTGAAAGAAGAGGTGGCGCTGGACGCTCCGACGGTCGAGCGTGTGCTGGGCGTCTACCACAGCCGCCGCGAGGGCAAGGACGACCATATCGTCGTCTTCGTCGTGCGGGTCGCGGTTACGCCGTCGAGCCAGCTGCAGGCGGCGGACGCCATGGAGATCGAGGAGGCGCGGTGGTTCCCGCTCGACGCCTTGCCGGCGAACGCCTCGCCGGCCACCCTCAGACGCGTCGCCGAATACCGCGCGGGCGCGGTGGGGCTGGGCGTCTGGTGAGCGACCTCAGCCCCTAGTTCCCTCAGCCCATGTGGGCGACGGCATAGCCGTGCTCCTGGGTGCGGTTGAGGGCGACGATGCCGGCCGGCACGAGGCGGGCGTTATGGATCAGATCGGCGGTCAGCTCGGCGTGGATCGCCTTGGCCTTGGCCTCGTCGTTGCCGCCGAGCTTCTTGGCGATGAACTGGGTGGCCATGCCGCACACCGCGAAGTGGGCGCCGCGCTCGGCCAGCCCGGACAGGCTGGTCAGGGCGTCGTCGGGGTCCTTGCTGTCGGTCGTGATCAGGGCGTTGCGGACCGGCGCGGCCTTGGTCTTGGGGTCCAGGTAGGACACGACCTTGCTGAACTCGCCGCCCCAGCGCGCCCAGGTGGCGTCGCCGAAGGCGAACACGGTCGCGAAGTGGCGCAGGATCACGATCACGCCGAGATCGCCGGGCGTCAGGCCGTAGCCCTGCTTGTTGGCGAGATAGTAGGTGGAGGCGAAGTCGATCGCACGGTCGGCCCCGTCGGCGGTGCTGGCGTCGAACACCATGCGGTGGCGGCCGGGCAGCTCCATCCAGGCGTCCTGGGGTTCCGGCGTCGGGCGCCAGGACGCGGTCGCGGCATGGCTGTCCGCCGCCAGGCCCGGCTTGGCTGCAGCCAGCACGGCGCCGGCGCTTGCAACCGCGAAAAGCCCGCGGCGGCCGACGAGTTTGGTGGTGTCCATGAGGAGTCCCCGTGAAGCTTGGGGGTTATCGCACCGGACCCGTGCGGGCAATCGCCCGGATCCGCGAAGCGCGGCTACGCCCACCGGCGACAAATTGGCCGGGGTGGCGGGCGCACTAACCTATGTGGAGGTGGCCGCCGATCAGCTGTGGCTGATAGGAGCGCTTGGCGCACTTCGCGATCTGGGGGGAGCGAGATGTTCGCCCGGGGCGGCCCGGCGCGCTCAACCCTGACGGCGCGCCGGGCTGCTTGCGCACATTCCGGGCGGCCGATCCGGCCGGGAATGGCTATGCTGGCGCCATGTCAGAGCTTGTTCCTCCCGACGCCGCCGTTTCGCCCGCCGCCGCGCGCAACCGAGACCCCATCGCCCAGGTGCTGGGCTCGCGCCTGCCCGTCGCCGGGACGGTGCTGGAGCTGGCCTCGGGCTCGGGCGAGCACGCGGTGCACAACGCCCGGGCCTTTCCGCACCTGCGGTGGCTGCCCAGCGATTTCGACCTCCAGGCCCTGGCCAGCATCGCCGCGTGGCGGCGGCAAGCGAACCTGCCCAACCTGCTGAATCCCATCCGCATCGACGCCACGGCGCCGCAGACCTGGCCGGTGGAGCATGTGGACGTGGTGGTGTGCATCAACATGGTGCACATCTCGCCCTGGGCGGCGACGCAGGGTCTGATGCAGGGCGCGGGGCGGCTGCTGCCGTCCGGCGGCGGCCTGTTTCTCTATGGGCCGTATCTGGAGGATGGCGTCGAGACCGCCCCCAGCAATCTCGAGTTCGATCTCAGCCTGAAAAGTCGCGATCCGCGCTGGGGGCTGCGCCGGCTGGACGACGTCACCGCGCTGGCGGCCGAGCAGGGGCTGGTCTTCGCCGAGCGCATCGCCATGCCGGCCAACAACCTGATCGTGGTGTATCGGCGGCTGATTTCTTAGCGACTAAGGATGCGTTCTGCGTACTTCGAGACGCGGCTATCGCCGCTCCTCAGCATGACGAAGGCTTCGAACACCTAGGTTCGTCATCCTGAGGAGCCCCGAAGGGGCGTCTCGAAGGGCGCACAGATTGGCTAGAGCTTGGCCGGCTTTTCCAGCTCATAGAGCGCCTCGCCCAGGGCCTCCATCCTGGCGTGCAGGTGGGCGCGGGCGTCGTGGAGGCCCTGGTTGTAGTAGTGCGGGCCGAGCCGCTCGGAGATGAAGTCGAGCAGCAGCAGGGCGTCCATGCGCCCGATGTCGGCGTCGAACTCGGCCCTCAGATAGTCGGACAGGGTGCGGGACAGGGCGTCGCGGGCGGATTTCTCAAGCTCGATCCTCACGCAACGCCCCCGATTTCAGCCATCACCAGCCGCGGTGATAACCATAGCCCCAGCGCGGCGCATAGCCACGATAGCCGTAGTGGTCGCCCCAGCCGCGATATCCGGCCCAGCCGCCGCGCCAGCCGCCGTAGCGATAGCCGTCGCGCCATTCGCGGTGATAGCCGCCGTAGCCGTGGCCGAAGTCCTGGGCCATGGCGGCGCCAGGCGCGGCGAGGGGAGCGGCGACAGCGCAGACGGCGGCCGCGGCCAGGATGAGGGTCTTGATCGTCATGATCGGTCTCCCCGGTTCGGCGCCGGCCCCAATGGCTGACGTCGGATCGTGAGGCTGACCTTAGGCCCCCGACCTGAACGCGATCGCGCGCGACCCGTTAGCCGCCGTTCACCTTGGCGGCTTGCTCGTCCTGGCTGACCACATGGCGCGACGGCGGCAGCCGGGCCTTGTCGAGCCGGGCCGCCACGCCGACGCTGCGGCCGGCCAGGTTTGGCACGCTGAAATGCAGCGAGCTGCCGAGCACCTGGGCGGCCTGGGACAGGGGCAGGCCGTAGTCCTTCTGCAGCCATTGCAGCATGCCGGTGCTGGCCGCCTTCAGCGCCTCGTCGAGCGAGCCGGCCTGGCCCAGCACCATGATCTGGGTCGCCGATTCGACGCGGGGCGTGTTGATCTGCTCGCCCTTGATCAGGTCGACGGTGATGGTCACGTCCATCGAGGTTTCGAGCGCGTACTGGCTGGTCTCGCCGTCGCCCTGCAGCGCGTGGGCGTCGCCCAGGTAGAGCAGGGCGCCGGGCTGCTGCACCGGCAGGTAGACGGTCGCGCCCTCGGCGACCTCGGGGAAGTCCATGTTGCCGCCGAAGCGGCCGGTGTCGCCGGTGGAGACCGGCGGGGAGCCGAAGCCCGGCGCCACGGCCAGGCCACCCAGCATCGGCCGGACCGGGACGGAGAAGTTGGCGAGCGCGCCGGTCGCGCCTTCGGGCCGGGCCACACCCGCCGTCCGGTCCAGGCACCAGCGCACCGGCTTGCCCAGCGCGCCGGCCGCGGGAACGAGGCTCGAGCCCAGGGCGCGGGCGACGATGGTGTCGAGGCTGTCGGCATAGTCGCGATCGAGCGCCAGCCGCCGGATCCGCACCACCAGGGTGTCGCCTGGCGCGGCGCCGGCGACGAAGAAGGGGCCGGTCTGCGGATTGCCGAACAGGGCGCGGGTGACGCCGTGCGCGTCGACCCCGCCGGAATCGATGGTCGTGGTGTGCACGGTGTCGCCGGGCCAAACGGTCAGGACCGGCGGCCGGGTGGCGTTCCAGGTGTTGGAGTAGTCGGTGGGCACGAAGTCGTAGGTGCGCGGCGGCCCGGATGGCCGCTCGGGAATGCGCCGGGCCTTGAAGGCGTGATGGGCGCGGGCCTTGGGGTCGTTGGTGTCGGGCACGTCGGCGACGCCGGTCATGGCCTCGCCGTGCAGGGTTGCGGTGAAGGTCGAACTGCGGCCCTGGTCGTCCACCGAGGTGAAGCTGAGGCGGTCGCCAGAGAGCTGGCCGGTCAGGCGGTCGCCGTCCAGATCGCCGGTGAGCCGGGCGCCCTGGCTTTGGAGATGCAGGGTGGAGAACAGCGGATTGCCCCAGAGGTCCATGTCCAGGACCCAGGTCCGCGGCTCGGCCTGCGCCGCGCCCGCCGCGAGCAGGACGCCCGCGGCCAGCAGGTCTCGAAGTTTCATGGGCGCTCCCTCAACCGCGGTCAGGTGAGCGCCCACTGGGACGTCTGGCAATGGACTTCTGCTCAGCCGTGGGCGTGAGCGCGAGCCTATGGGGCGTCAGAACACCTCGAACAGGCCCGCGGCGCCCATGCCGCCGCCGATGCACATGGTGACCACCACGTAGCGCACGCCGCGCCGGCGGCCTTCGATCAGGGCGTGGGCGGCCAGGCGCGCGCCCGACATGCCGTAGGGGTGGCCGATCGAGATGGCGCCGCCGTCCACGTTCAGCCGGTCGTCGGGAATGCCCAGGCGGTCCTGGCAGTAGAGCACCTGAACCGCGAAGGCCTCGTTCAACTCCCACAGGCCGATGTCGTCCATGGACAGGCCGAATCGCTTCAGCAGCTTGGGCACGGCGAAGACCGGGCCGATACCCATCTCGTCGGGCTCGGTCCCGGCCACCGCCATGCCGCAATAGCGGCCGAGCGGCTGCAGGCCGCGGGCGGCGGCGAGGCCGGCCTCCATCACCACGCAGGCGGCCGCGCCGTCGGAGAGCTGGCTGGCGTTGCCGGCGGTGATCGAGCCCTCCGGCCGTACCGGCTTCAGCGTCGCCAGGCCTTCCAGCGTGGTGTCGGGGCGATTGCCCTCGTCGCGGGTCAGCACCACCTGTTCGGAGGAGGTTGCGCCGGTGGCCTTGTCGACCACCAGCTTGGTCGCCTTCACCGCGATGATCTCGGCGTCGAAGCGGCCGGCGGCCTGGGCCTCGGCGGTGCGGCGCTGGGACTGGAGCGAATAGGCGTCCTGGCGCTCGCGCGAGATGCCGTAGCGGTGGGCGACGGTCTCGGCCGTGTCCAGCATCGGCATGTAGATGTCGGGATGCAGCGCCAGCAGCTCGGGGTCGGCGCCGGTGCGGAACTCCGGCGTCTGCACCAGCGAGATGGACTCCACCCCGCCGGCCACCACCACGTCCATGCGGTCGACCAGGACCTGCTTGGCGGCGGTGGCGATGCCCATCAGGCCCGAGGCGCACTGGCGGTCGATGGTCTGGCCGGCGACGGTGACCAGCAGGCCGGCGGCAAGCGCCGCAGTGCGGCCGATGGTGTGCTGCACGCCCTGGGGCATGGCCGAGCCGAGGATGCAGTCCTCGATCTCGGCGGGATCGACGCCCGAGCGCTCGACCGCGGCGCGGATCGCGTGCGCCGCCAGGGTGGGGGAGGGGGTGGCGTTGAAGGCCCCGCGGTAGGCCCGCCCGATCGGCGTGCGCGCGACCGAGACGATGACGGCGTCACGCGTCATCTCAGGCCACCTCGGCCTTGGGGGGAACGAAGCCGGCCTTGGCCAGTTCGCGCTCGCTCTGGGCCCAGCCGCGCTCGGGCACGGTCTCGCCGCGGCGGTCGGCCAGCTCGGACCAATGGGCCAACAGGGCCTCGGCCGCGGGCGGCTCGCCGGGCAGATAGACGCCCTGGGTCAGGGTGATGTGGGCCAGCTCGAAACCGCCGGCGCCGGCGCAGAGGATGGCGCGGGTGGGCGCCTGTTCGGAGACCAGGGCCAGCACCGCGGGGCTGACCAAATCAGGCCGCAGCATGTCGAGCTGCTCGGCGGGCAGGATGCCCTCCAACATCTGGGTGGCGGCGGTGGGGGCGATGCAGTTGACGTGAATGCCGTTCTTGGCGCCTTCCAGCGCCAGGGTCTGCATCAGGCCCACCAGCGCGAGTTTGGCGGCGCCGTAGTTGGACTGACCGAAGTTGCCGTACAGTCCCGACGACGAGGTGGTCATGACGATGCGGCCGTAGTTCTGGGCGCGCATGGTGTCCCATACCGCCTTGGTGCAGTTGGCCGCCCCCATCAGGTGCACGTCGACCACCAGGCGGAAGTCGTCCAGGCTCAGCTTGGCGAAGGTCTTGTCGCGCAGGATGCCGGCGTTGTTGACCAGGATGTCGATCCGGCCCCAGGCGTCGAGCGTGTCGTCGACCATGGCCTGGACGGCCGCGGCGTCGGTCACCGAGCACAGCGCCGCGCGGGCCTGACCGCCGATGGCGATGATTTCCTGGGCCACGGCCTCGGCCGCGGGGCCCAGGTCGTTGACCACCACCTGCGCGCCGCGCTGCGCCAGCAACAGGGCGTGGGCCCGGCCCAGGCCGCCGCCGGCGCCCGTCACGATCGCCACGCGACCCTTGAGATCGATCACTTCCGCCTCCCGCCCCATCGCGGCGTCTTCGCCATTGGGTTTTCTGTTCCGTTGCCGAAATCTAACCGGCGTCAAACGCAGCGGTCAAGATATTCACTCGCGCGATAATTAGCGTTGACAGTCGAGGCGGCCTGCGCGAGCTTCCGGGTCAAGCGCCATAGAGCGCGAGCCAATATTGGCCCGGGGAGGATCATGAAAACCCACGCATTGTGGCTGAGCGCGTCCGTATTGGCATTGGGTTGGGGCGGTGCAGCCACCGCCCAGACCACCGCCCAGGCTCAGACCACCACCACAACCCAGACCACCGCTGCTCCGAACGCCACGGATCAGTCCTTGGCCGTTGCGCAGGCAGCGCCCGCGCCGCCGCCCGCGACGAAGAGCGGTCCCCGCTCGTCCCAGTTGCAGGAAGTCGTGGTCACCGCCGAGCGCCGCACCACCAACCTGCAGCAGACGCCGATCGCCGCCACCGTGCTGACCCAGGACGACCTGCAGAAGCGCGGCGTGTTTACTGTCGACCAGCTGCAGTTTGTCAGCCCCTCGCTGACGGTGAACAACTTCGGCCAGGGCAACGACATCGACATCCGCGGCATCGGCAAGGGCGAACACAACACCCAGACCGGCACCGGCGTGGTCACCTACCGCGACGGGGTGGCCTCGTTCCCGGGCTACTTCCAGGACGAGCCCTATTACGACATCGCCGGCATCGAGGTGCTGCGCGGCCCGCAGGGCACCTTCAGCGGCCAGAACGCCACCGGCGGGGCGGTGATCGTCAATACCCAGGACCCGATCATCAACGGCGGTTACAGCGGCTATATCCTGGGTCACTACGGCAACTACAACGACACCCAGCTGCAGAGCGCGGTGAACATCCCGATCAGCGACACCCTGGCCGCACGCTTCGCCTTCAATACCCAGTACCGCGATAGTTTTTATAACATCAAGGGTCTGACCGGGGACCCGAACCTGATGTGGGGCAGCGGGCGATTCTCGCTGTTGTGGCGACCGACCGAAGCGCTGAAAGTGCTGTTCAAGGTCGACTACAACTACCTCGATAACGGCGGCTATTTCGGCGATGCGCTGCTGACGCCCGAAGGCAAGCCGAATCCCACCAACAATCTGTTCAAATTCAACAATAACTACGAGACCTTCGCTGTCGATCAATTCGCCCGCGCCGACCTGAAGATCGACTATGTGCTGCCGGACGGCATCACCCTGCGCTCCGTCACCGGCTACCAGCAGGGCCGCACGGGGTGGAAGGGCGATATCGACGGCACCGACGCGCCGTCGCCCAACAACTTCATCATCGCCGAGTCGGTGGACGAACGGGTCTGGTCGCAGGAATTCAACATCATCTCCCCCGACAAGGGGCCGGTGAGCTGGATTCTCGGCGCGTTCTACCAGACCAACGACTACCTTTACCCGGAGGGCCGGCAAGGCAAGTTCGACGTCGGCGTCCCGCCGGGCGAGGTGGACGAGGATCTGCAGGGCTTGAACAGGACCGATACCGAGGCGGTGTTCGGTCAACTGAGCTTCAAGCTGCCGGCCGGCTTCCAGCTTCAGGTGGGGCTGCGCTACTCCAGCTGGAGCACGACCGACGTCAACGTGCTGTTCTTCGTGCCGGAGTTCGGGTTGAACTACCTGGATAACGCCTTCGAGAACGGCTCCAACGTTACCGGCAAGGTGACGCTGAACTGGAACATCGACCCGAACAACTTCGCCTACGTCTTCGTCGCTACCGGCGCCAAGCCGGGCGGATTGAACGAGCCGCTGTACTTTGACGGCGGTGGCATCCCCGCGCCGTTCAAGCAGGAACGCGTCACCGATTACGAGATCGGCTGGAAGTCCAAGCTGCTGAACAACCACCTGCGCACTCAGGTTGGGGCCTACTACAACGACTTCGAAGACTTCCAGGTCATCCTGCCGATCCCGAACAACCCGCTTCAGAGCACCGAGGTCAACAATCCCAGCGGCACCAAGCTATACGGGCTGGAAGCCTCGGCCCAGGCGGTGTTCGGCGACTTCAAGGGCAGCTTCGGGCTCGGCCTGGAGCACAGCGCGCTCGGGACCTTCTTCGCCGAAGACCCCCGGCTGCCGGAATCAGGCACTTGCGATCCGCAGAACGGGCCGGCCAATGGCGTCTGTCTCGACCTGAAGGGGCATCCGCAGACCTACGCCCCGGACGTCACCTTCAACGTCAGCGCCCAGTATGACTTCCGTCTGGCGAATGGCGATGTGGTCACGCCAAATACCAGCTTCAGCTATGTGTCTTCTCAGTGGGGCACGCTGTTCGACAATGCGGCGCAAGGCGATTTCCTGGCGTCGCGCAAGATCCTGGGAGCGTCGCTCGCCTGGACCCACGGCAGCTTCGTCACCACGCTGTACGGCTACAACCTGACCAACGACCAGTACGTCAGCGCGTTGCTGTCGCCCATCCGCCTGGCGGGCAACCCCCGCCAGTTCGGCATCAGCGTGATGAAGACCTTCTGATCCCCAATACCTTCGGCCGTCGCAGGGAAACCTGCGGCGGTCGAATTTTCTCGTCCACATCTCTTCCCCGTGTGCACATGCAGTCCTACGGCCTGACAGTAGACAAGTTCCTCGATCATGCCGCGAAGTGGTCGGGCGAACGCGAAATCGTCACGGCCAGGGCGGGCGAGGTTGTGGGGCGGGTCGGCTATGCGGCGCTGAGGGTGCGCAGCAACCGGCTGTCCGGCGCGCTGGCGTCGCTGGGGCTGAAGCTGGGCGACCGCGTCGGCACCCTGGCCTGGAACACCCAGCACCACATGGAGCTGTACTACGCCGCCATGGGGGCGGGGCTGGTGTGCCACACCCTCAATCCGCGCCTGACCCCGGCCCAGCTGGCGGCGATGATCAACGAGGCGGAAGACCGGGTGCTGGCCGTGGCCGCCAACCTGGCCCCGCTACTGGCCGAGCTGGCCCCGCTCTGTCCGGGGATCGAGCACGTCATCCTGATGGACGACGCGGACGCCGTCGTCGTCCTGGACGGCCACCGGGCCAAACTATGGGGCCACGAGCGCCTGCTCGAAGCCCACGGCGCCGAGGCGGCGTGGGGCGCTTTCGACGAGAACGCCCCGGCGGGGCTCTGCTACACCTCGGGCACCACCGGCCGGCCCAAGGGCGTGCTCTACACCCACCGCTCCAACTACCTGCACACCCTGCGCGCCCTGCAGGCCGACTCCTTCGCCCTGACAAACAGCGACGTGCTGCTGGTGGCCGTGCCCATGTTCCACGCCAACGGCTGGGGCCTGCCGTTCGCCGCCCCCGCCGTGGGGGCCAAGCTGGTGCTGCCCGGGCGCCACACCGACGGCGCAAGCCTGGCCCGGCTGATGCGCGAGGAGGGGGTGACCGTCGCCGCCGGCGTGCAGACCGTGTGGCAGGCGGTGGTCGACCATCTCGACGCGGCGGGCGGCGACCTGCCCGAGCTGAAGCGGGTGGTCATCGGCGGCTCCAACTGCCCCGACGCCTTGATCCAGCGGATGGAGGCGCGGCTGGGCGCGCGGGTGCAGACCAGCTGGGGCATGACCGAGTTGTCGCCGTTGGGCACCGTGGCCCCGCCCGATGCGCCGCCGTCCGAGGCGCGCGCGTCCGGCCGGCCGCCGATGGGGCTCGACCTCAAGCTCACCGACGCCGAGGGCGTCACCCTGGCCGAACAGCGCGGCGTGGTCGGCTATCTGAAGGTGAAGGGCCCGAGCGTGCTTGGCCGCTACTTCAAGGCCGAGGCCGAGGCCCTTGATGCGGAAGGCTATTTTGACACCGGAGACCTCGCCAGCATCGACGCGGCGGGCAACCTGGCCATCTGCGGGCGGGCCAAGGACCTGATCAAGTCCGGCGGCGAGTGGATCAACCCCGCCGAGATCGAGGATATCGTCGGCCGCCATCCGGCGGTCGGCCAGGTAGCGGTGATCGGCCGGATCGACGCCAAGTGGGGCGAGCGGCCGGTGCTGATCATCGAGCCGCGCCAGGGCGAGCGGATCGAGCCCAAGACCTTGCTGGCGTTGTTGCGTGGCCAGGTGGCCGACTGGTGGATTCCGGACCAGATCGCCCAGGTCGAGGCCATGCCCCTGGCTGCGACGGGAAAGATTGACAAGAACCAGTTGCGTGCAGACTACGTCAGCGGGAAGATCGCTACCGAGGGAGTCGCTCGTTGACGGAATTGACGCGGCCGCTGGCCCCCGGAAAAAAGGGGCCTGGCTCGATGTCAGAAAAACTTCCTGCGAAACCCGCGAAACCCGCTCGTCGCAGCAAGGCCGCCCAGCGCGCCGAAACCCTAGAGCAGATCCTGGACGCGGCCGAGTATCTCTTCTCCCAGTCCGGGCTTGATGGCGTAACCCTTCGCGACGTGGCCCAGCGCGTCGGCGTGCACACCACGCTGCTGAACTACTACTTCAAGGACAAGTCGCACCTGTTCGAGGCGGTGTTCGCCCGCCGCGCCGGGGTCACCGCCGGCCGCCGCATGGAGGCGCTGGAGCGCTACGAGGCCGAGGCCGGCGACAAGCCCACCGTGGAGGGCGCGCTGCACGCCTTTCTCGACACCGACCTCGACCTCTATATCGAGGGCGGCGAGACCTGGATGAACTACGCCGCCTTCTGCGCCCGGGTCAGCAACACCCGCGAGGGCGCGGCGCTGATGGACGAACACTTCGATCCCGTGGTGCTGAAGCTGGTCAGCATACTCAAGCGCGCCCTGCCGGACTATTCCGACGAGGACGTGTTCTGGGGCTATCACTTCGTGACCGGCGCGCTGATGAACACCCTGGCGCGGACCGGGCGGATCGACCGGCTGTCGGGCGGGGTCTGCCACGCCGACGACTTCGGGGCGGTCAAGCGGCGCATCGCCAAGTTCATGGCCGCGGGCTTCCTGGCGCTCAAGGGTTCCTAAGGGCCTGATTGGCTAAGGCCAGGGCTCAAGTGGATATTCATTTCGATCGCCCCATCACCCGTCACCCTCGGGCTTGTTCGGTTATGGGGCAAGATCGATCCGAACCGAGCGCGAGTCCTAGGGACAGCTCGCCGGCTTGTCGGACAGCGGCGGCGACATGACGCCCACGTTCCAACCCCAGGGCTGGTCGCCGGCGATCCGCCGACGGCACACCACCTGTTCGTCCAGCGCATAGGGCTGGCGGTCGATGTGGTCGACGGGCTGGGGCGCGGCCTGGAAGTCCATATAGGCGCCGCCCGCACCGAAGCGGGGCCACGCCGGCTCGGCCGCGGCCTCGGGCCGCCCGGTCTTCACGAAGCTGGCCCAATAGCTGGTCATCGCGTCGGACAGCTTCTGCTCGGCCGCGGTCTGCGGGATCTTGGGCCAGTAGGGCGGGGTGCGCTCCCACGTGCCGAACACAAAGGGCAGCTCGCTGGCGTGGAAGCCGTGCAGGCCCTGGTCCTCGGCCGCCGGGTAGCCGTGGTCGAAGCGGTAGAGATAGGCGGGCTGGCCAATGGCGGTCTGGCTCTTGGCCAGCCGCTCGGCGGTCCAGGCGTACATGGCGTCGCGCGTGGTCGCCAGCATGCTCTCCTTGATGTCGGCGCTGGGGTAAAGCTTGAGGAAGTCGTCGGCGAGGTCGCCGTACCGCGCGTGGATGGCCTTCTCGTAGTCGGCCGCGTTGGCGGGAGCCGGGGGCAGCAGGAAGGTCAGCGAGCGGATCTCGCCGCTGTTGGAGCCTGCCAGGATCGGCACATGGGCCTGCTCGCCCTTGTCGAACACGTCGACCAGCTGGCCCGCCAGCACCTTGCCGTCCACCGCGCCGAACGGCAGGTAGCCCGAGGCCGCTACCGCGTTGGTGATGGCCTGCGCATCCATGGCGCGCAGGGCGGCGACATCGGGAGCCTTGAGCTTGGCGGCGAGCGCTGCGCCGAGGTCCTCGGCCGAGGGCGCGCCATAGGCGGCGTGCTTGAGGTCGGGCGTCGAGATCATATAAGCGCTCTCGGCGATGGCGCGGGCGAACAGCCCACGGGCCGGCGGCGAGGCCATCAGGTACATGACGCTGAGCCCGCCGGCGGACTCCCCGGCGATGGTCACCTGGGCCGGATCGCCGCCGAAGGCCTTGATGTTGCGCTGGACCCAGCGCAGGGCCTCCACCTGATCCAGCAGGCCGTAGTTGCCGGAAATCCCCTCGGGCGACTCGGCGCTGAGGCCGGGGTGGGCCAGGTAGCCCAGCACGCCCAGGCGGTAGTTGACCGAGACCACCACGATGCCCTTCCGGGCCAGGGCGGCGCCGTCGTACATCGTTTCGCTGCTGGCGCCGCTGGTGAGCGAGCCGCCGTGGATCCACACCATCACCGGCGCATTGCGCGCGGCCTTGGGGGCCCAGACGTTGAGCGACAGGCAGTCCTCGCTCGTGACCGGGGGCGTGTCGGAATAGATGCTGGTGGAGCGCGGACTGGGCTGGAAGCAGGCGGGACCGAACTGGCTGGCCTCGCGCACGCCCGGCCAGCGCGCCGCCGGCTCGGGCGGCTTCCAGCGCTTAGGTCCGACCGGCGGCGCGGCGTAGGGAATGCCCTTGAACACGTTCAGGCCGCCGTCGGACTGGCCCTGAACCTGGCCCGCGGGCGCGTCCACCACCGGTCCTGTCGTGGCGAAGGCGGGGGCGGCGAGCGCCAGGCAGACGGCGGTCGCGCCCCAAGCAGCGGCGTTCAGGGCGGCGGCGTTCAGGGCGGCGAAGCGGCGAAACGAGCTCATGCGTGGGAGGCTCCGGTCGAGAGGCTTTCCTTGCGCAGCACCTGCGCCAGCCAGAGGAACAGAAACAGCGCCAGGCCGTAGAACGGCAGCAGGGCGTAGAAGGCGAACTGCAGCGAGTGATGCGGGTGGCTGGCCTTGAAGAAGTCGCTGGCCGCGCCGACGAAGGTCGGGCCGAGGCCCAGGCCGACCAGGTTCATGACCAGCAGCAAAAGCGCGCCCGACAGCACGCGCTGCTGCGGGGCCACCTCTTGCTGGACCAGGGCCACCACCGAGGTCAGGTAGAAGTAGTTGAAGAAGGTGGGAACGACCAGGAAGGCGAGGGCGGCGGGCCAGGTGGGCGCCTGGACGAAGCCGATGAAGAAGGGGATGGCGATGGCCAGGCCGCCCGCGGGCAGCAGCGCATAGGCGACCTTGGAGCGGCGGGTGAAGCGGTCGATGGCGCGGCCGGAGAGGAAGATGCCCCCGGTCATGCAGATGCCCACCAGCAGGGCGAACCAGATCGCCAGCTGGTTCAGCGTCATGGCCTTCTCGCGCATCAGCAGCAGGCTGGTGAAGTTCATCGAGCCGTAGGTGACGATCTGGGTCGCGCCGCTGGCCAGCGCCGCCAGCACCAGGGCTGGGCGGGAGAAGAACATCTGCACGGTCGGCCAGAACGGGGCCTTGGTGCGCTCTGGGGGGCGCTCTGGCGCGGGCTCGGTCGCGATCCGGTCGAGGCCGCCCTGGCGGGGTTCCGGCACCAGGAAGACCACCGCGAGCGCGGCGAACACGCCGACCAGGCCGATGGCCACGAAGGCGTAGCGCCAGCTGAAGCTGGCGGCGATGGAGGCCCCGAAGGCGATGCCGAGCGCCTGGCCGATGGGCGGGCCGAGGTTGAACAGGCCCAGCGCCACGCCGCGGCGGCCGGGCGGGAAATAGTCGGAGATGATGGCGTAGGAGGGCGGCACGCCCCCGGCCTCGCCGACGCCCACCGCCATGCGGGCGGCCACCAGCTGGGAATAGGTCGCCGACAAGCCGCAGCCCATGGTCGCCGCGCTCCAGATGGCGCAGGCCAGGGCCAGCACCTTGACCCGGTTGGTGCGGTCGGCGAGCCAGCCGACCGGGATCGAGATCAGGCAGTAGAACAGCGCGAAATACAGCCCGCCGATCAGGCCGAGCTGGGTGTCCTTCAGGTGCAGGCTGTCCTGGATCGGCTTGGCCAGGATCGACAGCAACTGGCGGTCGAGGAAGTTCAGCACATAGACGAAGCACAGCACGCCGAGCACGATCCAGGCGCGCATCGGCGGCGCAGCGGGGTGGGCGCTGGGCATGGGCTCGACCTGGGCGAAGGCGGGGGCGACGGGTTCGGAAGCGGCCATCGGTCAGGGACGGCGCGCGAGGCGGGCAGGCTGGGACAATCCGCAGCCAGGCGACATGGCGAGCGCGACAAGTCGTGCGACGGCCGTATACTGCACCGGCCTCTCCCTATGATGTGCGTAGCCGATCGTTCGCGTCGGCCTTCTGATCGGCACCATGCAGCGCGCATGGCGGAGTCGTCAATACTCGCTAACACGCGAGTGAATTTGTTTTTTCGGGCGGCGAAGATTGGGCGCGAAGGCGCCCACGTCGGCTTTCGACCTATTCCGTTGAAGAAGTCGGCATTTGAGAAGAGCAGACGCTGGCGCTGAATAGAGCGTGGAAGGAGGCGTCGCTCCGGCTGCATCAG
>FSXV01000169.1_pt1 | contig 84483 bp, 86 predicted proteins | sample 1638401 | NCBI WGS metagenome assembly FSXV01 (sample SAMEA3914788, study PRJEB12502) | metagenome | biome: forest; material: soil | place: Canada | collected 2011-07-03 | depth 0.1 m | reverse complement strand
GGCTTGGGGGTGGAGGGCTTGGGGTCAGCGGGGATAGGCGCTTGGCGGATCGCCGACCAGCTTCTGCGCCAGGGCCTCGGCGGCCTGCACGTCACGGGCGGCGATAGCGGCGCCCAGGGCCCGGTGCTGCTCGATGTCGGCCAGCTGTTCGGCCGGGCTCTGCTTCTCCATGGCGTAGATCCAGAACCGGGTGGCGATGTTCTGCAGCGATCCGACGAAGCGGGCGAGCATGGGGTTGTGGGTGGCGGCGGCCACCGCCCGGTGAAAGCGGCGGTCCATCTCCAGCAGGGCGCGGAAGTCGCCGGTCTGCACCGCCGCCTCGGCGCCGTCGAAGGCGGTGGTGATGGCGGCCAAATCCTCGCCGCTGGCGTTGGCGGCGGCCAGGCCCGCGGTGCGCGCCTCCAGCAGGTGGCGCACCTGGAAGGCGTTCTCGATCTCGCGGATGTCCAGCGGCGCCACCACGGTGCCGACCCGCGGCCGCCTGAGCACCATGCCCTCCAGCGCCAGCCGCCCCAGGGCGTCGCGCACGCCCGCCACGCCGGCGGCGTAGCGACTGGCCAGCCCCTTTTCGTCGAGCACGCCGAGCGGGTGCAGTTCGCCGAGGATGATGTCGAGCAGGATCTGCTCGTAGACGCGCGCCTTCTGCAGGCCCGGCGACCAATCGCCGTCAGGCTGGGCGCTGGTCTGCGGCCCCTTCAGCCGGTGCGGCGCTGGCGTGGAAGCGGACGTGCTCATGGCCCTGTGAAATGTTACATCCGCATAGCTTTGCAAGGGGTGTGGCGTGTCGCGCCACGACTGTAAAGACTTGGGCATGGGGACTGGGAAGCTGTTCGGCATCGCCGTGGCGCTGGCCGCGCCTGGGATCGCCGCCGCGGAGGCGCCGGCTCCCCAGGCAGGCGCGCCCTCTGACGCGCCTGCGCCGGGCGCCGCCACCGTGCAGACGGTGGTGGTCACGCGCGACAAGGCGGGCCTGCTCGACCGCCAGGCCGGGGCCACCGTGCTTGGCCTGGACAAGCCGCTGCTGGAGACGCCGCGCTCGGCCACCACGGTCAGCGACACCACCCTGCAGCGCTACGGGGTCCAGACCGTCGACGACCTGGTGGCGCTGGCGCCGGGGGCCTTCACCGCCAGCTATTACGGCGTGCCCGGGGCGCTGAACCTGCGCGGCACCCTGGCCGAGACCTATTTCCGCGGCTTCAAGCTGATCGAGAACCGCGGCACCTACTCCACCCCCATCGGCGACGCCTCGCAGATCGACGTGGTGCGCGGGCCGCCCAGCGCCATCTACGGCGCCGGCAAGGTCGGCGGGTTCCTCAACCTGGTTCCCAAGACCGCCGAGGACCAGAAGGGCCTGCTGACCGAGCCGACCGGCGAGGTCACCGCCACCCTCGGCAGCTACCAGCTCAAGGACTTCACCGCCCAGGGCGGGGCGCCGGTGAAGCTCGGGGAGCTGGACGGCGGCGTCTACGGCTATGGCGACTACTACGACGCCCACAGCTTCTACCGCGGCATCTATCCGCGGCATCAGCTGCTGGAGCTGACCAGCGACCTGAACCTGCCCGACGGCTGGCGGCTGGAGGGCGGCGGCTACTATTTCCACGAGGACGGCGCCGTCCAGACGCCGGGCTGGAACCGCCTGACCCAGAACCTGATCGACAACGGGACCTACATCACCGGCCGCAACACCACCCTGGTCGACTCCAACCACGACGGCCGGCTGGAACCGAACGAGGTCGGGCCCGGCGCCTATCCCTTCGGCGCCTCGATCCTGCAGTTCGTGGGCGGCAAGACCGTGCCCGCGCCCGATCCGCGCTTCGTGCTCGACAGCGGGGTGGGGACCACCCAGCTCAGCCCGCGCGACGTGTTCGTCAGCGACGCCGACTTCTCCCACACCAATACCGAGCTCTACTACGTCGACCTGGGCAAGAGCTTCTCGCGCGACAGCGACCTGAAATTTCAGTTGTTCTACAACAACTTGGATAACCAGCGCTTCGTCAGCTACGGCTTTCCCGCCGAGTACCGCACCTCGGTGGCCGAGGCGCGCATCCCCTACCGTTTCAAGCTCAGCGCGCTGGATGGCTGGATCACCGCCGCCACGGTGGTGGGGCTCGACTACCGCTACACCGAGGCCCACCGGATGGAGACCTTCAACTCCGGCCTGATCGCGGTGGACCGGCGCGACCTGTCGGCGGGGCCGACGCCCACCGACATCTTCGACAGCCCGTTCGACCAGTCGCCCGGCGGCATCGGCTGGGAGACCAATGTCCATTCGCGCGAGCGGGACGCGGGGGCCTTCTTCACCACCGACATCGCCATGGCCCGCCGGCTGGATGTGATCCTGGGCGCCCGCTACGACTTCTTCAACGTCGAGAGCCGCGACACCGGCATCCTGGCGTTCGAGCCGCCGGGCACGCTGCGGGCGGGCCAGGGCAAGGCCACCTGGTCGGCCAGCGTCACCTACAAGCTGCCCTATGGCCTGATCCCCTATGTCACCTACGCCGAGGATGCGGCGCTGGAGGTGAACCAGGCCGGCGACATCCCGACCTCGGTGATCGCTGCCGGCGGCTGGCTGTCCAAGTCCGACCTGCACGAGGCCGGGGTCAAGTTCAGCGAGCTGCGCGGCGCCCTGGTGGGTTCGGTGGACGTCTACCGCCAGACCCGCTCGCAACTGGCCGGGTTCAACTCGGCGGTCCAGGGCACGGTCGGCAAGGGCGTGGAGGCCGAGCTGCGCTGGCTGACCACCAAGAACCTCAGCTTCACCTTCGCCGGCGACGTCCAGCACACCGAGGTCAAGGGACCGGACGACAGCGCCGTGCTGGTCACCCCTGGCATGGTCGGCGTGCCGGGGGTGGACGGCTACGGCGGCTCCTACTTCGCCACCATCTCCTCCATGCCGGGGCGGGCGGGGAACTACGCCTACAGCCTGATCCCGCACGGCACCGTCAGCCTCTACGCCAACTACATCACCGACCCGCACGACTGGGGTCGCGCCGGCGCCACCATCGGGGCGACCCACGAGTCCAAGACCTCGGGCCAGCTGGAGGGGGCGGTGGTCTATCCGGCCTATTTCGTCGCCAACGCCTCGGCCTTCTATCGGCGCGGGCCGTGGGAGGCCGACCTCAATATCGATAACCTGTTCGACAAGCTCTACTTCACTCCCGACGCCGACATCCTGGCCAATGTCGCGGCCCTGCCCTCGGTCGGGCGCACCTGGCGGCTGACGGTGAAGCGGAGCTTTTGAGGATAGGTCTCCTCCCCTGCGAAGCGGGGGAGGTGGCGGCGAAGCCGACGGAGGGGGCGAACGACGGTGGGGGAAGGCCCCCTCCACCATGCTGCGCATGGTCCCCCTCCCCCGCTGCGCAGGGGAGGAGAGTTAGGTCCCCGGCGCCAGCTCGACGAACCAGCCGCGGGCCTTGTCGATGTCGTCCCACTGGGTGGCGCCCAGCGGGTAGTGGCCGGCGATCACCAGGGCGATCACGGCGCTGAGCTTGGACAGGCGGTCGCGGTCGCCGGGCGCGGGCCGCTCGGCCTGGGCGGCGATCACCGCCTCGCGGTAGCGGCTCAGCGCCTGGGTGGCGGCGGTGAAGGCGTCGCCGTTGCGCTGCGGCTTGCTGGCCAGCGCCGCCTCCAGCAGCGTCAGCGCTTCGGCGTGCTGGTCGGCCAGATGGGGCGCGCCGCTCATGGCTTTTCCTCGATCCACAGCCGCTGGTCTTCCGGCAGGCGGCCGGCGCGGATGTTCACGGTGAGCGACTTGGTGACGTTGATGCTGGTGTTGGCGTCGCCGGTGATGGCCAGGATGGTGTTGGCCGCCGCGCCGTTGGCGTAGCCCTTCCAGCCGAACACCCACGGCATGCCGATCTGGTGGATGGTCTTCTTGCCGATGCGGAACGGCCGCATCCGCTCGGTGACCAGGGCCTTGACCTCGATCTCGCCGCGCAGGGTCGAGATCACCGTCCAGTCCAGGTTCTGGATGCCGATCTTCTCCGCCAGCTCGGGCGAGATCTCCACGAAGGCCTCGGGCTGCAGCTCGGCGGTGTGGGGCATGACGCGGGTGGTGATACCCGCGCAGTGCATCTCGGTCAGGCGGTAGGTGGTGAAGACATACGGGAAGCGCGGGTCCTCCGGCGCGTGCAGCTCGTTGCCCTCGTGGCGCCAGATCTTGGCGGTGGGGTTGAACTGGCGGCCGTAGAAGAAGTTCTTCACCGGGCTCTCGACCGGCTCGTAATAGGTCGGCAGCGGGCCGTCCTTCAGGCCCGAGCAGGAGAAGATCGCCGCGCGCCCGTCGGCGTGCATGATGAAGGGCTCGGCGCCGGAGATGGCGTCCATGCCGCGCGCGCCGTGGGTCCAGTCCGGCCGGAAGTCGGGGCGCTTGGTGGCCACGAAGTCGGGCACGTCCAGGCCGGTCCACTTGGCCTGGCCCTCGTCCCACCAGATCATCTTCTTGCGCTCGGACCAGGGGTTGCCCTCGGGGTCGGCGGAGGCGCGGTTGTACAGGGTGCGGCGGTTGGCCGGCCAGCAGAAGGCCCAGCCCTGGTGGTTGGTGCGCGCGTCGGGCGCGTCGGGCACGCGCGAGCGGGCCAGATTGACCCCCTCTTCCGGATAGACGCCGGTGTAGATCCAGCAGCCCGAAGCGGTGGAGCCGTCGTCCTTCAGGTCGGCGAAGGCCTTGATCTGCTTGCGGTCGGCGGTGGTGTAGCCGTTGATCTCCATCAGCACCGCGGCGGCGCTGGGCTCCTGGATCTCGCCGTGGACCGGATAGTCCCAGGTGAGGTCCTGGATCGCCTGGTCGCCCGGTTCCTGGCTGCCGGCGTACATGGCCTTCAGCCGGCGGCCGAGGTGGTAGATGAACCAGAGGTCCGAGCGGCAGTCGCCCGGCGCGTCGCACACCCAGTCGTGCCACTGCACCAGGCGCGAGGTGTTGGTGACGGTGCCTTCCTTCTCGCCGGGCATGGCGGCGGGCAGGAAGAACACCTCGGTGGCGATCTCGGACGGCTTGACCTTGCCGCGCTGCACCCGTTGGCCGTTCTTCCAGAACTCGGCGGTCTCGGTCATGGCGAAGTCGCGCGTGACCATCCATTCCAGCTTGGACAGGCCCTCCTCGACGAACAGCGAGTTGCCGGCGCCGACGCCGGGGTTCTGGCCGATGATGAAGGAGCCCTTGATCGCCCCGTCGACCATCGTCAGCACCGAGGGCTCGTAGGAGGAGTCGCCCATCAGCTTGGGCAGGTATTGGTAGCCGTACTCGTTCTCGGCCGTGGCCTTGTCGCCGTACCAGGCCTTGAGCAGGCTCACCACGTACTTGGGGGTGTTGGCCCACCAGCCGGTGGTGGGGGTCTCGGACTTGATATAGCCCTCGAGCGTGGCGTGGTCACGGTACAGCTTGGGCTGGGGCAGGTAGCCCGGCAGGCTGTCGAACAGGGTCGGGATGTCGGTCGAGCCCTGGATGCTGACGTGGCCGCGCAGCGCCATGATGCCCCCGCCCGGCCGGCCCATATTGCCCAGCAGCGACTGCAGGATGGCGGCGGCGCGGATCACCTGCACCCCGTGGGTGTGCTGGGTCCAGCCGAGCGCGTAGCAGATGGTGGTGGTGCGCTCGCGGCCCGAGTTGAAGGCCACGGTCTCGGCCACCCGCAGGAAGGTCTCCTTGGGGCAGCCGGTGGCCTGCTCGACCATCTCCGGGGTGTAGCGGGCGTAGTGGCGCTTGAGGATCTGGTAGACGCAGTTCGGATGCTGCAGCGTCGGGTCGCGCGGAGCCGGGCCCTGGGTCATGGCCTCGAAGTCGTGGCCGCGGGCGGGGTCTTCGGTGACGACCTGATGGTCGGGCAGGGGCGGCGGCACCACCTTGCCTTTGTACTGCCAGGTGTCCTGCTTGTAGGTGCCGCTGTCCGGGTCGAAGCCGGAGAAGATCCCGTCCAGATCCTCGGGGTCCTGGTAGCCGTCCTCGATGATGTTGGCGATGTTGGTGTAGGCCATCGCGTACTCGCGGAACCATAGGTCCTTCTCGAGCACATAGCGGATCAGCCCGCCCAAAAAGGCGATGTCGGTGCCCGAGCGGATCGGCGCGTGGATGCCGGACAGGGCCGAGGTGCGGGTGAACCGCGGGTCGGCGTGGATGACCGTGCCGCCCTTACGCTGGGCCTCGATCACGAAGCGGAACGCGATCGGATGGTTCTCCGCCATGTTGGAGCCCATCACGAACACGCAGTCGGCGTTGGCCACGTCCCAGAGGGCCATGGTCGCCGCGCCGCGGCCGAAAGTGGCGCCCAGACTGGGCACCGATGAGGAGTGTCATATTCGAGCTTGGTTCTCGATGTTGACCATGCCCAGGCCGCCCGAGAACAACTTCTTGATGAGGTAGTTTTCCTCGTTGTCCATGGTGGCCCCGCCGAGGTGGCTCACGGCGTGGGTCTGGTTCACCACCCGCCCGTCGGGCAGGGCGTAGACGTGGGTGTCGTCGCGCGCCTTCTTGGTCCGCTCGGCGATGCGGTCCATCGCCCATTCCAGCGGCTTGACCTCCCACTCTTCCGAATAGGGGGCGCGGTACAGCACCTGGTTCACCCGCTTGGGGCTCAGCAGCATGCCCAGCACGCCGCCGCCCTTGGGGCACAGGCAGCCGCGGTTGACCGGGCTGCGGGGGTCGCCCTCGACGTGAATGGGCTTGCGGTTCTTGGCGTAGACCAGCTGGGCGCAGCCCACCGCGCAGAACGGGCAGATGCTGGTGCCGATGGTGTCGGCCTGCTCCAGGCGCGGGCGGATGTCCTTGGACAGGGTGCTCTTGGAGGCGGTGGAGAAGACATCCTCGCCCGCGAGCTGGCGCGGCAAGGCCCAGTCGTTCAGGAACCGCTCGGCGCGGCCGATGATGGTCTTGCGAAGCTTCTTCACGCGGTCCTCAAGGTCCGGCCGCGAAACTAGCCTCGATCGGAACCGCTTCCTAGGGGCCGGCGCGTGAAGCGGCGCCTGTCCCTGCGATTTCTGTTATTGCTTTCCGCGTGGGCTCCAGCGCCGTTTGCTAGGGCGGGAGGATGTGCGCATGTCGAAGGCCACCGTCGGGCCGACTGCCGAGATGGAAGGCGTGGTGACCGTGGTGCAGGAGGGCCGGTTCCAGCTGACCGACACGGGCGGGGTCGCGCACCATTTCGTGCTGGGCCGCTTCGCTCTGGCCGAGACCGACCAGCTGCCCCGCCTGCAGAACATCCAGGCCCGGGTGCGGGTGAAGTACTCCAAGGCCGCCAATCTGATCGCCTATGTGGCTCATCGCATCGAGCTGCTCGACGAGTTCGCCTGAGGAGCGCCGCCATGGACATCCTGCCCCTCGACCGCGCCCGCGACTATCCGGACTCGGTGTTCCACCACGTCATCCCCAACGAGTCCGAGCTGACCGGTGGGGTGACCATCGAGCCCGGCAAGCAGTACGGCTTCTTCACCGACACCTCGGTCTGCATCGGCTGCAAGTCGTGCGAGGTGGCCTGCAAGGAGTGGAACAACCTGCCGGCCGACAATGTCGGCCTGACCGGGCACAGCTACGACAACACCGGGGCGCTGTCGTCCAACACCTGGCGGCACGTGAACTTCATCGAGAAGCAGCAGTCGCCGGTCAGCGAGGGCAACGAGCGGCCCCAGCGCGGCGTGCGCGACAACGACCAGAACCCGTTCCAGAGCGGCTGGCTGATGATGAGCGACGTGTGCAAGCACTGCCATCACGCCCCCTGCATGGAATCCTGTCCCACCGGCGCCCTGTTCAAGACCGAGTTCGACACGGTGGTGGTGCAGCAGGACATCTGCAACGGCTGCGGCTACTGCGTCTCGGCCTGCCCGTTCGGGGTGGTCGACCTCAACCCGGTGGACGGCAAGGCGCACAAGTGCACCCTCTGCTACGACCGGCTGAAGGGCGGGCTGGAGCCGGCCTGCGCCAAGGCCTGCCCCACCGAGAGCATCCAGTTCGGCGAGCTGTCGGACCTGCATGAGCGTGCGGCCCTGCGGGTGGAGCAGCTGCACGCGCGCGGCGTCACCAGCGCCTACACCTACGGCACGCCGGGCGGCCCGGGCGCCACCGGCGACATGGAATATCTGAACTCGTTCTTCCTGCTGACCGACCGGCCCGAGGCCTACAACCTGCCGGTCGCGCCGACGCGGCCGTCCAACCGGGTCAAGCCGGCCTTCAAGGCGGGGCTCAGCACCGTGGCCGGGCTGGCGTTCGCGGCCCTGGTCATCTTCGCCGGCGCCAAGATCAATGAGGATACCCATGCCTGAGCATCGCGGCGCCTTCGCGGTGGTCGATCCCGCCAACGCCGGTCCGCGGCCGGACGCTGACACCCAAGCCGAGACGAGGGCCGAGCGCCAGGAGCGCCATGGGCGCAAGTGGGAGGGCCCGACCTATTACGGCCGCTCCCAGCTCAAGCCGGCCCCGTTCGATAAGTGGTGGGTGGGCGGCTACATCTTCCTGGCCGGGGTGTCGGGCGGCTCGGCGGTGGTCGCGACCATGGCCGAGCTGATGCTGGGCAAGCGCGGCGCGGGCGTGGGGCGCAAGGGGCGCTATCTCGGCATGGTGGCGCCGATCCTGGGGGCGCCGCTGCTGATCCTCGACCTGCATACGCCCACCCGTTTCTACAACTTCTGGCGCATCGCCAAGCACACCTCGCCCATGTCGATCGGCACCTGGATCCTGACCAGCTTCATCGGCACGGCCGGGGCGGCGGCGGTGGCGCAGTTCGGCGCGGACCTGCTGGGCTTCAAGTGGCTGGCGGGGCTGGCGCGGCTGGGCTCGGCGCCGGCGGCGGTGGCGGGCGCGGGGCTTGGCACCTACACGCCGGCCCTGCTGGCGGCGACCAGCGCGCCCTACTGGGCCGCCGATCCCAAGGGGCTGAGCGTGCGCTTCGCCTCGTCCTCGGTGGCCGCGGGCTCCGCCGCCCTGGCGCTCGGCGAGAAATCGCCTGGCGTCCGCCGCGCCCTGACCGCGATCAGCTCGCTGGCCCTGCTGACCGAACTGGTCGCCACCGCGGCCCACCACAACAACGTCAAGGACAAGGGCGTGGGCCCGTCGCTCAAGAGCGAGTGGGGCGAGATCGAAGAGGTGGCGGTGATGGGGCTGGGCGTGCTGCTGCCGCTCGGCCTGTTCCTCGCCTCGCGCCGGCTGAGCGAGCGCCAGCGGGCCCAGCAGGTGTCGGACATGGGCGCCCTGGCGGTGCTGGCCGGCAGCGCCATGCTGCGCATCGCCACCATCGGCATCGGCCAGGACTCCCAGCGCCGTCCCGAGGTCAGCCTGCGCTTCAGCCAGCCGGAGAACCTGCCGGAGAACCAGCCCGAGAAGGGGCGTAGGCGGCCGCGCGCCTGAATTCGCCTGTGGCGTGCGGCGCGATAGCGCGCACTCGCCGCAAGGTGGCGCTTCCCCTGCTCACTGCAAGTTAAACATTAACGTCCAAGCTGAGCGCTGATCCGGCCTCCCACGCCAGCCGCTCCACGGACGTGTTTCAATATGTTTCAGATCATTGGTCTGGTGCTGCTGTTCGGCCTGGTGTTCGGCAGCTTCATCATTTCCGGCGGAAACATGGGGGTGATCATCGAAGCCGCCCCGCACGAGCTGATGGCGATCCTGGGCGCGGCCGTCGCTTCGTTTCTGATCGGAAACAGCATGGTGGTGATCAAGGCCACCGGCGCGGGGTTCGGTAAGGTCTTCAAGGGACCGAAGTGGAAGGCCAGCGACTACACCGACCTGCTGTCGCTGCTGTTCGTCCTGACCAAGACCATGAAGACCAAGGGCGTGATCGCGGTGGAAAGCCACATCGAGAAGCCCGGCGAGAGCACGATTTTTGCGCGTTATCCCAAGATAACCAAAGACCATTTCGCGGCCGACTTCATCTGCGACACCCTGCGGATGATGACCATGAACCTGGAGGACCCGCACCAGGTCGAGGACTGCATGGAGAAGCAGCTCGAAAAGCATCACCACGAGGGCCTGGCGCCCGCCCACGCCATGCAGAACATGGCCGACGCCCTGCCGGCTCTGGGCATCGTGGCGGCGGTGCTGGGGGGGATCAAGACCATGGGCTCGATCACTCAACCTCCGGAAATCCTTGGCCAAATGATTGGCGGCGCCCTGGTCGGCACCTTCCTCGGCGTGTTCCTGGCCTACGGCATGGTCGGGCCCATGGCCACGCGCCTGAAGGAAATCGTCGACGAGGAGAGCGCCTTCTACGCGATCATTCGCTCGGTGCTGGTGGCCCACCTGCACGGCAACGCGGCGCAGATCTCGGTGGAAATCGGCCGCGGCGCGGTTCCGTCCGCGTCGCAACCCAGCTTCAGCCAGCTCGAGGACGCCCTCAACAACATGAGCGCGGAGGCCGCCTAAGCGGCGCTGTTGACGGGGAACCGCAGATCACGCTTGCGTGTTCCGCCCTTCGTCGCGCATATTGCGCGCAGCGCTGCAGGCTTCGGCCCTTGCGGCCGGCGGGTCGTCCCCTCCGGTTCTTGGGTTGGGTCTGCGAAGGAATGCGCTCTAACCTCCAACTGGGGACCAAGGGACAATGACCTCGATCCGTAAGATCATGCTGGCTGGCGCTGCGATCGCCGCTCTGGGCGTCGCGGCTTGCCATGGCGGCAGCTCGGCCACCAACGAGACCGCCAACACCACCACCACCGACACCACCACCACCACCACCCCGGACAACACCGCGACCAACGCGGCTGACAACGCCACCACCACCAACACCACCGAGACCAACACCGCCACGAACGCTCAATAAGCGTTCCACGCGATCTCGCGTTGGAAGGGCCGTCCTCCGGGGCGGCCCTTTTTCGTTTTGCGTACCGCCGACTGTGACGGCTGAGCTGTGAGCGACGATCTCGACTGGACGGCCTCGGGCCCGCGTTCCCGCCGCTTCGACGACGTCTATTTCTCCGCCGCCGATGGCCTGGCCGAGAGCCGCACGGTGTATCTGGCCGGCGCCGGCCTGCCGGACGCCTGGCGTGGACGCCGGCGCTTCACCGTCGCCGAGCTGGGCTTCGGCACCGGCCTCAACATCGCCGCCCTGCTGCACCTGTGGCGCGAGACGCGCCAAGCTGGAGCGCATCCGGCTGAGACGCGGTTGTCGATCTTTTCCGTCGAGGCCTATCCCATCACCCGCGACGCCGCCGCCCGTGCGCTCGGCGCCTGGCCCGAGCTGGCCGAGGTGGCCGCGCCGTTGCTGGCGGGCTGGCCCGACGGCCGCCGCGGCTTCCACCGCATCGACCTGCCCGGCCTGAACGCGACCTTCGATCTCTGCATCGGCGAGGCGGCCGAGGCCCTGCGCGGCTGGAGCGGCCAAGCCGACGCCTGGCTGCTCGACGGCTTCGCCCCGGCGCGCAATCCCGAGATGTGGCGTGACGAGGTGCTCGCCTTGGTCGCGGCCCGCTCGGCGCCCGGCGCTCGCATCGGCACCTTCACCGTGGCCGGCCAGGTGCGGCGCGGGCTGGAGGCGGCGGGCTTCGCCGTCAGCCGCCAGCCGGGCTTCGGCCACAAGCGCCAGCGGTTGGAGGCGATCTTCCCTGGCGAGCCGCGCCCCGAGGCCCAACCCAGGCGCGCCGTGGTGGTGGGGGCTGGCATAGCCGGCGCAGCCCTGGCCCGCGCCCTGGCCGCCCAGGGCGTGGCCTGCACCCAGCTCGACGCCGAGGGCCTGGGCGCCGGCGCCTCGGGCAATCCGGCCGCCCTGGTCACGCCGCGCTTCGACGCGGGCCTGGGACCCGTGGCGCGGCTGCACGCCCAGGCCTTCGCCCGGGCGACCCAGCTCTATCGCGACAGCGGCGCGGTGATCGCCGCGGGCGCGCTGCAGCTCGAGACCGCCAGCCGCACGCCCGACCGCTTCGCCAAGATCGCCGCCTGGGACGGCTTCGCGCCGGACGCCCTGGCCCTGCTGCCGCCCGAACAGGTGGCCGCGCGCCTGGGCGAGGCCGAGGCGCCGGGCGCCCTGGCCGTGCGCGACGCCCTGGTGCTGGAGCCGGGCCGGCTGCTGGCCGCCTGGACCGCGGGGGTCGAGCTGCGCCAGGGCCGCCTGGCCGCCCTGGAGCGCGACGGCGAGGCCTGGCGGCTGCTGGATGCAGATGGGATCGAGCTGGCGCAGGCGGACTTGGTGTTCCTGGCGACCGGCGCGGCCACCGTGGAGCTGTTGCCCGACAGCCGCCTGCGCCCCACCCGTGGCCAGCTGGAATATACCGACGCCGTGGCCTTCAGCGGCGAACCGGCGGCCTGGGGCGGCTACGCCATTCCCACGGCTAGCGGCGGGGTGCTGTTCGGCGCCACCCACGGCCGCGGCGACCTGGGGGTGGACCTGCGGCCCGAGGAACGCGCGCGCAACCTGGCGGAGCTGGCCAAGGGCCGCCCCGCGCTGGCGGCGCGCGTGGCCGAACTGCCGGTCGAGGCGATCCACAGCCGCGCGGCGACCCGCATGGCGGCGCCCGACCACATGCCGATCGCCGGCCCGGTCCCGGACAAGCCGGGCCTGCATGTGCTGAGCGGCCTGGGCGGCCGCGGTTACGCCCTCGCGCCGCTATTGGCCGAGCACGTCGCAGCCGAAGCCGTCGGCGCGTCCACCCCCCTGCCAGAAGACCTGGCGAGGCTGGTCGCGCCGCGGCGCTTTTCGAACTAGCTGGGTCGGCTAGTGGATACTGGCCGACGGCTCGATGCCCGACGACAGTTCGTCCTCGTCCAGCCAATGGCCGTCGTCGTCGGCGATGCGGACATTCCACATGCCGTCGTCCCGCAGCTCTCGCGCCTTCTTGATTGCGCCGGGGGCGCTGTCCCGTTCGAGCGCTATGGCCCCTAGGAGGTTCTGCGCGAAGATGTTGTAGGCCATTCGCAAGCTCCTCGTATCCGACCGGGGAGCGAACGCCTCGTCGGACGCCGCGTCAAGCCTTGCTGTAATCGTCCGTGTTCACATCGCCGCGTGCACGCGAAACGCCAGCACCGAAACGGGTCCGCGGTCAGCGTTGTAGGCCGGATGCTCCACGAACTGGTAGTCGACGCTCAGGTGCACGATCTTGCTGACCGCCCAGCTGTAGTAGGTCTCCAGGATCTCTTCCGGCCCCGAGCGCACCAGCTGGCCGTCGCCGATCAGGACGCCCAGGCCGCCGTCCTCCAGGTAGGCCCTGAAATCCTTGGAGATGTCGTTGACCACCCCGGCCACGCCCACGGTGTCGTCCGGCCGTCCCCAGCGCTTGCCGGCCAGGGCCGCGCCCAGGCTGGCGGTCCTGTTCACGTCGGTGAACTCGTAGGCCTGCTGGTGGCCGTCGTTGAAGCCGAGGCGGGCGAACACGCCCAGCTCGTCGCTGACCTGCTGCTCCAGGTTGGCGCTGAGGCCCGTGTGGCTGCGGTAGTCGCGCACGTCCAGCACATTGGGAACGGTCCCGGTGCTTTCGGCCAGGCGGATGGCGTCGGCGTAGTCGCCCATGCGCGCGCGGCTGACAAAGCCGGTCAGCTTCAGCTTGCCGGGCTGGCCGAGCAGGGCGTAGTCGCGCTCGCCCTCGGCGACGATCTGGAACTGGGTGAAGTGGTCGTCGGGGCGCTCGCCGTTGGGCACCAGCGACATGTCGAACAGGCCGAGCCGCGCCACCCACGGCCCCTGGTACCACTCCCCGGCCATGCCGTAGGTGTAGCCCCAGGCGTCGGCGGCGTAGTCGAAGCTGCCGGCGTCGATCAGGGTCCAGTTCAGGAAGTCGCCGCGCGGGTCGTGGGCGTACTTGTTGGTGTCGAAGACGTCGGTGACCTGCATCTTGCCGAAGGTGAACACCAGCCGGTTGGCGGTCTGGGCGCCGCCGAGCACGTTCTGGTCGGGGTCCACCCCTTGCTGCTCGCCGCCCAGGTTGATGGTCTGGCGCATGAAGAGGCGCTGCAGGCGGATATAGGGGTCGACCTTGCCGACCTTGTAGGCCTCGCCGCTGGGGAAGCCGGCGAAGCCCAGGGTGTTGGCCAGGCCGAAGCCCTGGTCGACCTCGGGGTTGATCCAGATCTCGGCCCCGGCCCAGGGGCGCAAGCCGGCGAACAGGGTGGCGTCCACGGTCTCGCGCGCCTGGCCGCCGGACGGCAGGCTGTTGGGGCCGCTATAGGCGGCGTTGAAGCCGAACGCGCCCTGGTAGGTCCCGGTGAACTGGCCGTGGAAGGCCCAAACCTGGGTTTCGGGGGTCTGGGTTTCGGGGGCTTGGGGCGCGGGCGGCGCCTCGGCGGGCGCCATGGCGGGCGTAGCAGCGACTGGGGGCTGGGCGTCTTGTGCCTGTGCGAGCGCCGGCGCGGCCGAGGCCAGGGCCGCCAGCGCGAGGACCGCCGAAGGTCGATGCCGGGTCAAGGCCATCTCCATCCCCCTATGGAGCAGCTTAACGCGCCAGTATGACGATCGGTCGTGGGCGGATGATCAGGCGCGCGTTCCGGCGGCCGCTGAACGGGTGGAAACCGCCCATACCTATCTGCAATGGGCCGGCGCGGGCGTATGATCGAAGGCGGCGCGGGCGGTGGCTTGCTGAGCACGGGCGCGCGCCTGGAGCGCCTGCGATGCCACGCCTTTCCAATAGCCTGGTGGTCCTGGCTCTGGCGGCGGAGCTTGTGCTGGTCGTCACGCCGCGCGCGGCCCTGGCCGCCGCCGACCCGCCGGTGGAACGCAGCGACTGCTTCTACGTCAACCAGATCCGCGGTAGCCGGCCGCTCGACGACCGCACCGTGCTGTTCCGCGTCAACACCAGCGACATCTACCGCCTGGAGTTCGCTCACAGCTGTCCGGACCTGACCCTGCCGCGGCCCAAGCTGATCATCGTCCCGTTCGGCGGCGTCGGCCTGATCTGCCACGCCATCGACATCGACGTGAAGGTGGGCGAGCAGGGGCCGGGCTTCATCCCCATGGGCTGCATCGCCAAGTCGCTGCGCAAGCTCACCCCCGACGAAGCGGCGGCGGTCCCGAAGAAGAACCTGCCTTAGGTCGTGCTCTAGGCCTGGGCCGAGCTCTGCACGGTCGGCGGGGGGGTGATCACCTCGATGTTGTCGCGCAGCAGGTAGAACATGTCCTCCAGCGCCTGGGCGCGGGCCTCGGCGGTGGTGGCCTGCTCCACCTCGGCCAGCTTCTTGGACAGGTCCTCGGAGATGCCCTTGAGGATGCACTTCAAGTCGCCGTCGGTGCCGCGCTGGGCCAAGTCGACATGGCCCTTCATGTCGAGCGCCGAAAGTTCGGAGATGGCGGTCTTGAAGCCGTCGAAACCAGGCAAGCTGGGGCTTGGGGCGGCGCCCGAGGTGGCGGCGGCCTTGCGATAGGTCTCGACCTGGCTGCGAAGGGTGCTCGCCCGATGCACGATGTCGGCGTACAGGGGCTCGCGTGCGAGGGGATTTAGCGCCTTGGGCGCGGAATCCGTCGCGATGGCTTGAGGCGCCAGGGGCGCCGGCGGGGTCGGAGCCGTTGAAGCCGCCAGCAACAGGGCGGCGGAGAGCGCGATGACCATGGCGGCGGCCTTTGGAATCACCAATGAGGGACGCCCGCAGTGGGCCAGCAAAGGGTAAACAGGATATGACCTTGCACGACGCCTGGACCGCCTTCGAGGCTGCCGCGAAGGCCGCGCCGAGCCGCATCGTCGACCTGTTCGCCGCCGAGCCTGATCGGCTTTCGCGCTTCACCGTCGAGGCAGCCGGCCTGCGCCTGGACCTTTCCAAACAGCCCTGGACCAAGGCCGGGCTCGACACGGGCCTGGCGCTGGTGCGCGCGGCCGACATCGAGGCCGCGCGGGCGCGGCTGTTCGGCGGCGAGGCCATCAACAGCTCCGAAGGTCGCGCGGTGCTGCATCCGGCGCTGCGGGCGGCGGACGGCGGCGCCTATGCCGCCCTGGGCCAACCGATCTCGGGCGAGGTCGAGGCCGTGCGCGGGCGCATGAAGGCCCTGGCCGACGGAATCCGCTCGGGCGCGGTGCTGGGTTCGACCGGCGCGCGCATCACCGCGGTGCTGCACATCGGCATCGGCGGTTCGGACCTGGGTCCGCGCCTGGTGTGGGAAGCCCTGCGCCCGCTGGACGCCGAGATCGAACTGCGCTTCGCCGCCAATGTCGACGGCGGCGAGATCAAGGCCGCTCTGCACGGGCTGGACCCGCGCGCGACCCTGGTGGTGCTGGTGTCCAAGACCTTCACCACGCTGGAGACCCTGGCCAACGCCGCGGTGGCCCGCGCCTGGCTGGCCGAGGGGCTTGGCGAGGCCGGCGCCGGCAAGCACCTGGCCGCCGTCTCCGCCGCGCCGGACAAGGCGGTGGCCATGGGCATAGCCGAGGACCGGGTGTTCGGCTTCGCCGACTGGGTCGGCGGCCGCTTCTCGATCTGGTCGGCAGTGGGGCTGTCCTGCGCCATCGGCCTGGGCTTCGACCGCTTCCAGGCGTTCCTGGCCGGCGGCGCGGCGCTCGACAGGCACTTCCTGGAGGCGCCGCTGGAGCACAACGCCCCGGTGCTGATGGCCCTGGCCGAGGCCTGGAACCGCAACGGGCTGAAGCGCTCGGTGCGCGCGGTGGTGCCCTACGCCCAGCGCCTGAGCCTGCTGCCCGACTTCCTGCAGCAGCTGGAGATGGAATCGAACGGCAAGCGCGTCACCCGCGCCGGCAAGCCGGTCGAGCACGCAACCGCGGTGACCGTGTTCGGCGACGCCGGCACCAATGTGCAGCACGCCTTCTTCCAGATGCTGCACCAGGGGACCGATGTCATCCCGGTGGACATCATCCTGGCGGCCAAGGGCGAGGGATCGCCGGAGATGAACGCCAAGCTGCTGGCCAATGGCATCGCCCAGGCCGAGGCCCTGATGGTCGGCCGCACCGAGGCCGACGTGCGCGCCGAACTGGAAGCCAAGGGCATGGCGGCGGCCGAGATCGACGCCCTGGCCCCGCAACGCGCCTTCCCCGGCGATCGCCCTTCGACGGTGATCCTGACCGAGAAGCTGACGCCCGAGAGCCTGGGCGCCCTGATCGCGCTCTATGAGCACAAGGTGTTCGTCGAGGGCGTGCTGTGGGGGATCAACAGCTTCGACCAGTGGGGCGTGGAGCTGGGCAAGACCCTGGCCACCCGCGTCCTGGGCGAACTGCAAGGCGGCGCGCGGCTGAGCCACGACCCGTCGACGCGGGACCTGATCGATCGGCTGAAGGGCTGAGAACGCAATTCTCCTCCCCTGCGAAGCGGGGGAGGTGGCGGCGAAGCCGACGGAGGGGGTGAGCGACGGCGCGGGTCGAGCCCCCTCCACCATGCTGCGCATGGTCCCCCTCCCCCGCTGCGCAGGGGAGGAGAAGGTTCGCCGCAAACACGAAAAAGGGGCGCACGGAGGCGCCCCTTGAACATCTCAGCGATGCAGGTTGCCGGAGGCCCGAGGGCCTCCGCCGGACCTTAGGCCGCCGGGGTGGCTTCCACCGCCGCCTTGGCGCGGGCCTTGACCTGACGCTTGATCTTCAGCGCGCGGTCCGACAGGGCCTCGTCGTCGGCCTTCAGCAGGAACACATCCAGGCCGCCGCGGGCGTCGAGCGTGCGCAGGGCAGCCTTCGACACCTTCAGACGGAAGTTCTGGTTCAGCGACTCCGAAAAGAGCGCCGTGGAAGCCAGCGACGGCAGGAAGCGACGCTTGGTCTTGATGTTGGAGTGGCTCACATTGTGGCCGACCATCGGGCCGACGCCCGTGAGTTCGCAACGGCGCGACATGGGACTGATATCCAGGTTGGACAATAGGTGATCGACGCGAGCGGATCGCTCCGGCCGCGCGGGAGGGGCGCTTATAGGTTGGTCCGTAGCTTTCCGTCAAGCCGCGACGTCCAGGAAGACCCGATCGGCCAGAACCCAATTGTGCCTCCGGGCGAACAAGCACACCATTAGTCGTAGGGAACGAATCGGGAGTCGGGCCGAGTCAGTGATTCGGACACGATTCGTTGCGCTCTTGTTCCGGCGCATTAACCACGTGTGTTAATGCCAAGCTCGCCACCGGAATCTAAGGGTTTGGCGACCGAAAGCCGCTCACGCCCAGCCTTGCACGCAGCCGTCGCAAATCCGATCTAGAAACCAGCATGGCCGACCGCACGACCGGAGCCGCGCCGTCCCGTCTGGTGGCGGTGCTGGGGCCGACCAACACGGGCAAGACCCACCTCGCCGTGGAGCGCATGCTCGGCCACGCGTCGGGCATGATCGGCCTGCCTTTGCGCCTGCTGGCGCGCGAGATCTACGACCGCATCGTCAAGCTGCGCGGCGCCCGCTCGGTGGCCCTGATCACCGGCGAGGAGAAGATCGTCCCACCGCGCGCGGTCTATTTCGTCTGCACCGTCGAGGCCATGCCCCTGACCCGCGAGGTCGAGTTCCTGGCCGTGGACGAGATCCAGCTCTGCGCCGACCCGGCGCGGGGCCATGTCTTCACCCACCGCCTGCTGCACGCGCGCGGCAAGTACGAGACCATGTTCCTGGGCGCCTCCACCGTGGCGCCGCTGATCCGCCGCCTGTTGCCCGACGCCGAGTTCATCACCCGCGAGCGGTTCTCCAGCCTGACCTATTCCGGCTCCAAGAAGCTCACCCGCCTGCCCCGGCGCTCGGCCGTGGTCGCCTTCTCCACCGACAATGTCTACGCCATCGCCGAGCTGATCCGCCGCCAGCGCGGCGGGGCGGCGGTGGTGATGGGCAGCCTCAGCCCGCGCACCCGCAACGCCCAGGTGGCGCTGTACCAGTCGGGCGAGGTCGACTTCTTGGTCGCCACCGACGCCATCGGCATGGGCCTGAACATGGACGTCGACCATGTGGCCTTCGCAGGCCTGCGCAAGTTCGACGGCAAGCGCACCCGCTGGCTCTATCCGCAGGAGGTGGGCCAGATCGCCGGTCGCGCCGGCCGCTATCGCCGCGACGGCACCTTCGGCGTCACCGGCGAGGCGGCGGAGATGGACGAAGACCTCGTCGCCGCGGTGGAGCAGCACCAGTCCCAGCCGCTGGCCGCCGCCGAGTGGCGCAGCGCCGATCTCGACTTCGCCTCGCTCAAGGCGCTGATGCGCTCCTTGGCCACGCCGCCGGGGCGCGACGGGCTGAAGCTGGCCGAGGAGAGCCTGGACGAGACCACCCTGCGCCAGCTCGCCCTCGACCCCGAGCTGGAGCCGCGGCTCGGCCGCGACCGCGAGCGCCTGCGCAAGCTGTGGGAGATCTGCCAGACCCCCGATTTCCGCAAGACCACGCTGGACGAGCACGTCCGCTTCTGCCGCACGGTATTCGAGCACCTGACCTCGCGCAACGGCCGCCTGCCGGAAGACTGGATCGCCGGCCAGTTCGCGGCCCTGGACCACACCGCGGGCGAGATGGACGTGCTGGCCCAGCGCCTGGCCGGGGTGCGCACCCTGGCCTATGCGGCCAACCGGCCGGGCTGGCTGCGCGATCCCGAGCACTGGCAGGCCAAGACCCGGGCGCTGGAAGACCGGCTGTCCGACACCCTGCACGAGAAGCTGATGCAGCGGTTCATCGACCGCCGCACCTCGGCCCTGCTGCGCGGGCTGAACCTGCGCGAGGAGGTGCTGGCCGGGGTCGCCGCCGACGGGACGGTGACGGTGGAGGGCCACTATGTCGGCCGCCTGCGCGGGTTGCGCTTCGACATGGCCGAGGCCGGCAGCCAGCTGGAGGACAAGGCGCTGCGCGCCGCCGCCCAGCGCGCCGTGGCGCCGGAGGTGACGCGTCGCCTCGCCGCCCTGGCCGCCGACGCCGACGACGCCTTCGCCATCTCGCCCGAGGGCGCGGTCAACTGGGGCGGCGAGGCGGCGGGGCGGCTGGTGGGCGGGCGGCCGTTCGCGCCGCAATGCCTGCTCTATGGCGAGATGGGTCCGGCGCCGGCGCGTGAGCGGGCGCGGCGGCGGCTGGAGGCCTTTGTCGCCGGCGAGGCCAGTCGCAGGCTCGCGCCGCTGAAGGCGCTGGAGGATGCGGTGGCCGACGGCGCCGTACGCGGCCTCGCCCGTGGCGTGGCCTATCGGCTGATGGAGGCCGGCGGGGTGCTGGAGCGGCGCCAGGTGGCGGCCGAGGTGGCGGCGCTGAGCCAGGGCGAGCGGCGGCTGCTGCGCAAGCTGGGCGTCCGCTTCGGCGCCTACACGCTTTATCTACCGGGCCTGCGCGCGCCCGAGGCCCAGCCGCTGCTGCTGGCCTTCGCCGGGGTGGAGGCGCCGCACTGGCGCCCGCCGCCTGGTGTGAGCGATCTGCCGGCGCCCGAGCCCTCGGCCCAGGTGCTGGGCTGGCGCGGCCTTGCCCGCTGCGGTGAACTGGCGGCGCCGGTGGAGCTGCTGGAGGCGATGGACGCCCTGATCCGCGCGGCCCCGCACGAGGCGGGCGGGGTGCGGCTGACGGATGCGGCCTTGGGCGGCCTGGGCCTGCCCCAAGACCAGGGACGGCGGCTGCTGAAGGCGCTGGGCTACACCCCGGCCAAGCACGGCCAGCCGGGCGAGCCGACCATCTGGCGGCGGCGGGCGCCCGCGCCCCGGCCGCACCGTCAGGTCGAGCGGCCGCCCTCGCCCGACAACCCCTTTGCCGCCCTGGCTGCGCTCAAGCCCGTCGTTCCGCCCACGCCGCCGCGACCCCGACGACCCAAGCCCGAACCCGTGGTGGAGACGAAGCCAGCGGCCGCCCCGCGCCGGCGGCGTCGGCGGCCGCGCAAGCCGCGCCCGGCCGCGGTGTCGGCATGAGCGAGGTCGCGCTGGAGGCCTGCCGCGTCGACGTGTGGCTGTGGCGGGCGCGGTTCTTCAAGACCCGCAGTCTCGCCAGCCGCTTCGTCGAGGCAGGCCGCATTCGCCTGCACCGCGACGGGTCCGAGGCGCGGCTGGACAAGCCCAGCCGCAGCGTGCGCCCCGGCGACGGCCTGGTGTTCGCCATCGGCGGCCGTATCGTCAGTGTTCGGATCGAAGCGCTCGGCGAGCGCCGCGGCCCGGCGCCCGAGGCGCGCGGGCTGTATTCGGAGCTGGGCTGACCACCTGCGTGCTTCGAGACGCGCTATGCGCTCCTCAGCATGACGAAGGTGGATGGCGCGCTCAGTCCTGCGTCATCCTGAGGACCCCTGAAGGGGCGTCTCGAAGGACGCACACCTGGCCTATTCCCCCCGCCACTGCGGTTTGCGCTTCTCGCGGAACGCGGTGGGGCCCTCCTGGGCGTCCTTGGAGCGGTAGACCCGATCGAAGGCGTGGTCGGCGGAGCGCAACGCGGCGCTGCGGCCCATCTCGGTGGCGATCCGCACGGTGGCCTTGGCCGCCGCCACCGTCAGGGGGGCGCAGGCGGCGATGGCGCGGGCCAGCTCGAGCGCCGTGTCGATCAGCGCCTCGGGCTCGGCCAGGCGATTGACCAGCCCGACCTGATAGGCGCGCTCGGCGGCCAGGGCCTCGCCGGTCAGCAGCAGCTCCATCATGATCCGCTGCGGGAGCATGTGGATCAGCGGGGTGGACCAGGGCATTCCGCGCCCGACCTTGCCCTCGGTGATGGCGAAGCGGGCGGTGGTCGAGGCCACGCACAGGTCGCACATCTGGGCGAACATGAAGCCGCCGGCGAAGGCCACCCCGTTCACCGCCGCGATCACCGGCTTGGTCAGTTCCACCCCGTCGCCCAGCACCGGGAAGAAGCCGTGCGGCGGGACCTCCAGCTTCATCTCCGACATCTCTTTCAGGTCGGCGCCGGCGCAGAACGCCTTGTCGCCGGCCCCGGTCAGGATGGCGACGCGGATCGACGGGTCGGCTTCGACGCGGCGGAAGGCCTCGAACAGGCCCTCGCGCACGGCGGTGTTGATGGCGTTGCGCTGTTCAGGCCGGTTGATGGTGATCAGCGCAATGCCCGGCTCGGCGAGGTCGAACAGGATCGCGGTGTTGGCCGCGGTGATGGGCGTGCTCATCAATAGCCTCTGCGCATCAGCTCGTGGGCGTCGCGCTCCAGCGCTTCGCGGAAATCCGGATGGGCGATGGCGATCAGCCGCCGGGCCCGCTCGCGGAACGGCTGGGCGCGCAATTCGGCCGCGCCGAACTCGGTCACCACCACGTCGACGTCGGTGCGGGTGGTGGTCACGCCCGTGGCCAGGCGCAGCACGATGCGGCTCTGCGAACCGCCCCTGGCGGTGGCGGGCAGGGCGATGATGGCGTAGCCGCCGGCCGAGCGCTGGCCGGCGCGCACATAGTCGGCCTGGCCGCCGGTGCCGCCCAGATAGTCGCCGCCCACCTGCTCAGCGTTGACCTGGCCGGTGAGGTCGATCTCCACCGCCGTGTTGACGGTGATGAAGTTGGGCAGGGCCGCCAGCCGCGCCTGGTCCTGCACATAGGCCGAGGAGCGCACCACCATCTCCGGGTTGCGGTCGGCGAAACGGTAGACCCGGTCGGTGCCGATCAGGGCGCCGGTGACGGAGACGCCCTGGTCGAACGGCTTCCTGGCATTGGTGACCGCGCCCTTCTCGATCAGGTCGATCACCGCGTCGCTGATGACCCCGGAGTGGATGCCCAGGTCGCGCCGGTCGCAGACCTGGCGCAGCAGGGCGTCGGGCGTGGCGCCCACTCCCATCTGCAGGGTCGCGCCGTCGCCGATGAAGCGGGCCGCGGCGTTGGCCATGGCGATGTCGGTGTCGCAGATGGGCGCGGCGGCGACCTGCACCACCGGGCGGTCGCTGTCGACGCGCAGGTGGATCTGGTCGGGCGCCAGGTAGCCGTCGCCAAAGGTGAAGGGCACCTGGGCGTTGACCTCGGCGATCACCACCCGCGCCTTGGCCACGGCGGCCTGCACATAGTCGTTGGTGACGCCGTAGCTGTGCAGCCCGTTGGGGCCGATGGGGCTGACCTGCACCATGGCCACGTCGCAGCCGATCTCACCCGAGGCGATGTAGGGGGCGATGCGCGAGACATGGCAGGGGATCACGTCCAGGGCGCCGGCGCGGGTCAGGCGCCGGAGCTTGCCGATGGCCCCGAAGGAGCTGAAGCGGATGTGGTCGGCGTGCTCGGGCTGGACCGCGTCGGCGTAGCTCGCGCCCATGAACACGCTGAGCGGCCCAAGCTCGGCCCGTTGGGCCATCAGGGCCTCGATCAGGGTCAGGGGCTCGCCGGCGGCCTGGCTCCAGACGATGTGGTCGCCGGGGCGGATCCAATCTTTCAGGGAATGGAGCTTCGGATCTGGCTGGGACACGGAATTCCTCGGGTGGCGACGGGTCTTCGAGCCCGGTTCAAGGCCGCACATACACGCCGCGCCGGGGCGGCGACAGTCCCGAACGGCGCTTGCGGGGGCGCGAACAGGTCGCCAAGCTGGGAGCCATGATCGCACGTTCCTTCCTGTTCGCCCCCGGCGACAGCGCCCGCAAATGTGAAAAAGCCGCCGCCTCAGAGGCCGACGCGGTGATCCTCGACCTGGAGGACGCGGTGGCCGAGGCCTACAAGCCCGCCGCCCGCACCCTGGTCGGCGAGGCCCTGGCCTCAGGTCACGCTCGCGGCGCGGGTCCGCAGCTGTGGGTGCGCATCAACCCCATCGGCACGGCGCACGCGCCGCTCGATCTGGCCGCCGCCGTGGCGCCGGGCGTGGCGGGGATCGTGCTGCCCAAGGCGGAAGGGGTGGCCGACCTGGTGCGGCTCGACCACTACCTGACGGCGCTGGAGGCGCGCGCGGGCCTGGTGATTGGCGCCCTGCCGGTGCTGGCCATCGCGGCGGAGAGCCCGGCCGGGGTGCTGAAGCTGGGCGAGCTGATCCCGGCCCCGCCGCGGCTGATGGGGCTGAGCTGGGGCGGCGAGGACCTGGCGGCGGCGCTGGGTGCGGCCACCAACCGGGCCGAGGACGGCGAGTTCGACGTCACCTACCGCACCGCACGCTCGCTGTGCCTGCTGACCGCGGCCGGCGCCGGGGTTGTGGCGGTGGAGACGCCGTGCATGGACTTCCGCAACATGGAGGTGGTCGAGGCCCAGGCCCGGCGCGCCCGGCGCGAGGGCTTCGGCGGCGTCATGGCCATCCACCCCGACCAGGTGGGCGCCATCCACCGCGCCTTCGCGCCCACCACGGCCGAGACCGAGCACGCCCGCCGTGTTGTCGCCGCCTTCGACGCCGCGCCAGGCGCGGGCGTCGCCAGCCTGGACGGCCGCATGCTCGACATGCCGCACCTGAAGCAGGCGCGGCGGGTGCTGGAGCTGGCGGGGCGGTAAATCAATCGAGACCCTCCCCCTCGATGGGGGAGGGCTGGGTGGGGGTGTCTGCGCCGCGGGTTGCGAGCTGGCTCGGGAGGCTCCCCCCGCGCTTTCACCCCGCCGCTCCTGCACTCACCCCCATCCCTGCCCTTCCCCCGTCGAGGGGGAAGGGTTCAGCGGCGACGGCCCTCAGGCCTTCGCCGTCTTGATGTAGCTGTCGACCACCTGGTCCAGGATATCCAGCGGCACGCGGCCGTAGCTCAGCCCCGCCTCGTGGAAGTCCTTGATGTCGTAGCGCGCGCCCAGGGCCTGTTGCGCGCGGGTGCGGGCGCGGGTCCAGACGGTGTGGCCGATCTTGTAGCTGCAGGCCTGGCCCGGGGTGGCGCAGTAGCGCTCCACCTCGCGAGCGGCGAAGCCGGGGGCCTCGCCGTCGAGCTGCAGGAAGTAGGCGATGGCCTGCTCACGGGTCCAGCCCATGTGGTGGATGCCGGTGTCGACCACGCAGCGGCCGGCGCGGAACAGCTGGAACTTGAGATAGCCGATCCGGCCCATGGGATCGTCGTCGTACATGCCGAGCTCGTCGGCCAGCTGCTCGGCGTACAGCGCCCAGCCCTCGGCGTAGCCCGAGAACCCACCCACCTTGCGGATCAGCGGCAGGTTCTTGTTCGACAGCGCCAGGCCGCCCTCCAACTGGTGGCCGGGCAGGCCCTCATGGAACACGGTGGTGGAGAGCGCGAACTTGGGCCACTCGGCGGTGTCGTGCAGGTTGAAATAGACCAGGCCCGGACGCGAACCGTCCAGCGCCGGGCCCTGCGAGAAGGCCGAGGCGGCGCCGGCCTCGGTCTGGGGCGGCACGCGGCGCACCTCGAACTTGTAGGTCGGCAGGCGCTTGAACGCCTGGGGCAGCTTGGGCGTGATCGCCGCCAGCCGGTCGTTGCAATAGGCGATGCAATCGGCCTTGCCGGCGTCGGTGTTGGGATAGACGTACTTGGGGTCCTTGTAGAGCGCCGACATGCGCTCGGAGATCGTGCCCTGGGTCAGGCCCTGGGCCTTCAGCAGGCCGTCCAGGCGAGCGCTGATCTCCTTGCCCTGGTCCAGGCCCAGCTGGTGGATCTCCTGGGGAGTCATCTCGGTGGTGGTGGTCGAGTGCAGGGCCGCCGCATAGAAGGCCTCGCCGTCCTTCAGCCGGCGCAGGCTGGCGTCGTGGCCGGCCTTGGCGCGGAAGGCGCGCACCTGGGCGATCTGGCGGTCCAGCGCCGGGCCGACCTTCTCGGCGTAGATCTTGGCGGCGTCGGCGGCGTAGTGGTCGGGCAGGCCCTTGTCCTTGGCCCGCTTGGCGATGGAGGTGACCAGCAGCGACTGCTCCGGCGCGGTGCGCGTGGCGGTCATCTGGGTCAGGGTCAGGTCGAGGATGAAGTCGGGCGGGATCACGCCCATCTCGCCGTCATGGCGCATCCGCTCGGTCTCGCCGTCGAGCTGCCCGGCGAAGGCGTCCATGCGCGACAGGTAGGCGTCGGCGTCCTCGGCGGTGGCGATCTTGTGCTTGGTGTCCAGGAAGTCCGGCACGTTCTGGTACGTGCCGGTAAGCTGGCTGACCACATAGGGCGAGGGGCCGAAGCCCGAGCCGCCGAAGTCGAACTGCTGCACCCGGCGCGCGCTCTCGCGGGTGTAGAGCACCACCTCGTAGTTCACCCGGTCGGCGGCCGACAGTTGGTTGGCCGGGAAGGCCTTCAGCCGCTTGAGCTGGTCGGCGGTCTGGGCCTTGGCGGTGGCGACGCCGGCGGGGGTCTCGTCGCCCAGCTTGCCGCGCAGGTCGGCGTTGGCGCCCTTGTCGAGGCCGAGCTGGGTGGCGCTCTCGGGATTGCGCCGCAGGTTCTCCTGGAACAGCGCGTCGAACAGGGTGTCCAGCTGGGCGTGAGCGTCGCCGGCGCCAGCCGTTTGGGCCAGGGCATTGCCCGCCGTCGCCATGGCGGGCGCCAGCGCGCTGGCCGCCGCCGCATACAGGAAGCCTCTGCGGTCCATCTCGTCTCCCCCGAGCATGTTTCGGTATAACTGTTGGTATAACCGTATGCTGTATACGCATTGGGCGGCAAGAGGCCCTTGCTGAAAGTCCCCTTGCCCAAAGTTGGGGCGGGGTCGATGAAGCGGGCCTGAGATGCGGGAGCGACCCCCATGTCCACGCCCACCGAGCCGACCATTGCCGAGCTGCAGGCCCAGATGACGGCCGCCATCGAGGCCGAGGCGTTCGAGCTGGCGGCCGAGCTGCGGGCCGAGATCGTCAGGCGGGGCGGCGAGATTCCCGGCTCGAAGATCCGCCGTCAGGTTCCGGGCAAGATGGGCCTGGGCAGCGACCAGCAGGTCTACGCCCCGCCCAAGGGCTGGAAGCCGCCGGCGCGGCCCGAGCCGCTCACCAGCAACCAGGGTCGCCGCGGCGGCCGCCGGCGCACGCCCTGAACCGCGCAAGCCTCGCCCAAGCCTTGAACCGCGCCGGAAAGGTCGCGTAACCCATCTCCATGCTGAGCCTTGAAGACGCCCTGGCCCTGGATGCGGCCGACCCCCTGGCGCCGTGGCGCGACCGGTTCCTGCTGCCGGAGGGGATGATCTATCTCGACGGCAATTCGCTCGGCGCCCTGCCGGCGGTAACGCCCGGGCGCATGGACGAGGTGGTGCGCCGGCAATGGGGCCAGGACCTGATCAAGAGCTGGAACGTCCACGACTGGATCGGCGCGCCGCAGCGGGTGGGCGACAAGATCGCCGGGCTGGTGGGGGCCGAGGCCAGGGAGGTGGTGGTGAGCGATTCCACCTCGGTCAACCTGTTCAAGCTGCTCAGCGCGGCGCTGGCGGCGCGGCCGGGGCGGCGGGTGATCCTGACCGAGCCCGGCGACTTCCCCACCGACCTCTATATCGCCCAAGGGCTGGCCGCCCGCTTCGGGGCCGAGGTGCGGGCGGTGGAACCGGACCAGGTGCTGGCCGCGCTGGACGAGGACGTGGCGGTGCTGATGCTGACCCACGTCCACTACAAGAGCGGCCGGCGGCGCGACATGGCGGCCCTGACCAAGGCCGCCCACGCCAAGGGCGCGCTGACGCTCTGGGACCTGAGCCATAGCGCCGGGGCCATTCCGGTCGACCTGAACGCAGCCGGCGCCGACCTGGCGGTGGGCTGCGGCTACAAGTACCTGAACGGCGGTCCCGGGGCGCCGGCCTTTCTGTTTGTCGCCCGCCGGCTGCAGGCGGAGCTGAGCTCGCCGCTCACCGGCTGGATGGGCCACGCCGAGCCCTTCGCCTTCGTCGACGACTATCGCCCGGCGCCCGGCATCGACCGCTTCCTGTGCGGCACCCCCTCGATCCTGGCCTTCACGGGGCTGGAGGCGGCGGTGGAGATGTTCCTGGAGGTCGACCAGACGGCGCTCTACGCCAAGGGTGAGAGGCTGTGCGACCTGTTCATCGAGCAGGTCTCGGCCTTCGCCGAGACGCACGATCTGCGCCTGGTCACCGCGCGCGAGGCCCAGCAGCGCGGTAGCCACGTCTCCTACGCCCACGCGCACGGCTATCAGCTGATGCAGGCCCTGATCGCCCACGGCGTGGTTGGCGATTTTCGCACGCCGGACGTGGCCCGGTTCGGCTTCACCCCGTTCTATGTGGGCTACGCCGACGTCTGGCGTGCAGCCGGGATTTTAAAAAGCTTGCTGGAAAGCGGCGAATGGCGCGATCCCGCCTACGCGGTTCGCGCCAGGGTGACGTGAACGATGCTTGAAATGGAAAATTTCGGGGAAATCCTACCTTTCGCCTCGCGGGCGGAAGCGATACGAGGCTGACAAACTTACATTCGGCTCGTTCCTGTTTCGCAGCCGAGTGCGAACTAAGCGAGGCGGAGACCTCGCTATGACGGGAGACACGACATGGCGTCGGAAACGATGATGGATTTCGGCCTGGGCGAGACCGCGGACGCCATCCGCGACACCACCGCCCGGTTCTCCGCCGCCGAGATCGCGCCCCTCGCCAGCGAGATCGACGAGAGCAACGCCTTCCCCCGCCAGCTGTGGCCCAAGATGGGCGAGCTCGGCCTGCACGGCATCACCGTGGACGAGGAGTTCGGCGGCCTGGGCCTGGGCTATCTCGAGCACGTGGTGGCGATGGAGGAGGTGTCGCGCGCCTCGGCCTCGATCGGCCTGAGCTACGGCGCCCACTCCAACCTGTGCATCAACCAGATCCGCCGCTGGGGCACGCCCGAGCAGAAGCACCGCTACCTGCCCAAGCTGATCTCGGGCGAGCACGTCGGCGCCCTGGCCATGAGCGAAAGCGGCGCCGGTTCGGACGTGGTGTCGATGCAACTGCGCGCCGAGAAGCGCGGCGACCGCTACGTGTTGAACGGCACTAAGTTCTGGATCACCAACGCGCCGCACGCCGACACCCTGGTGGTCTACGCCAAGACCACGCCGGACGGCGGCTCCAAGGGCATCACCGCCTTCCTGATCGAGAAGGATTTCGACGGCTTCCGCGTCAGCCGCAAGCTGGACAAGATGGGCATGCGCGGCTCCGACACCGGCGAGCTGGTGTTCGAGGACTGCGAGGTCCCGGCCGAGAACGTCATGGGCCCGGTCGGGGGCGGCGTGCGGGTGCTGATGAGCGGCCTGGACTACGAGCGCGCGGTGCTGTCGGGCGGTCCGCTCGGCATCATGCAGGCCTGCCTGGACGTGGTGCTGCCCTATGTGCGCGAGCGCCAGCAGTTCGGCCGCGCCATCGGCGGTTTCCAGCTGATGCAGGCCAAGGTGGCCGACATGTACGTGGCCCTGAACTCGGCGCGCGCCTACGTCTACGCCGTGGCCAAGGCCTGCGACGCGGGCAAGACCACCCGCTTCGACGCCGCCGGCGCCATCCTGCTGGCCAGCGAGAACGCGGTGAAGACCTCGCTGGAGGCGATCCAGGCGCTGGGCGGCGCGGGCTATCTGCGCGAATTCCCGGTCGAACGCTTCGCGCGCGACGCCAAGCTTTATGATATCGGCGCGGGGACGAACGAGATCCGACGCTTCCTGATCGGACGGGAGCTGATCGGCGCCAACCATTGATCAGTCAGGCGTGACCGCGGTCCCGCCGAAGCCGGAAAGGGTGGATCAGGTATGAAGTCCAAGGTGTATGCGGACGCCGCCTCAGCGTTGGAGGGCGTGCCGTTCGACGGCATGACCGTCATGTCGGGAGGCTTCGGCCTCTCGGGTAATCCGGAGAACCTGATCGCCGGCCTTCGGGACACGGGCGTCAAGAATATGACGGTGATCTCGAACAACTGCGGGGCCGACAATTTCGGCCTGTGGACGCTGCTGAACAGCGGCCAGATCAAGAAGATGATCTCGTCCTATGTGGGCGAGAACAAGCTGTTCGAGCGCCTGTATCTCTCGGGCGAACTCGAGCTGGAACTGAACCCCCAGGGCACCCTGGCCGAGCGCATCCGCGCCGGCGGCGCCGGCATCCCGGCCTTCTTCACCAAGACCGGCTACGGCACGGTGGTCGCCGACGGCAAGGAAACCCGCGAGTTCGACGGCGAGCACTACGTCATGGAGACCTGGCTGCGCGCCGACCTCTCCATCGTCAAGGCGTGGAAGGGCGACACCGAGGGCAACCTGGTGTTCCGCAAGACCGCGCGGAACTTCAACCCCATGATGGCCACCGCCGGCAAGGTCACCATCGTCGAGGTGGAGCACCTGGTCGAGCCGGGCCAGCTCGAGCCCGACCACATCCACACCCCCGGCATCTTCGTGCAGCGCATCTTCCAGGGGAAGAACTACGAGAAGCGCATCGAGCAGGTCACCACCCGCCCGCGTCCCGAAACCGGCAAGGAGGTCTAAGTCATGGCCTGGACCCGCGAACAGATGGCCGCCCGCGCCGCCCGCGAACTGCAGGACGGCTTCTACTGCAACCTCGGCATCGGCATCCCGACCCTGGTGGCCAACTACATCCCTGACGGCGTGCACGTGACGCTGCAGAGCGAGAACGGCATGTTGGGCATGGGCCCCTTCCCCTATGCGGGCGAAGAGGACGCCGACCTGATCAACGCCGGCAAGCAGACCATCACCGAGCTGCCCACCTCGTCCTACTTCAGCTCGTCGGACAGCTTCGCCATGATCCGCGGCGGCCACGTCGACCTGTCGGTGCTGGGCGCCATGGAGGTCAGCGAGACCGGCGACATCGCCAACTGGACCATCCCTGGCAAGATGGTGAAGGGCATGGGCGGCGCCATGGACCTGGTGGCCGGCGTCAAGCGCGTGGTGGTGGTGATGGAGCACGCCAACAAGGCGGGCCAACCCAAGCTGCTGAAAAAGTGCAGCCTGCCGCTGACCGGCGCCCATTGCGTCGACCTGATCGTCACCGACCTGGCGGTGTTCGAGGTCGACAAGGCCGGCGGCACCGGCCTGACCCTGATCGAGCTGGCTCCCGGCGTGGAGCTGTCCGAGGTCGAGGCCAAGACCGAGGCCAAGTTCACCACCAAGCTGGCCAAAGCTGCATAGACACTAGAGGCGCATCACTTGCCAAAGCTGACCACGGCCCTGTCGGCGGCGTCCGACCGTTTCCAGGCCAACGCCGCCCATAACCGGGCCCTGGTCGACCTGCTTCACGCCCGGACCGCGCAAGCGGCCCTGGGCGGGCCGGAGGCGGCGCGCACGCGTCACTCCGGCCGCGGCAAGCTGCTGGCGCGCGAGCGGGTGCAACGCCTGCTCGACGTCGGCGCGCCGTTCCTCGAGGTGGCCCCGCTGGCCGCCCATGGCCTCTACGACGGCGAGGCGCCCGCCGCGGGCCTGATCACCGGCATCGGCCGGGTGTCGGGGCGCGAGGTGATGATCGTGGCCAACGACGCCACGGTGAAGGGCGGCGTCTACTTCCCGATGACGGTGAAGAAGCACCTGCGGGCGCAGGAGATCGCCCTGCAGAACCGCCTGCCGTGCGTCTATCTGGTCGACAGCGGCGGGGCCAACCTGCCTCACCAGGCCGAGGTCTTTCCCGACCGCGACCACTTCGGCCGCATCTTCTACAACCAGGCGCAGATGAGCGCCCAGGGCATCGCCCAGATCGCCTGCGTCATGGGCCTGTCCACCGCCGGCGGCGCCTATGTGCCGGCCATGAGCGACGAGACCGTGATCGTCCGTGGGCGGAACGATGACAGCCAGGGCGCCATCTTCCTTGCCGGCCCGCCGCTGGTGAAGGCCGCCACCGGCGAGGTCATCAGCGCCACCGAGCTTGGCGGCGCCGACACCCACGGCCGCCGCTCGGGGGTGGTGGACCACGTGGCGGTGGACGACGACCACGCCCTGCAGATCGTCCGCTCCATCGTCGCGCGCCTGGGCCCGGTGGAGACCGCCCCGGTCGCTCGCCGCGCGCCCAAGCCGCCCGCCTTCGACCCGCAGGAGCTGTACGGCGTCGTGCCGCCCGACCTGCGCACGCCCTACGACGCGCGCGAGGTGATCGCCCGCATCGTCGACGGCTCGGAGATGGACGAGTTCAAGGCGCTGTACGGGACCACGCTGATCACCGGCTTCGCCCACATCTGGGGCTATCCGGTCGCGATCCTGGCCAATAACGGGGTGCTGTTCAGCGAAAGCGCGCTGAAGGCGACCCACTTCATCGAGCTGGCCTGCCAGCGCCGCATCCCGCTGGTGTTCCTGCAGAACATCTCGGGCTTCATGGTCGGCGGCAAATACGAGGCCGGCGGCATCGCCAAGGACGGGGCCAAGATGGTCACCGCTGTGGCCACCGCCAACGTGCCCAAGCTCACCGTGCTGATCGGCGGCAGCTTCGGCGCCGGCAACTACGGCATGTGCGGCCGGGCCTATTCGCCCCGCTTCCTGTGGAGCTGGCCCAACTCGCGCATCTCGGTGATGGGCGGCGAGCAGGCCGCCAGCGTACTCGCCACCGTCAAGCGCGACGGCATCGAGACCAAGGGCGGCGCCTGGTCGGCCGAGGAAGAGGTCGCCTTCAAGACCCCGATCCGCGACCGCTACGAGACCGAAGGCGACCCCTACTACGCCACCGGCCGGCTGTGGGACGACGGGATCATCGACCCGGCCCAGACCCGCGACGTACTGGGCCTGGCGCTGGCCGCCTCGCTCAACGCCCCGATTCCAGAGGCGCGCTTCGGCGTGTTCCGCATGTGATGATCAAGCGCCTTCTCATCGCCAACCGGGGCGAGATCGCCCGCCGCGTCATCCGCACCGCCCGCCGCCTGGGCGTGGACACGGTGGCGGTCTATTCCGACGCCGACGCGGACGCGCCGTTCGTGGTCGAGGCCGACCACGCCGTGCGCCTGGGCCCCGCGCCTGCGCGCGAAAGCTATCTCGACCAGGACAAGGTGCTGGCGGCGGCCAAGCAAAGCGGCGCCGACAGCATCCATCCCGGCTACGGCTTCCTGTCCGAGAACGCCGCTTTCGCCGAGAAGGTGATCGCCGCCGGCCTGACCTGGGTCGGGCCGCCGCCCTCGGCCATCCGCGCCATGGGCCTGAAGGACGCCGCCAAGGCGCTGATGAGTCAGGCTGGCGTGCCGGTCACCCCCGGCTACCAGGGCGACGACCAGACCGAGGAGCGGCTGCAGGCCGAGGCCGACCGCATCGGCTATCCGGTGCTGATCAAGGCGGTGGCCGGCGGCGGCGGCAAGGGCATGCGCAAGGTCGACGCCTCGGCCGAGTTCAAGGCCGCGCTCGCGTCCTGCCGGCGCGAAGCCGCGGCCAGCTTCGGCGACGACCGGGTGCTGATCGAGACCTACGTCACCCGCCCGCGCCATATCGAGGTGCAGGTGTTCGCCGACCGCCACGGGAATGCGGTGCACCTGTTCGAGCGCGACTGCTCGCTTCAGCGCCGCCACCAGAAGGTGATCGAGGAAGCGCCGGCGCCGGGCATGGACGCCGCCACCCGCGAAGCCGTCTGCGCCGCCGCCGTGCGCGCCGCCCTGGCGGTGAACTACGAGGGCGCCGGCACCATCGAGTTCATCGCCGACGCCAGCGAGGGCCTGCGCGCCGACCGCATCTGGTTCATGGAGATGAACACCCGGCTGCAGGTCGAGCACCCGGTGACCGAGGCCATCACCGGCCAGGACCTGGTGGAGTGGCAGATCCGCGTCGCCTCGGGCGAGCCCTTGCCCAAGGCCCAGGACCAGCTGTCCATCCATGGCCACGCCATGGAGGCGCGACTGTACGCCGAGAGCCCGGCCAGCGGCTTTCTGCCGTCCATCGGCCGGTTGGAGCGCTTCCACCTGCCGGGGGGCGTGCGCGCCGATAGCGCGGTGGAGGAGGGCGGCGAGGTGACGCCGTTCTACGATCCCATGATCGCCAAGCTGATCAGCCATGCGCCCACGCGCGAGGCGGCGGCGGCCGAGCTGGCTGCGGCCTGCGCCGAGGTGCAGGTGTGGCCGGTCAAGACCAACGCCGCCTTCCTGGCCCGTTGCCTGCGCGAGCCCGATTTCGTCGCCGGCCACGTCGACACCGGCTTCATCGGCGCGCGGCTGGAGACGCTCGTGCCCGCGGTCCATGCGCCGATCGAGGCGTTGGAGGCTGCGGCCTGCCTGCGTCTGGCGGCCGAGCCCGGCGATCCGGCCTATCCCTGGCGCGGGCTGGAGGGCTTCCGCCTCAACGCGGCCCCGCTGCTTGAGGTGCGGCTGCAGGACGAGGGCCAGGTGCGCACGATCCAGTCCCGCTCGACCGTGGGGTGCGCGGGCGCCAAGGCGCGCCTGCCGGCCCTGCGCATCGACACGGGCGTGGTGGTGTTCGCCGGCGGCGAGGCCTACGCCTTCGCCGATCCCGACGTGGGCGGCCCCGGCGCCGACGCGGCGGCCGACGGCTCGGTCTCCTCGCCCATGCCTGGGCGCATCGTCCAGGTCTCGGCCAAGGCTGGCGACACGGTGGCCAAGGGCTCAGCCCTGCTGACGCTCGAGGCCATGAAGATGGAGCACGTGCTGACCGCGCCGTTCGACGGGGTGGTGGCCGAGATCAACGCCAAGGCCGGCGACCAGGTGGCCGAGGGCGCGATCCTGGCCCGGCTGGACCCGGCCTGACGACCCACGGCAGGGCCCGCGCCCACTCTTCACCCCTGACTCAAGGTCGCGCGGGGCTGATCGCCGCGCCGGGCTGTGCTATGGTCCCTGCTTGACTTCAAGGAAGGACCGTCCACTGCCTCGTAAACCCGCCGCCGAGTCTGAAGCTCCGACCTCAGCCGCGCCGTCGCCTGCGACGTCGGATCCCGTCCAGGCGCTGATGGACCTGCTCCTCGGTCGGCTCGACGACGACCAGGCCCAGGACGTCATCGTCATCGATCTCAAGGACAAAAGCCCGCTCGCCGACGCCATCGTGGTGGCGTCGGGGCGTTCGCAGCGTCACGTCGCCGCCATGGCCGACCACCTGCTGCGCACGCTGAAGGAAAACGGCTACGGCAAGGCCCAGTCCGAGGGTCTGCCCCAGGCCGACTGGGTGCTGATCGACGCGATCGACGTCATCGTGCACCTGTTCCGGCCCGAGGTGCGGTCCTTCTACAACATCGAGAAGATCTGGTCCGTCGAGCCGCCGCGCTCGATGGGGACTGAACGCCCGCTCGTCTCGGGCCACCACGTTCCCTAAACTTCCATGCGGGTGAGCATCCTGGCGATCGGCCGGCTCGCCCGCGGGCCGGAGCGAGAACTCGTGTCCGACTATGTGGCCCGCGCCACGGCCAGTGGCCGGGCGCTGGGCCTTGGCCCCGTGGACGTGATCGAGCTGGAGCCGCGCAAGTCCGGCAAGGCGGCCGAGGGCGAAGCCCTGCTGGCCGCGCTGGAGGGCGGCGACACCTGCCTGGTCGCCTGCGACGAGCACGGCCAGGCCTGGGCCTCGCGCGACATGGCGGCGCGGGTCGGGCGCTGGCGCGATGGCGGCGTGCGCCGGCTGGTGTTCGTCATCGGCGGCGCCGACGGCCTGGCGCCCGAGGTGCTGGCCCGCGCCCAGACCAAGCTGGCCTTCGGTCCCCAGACGTGGCCCCACGCCCTGGCGCGGGTGATGCTGGCTGAACAGATCTACCGTGCAGTGACGATCCTGGCCGGCTCGCCCTATCACCGCGATTAAATAAATTTCAAAATCAAACTGAGTGCTACCGTTGAGTAATGCGGGTGTCTGCGCCTCTCGCGGTTGTATTATTGATTATAGACGGCCCCATCACCGTCATGTTCTGATGATATGGCTGACACATTAAGAGCGTTTACTGTCGTCAGCCTGAATGAACGGAGGCGCGCAGATGGCTTTTCCAGCCGTGTCAGACACGATCCGCATCAGTGACGAAGAGCGTGATGTTCTGCGGACCGCCCGCCGGGACGGCTATGTCGCCGCCGAGCTTTTCAGTCGGGGCGATTTCAACGAGGACGGCTTCCTGTTCTTCGGCAAGCTCGAGGTGCTCTGCCTCAAGGGCCTGCTGCGCTTCGTCGACCGCGAGGGCGAGTCCGAGCGTCGTCCTGGCGATGTGCGCATGGTGTTTGCGCCCACTGAACGGGCCCCGGCGTTGCTGGCCTAAAAGATCGGCCTGAAGCACCAGCCTGAAACACTGACATGGCGCGAGCAGGACGAAAGAACGCTCCCAGAAGGTGAATGTCGCAAGCGGCGGCGCTTTGCGCGCCAGAATAAAGCCGGTATGCTGACGTTCAACCGCCCGGCCATCCGCCGGGCGCCTCTGTTTTGGACGTTCGCGTGTGGGCTTGCCCGCGCCGGGCCGTGAGAAGAGGGCCTCGCCCCATGACCGACATTCTGATGCCCAAGGCCACCGCCGTCTGGCTGGTGGACAACACCTCGCTCACCTTCGAGCAGATCGCCGATTTCTGCGGCTTGCACCCGCTGGAAGTGAACGGGATCGCCGACGGCGAAGTGGCGCGCGACATCCGCGGCGCCGACCCCATCGGCAACGGCCAGCTGTCCCGCCTGGAGCTGGAGAAGGCCGAGAAGAACCCGATCTATCGCATGGTGGCGCAGAAGAGCCGCCACGCCGAGCTGCTGAAGCCGACCAAGAAGGGCGGACGCTACACCCCGGTGTCGCGCCGTGGCGACCGTCCGGACGCCATCGCCTGGTTCCTGCGCAACCACCCCGAGGTCACCGACGCCCAGATCGCCAGCCTGCTGGGCACCACCAAGTCGACCATCGACTCGGTGCGCGGCCGCTCGCACTGGAACGCCGCCAACATCAAGCCGGTGGACCCGGTGACGCTCGGCCTGGTGGGCCAGCTCGACCTGGACGATGTGGTGCGCAAGGCCGCCGACAAGAAGGCCAAGGATGACGCCAAGCGCGGCATCGTCGCCGAGGGCCCGACCCTGATGGCCGCCTCCGAGAGCGAAGGCGCCTACGAGGCGGACGACTCCGACAACTACTGAGCCTGACGACGCTTCACGACGCCCCCCGCCGTCACGTTGCGCCCACGCGCGGTGACGGCGCGCGTGGGCGCACGCGCGGGGTGGGTCGCGATTTTGGTTAATTCGGGCGCGTAAGCGCCCGTACGCCCGCCGTCGGGTAAACACCCGGACCGGGCCTGTCATTCCAGACCTATCGGACGCTTCGGCCCGAAGCCGCCGGGCGGCCCGGGCCAAGCTTATCCTTTAGTGCGCGCGAGCTCCGCGAAGCACTTCGATCTGTTCCTTAAGCTTCAGCTTCTGGCGTTTGAGTTCATTGAGGCGCAAGGAATCGCAGCCGGGACGGCGGTTTTCGTCCTCAATCGCCTTATCGAGCGACTGGTGCCGAGAGCCTAGTTCACGAATGCGCGCTTCAATCGCCATATGTGCGCTCCTTCTGCTGGCGGGCCCAAGTAGAGCATTCTCATATTGCCATGTCAGGTCACGCTGCCGTGAGCCTGCGGGCGGACTCTACTGGGGGCTGCGACGCCGTTAGGACTTCGACGCGGAAGCTGAACCGTGATAGCCAGAAGTAAGTATCGGTTCCGGGAGCGTTTCTGTTCGCGTTAGGGAGCCGGGACCGGTCTGTGGGTTGCCGAGATGAATGACGACGGACCGATCTTGAGTGTGGACGAGGGGGCGCTGCGCAGCCGCCTCGCGGGGCTGAAGGTGGAGCACCAGGACCTCGACGCCGCGGTGGACGCGCTTGAGGCCAAGCCGCAGCCGGACCAGATCCAGATCGCCCGCCTGAAGAAGAAAAAGCTGATGATGCGCGACGAGATCGTGCGGCTGGAAGACCAGCTCACCCCCGACATTATCGCCTGATATCACCGCCTGACATCATCGCCTGACAGGGCGCCCGATGGCGGGCCTGGGCCTCGGCGCGGGCCATCTCAGCGTCAGCGCAGGCCCTTGTGCAGGAACATGGCGGCGTCGGCCTCGGCCAGCCATTGCGCCGGGTCCAGCCCCGGCTCGTAGGCGCGCACGCCCGCCGAGGCCTTGAGCGGGATGGCCTGGCCTTCGAACACCACCGAGGCCGAGCGGATGATCTCCACCAGGTTGCGCGCCTTGGCGGAGCCTGCGGGCTGGTCGGCCTGGGCCAGGATCACGGCGAACTCGTCCCCGCCCAGCCGCCCGACCAGGTCGGATTCCCGCACATTGTCGACCAGCAGCTGGGCCACCACCGCCAGGGCGGCGTCGCCGGCGGCGTGGCCGTAGCTGTCGTTGACGCCCTTGAAGCCGTCGAGATCGAAATAGACCAGGCTCGCGACCGCCTTGTAGCGCTGGCAGAAGGCGGCGCTGCGGTTCAGCTCGCGCACGAAGGCGCGGCGATTGAGCACCGGGGTCAGGGGGTCGCGGTCGGCCAGCAGCTCGGCCTCGGCCAGGCGCTTGGTCAGGCTGGCGATCTCGGCCTGGGCGGCGTCCTGCTCAGCCAGAAGGCGCGCCAACGCATCCCGCACCGCGGGCGTCAGCTCCGCGTCGGACAGGCCCAGTCCGGCCAAGTCGCCCGCCAAGCTATCAGTGCGTATCTGGCCCACGGCCATGGTCATCGATCGCCTCCCCCCGCCTCGCATAGCTAGGATCGGTTGCGGGCGCAAACCGCCTGCCTATACTCCGCGACCTTTCGCACCCCCCACCTTTCGCAGCCACCTCTCGCAATCTGGGACTTCAGCCTTGGATCAAAGCGCACCGGCGCCCGTCGCCATCATCATGGGCAGCCGTTCGGATTGGCCCACCCTCAGCGCCGCCGCCGAGGCCCTGGACGCGCTGGGCGTCGCCTACACCGCCAAGGTGGTGTCGGCCCACCGCACGCCTGAGCGCATGTTCGCCTTCGCCAAGTCGGCCAAGGCCAACGGCGTGAAGCTGATCATCGCCGGGGCCGGCGGGGCCGCGCACCTGCCGGGCATGACCGCCTCGCTGACCGAGCTGCCGGTGATCGGCGTGCCGGTGCGGCTGGAAGCCATGAGCGGCTGGGATTCGCTGCTGTCGATCGTGCAGATGCCCGGCGGCGTGCCGGTGGCCACCATGGCGGTCGGCCGCGCGGGCGCCAAGAACGCCGGCCTCTACGCCGCCCAGATCCTGGCCCTGAGCGACGCCGCCCTGGCCCAGCGCGTGGCCGCCTATCGCCAGGCCCAGACCGACTCGGTGCCCGACAGTGTCGAGGACGTGTCGGTCAAGGACGCTTCGGCTTGAGCACGTTCGCACCGCTGCCGCCGGGCGCGACCATCGGCGTCCTGGGCGGGGGCCAGCTCGGCCGGATGCTGGCCCTGGCCGCCGCGCGCCTGGGCTTCGACGTGGCGATCCTGACGCCCGAGACCGACTCGCCCGCCAGCCGCGTCGCCGCCCGCACTCTGGTGGCCGACTACACCGACCCCAGGGCTCTGGCCGAGCTGGCCAGCCTGGCCCAGGTGGTCACCTACGAGTTCGAGAACGTGCCGGTGGCCGCGGTCAAGGCCCTGATCGCCCATGGCGTCGAGGTCGCCCCGGGCGCCTTCGCCCTGGGCACGGCCCAGGACCGGGTGGTGGAGAAGAGCTTCTTCCGCGACGCCGGCGTACCGACGGTCGACTTTGTCGCCGTGGACAGCCCGGCCGACATCCTCGCCGGCCTGGCGCAGCTGGGCGCGCCCGCCCTGCTCAAGACCCGGCGCGAGGGTTATGACGGCAAGGGCCAGACCTGGGTGGCCGACGCCGCCGACGCCGAGGCCGCCTTCGCCCGCATCGGCGCCCGCCCGGCGATCCTGGAGGCCCGCGCCACCTTCCGCCGCGAACTGTCGGTGATCGCCGCCCGCAGCCGTGACGGCCGCGTGGCGGCCTATCCGCTGAGCGAGAACCATCACCGCGACGGGGTGCTGCGCACCTCCATCGCCCCGGCCGACGCCGCCGACGCCACGCGGGTCGAGGCGCTGCAGATCGCCGAGCGCACCCTGGAGCGGCTGGGCTATGTCGGCGTGGCCGGCATCGAGCTGTTCGAGGACGTGGCCGGCCACCTGCTGGTCAACGAGTTCGCGCCGCGGGTTCACAACTCGGGCCACTGGACGCTGGACGCCTGCCAGGTGGACCAGTTCGAGCAGCACATCCGCGCCGTGGCCGGCTGGCCGCTCGGCCCCACCGACATGTTCGCCGCCGCCGAGATGGAGAACCTGCTGGGCGAGGCGGCGCTGGACTGGGCCGCCCTGGCCGCCGATCCTGCCGCGCGCCTGTGGCTGTACGGCAAGCGCGAGGTCGCGCCCGGCCGCAAGATGGGCCACCTGACGCGGCTGAAAACGCAGCCCTGACGCCTGGCCGCGGACCCACCGGCGCAGCTTGCCTCTTGATCCTGGCTGCGGATGTGGCACGCACGCGGCCAAGTCCTGCGCCCGGGGTTCGGGCGGCAGTGGGGATGCGCGCCATGCACAAGTACGCCCTGGGTCTGATCGCCGCCGCCAGCCTGACGGCTGGCATCGGCTTCGCCGCCGTTCGGCCCCAGATCACGCCGCTCGCCGAGGCCGAGCTGTTCATCAGCCCCTGCGGCGAGCCGTACCGCTCCAAGCCCGGCGAGCCCTATCCGGTGGTGGCCTGGTTCCAGAAGGTGGACGCCAACAAGGACGGCCACGTCGACCGCGCCGAGTTCCGCGCCGACGCCGAGGCCTTCTTCAAGGTGCTGGATCGCGACCATGACGGGATCATCGATGATGCCGAGGTCAGCTACTACGAGCACCAGATCGTGCCGGAAGTGATGGGGATCCAGCCGATTTCGCGCCTGGACGGGGCGCGGGTGATCCTGGCCGCCCTGGCCCAGGACGACAGCGGCACGAAGAACAAGGAGCGCGAGGACGACCTGCCGTTCCAGGGCGCCGGCTCCTATGGCCTGCTGAACGATTCCGAGCCGGTGCGCGCGGCGGATCGCGATTTCAGCGGCCACATCCGCCTGGCCGACTTCCTGGCCCGCGCCGACCATAACTTCGACGCGCTGGATGTGGACCAACACGGCTACCTGACGCTCGAGGACCTGCCTCGGACCAACGCTCAGCTTCAGGCCCGCGCGGCCAGGCGCAAGGCCTGATCGCGGCGATCAGCGCGGCGCGCCGGCGATCACCGGCGCCTGCTCTGGCGCGATCGAGGGCGGTTGCGGCAGCTCCGGCGGCGGGAATTCCACGAAACTCGCACTGGCGCCGGTCGAGCCGCTGAGGCCGCTGGTGGTCAGGGCGTTGTCGGTGGTGGTGGTGGGGCCGGCGCGCTCCGCCGTCTCGCCGCCGTCGCCCACGTCCATTTCCAGGTTCGGGACCCTGTGCCGGCGCGGCTTGTGCTTCGCCGGGGACTCAGGCTGCGCGGCGGCGGCCGTCGGCGAAGCGGCTGCGGGCTGGGCTGCGGCGGGGGCGGCGATCGACACGGCCAGGGCGGCCATGACGAACCGGGCGAGCCGGGGCGATAAAGCGGTCATGGCTGCGTCTCCATGGACGCAACTCTAGAGCCGGATGGGTCGGATCGGAATATGAAACGAGCCCGGCGGTGAACGCCGGGCTCGTAACCAGAGCATGACAGCCGAAAGTGAGCGCTGGTTTCGGCGAGGATCACGCTCTCTAGACACTCGGAGGTCGGCTGCTCAGGGGCGCGAAGCGCGCGCCCCATCCGGCCGCAGAGACCTATTCGCCGGTGGTGTTGCCGGCGGCCGCGTCGTCCTTCTTGGGCGTGGTGGCCTTCTTGGTGTGCTTGACCACCTTGTGGTGCTTGGTGGTGGTCTTGCCCGCGGCGTCGGTGTTGGCGGTCGCGGTGTCGGTCATGGTCGTGGTCATCTTGGAGGACGACGGCGCGGCCGGGGTGGTCTGGGCGAAGGCCGGAGCCGCCAGCAGCGACGCGGCGATCAGGCTGGAAGCGATGATACGAGCAGCCATTTTGGACTCCCTGTGTATTTTATAGCGAGCGCGGAGACAGCCCCGCCTCAACCTCGACGTTCTCGCGAAGTCGGGACAAACTTCCGGCAGCTTTGTGGCAAAGTTTTGCCGCGCGGCATACAATGCTGTAAAGGCGACGTCAGGGCCTATCATTTGAGGGGCCAGCAAAGGTCTTGTAAGTATCCTGAAAGGAATGTCCCATGGGCGAGGTGGTCGGGGTTGGTGGCGTGTTCTTGCGGGTGGCCGATAAAGCCGCAAGCGCTCGCTGGTACGCCGAGGTATTGGGGCTCGATGTAAAGAACTGGGGTGGAGTTAAATTCGAGCAGCCGGAGCGGGGAACCAGCGTGCTCAGCCTGTTCCCTCAGGATGCGACCTACTTCGATCCTTCGCCGCATCCGGTGATGATCAACCTGACCGTCCGGGGCCTTGATGCTGTGCTGGAGCGTGCGCGCGCGCACGGCGTGGAGCCGCTCGATCGGAATGACGCGGACGACTATGGACGCTTCGCCTGGCTGGTCGACCCGGATGGTTTCAAGATCGAGCTGTGGGAGCCGCCAGCGGCCAAGTAGGCCGCCGGCGGTCAGATCGCGGCCAGATCCACGGAACGAGCGCGCGTCGGGATGGAAAGCGCGGGCGTCTTCGCCCGACGCGCTGCGCCCTAGCGGCCGCCCTGCTGCGACACCGCCTTGCCCGAGGCCGCGCCCGCCTGCAGCTGGCGGATCAGCGTCTCGATGTCGCCGTTGTGGTTGGCGAGGGTGGAGGTGAAGTCCTGCTGCTGCACCACCGCCAGCCACACGCCCTGGGCCTGGACGTCGACCACCTTCCAGCCGTTGGCGCCGCGCAGCAGCCGCCAGTTCACGGTCGGGTCGCCCTTGTAGTCGGCGCCGCTGACGACGCTTGAGACCACCACGTCGCCCGGCGTGCGCACCACCGAGCCGGTCACGGTCAGCTTCTCGCCGTGATAGTCGCCGAGGCGGGTCTCGTAGATGCTGTCGGCGTACACGCGGAACGCCTGGGCGAAGCGGCTGTACTGGTCAGGCGTCAGCGAGCGGCGATAGCGGCCCAGCACGAAGTCGGTGATGCGCGGCACGTCGGCGATGTCGTTGACGAAGCTGTAGAAGGCCTGCTTCTTCGCCGTCGTTCCCATGCTCTGGCTGTTGAGGATCGCCAGGGCGCGGCTGGCGGTCGACTGGACATAGGCCTCGGCCTGGGCGTCGCCGTGGGTGCGCACGGCCTGGGCCGCGGCTGGCGTGGCGGTGGATAGGGCCAGGGGCAGGGCCGCGCCCAGGGCGAGGACGGCGGCGCCGGCGAGCCGGGCGGCGCGCTGGGACAGGGGCCCGGCCAAATGGTCGGCTTGGGACCCGGACTGGGGCATGGGCATGGAGGACTCCGGTAGCTTCGTCATGGCTTCGCGCATCTAATTCGCAGCCGCCAACGGGCAGGGCCCGCTCGGGTTCCGGCTACGCTTCAACGCGACGGCTTTACAGATAGGGCGTCGAACCGCTGTATGGAGTGCATGACGGCCACAGCCGAACATCTTGTCGACATGTTGCGCGCAGCCGGGGAGCCGACGCGTCTGCGCGTGCTTGCGCTTCTGGCCCGCGAGGAGCTGGCGGTGATGGAGCTGGTCCAGATCCTGGGCCACAGCCAGCCGCGCGTTTCACGCCATCTGAAGCTGCTGGCCCAGGCCAAGCTGGTGGAGCGGTTCCCTGACGGCGCCTGGGTGTTCTACCGCCTGGGCGCAGCCGAGCCGCAGCGCGGCTTCCTGCACGGCCTGCTGGAGATGATCGCGCCGGGCGACCCGGACCATCAGCGCGACCTGGAGCGGCTGGAGGCGGTGCGCTGCACCCGCCACGCCGAGGCTCAGGCCTATTTCGCCCGCAACGCCGCCCGCTGGGACGAGATCCGCTCGCTGTACGTGGCCGAGGACGCGGTGGAGGCGGCGGTCCTGCGCGCCGCCGGAACCGGGCCCTATCGCCGGCTGATCGACCTCGGCACCGGCTCGGGGCGGATGCTGACCCTGCTGGCGCCCCACGCCGCCCACGCCATCGGCCTGGACCTGTCGCAGCAGATGCTCAACATCGCCCGCGCCCATGTGGCCGAGACCGGGTTGTCGCGGGTGGAGCTGCGCCATGGCGACATCCACGCCACCGGCCTGCCGGCCGGAACCGCCGACCGCGTGGTGATCCATCGCGTGCTGCACTATCTGGGCGATCCTGCCGGCGCGGTGACCGAGGCGGCGCGGCTGCTGGCGCCGGGCGGGCGGCTGCTGATCGTCGACTTCGCGCCCCATGGGCTGGAGTTCCTGCGCGAGGCGCACCAGCACCGCCGCCTGGGCTTCTCCGACGAGGAGATCGCCCGCTGGACCAGCCAGGCGGGCCTGGAGCGCCAGGCCGTGGCGGCCCTGCCGCCCACCGAGGCGGGCGGGCTGACGGTGAAGGTGTGGAGCGCCGAGCGGGCCGCGGCCGAGGCGCTTAGCGCGGCCTAAGGTGTTTGGCCTGTTGCAAGCGCGCTTCGAAGCGCCGCCTATTTGATTCTCTCGTAAGAGAAGATTTTCAGAACGACGAACGTACGGTTGTTCGAATTGAATGCTCTTTTTTTGTCGTATCTGACATATGCGTCGATGAGCATCGATGCGCCGGTGGCATATAATTCCGTTATCGGGATTTCGTTCAGGGCCGAGGTGAATCGTTCTACCGAGGGGTCCAGGGGGTCCCTCGGATTATAAGACATGGATGTGTCGGGGCAGTTCGCATCTCTGAACGTGTGGTACTCGGAGTCGAAATATACCTCCGTTTTGACGCGAAAATATTTTCCATAGGATTTTGGCGCCGCTTTTGCGATCGCACATATCGAGGTGAGGTGGGCAGCTGTGGCTTGCGGTGTCGCAGCGTGCGCCGGAGCTGTAAGATGAGCTGCAAGGCCGGCGACAATGATGACGGCGGATATGGATTTCATCTTCAGTGCTTCTTCGTTTGAGTGACCGTCGACTTGTCGGCCCCTTCTTGCACGCGGCAATCGATGTCGCTTTGCGACATCGCGGGTGTGAAGACGGGATTGTAGGTGAGGCGCAGGCCTCTATAGACGGCGAAGGCGGTCGAATAGCCGTTCAGCTCGGTGCTCAGCCGGCCGTGGGGGTCGGATGTCATCTGGCCATGCCAACGCTGCGCCATATCGATCTCGTGCCGAACCTCGTGGGCCAGTGTGGCGCCGCCATAGGCCGCCAGGATGTCGTCCGGGTTCGAGCCAGGATTTTGCGCGACGAGTTTCGACGCTAGATCGTGGATTTTGTCCATGTCGAGCGTCACGACGCCGTGCGGGTCTGCTTCGCCATCCGAGGCGTCGGACGAACGCCGATCTTTCACCTGGATCTTGTTCTTGTCGAGATAGTCCAGCACCTGGGTGAGGTTATCGTAATCTCGGCTGTAGTTCTGGCTGTGCGGGTCAAGGTTCTGCCGAGCGACGACGATCGCCTGAACGTAGCGCCGCACGTCTTCGGCATGGCTGGGGTCGACCTTGTAGCCGGTAGGAACGTGGTCGGTGGGATGGTCGCTGGCGACAACGCCCCCCGGGGGCGCAGGCCCGACAGGCGGTTCGCATTTCGACCCCGAGCTTGAGTTCGGGGGCTGCGTCGAGAGCGGAGGCGGTGAAGCGACGCCCCCGCCGCTGGTCCAGCGGCCATGATCGTCGCGCGGCTGGTCGGGATCGTACTTCGCCAGCAGTTCGTCGGCGCAGGCGATGCGCGCGGCGCCGTTGGGATCGGGCTCGGGCAGGCGCAGGAACACCGCCGCCGTCATGGCCTTGGCCAGGTCGCCCTGATTAAGGGCGCGCGCCACCGTTTCGAGGCCGGAGTCCGAGAGCCGCGGGCGATCGGGGCCGTCGCCATAGGCGCAGACGAGCAGGGCGTCGATCTCGTCCGACGAGCGGGCGGTGAAGCCGTCCTCGCCCTTGTGCAGCAGAGCCACGCCCGCGAGCCTCAGTCCTGTCGCGTCACAGCACAGGCCGGGGCCCTGGACGTCGTCGGCGAGGCGGAACAGGCGGGCGGGTTGGGTCAAGCGTCGTCTCCCTCATGGGTTGACGGCGAGCCTATGTTCGCGCAATGTTCTCGTCAAGCAATTTGTGCGATGTGCACAGATCGCCGGTCGGGCCGTCTGGGAAGCGGTCCTCAGACCGCCAGGCGGTAGCCGCCGGTGTCGGTCAGCAGCAGCCGCGCGCCGCCCACCTCGGGCTCGATCTTCTGGCGCAGGCGATAGATGTGGGTTTCCAGCGTGTGGGTGGTGACGCCGGCGTTGTAGCCCCACACCTGGGTCAGCAGCTCCTCGCGCGAGACCGGCTTTTCGCCGGCGCGATAGAGATACTTCAGGATGTTGGCTTCCTTTTCCGTCAGGCGGATCTTGCGCTGCTTCTCGTCGATTAGCAGCTTCTGGGCCGGGCGGAACTCGTAGGGGCCGATGCGGAACACCGCGTGCTCGGACTGCTCGTGGCTGCGCAGCTGGGCGCGGATGCGGGCCAGCAGCACGGCGAAGCGGAACGGCTTGGTGACATAGTCGTCGGCGCCGGACTCCAGGCCCTGCACGGTGTCGGCGTCGCTGGCGGCGGCGGTGAGCATGATCACCGGGGCCAGCACGCCGTCCTCGCGCATCTGCTTGCAGGCGTCGCGGCCGTCCATGTCGGGCAGGTCGACGTCGAGCAGGATCAGGTCGGGCCGGATGTCCTTGGCCATGGCCACGCCCTCGCCGGCGGTCCGGGCCTGGACGGTCTTGAAATCGTCTTCCAGGTCGATCTGCTCGGCGAGCGCGCCGCGCAGGTCTTCGTCATCATCGATGATCAGGATGGTTCTGGATTGCGCCATGGGACGCATATGGCCTTGCAAATGCGCCTGTGCAAAGGCCCGACGATGAGGGAACCTGGGTCATGATCTTCACCGCCTATGCCGACGGGCGCTGCCGTATCGGCGACCGCATCGTTTCCTGCGCGCTCGGACGCTCCGGGGTGATCGCCACGGACGCCAAGCGCGAGGGCGACGGAGCGACGCCGCTGGGAAGCTGGCCCATGCTGCGGGTGGTGTACCGGCCCGACCGGGGCCCGCGGCCGCAGACCGCCCTGCCGGTGGCGGTCGTCGCGCCGGACGACGGCTGGTGCGACGCGCCGCAGGACCCGCGCTACAACCAGCCGGTGACGCTGCCCTATCCGGCCAGCTGCGAGCGGATGTGGCGCGAGGACGAGCTGTACGACATCGTCTGCATCCTGGCCCACAACGACGACCCGCCGGTTCCCGGCATGGGCTCGGCCATCTTCCTGCACGTGGCCAAGCCCGGCTATCCGCCCACCGAGGGCTGCGTGGCGCTGGCGCGGCCGGACCTGGAGGCGCTGCTGGCCCTGGCCGGCCCGGGCGACGCCCTGGCGGTGGCGCGCTAGCTAGCGCGCGGGCGGCCTCACGGTGGCGGCCAGGTCGGTGATCAGGCCGTCGCGCACCGAATAGCACCAGCCATAGACTGTCAGGTCCGCGCCCTCGGCCCAGGCCTGGGTCACGATCGGGTTGACGGAGATATTCTTGACCTGGGCCAGCACGTTCAGCTCGCACAGCCGGTCGTGGCGGGCGGTCTCGTCGGGCAGGGCGTCGAGTTCGGGCCGGTGCGCCTGGGCCAGGGCTTGCAGCGGCCCCAGCCAGGACGAGACCGGGCCTTCCGGCGGTCCTTGCAGCGCCGCCAGCACCCCGCCGCAGCCGTAGTGGCCCACCACCAGGATGTGGCGCACCTTCAGCACCGTCACCGCGTACTGCAGCACCGACAGGTAGTTGGCGTCATAGGCCGGGGCGAGGTTGGCGATGTTGCGGTGGACGAACATCTCGCCGGGATCCAGGTCGACGATCTCGGTGGCCGGCACGCGGCTGTCGGAACAGCCGATCCACAGATAGGCCGGGCTCTGCTGGGCGGCGAGGCGCTTGAAGAAGCCGGGGTCGACGGCGGTCTTGCGCTCGGCCCAGGCGCGGTTGCGGACGAGCAGGCGATCGACCGGGTGCGCGTCGGCCAAGTGCGCGTCGGCGGGAGGCTCGGAGGCGGCGTGGTCTTGGCCGCAGGTGCAATCGGAGGTCATGACGGGGGCCTATCGTGTTCCACGACCGATGTGAACGCCTGTGTGGCCCCGATGTTACATGGCTTTCACTTGCTTCCGCCTCGCCGCCCGTGCAGCGTCGCGCCGACACCGGGGCTAGCGATGCTGCAAATCAACGATCTGACCCACGTCTACGCCAACGGCGTCAAGGCGCTCGACGGCGTCACCCTGCGGGTGCCCAACGGCATGTACGGCCTGCTGGGACCGAACGGGGCAGGCAAGTCGACCCTGATGCGCTGCATCGCCACCCTGCAGACCCCCACCGCCGGCGCCATCCACTTCGACGAGATCGACGTGCTGAAGACGCCCGAGAAGCTGCGGCGCACGCTCGGCTACCTGCCCCAGGACTTCGGTGTCTATCCGCGGGTCTCCGCCTACGAGATGCTCGACCACATGGCGGTGCTGAAGGGCATCGCCGATCCCAAGGCGCGCAAGGCTGAGGTCGAGCGGCTGCTGGAGCAGGTCAACCTGTATGGCGTGCGCAAGAAGGCCCTGGCCGGCTTCTCCGGCGGCATGCGCCAGCGCTTCGGCATCGCCCAGGCCCTGATCGGCGGCCCGGCCCTGATCATCGTCGACGAGCCCACCGCCGGCCTGGATCCCGAGGAGCGCAACCGCTTCCTCAACCTGCTGGCCGAGATTGGCGAGAACGTGGTGGTGATCCTGTCCACCCACATCGTCGAGGACGTGTCGGACCTGTGCCAGGCCATGGCGGTGATCGCCAACGGCCGCATCGTGCGCCAGGGCGCGCCCTCGGCCCTGGTGGCCGAACTGGACGGCCGCATCTGGACCAAGGCGGTGGACAAGGCCGACATCGCGGCGCTGCGCGAACGCTACGACCTGATCTCCACCCGCCTGTCGGCCGGGCGCACCGTGGTTCACGTGCTCAGCGACAATGACCCCGGCGGCGGCTTTATCCGCATGCAGGGCGGGCTGGAGGACGTCTACTTCTCCAGCCTGCACGCCGCCCGCAAGGCGGCCTGAGGCCCACCCGATGTTTGGCAAGATCGCGAGCTTCGAGCTCCGCTACCAGCTCAAGAGCCCGGTGTTCTGGGTGTCGGCGGGGCTGTTTTTCCTGTTCACCTTCGGCTCGGTCACCAGCGACAACATCCAGATCGGCTCCACGGCCAACGTGCACGTGAACTCGCCGAGCGCGATCGCCAGCACCTTCCTGGTGTTCAGCCTGTTCTTCATGTTCGTTTCCACCGCCTTCGTGGCCAATGTGGTGGTGCGCGACGACGACACCGGCTTCGGCCCGATCCTGCGCGCCACCCGCATCCGCAAGCTGGACTACCTGTACGGCCGCTTCGCCGGCGCCTTCGCCGCGGTGCTGCTGTGCTTCCTGTCGATCCCGCTGGCGATCATCGTCGGCTCGGCCATGCCCTGGATCGACCCCGAGAAGCTCGGGCCGTTCCGGCTCGACGCCTACGTCTACCTGTTCGCCGTGCTGGCGCTGCCGAGCCTGTTCCTGATCTCGGCCGGCTTCTTCGCCCTGGCCACGGCCACCCGGTCGCTGATGGCCACCTATCTGGGCGTGGTGGGGTTCCTGATCGTCTACCTGATCGCCATCGCGCTGGCGGCCAAGCCGCAGTTCCGCACCGTCATGGCCTATCTGGAGCCGTTCGGCTTCGGCGCCGTCAACAACGCCACCCGCTACTGGACCGCCACCGACCGCAACACCCTGTTGGCGCCCCTGAGCGGGGCGCTGCTGTGGAACCGGGTGCTGTGGGTGGGCGTGGGGGCGGCGCTGCTGGCCAGCGCAGCCGCGCTGTTCCACTTCGAGGCCCCCGCCGGCCGGATGAAGCGCCGCGAGGCCGAGCGCCAGGCCGCCGACGATTCGCCCTCGGCCTTGGGCCGCTCGGCCGCTTTGCCTGAGCCCTTGGTCCACGCCGCGCGCGGCGGCAAGGGCGCGGTCTGGGCCCAGCTGACCGCTCGCACCCGGCTCGACATGGGCCAGGTGTTCAAGAGCCCGGCCTTCTTCGTGCTGCTGGCGCTGGGGCTGTTCAACGGCCTGGCCGGCATGTGGTTCGGCACCACCAACACCGTCTACGGGGTCAACACCTATCCGGTCACCCGCCTGCTGATTTCGATCCTGCGCGGATCCTTCACCTTCATCCCGCTGGTGGTGTCGATCTTCTACGCCGGCGAACTGGTCTGGCGCGAGCGCGACCGCCGCACCGAGGCGCTGATCGACGCCACGCCCACGCCGGACTGGATTTTCGCCGCGCCCAAGATCGTCGCCATCATCCTGGTGCTGTTCGCCATGCTGGCGATCAGCATCGTGGGCGCGCTGCTGATCCAGACCCTGAAGGGTTTCCCCCACTACGAGCTCGGCAAGTACATCGTCTGGTACCTGCTGCCCGAGACCGTCAATGCGGCGCTGGTGGCGGTGCTGGCGGTGTTCCTGCAGACGCTGGTGCCGCACAAGTTCTTCGGCTGGGGCCTGATGGTGGTCTACATCGTGGCCACCATCGTCCTGCCCAAGCTGGGCCTGGACCATGGTCTCTACATCTATGGCGCCGCGCCCGACGTGCCGTTGTCGGACATGAACAACCAGGGCCTGGCCGGCGTGGCCCGCAACTGGTTCCAGCTCTATTGGAGCCTGATCGCGCTGGCCCTGGCGGTCTTGACCTATGGCCTGTGGCGGCGCGGCGCCGACACCCGCCTGGCCCCGCGCCTGCGTCGGTTGCCGCATCGGCTGAAGGGGCCGGCGGGCATGGTGCTGGCCGCCTCGCTGGTGGCCGCCCTGGGCGTGGGCGGCTTCATCTTCCTCAACACCAACGTCTGGAATCCCTACCGCACCCAGCTCGACGACGACCGCTTCCTGGCCGACTACGAGAAGGTGCTGCTGCGCTTCGAAAACGTGCCGCAGCCCAAGATCACCGACGTCAAGCTGGCGGTGGACCTGTTCCCGGACGCGCCCGCCGCCAGGGCGCACGGCCTGTACGTGCTGCAGAACAAGACCGCGGCCCCGATCCGCACCCTGCACGTCCGCTTCGAGCGCGACCTGAAGGTGCTGGCCCTGTCGGTGGAGGGCGCGCGGCCGCTCAAGACCTACGACCGCTTCAACTACCGCATCTTCGCTTTCGACACGCCCATGGCTCCGGGCGAGAAGCGCAGCCTGTCCTTCACCGTCTGGCGCGGCCAGAACGGGTTCAAGAACCGCGAGAACACCACCCGCATCGTCGACAACGGCACCTTCCTCAACAGCTTCGAGATCGCGCCGATCATCGGCATGGACCGCGATATGCTGCTGACCGACCGGGCCAAGCGGCGCAAGTACCACCTGCCCCAGGACCTGCGGCCGCCCAAGCTCGAGGACGACAGCGCCCGCCGCTTCAACTTCATCACCCACGGGGCCGACTGGGTGAACAGCGACATCGTCGTCTCCACCGTGGCCGACCAGACGCCCATGGCGCCGGGCTACAAGGTGGCCGACCGCATGGTGAACGGCCGCCACGTCGCCGAATTCCGCACCGAGGCGCCGATCCTGGACTTCTTCTCGATCCAGTCGGCCCGCTATGCGGTGAAGCACGTGCCCTACAAGGGCGTGGACCTGTCGATCTATTACCACCCGGCCCACACCTGGAACGTGGACCGCATGATCGCGGCGCTGAAGTTCGGGCTCGACTACGACCAGGCCAATTTCAGCCCCTACCAGTTCCGCCAGGTGCGCATCCTGGAGTTCCCGGACTACGCCGAGTTCGCCCAGTCCTTCGCCAACACCATCCCCTATTCGGAGGGGATCGGCTTCGTCATGGACGAGCGCGACCGCAGCAAGATCGACTACGTGACCTATGTCACCGCCCATGAGCTGGGCCACCAGTGGTGGGCCCACCAGGTGATCGGCGCCGACATGCAGGGCGACACCATGCTGGACGAGACCTTCGCCCAGTACAGCGCCCTGATGGCCATGAAGCACCTGTACGGCCCCGACCAGATCCGCCGCTTCCTCAAGTTCGAGCTCGACAACTACCTGCGTTCGCGCGGGGCCGAGGCGGTGGAGGAACTGCCCTTGGTGCGGGTGGAGAACCAGCCCTACATCCACTACCGCAAGGGCTCGCTGGTGATGTACCGGCTGCAGGACGAGCTGGGCGAAGGGGTGGTCAACGCCGCCCTGCGCCAGTTGCTCAAGGACTACGCCTTCAAGGGCGCGCCCTATCCCAGCTCCAAGGACTTCGTGCGCTACCTGCGCGCCCTGGCCCCGGCGGACAAGCAGCAGCTGATCACCGACCTGTTCGAGAAGATCACCCTGTACGACCTGCGCGCGGTCAAGGCCTCGGCCAGGAGGCGAGCGGACGGGCGCTACGACGTCACGCTGCAGGTCTCTGGGCGCAAGCTCTACGCCAACGGCCAGGGCAAGGAGACCGAGGCGCCGCTGAACGAGGACTTCGACATCGGCCTGTTCACGCGCGAGCCGGGCAAGCCGGACTTCGGGGCCAAGGACGTGATCCTGCTCAAGCACCTGCAGGTGCATAGCGGCCAGCAGACCTTCACCTTCATCACCGACAAGGCGCCGAAGTTCGCCGGCGTGGACCCCTACAACAAGGCCATCGACCGCAACTCCGACGACAACGTCACGCCGGTGGGGAACTGAGGTCCGTTTCTCCTCCCCTGCGATAGCGGGGGAGGAGAAGTGATCCCTATAGGTTCAGGTCCCGCCCCTTGGTCTCGGGCAGGAACAGCAGGGCGGCGACGATGCTGAGCAGGGTGCCCAGGATCGGGTACCAGAGCCCGAAATAGCTGTCGCCGCTGGCTGCCACCATGGCGTAGGCGGTGGCCGGCAGGAAGCCGCCGACCCAGCCGGTGCCGATGTGGTAGGGCAGCGACAGGGCGGTGTAGCGCACGCGGCTGGGGAACAGCTCCACCAGGCAGGCCGCCTGCGGCCCGTACAGCGCCGTGGCGCCGATCGCGAACACCAGCAGCACCACCAGGATCAGCGGCGCGTCGGTTCCGGTGCGGTCGCCGTGCTGCGGATAGCCGGCCTTGCCGAGCGCCGCGGCCAGGCGGGCCGAGACCGCCGCGCGGGCGGTCTTCAGCGCCGCGGGCGCCAGGGCCCGGCCGTCGACGGAACTGACGGTCTGGCCGCCGACGCTGGCGATCGCCGGCGCGCCGGCCGGCGCCGCCTGGTTGCGATAGGGCACGCCGGCGCTGACCAGGCTGCTCTTGAGGATGTCGCAGGCGGTGCGGAACTGCGCCTTGCCCACCGGATCGAACTGCACCGAGCACTGGGCCGGATCGGCGCTGACGGTCACCGGCGCGCGGCGGGCGGCCTCGGCCAGGGCGGGGTTGGCGGCGCGGGTGATCAGGTGGAAGCCGGGCCACAGGGCGGCGGTGAACAGGATCATGCCGCCGACCATCACCGCCTTGCGGCCGATGCGGTCCGACAGGGCCCCGAACAGCACGTAGAAAGGCGCCGAGATGGCCACCAGCGCGATCATCAGCGCGTTGACCGTGTCGGGCGCGACCTTGAGGATCTTCTCGATGAAGAACTGGGCGTAGAAGAAGGTCGTGTACCAGACCGTCCCCTGGGCCACCATGACGGCGAACAGGGCCAGCAGCACGCGCTTCAGGTTGGCCGGGTCGAGGAAGGCGTCGGCGTAGGGCTTGGTCGAGCGACGGCCCTCGGCGTGCATCTTCTGGAACACCGGGCTTTCCGACAGCTTGAGCCGGAACCACACCGACACCGCCAGCAGGGCCGCGGAGGCCAGGAACGGGATGCGCCAGCCCCAGGCGTTGAAGGTCGCTTCACCCAGGGTCAGGCGGGTGACCAGGGTCACGATCAGCGCCCCGCCGAGGCCGAAGGCCGCCGCCGCGCCGATCCAGCTGGTGAAGAAGCCGCGCCGGCTGGTCGGCGCGTGCTCGGCAATGTAGATCGCCGCCCCGCCCCACTCGCCGCCCAGCGCTATGCCCTGGATGATGCGCAGCAGGATGAACAGGCTGGGCGAGATCAGCCCGGCCTGGGCGTAGGTGGGCAACAGGCCGATGCAGAAGGTCGCCGCCCCCATCATGATCACGGTGACCAGGAAGGCGCCCTTGCGGCCCGAGCGGTCGCCCACCCGGCCGAAGATTAGCGCGCCGACCGGCCGGAAGGCGAACCCCGCCGCGAACGACCCCAGCGCGAAGACATAGGCCGCCGCGTCGTTGAGCCCGGCGAAGAAGGTCTTGGAGATGATGGTGGCGAGGGGCACGAAGACGAAGAAGTCGTACCACTCGAAGGCGGTGCCCGCGCTTGACGCCGCCACCACGACGCCGATGTCGTTGGTCGCGCCCTTCGCGCGGCCGGAAGTCGAACCCGCCAACCCAGTTCCCCCGTTATGATTTGCCGGCAGGCTAGAGGGGAATTGGCGCTGCTAGAAGCCGCCACGCGCAGGCGGCGGGCGCAAAAAAGGCGTCCTGCACTGCGCCGGACGCCTCTTTTTGCGAAAAACGGTCAGGCCGTTCAGTGCGGCGTGGCGTCCTTGGCGGTGTCGGTCACGGCGTTGCCGGTGGCGGACACGTCCTTGCCGGCGCCGGCGATGGTGTTGCAGGCGGCGACCGCGACGGAAGCGGTGGCCATAAGCAGTATGAGAAGCTTACGCATTAAGGATTCTCCCCGGTAGCAGCCCGAAAAGTGGAGGCATTGAGCGAACGGGTCAGGCGGCGGCCTGGTTCCCATCGGGGTGGCCTGAGGGCTCCAGGCTGGGCAGGCGCGGCTTGGGGAAGGTGAGGCGCACGGTCATGCCTTCCTCCTCGCCGTCGAGGATCTCGAGCTCGCCGCGCAGCTGCCGGGCGAAGGCGCTCATCAGGGTGCGGCCGACGCCCGAGGCGGCGACGGAGGCGGCTGGGGTCGAGACGCCCTTGCCGTTGTCGGCGATCTCCAGCACCGCGTGGGTGTCGCCCACCTGGAAGCGCACCTCGATCACCCCGCCGCGGTCGTCGAAGGCGTGCTTGCGGGCGTTGGTGATGGCCTCGACCGCGAACAGGGCCAGGGGCGCCAACTGGTCGGGATCGATCTCCAGGTCGTCGGCGTGCAGCTCGGTGCGGATCGACGAGACGCGCCCGCCCTCGCCGGCGCTGAGCTGGCCGACCAGCTCCTCGAGGAACTGGCGCAGGTCGACCCGCCGCAGGTCCGGGCTCTGGTAGAGCGCGCGATAGATCAGGGCCAGGGCGGTGATGCGCTGACGCGTGTCCGACATGGCGGCGCGGGCGGCGGGGTCGGTCAGGGCGCGCTGCTGCAGGTTCAGCAGGCTGTTGATGACCTGCAGGTTGTTCTTCACCCGGTGATGGATCTCGCGCATCAGGGTGTCCTTCTGCGCCAGCGAGTCCCTCAGCCGGTGGTCGCGCGCCACCAGCCCGTCGGCCATCACGTCCAGGGTGTGGGCCAGGTCGCGGATCTCACGTGGGGCGCTCTCGGCCTGCACCGGGCGCACGGAGAAGCGGCCGCGGGCGTAGATGCTGGCGATGCGGTCGAGATAGGCCAGCCAGCGCACCACCACCCGCTCGGTCACGATCCACACCGCCGCCCAGGCCGCCAGCCAGGCCAGCAGCGGATAGACGATGGCGCTGAACGGGTTCAGCCGCGCCCAGTAGAGCAGGCCCGGCGCCGGTGCCGACAGCACCACATAGGCCTCGGCGTTCAGCAGCGGCGCCAGGGCGATGTCGCGGGCGGTTCCGTGGCTGTCCTTGAAGGTGAATATCCGGCCGTTGCGGTCGGTGGTGCGCCAATCCTGGGGCAGCGGTCCGAAGGCGTGGGGATCGGTCTGCACCATGTAGCGCCCGTCGCCGCCCAGCACCGCCACCGCCGTACCGGTGGGCAGGGTGGGGTCGGACAGGTCGGGCCGCAGGCTGCCCAGGTCGATCGAGGCCACCAGGGCGCCGTCGAAGTCGCCGTTGCGGCGCTGGGCCCGGGTGGCGGCGATCAGGGTCGGGTTGGTGGGCGAGCGCGACCGCACCACCACGCTGGGCGCGCCGGCCTTCAGGCGGATGAACCAGGGCAGCTTGGTGCGGTCGACGGTCGAGGACACGCTGGCGCCGGCGCATTCCACCCGGCCGTTGGCGTCGAGCCGGATCAGGTTGCGGTAGCCGTTGAGCTGGTCCAGCGCCGCCGCCAGGCGCGGCGTGCAGTCCAAGCCCATGACCTGGGGATTGAGGGTCTGCAGCAGGGCCACGGCGCCCTGGATGCGCGCGCGCGCCGCCGCGGCGGAGCGGTCGGCCGCCTGGACCAGGGTCTCCTGGCGCAGGCGGGCCTCGCGGTGGAACTCGGTGGTCACCTGCAGCGCGCCGAGCGCCAGCACCGGGCACAGCGCCAGGGCCAGCGCCAGGCCGAGGCGGAAGCGGATGGTCATGCCGCCTTTTGCGCGCGGCATCAGCGGGGTCCGCTCAGCCGCTCCGCATCGGCCAAGATGGTCTTCATGGCGTCGCCCGCGGGCGATCCGTCCCGGTCGTAGGCGCCTCGCTCAAGGATGTTCTGCAGCGCCCGCCGCGCCCGGCTGACCCGGCTTTTCACCGTGCCGACCGCGCAGCCGCAGATCACCGCCGCCTCCTCGTAGGCGAAGCCGCCGGCCCCGACCAGGATCAGCGCCTCGCGTTGTTCAGATGGCAGCATCCCCATGGCCAGACGCATCTCGTCGAGCGCCACGGGGGCCTCGGGATCGTCGGCCGCCACCAGGGTGCGTTCGGCCGACTCCTGGTCCAGCTGCGACTGCCGCCAGGACCGCCGTTTCTCGGAATAGAACTGGTTGCGCAGGATCATGAAGGTCCAGGCCTTCATGTTGGTGCCCATCTGGAAACTGGAGCGCGCGTCCCAAGCCTTCAACACGGCGTCTTGAGCCAGGTCGTCGGCGGCCGCAGCGTCCCCGCAGAGGGTACGAGCAAAAGCGCGGAGATGGGGGATCAACGCCACCAAGTCCCGCTTGAACACCGCTTCTGAGGCGGCATCGAGTATATTACGTTGGACCATCAGTCCTGACCGCCGCCCCTGACTTTATCGTCGGCGCGTCGGAGAATTTCAAGAAATTCCTCGGGCACGGGCTCGTTGACGATTTCGTCGAACATATGCCTGAGCTTTGCGCCGATCGCTTGTTGGCGAAGACGCGCTTCCTCGATTGCGGGCTCTGGATCGGGCGAGGTATCCCGATGCGCTCGTTCGTTCATGACCAATGGGCGGGTACGCGACGAGCGCGCCTTCAGAAGCTACCAATCGCCGGAAACTCCGCCAGAACCGACCGGTTCCGCAAGAGGCGGGAATATATTCGTCATCAAGGCCCGGTTGTCGGAACCCGGTCGCTGCGGGTACGTTGCCCGCGCTGCGACGTGATGTGCGCCGATCATGGCCCGTCACGACCGACACGGAGGCAGTATGGGTTTGTTAGAGCGCCTTTCGCCGCATCTGCCGTACATGCGGCGGTATGCGCGGGCATTGACGGGCGAGCAGTCGGCTGGCGATGCCTATGTCCGCGCCGCGCTGGAGGCCCTGGCCGCCGGCGAGCGGTCGCTGCCGGCGCATCTCACGCCCCGAGTTGCGCTGTATCATGTGTTCCACGCCATCTGGGACAGCACCGGCGCTCGGCTGGAGACACGCGGCGAGGTCGATCCGGCCGCCGGCGAGGACGCCTCGCGCCGGCTGATGCGCATCGCGCCGCGCTCGCGCCAGGCGTTCCTGCTGACCGCGCTGGAAGGCTTCAATCCGCAAGAGGCGGGCCAAATCCTCGGCCTGCCCCTGCCCGAGATCGAGGCCCTGATCGCCGAGGCCCAGAGCGAGATCGACTCCGAACTCGCCACCCAGGTGCTGATCATCGAGGACGAGCCGGTGATCGCCGCCGACATCGAGGCCCTGGTTCGCGAACTGGGGCACGAGGTGCTGGACGTGGCCGCCACCCGCCGCGAGGCGGTGGAGGCGGTGGCGCGCAACGCCCCTGGCCTGGTGCTGGCCGACATCCAGCTGGCGGACGGCTCCTCGGGCATCGACGCGGTGAAGGACATCCTGGGCAGTCACAACGTCCCGGTGATCTTCATCACCGCCTTCCCCGAGCGCCTGCTGACCGGCGAACGTCCCGAGCCCACCTTCCTGATCACCAAGCCCTTCCAGCCGGAGACGGTGAAGGCGGCGATCGGGCAGGCGCTGTTCTTCCACCCCTCGCGGCCGCGCGTGACCGCCTGATCCGGAGCCCACTGGGTCTGAGCCCCGGGCGTGCGCCTGGGGCTCGGCCCGGTTCTTCACCAAAGCCGGTCCTTCACCAGAGAAAGCCTGAAATCCCATGTCCGCCAAATCCGCCATCGATCCGGTGCTTGAAAAGGCCGACCGGACCGTCGACAGCGCGCGCGACACCGTTCGCAACGCCCGCGACACCGTAGACGAGAGCCGCCAGGCCTTCCCGGAACTGGCGCGCACCGCTCACAAGGTGTTCAACGACGGGCTGGAGCAGCTGCGGGCCCAGGCCAACAGCGAGCAATTGGAAACCGCCCGGCTCTATGTGGTCGAGCGGGTGCAGGAGCGGCCGCTGGCCGCCACCTTCGCCGCGCTTGGCGCCGGCTTTGTCCTCGGATTGCTGTTCGCGGGCGGGCGTCGTTGATCCGTCGCATCTTCGCCCTGATCGTCGCCCTGGCCGCCATGGCCACGGCGGCGGGTGTGATCGTGGTCGCCGCGGCCTACGCCCTGTTCGCCCTGGTGCGCGACGCCCTGGGCCCGGCGGGCGCGGCGGCGGTGGTGTGCGCGGCCGCAGGCGTGCTGATCCTGCTGCTGGCCCTGGTCGCCTATAGCCAATTCAAGCACAAGCCGGCCAGGCGTGCGGCGCCGGGCGCCAAGTCGGGCCTGGCTGAGCGCGTCGCCGAGGCGGTGCGTGAACGTCCCGCGGCGGCGGCCGGCGTGGCGGCGGCGGCGGGCCTGTTGGCCTGGCGCAACCCCCAGATCGCTTCGCTGCTGCTTCACCTGTTCGATCCCGCCGCCAAGCGGGGCCGTCGTTCGTAATCGATCGAACCCCTAGAGGACCCTATGTTCAAGCTTCCCGACCTGCCGTACGCGAGCGACGCCCTGGCCCCCGTGCTGTCCGACGTGCAGATGCGCACCCACCACGACAAGCACCACGCCAAGTACGTTGAAAACCTGAATGGCATCCTCGCCGCTTCGGGCGAAAAGCCGGCCACGCTGGAAGAGGTGGTGAAGGCCTCGGCCGGCGACGCCTCGAAGAAGAAGGTGTTCAACAACTCGGCCCAGGCCTGGAACCACGCCTTCTTCTGGGAGTGCATGGCGCCGCAGGCGTCCAAGCCCAACGGCGAGCTGGCCGCGGCCATCGACAAGGCCTTCGGCGGCCTCGACGCCTTCAAGGCCAAGTTCGTGGACGAGGGCGTGAACCACTTCGCCTCGGGCTGGGCGTGGCTGATCGCCCGCAACGGGACCCTGGAAGTGATCTCCACCCACGACGCCGCCACGGCCCTGACCGAGGCGGGCGTCACCCCGCTCCTCACCTGCGACGTGTGGGAGCACGCCTACTACGTGGACTTCAAGCAGGACCGTAAGGGCTTCCTGGAGCAGTGGTTCGACAAGCTGGTGAACTGGTCCTTCGTCGAGGCCCAGTACGCGGCCGCGGTCAGCGGCGGCAAGGGCTACACCTATCCGGCCCCGACCTGGAACGCCTAGGACTTTGACCTGAATTGGAACGCCCCTTTGCAAGCCACGTTTGCAAAGGGGCGGATCCGATGCGCTGGATACTGACGTCCATGCCCCCGGCGTCCGCTCCAATCAAGGAGAGGCGCTATGCTGAGATGGGCTCTGATCTTTCTGGTTGTCGCGCTGGTTGCTGGACTTCTTGGCTTCGGCGGTATCGCCGGCGCCGCCGCCAGCATCGCGCACATCCTCTTCGTCATATTCCTGGTGCTGTTCCTAGTGTCGCTGCTGATGCACGTGATGCGCGGGCGCGGCATCTAGCTGATAGCCGGGGGGCGGAGCGGCGGTCGCCAGGGGGCGTATGGCGGCCCCGTCCGCCGCTTCGTGTCGGCGTTGTCGACCATTACGGGGCTTGGCGGACAAGGCGGCTCCGCGCATAGAATAGCCGGAGGGGGAACGGAGTAAGTACATGTTTCGGATGGGGATCGCTGTCGGGGTGGCGGCGGTGGCGTTGACGGGGTGCGCCGTTCATCGACCCACTTGGGCGAAGTTCGGCAATACGTCCACGTCGGATCAGCAAGGGCCGACCTTCTATCGCGACCCGCACCACCAATATTTTGATAAGGGTCGTCAGCGCTATTACTACTACGATCCGGATCGTAAGGCGTTCTACTGGGAAAACGGGCAGCCGAAGAACTAGTAAAGAGGGGCGGGATGATGCGGGGGGCGGATTTCAGCGTCAGGAATATTGTGCGGGGCGCGTGCCTGGGGGCGATCGGCCTTTTGGCGGCGGCCTGCTCCAGCGCCGGCCAGCACGCCGGATCCACCGGGGTCGCCGCGGTCGCGTGCCAGGACGTGACTTTCCCGGTCTATTTCTCCGAATGGTCGGACCAGCTCACCGACACCGCCAAGCAGGTGCTGGTCACCGCGGCCAAGCAGGTGCGCGGCTGCAGGATCGGCTATGTCAGCGTGATCGGCCTGACCGACGCCAAGGGCGCGCCGGCCGACAATCTGGAACTCTCCAAGCGGCGGGCCCAGGTGGTGGCTTCGACGCTGCAGAACGCCGGCCTGCCGGCGCCCAAGTTCGAAATCCGTGGTCTGGGCGAAATCGGCGCGGTGACGCCGCATGGCAAGGACGTGCCGATGCGCCGCGAGACCGAGGTGGCGATCCACGCCCTTCCGCCCGGCTGAGGCGCACGGCCTGGCTGAACGCACGAAAATTACGGCCACAAAGCCGCGCGCTCAAGCTTAGTTAGAAGTAGTTATGGGGTGCGGAGGCGGCAGGCTAGCGAGCCAGCCTGAAGTCGGGGGGCGTGTCCGCCTCCGCAGACCAATAACACGCCGCCACGGGGTTCGTTCCAGCGCGGATTGCTGGATTTTTCCACTCGATAATTTGCCCTGCCCTCGGCTCCCGGTGCGGCTGCTTTCGGAACGCCTGCGCGGTTAGAGTGTTGGCTGAAGACGCGCGCGACGTGAACTGAGCGCGGGAGAAGCCGATGTCGCAAACACCTCCGGGCAAGACCCCTCCCCATGGCGCTGCGGGTGACGGCGTGGGCCTGAGCGTCACCGAGGCGCGCGGGGCCGTGCGCACCGGACGCAACATCTGGGTCCTGGTGATTTCCCTGGCGCTCGCGGCGGTGGTGCTGCTCGGCTACTGGCTGATGCACGCGCCGCGCTTCCATGCGGTCAACAACGCCCGGGTGGTCCGCGCGCAGAGCGTCTCGGGCTATCCGGTCCAGGGCGCCTCGGCGCGGCCTTCGCCTGCGCCCAACCAAGCGCCAGCGGCGGGGAATTTCCAGTAACGGGAATTTCCAGGAAGCGAATGGTCTAGCCGCGCCGGGTCGGGGCGGCGGCCGGAGGCGTCGGGACGCACGCCTCCGGCGAAGGGTCACACCACCGAGCCGCCGCGGATCGCGCGGACGACAAAGCTGACCACAAGCAGAACCAGGAACACGAGGAACAGGATTTTCGCGATCGAGGCCGCGAGGCCGGCGAGGGCGAAGAATCCGAAGTAGAAAGCGGCGATTGCAACGATCGCGAATACCAGGGCCCAGCCAAGCATGGCGGCGCTCCTTCTCAAATTCGCCATGAATTGGCGACGCGAGTGAAACGCCAGGATTGCTCGGCTGTTCCTGAGTGAAGTTTAGTTGATGATTTCGGCCTCCAGGCCGGCGGCCGACAGCGTGGCGTATTCCTGCTGCGGATCAGGCTGGCAAATCCGCACCAGCAGGGTCGTTTCGGCGAGCCAGGGCTCAAGCGTCGTGGCGTCGGTGCGGGCGGCGAGGGCCTGGGTGGGGGTGAGGCGGGTCAGGGGCGCGTCGCGGCGGCCGAGCCGCAGCAGGTCCGGGTTCACGTCGGGATCGGCCACGATGCGGTCGGCCTCGGACAGCCGCCGCAGGGCGCGCAGGCTGATCAGGTCCACCGCCTCGGGCGCGCGGATCAGCACGATGCGGGCCTTGGGCGGTTCGGCCGAAGCCAGGGCGGCACGGGCCAGGACGTCGGCCGCATCTCGCCGCCCCTCCAGCGCCGCCGCGCCGGCCGGGCCGCGGATCAGCGCCCGCAACAGCCGCCGCCGGGCCGCCGGGTCGGGCAGGTGGGCGCGTAGCTCCGGTTTCAGCCGCTCCAGCAGGGCGGCGATCTCGCCCAGCGCCGGCGGCCACTGCGCCTCCAGCGCCAGGCGCAGTTCGGTGGCCAGCACCGGGGCCGCGCCGCCGGTCATGATCGCGCCGACCACCTGGCCGCGATCGACTAGGGCCGGGGTGGTGAAGTCGCACAGCTCGGGCCGGTCCACCACATTGACCCAGGCCCCGGCGGCCCGCGCATGCGTCGCCGCCTGGGCCGCCGCGTCGCCGGGCAGGGCGATGAAGGCCAGGCTGGCGCCGGCGTAGCTTTCGGGATCGAGTGCGGCGGCGGCCGGCATGCGCACGAGTTCGGCCGGCGAGCCCTCGAACAGCCGCGCCTTGGCCTCGGCCGGCTCGCCATCGCCGACCACGACGATGCGGCGGCCATGCAGCGGCAGGGCGGCGGGAAACACGTCCATGTCAGGCGCAGCTTTCCGCCAGGGCCAAGGTGGCGAGTTGCAGGGCGGCCGGGGTGTCGATGTCCAGCAGCACATTGCGGTCATCGACCGGCACACGCGCCAGCCGCGGTCCCAGCGCGTCGAGCAGTCGCCGCGCGCCGCGGTCGCCCTCGAGCGTCGCCACGGCCGCGAACAGCTCCGCGGCCAGCAGGACCGGGTGGCCGAGCTCGCCCGAGACCTCCGGCGCGGCGGCGGCGTGGGCCTCGGTCAGGGCCTCAAGCAGGCGCGCGGGCAGGGCGTGCGGGATCAGCGGCATGTCGGCCAGGAATACGAAGGCGGCGCGGGTGGCGGGTGAAAGCGACCGGAGCGCGGCCTTGAGCGAGGCGGACAGGCCCTCGGCCCAGTCGGCGACCTCGACGATCCGCAGCCGCGGGGCGTGGCCGTTGCGCTCGGCGAAGGCCCGCGCCGCCGCGGCCACGGCCTCGCCCTCGGCGCCGACCGCGACCACCACCTCTTGGGCCTCAGCGAGGGCGGCGGCGGCGAAGGCTGTGGCCAGCGCCCCGTCGATCAGCCGCCCGCCGCGCCAGGGCGCCAGCAGCTTGGCCTCGCCGAACCGACGGGCGCCGCCGGCGGCCAGGACGATAACAGCTATCGGACCTTTGACGCCTTCGTGCGTAGTGGCCATCTATGGAGTCCCAGATCGAGGAGCCATGACACCTTACGACGCCGCCGATGAAATCCGAACCGCGCCGACCCGGCGGACGGCCCAGAGCCTTGCCTCTGCGCCGCTGATGGATCCGTTCGCGCGGCGGGTGGACTATGTGCGGGTTTCCGTCACCGACCGCTGCGACCTGCGCTGCGCCTACTGCATGCCCGAGCGGATGCAGTTCCTGCCTCGCGCCGAGGTGCTGACCCTGGAGGAACTGGACCGGATCTGCTCGGTGTTCGTGGGGCTGGGCGCGCGCAAGCTGCGCCTGACCGGCGGCGAGCCCCTGGTGCGCAAGGGCTTCATCGACCTGGTCCAGGGCCTGTCGCGCCACCTGAAGACCGGTGCGCTGGACGAGCTGACCCTGACCACCAACGGCACCCACCTCGACGGCTTCGCCGCTGACCTGGCGCGGGCCGGCGTGCGGCGGATCAACGTCTCGCTCGACACCCTGGATGGGGAGAAGTTCCGCCGCCTGACCCACGGCGGCCGGCTGGACCAGGTCATGGCCGGGCTGGACGCCGCGGTCGCCGCCGGGCTGCAGGTGAAGATCAACACCGTGGCGCTGAAGCGGGACAACCTGGCCGAGATCCCCGAGCTGGTGGCCTGGGCCCATGGCCGCGGCTTCGACCTGACCCTGATCGAGACCATGCCGCTGGGGGTGGTGGACGAGGACCGCACCGACCAGTTCGTGTCGCTGGACCAGGTGCGCGACGCCCTGGCGGCGATCTGGACCCTCGATCCCGAGGCCTACGCCACCGGCGGCCCGGCGCGCTATGTGCGGCTGGCCGAGACCGGCGGCCGCGTCGGCTTCATCACCCCGCTCAGCCATAATTTCTGCGAGAGCTGCAATCGAGTCCGAGTGACCTGCACGGGCGTGCTGCACACCTGCCTGGGCCAGGACGACGCCACCGACCTGCGCAGCCCGCTGCGGGCCCATCTCGGCGATGACGCACCGTTGGAGGCGGCGATCCGCGCCGCCATCGCCCACAAGCCCAAGGGCCACGACTTCCATATCGGCCGCAACGAGCCGCCGGCGGTGGCGCGGCACATGTCGACCACGGGGGGCTGAGATGGCGCGGGTGCTGCTGTTCGGCATGCTGGGCGACGTGGCGGGCTGGCGCGAGCGCAGCCTGGCCGAGGTCCCGGCCACCCTGTCGGCGCTGCGGGCGCAGCTGTCGGCCGAGAGCCCGCGCCTGGCTGAGGCCCTGGCGCGGCCGGGAGTGCAGGCGGCGGTGGACAAGGCGCTGACGCGGGGCGATGTGGCGCTCGGCGCTGGGGCCGAGATCGCCTTCCTGCCGCCCATGAGCGGCGGCTGAGCCTTGGACATCCGTCTCCAGACAGCGCCGTTCGAGCCGGGCAAGCTGCTGGCGGAGTTCTCCTGCGGGCGGCGCGAGACCGGGGCGGTGGTCAGCTTCACCGGCCTGGTGCGCGCCGAGCAGGGCGCGGCCGAGGTGCTGGAGCTGGACGCCTATCCCGGCTTTACCGAGGTGGAGATCGGCCGGGCCGCCGCCGCCGCGGTGGAGCGCTTCGGCCTGCAGGATGTGTTGGTCGCACACCGCTACGGGGTGATGAAGCCCGGCGAGGCCATCGTCTTCGTCGCCACCGCCGCGGCCCACCGCCGCGCCGCCTTCAAGGCCGCCGACCAGCTGATGGATTATCTCAAGTCTCGCGCCCCGTTCTGGAAGCGCTCGCGTGGCCCCTCCGGCGATCGCTGGATCGAGCCCACCGCCCAGGACTATGAAGACGCCGCGCGCTGGGACGCGCCCGCGGCCCCAGAGCCTCCCAAGGAGACGCCATGAACGCCCCCCTGCCGAAGCTGCCCGCCGCCGCCGGCGGCCGGCTCGACGAGGCCAAGCCGTTCAAGCCGGTGCGCATCGCCGTGCTGACCGTCTCCGACACCCGCGACGAGGAGAGCGACACCTCCGGGGCCATCCTGGCCGAGCGCATCGAGGGCGCGGGCCACAAGCTGGCCGGCCGCGCCATCGTGCCGGACGACAAGGCCGCCATCTCAGGCCAGGTGCTGGCCTGGGTCGAAAGCGGCGAGGTCGAGGTGGTGATCTCCACCGGCGGCACCGGCGTCACCGGCCGCGACGTGACGCCTGAAGCGCTGGAGCCGCTGTTCGACAAGCGGATGGAAGGCTTCTCGGTGGTGTTCCACATGGTCAGCTACGCCGCCATCGGCCTGTCGACCCTGCAGTCGCGCGCCACCGCCGGCCTGATCAAGGGCGTGTTCGTGTTCTGCCTGCCCGGCTCCAACGGGGCGGTGAAGGACGGCTGGTCGGTGATCGCACCCCAGCTCGACAGCCGCCACGGCCCCTGCAACATGGTGGAGCTGATGCCCCGCCTGCTGGAGCGCTAGGCCGCAAGATGAGCGGCCTGACCCATATCGACGCCGAGGGGCGCGCGCGGATGGTCGACGTGTCCGGCAAGGCCGTCACGACGCGCGAGGCTGTCGCCGAGGGCCGGGTGCGCATGACGCCGGCGACGCTGGAGCTGGCGCGCTCGGGCGGGGGTAAGAAGGGCGACGTGCGCGCCGTGGCCGAGATCGCCGGGGTCATGGCCGCCAAGCGCACCGCCGAGCTGATTCCGCTGTGCCACCCCCTGGCCCTGTCCTCGGTCAAGGTCGAGGTCGGCGAGGCGGTGGACGGCTCGGGCCTGACCGTCACCGCCCGGGTCCGCACCGCGGGCCAGACCGGGGTGGAGATGGAAGCCCTGACCGCCGTTTCGGTGGCCTGCCTGACCCTCTACGACATGCTCAAGGCTGCCGATAAGGCCATGACCATCGACGGCGTGCGGCTGCTGGAAAAGACCGGCGGCGCCTCGGGCGACTTCCGGCGAGAGGGCTGAACGTGAAGGCGCTGAAGGACCTGCCGGTCGAAGAGGCGCGCGCCCGCATGTTGGCCGCGGTGTCGCCGGGGATGGCCGAGACCGTCGCCCTGGACCGCCATGCGCTGGGCCGGGTGCTGGCCGAGCCGATCCGCGCGGTGCGCGACCAGCCGCCGTTCGACGCCTCGGCCATGGACGGCTACGCCATCCGGCTCGGCGATGGGGCGGCGCGCTTCCGGGTGATCGGCGAGAGCGCCGCCGGGCATCCGTTCGCGGGCGAGGTTGGCGCGGGCGAGGCGGTGCGCATCTTCACCGGCGCCGAGGCCCCCTCCGGCTGCACGGTGGTGGTGCAGGAACGGGCGCGGCGCGAGGGCGATCAGGTCAGCTTCGAGGGCGTCTTGCCGGGCGAGCGCACCAACGTCCGTTTGAGGGCGGGGGACTTCGCCGCCGGCGACGTGCTGCTGCCGGCGGGCGTGCGGCTGGACGCCTGGCGCCTCGCTCTGGCGGCGGCGGCGGGGCGGGCGGAGGCCAAGCTGCATCCGCAGCCGCGCGTGGCCGTCATCTCCACCGGCGAGGAGATCGTCCCGGCCGGAACCGCGGATATCCGTCCGGCGCAGATCTTCGATTCCAACGGCCCGTCGCTGGCGACCCTGGTCGGGCAATGGGGCGGACGGCCGATCCGGCTGCCGCCCGCGCGCGATGACGAAGAGGCCATCGCCGGCGCCATCGCGGCGGTGGAGGCCGAGCTGATCGTCACCGTGGGCGGGGCGTCGGTGGGCGACTACGACCTGGTCAAGCCGGCCCTGAAGCGCCTGGGCCTGGAATTGGAGGTCGAGACCATCAGGCTGCGCCCCGGCAAGCCGACCTGGTTCGGGCGGCTGGCGGATGGGCGCTGCGTGCTGGGCCTGCCGGGCAATCCGGCCTCGGGCCTGGTGGCGGCGGAGCTGTTCCTGCGGCCGCTGCTGGCCGCCTGGCAGGGCGCCGATCCGGCGCTGCGACTGGAACACGCCCGCCTGGCCGAGCCGCTGCGCGAGACCGGGCCGCGCGAGCACTGGATGCGGGCCAAGCTTACACGTGACGGCGAGGGCGTGCTGCACGCCACGCCGTTCTCCGACCAGGACTCCTCGCTGGTGAGCGTGTTCGCCGCCGCCGACGCCCTGTTGCGCCGCCCGGCGGGCGCGGGCTCCACCGGGGTTGGCGATGTGGTCGAGGTGCTGCGGCTGGACCGGCTGTAACCTCAGCCCTCCTGGGGCGCGTCCTTGACGAAGGCCACGCCCTTGGCCTCGGGGCCGAACCAGGTCAGCACCGCCAGAACCACGGCGGCGACGCCGGCCACCACGGCCAGGGCGAAGCCGTAGTTGTTGTTGTGGCTCTCGGCGAGCTTGCCCTGGATCGGCACGGCGCGGGCGGCGATCAGGTTGCCGAACTGGTAGGCCGCGCCGGGGAAGGTGCCGCGCGCGTCCTCGGGCGACAGCTCGTTCAGGTGCACCGGCACCACGCCCCAGGCGCCCTGGACCGCGATCTGCAGCAGGAAGCCGCCCAGCGCCAGCAGGATGGGCGTGGTGGCGAAGGCCCACAGCGGGATGATCGGCAGGGCCAGCAGGGCGGCGATGGTGATGGCCTTGCGCCGGCCGATCCGCTCGGACCAGGCCCCGAAGGTCAGTCCGCCGACGATCGCCCCCATGTTCATGATCACGGTCAACAGGCCGACCAGCCCCGGGGTGAAGTGGTGCTGCACCTGTAGGAAGGTGGCGTAGTTGTCCTGGGTGCCGTGGCTGAAGAAGTTGAACGCCGCCATCAGGGCCACGGCGTAGATCACCAGCTTCCAGTGACGGCCCAGGGTGCGGATCACGTCCAGGCCGCGGTGGCCCTTGGCCTTGCTGAGCTCGAAGGCCGGGCTCTCCTTCACGTTGCGGCGGATGTAGAACACCAGCAGCGCCGGGATCACGCCCACCACGAACAGCACCCGCCAGCTGGCGATGTGCGGCACCCACTGGGAGAAGTGCGGGTAGGCGAAGGCGAACACCAGGGCGCCGAGCAGCTGGCCGACGGCGTAGCCCTCCTGCAGGATGCCCGAGACGATGCCGCGCGAGCGGGCGGGGATCGACTCCAGCGCCAGCGAAGCGCCGATACCCCACTCGCCGCCCATGACGAAGCCGAACAGGGTGCGCATCACCAGCAGCGCCATCAGGGTGGGGGCGAAGCCCGAGGCCAGCTCCAGCACCGAGTAGAGCAGCACGTCGATCATCAGGATCGGGCGGCGGCCGAACTTGTCGGCCAGCCAGCCGAACACCACCGCCCCGAACGGCCGCGCCACCAGGGTGAGGAAGATCGCCCCCTGCACGGAGCTGATCGGGACGTGGAAGTCCGCGGCGATGTCCTTGAAGACGAAGGTGAGCAGGAAATAGTCGAAGGCGTCGAGGGTCCAGCCCAGGAAGCTGGCCAGGAAGGCCGAACGCTGCTCGCCGTTCAGGGCCTTCAGGTCGTCGATCACGCTCATCCAGGATCCTCCCGCCACGGCGACCGTAGCGGGAGGCTTGGCGTTAGAACAGCACCCGCACGCTGAAGCGGACGTCGCCCTCGGCGAAATCGGTGCGCTGCTCGATCCCGGCTTCGAAGTTCAGTTCGTAGAAGTCGGTGTCGGCCTTGACGTTAATGCGGGCCAGCGGGCCGCCGCCGCGGATCGACGGGGGCGGCAGGCTGAAGGCCTGGCTGCCCGCGGTGGTGAAGGCCGCCGTCGTATTGCCCGAGGTGCCGGAGAACACGTCGCGATAGCCGACCTCCAGCTCGGGCCGCCACTTGAAGCTCGAGCCGAAGCTCATGCCGGTAACGAGCGAGGCCGTGCCGCTGGTCTCGTTGCCGTTGCGGTCCTTCAGCGCCAGGTCGAAGCCCGGGCCGCCGTCATGCTCGGTGTAGGCGCCCTGGTCCAGCATGAAGTAGTCGCCGTGCACCTGGGGCCGGAAATAGAACCAGCCGAAATTGCCGGTCTGGTAGCCGAGGCCGAAGTGGCCGGTGGCGGTGTAGCCGGTCGAGCTGCCCTTGGAGGCGCGGTCCAGGGTGACGGCGCCGGTGGTGGGATCCTTTTGCAGCAGCTCGCGACGGTCGGAGAACATCACATAGCCGCCGGCCACCCGCGCGTCGGCGCGCAGGCCGCCGAGCTGGCCTTGCCAGTAGGCGCCGAATTCGCCTTCCGACAGGCTGGCCAGGTCGTCGCCCGGCAGCGACGAGGGGGTGACGTCGCCGGTGAGGAAGGCGCCGGTGACGCCGAAGGCGCCCAGGCCCGCGCCGCCGGTCTCCAGGCCGCCCACGAAGCCGTAGCCGCCGCCCGAATAGCCCTGGGCCTGGCTGTTGGTGTCGCGGACCAGGCCGAAGGCCACTTCTTCCGCCCAGGCGCCGCGGGTGCCGCTGGGGTTCTCGATGTCGTTGACGCGCGAGGTGGCGCGGGTGATCGCGTCGGAGCCGGCCAGGGCCAGTTCGAACAGGCCGCCGGAATAGTCGGGCAGCATCTGGTTGTAGAGGCCGAGGAAGTCGCTGCGGGTATAGGTGTTCAGCACCGCGCTCTCGATCTGCGTATCGTTGGGCAGCGAGCTGTAGATCCCGTTCAGGGCCGCGGCCTGGGCCGGGTTCAGGCCGATCTCGGCCGCGGTGCGGCGGCGCAGGTCGACGGTGATGGTGCCGGCGGTGGTGTTGGTGGTGGCCGTGCCGACCAGCACGTACGGCACCTGGGCCAGCACCAGCGCGTCGGAGGCGTTGTTGGTCAGGCTGGTGGCCTGGATGATGGTGAACTTGGTCTCGTTGAACAGCGGGGAGTCCAGCACGATGCCCAGCTGCGCGCCGCTGGCCAGGGTGGCCTGGCCATTGACGTTGTACAGCGTGTTGGTGCCGTTGCCCTGCAGGTTCAGCGGGTCGATGGCGGCGTACAGGATGCCCTTGGAGCCCACGTTCAGGCTCGAGAGGTTCAGCGTGCCGGCGCGGCTGTTCTGCAGGATGCCGTTGTTGACGTTCAGCGCCAGGGCGTTGCCCGTATAGGACAGCGCGCCGATGTAGCTGGCGCCGTTGTCGATGACGAAGGTGTCCGTACCCGAGCCGAGGCTCAGGGCGCCGATGATGCTGCCGCCCAGCAGCTGGACATTGTTGTTGCCGTTGCCCAGCAGCACGTCGCCGATGATCTCCGGCGTGGTCGGCGTGGTGGTGGTGGTGGTGGTGGTCACCCCCGAGCCCGTGGTGGTCACGGTGGTGGTGGTCGTGGTGGTGCTGGTGGCGCTAGTGCCGGCGGTCACCGAGGTGAAGGCCGCGGTGGTCGACACGTTGCCCGAGGCGTCGGTGGTGGTGGTGGTCTCGATGGCGATCGGGGTGGGGTTCGCCTGCTGCGTCAGGGTGACGCCCGAGCTGTTGGCGCTCAGGTCGATGGCCACCGCCCTGCCGTTGACGGCGTCGCCGGCGTTCTCCGGATTGACGGTGGCGCTGATCACGCCCTCGTTGAGGATGGTGGAGATGCCGCCCGTGGTGTTCTTGTCGACGATGCCATAGGCCGACATGTTGTCGCCGGTCACCGACGACTGGATGGTGCCGATGTTGGTGATCTTGTTCAGCGTGCCGCCGTTGTCGACCAGGATGCCGTAGGAAGCGGCCTGGGACGGGTCGGGGCTGGTGACCAGGACCGAGTGGCTGACGCTGGCCTCGATGAAGTCTTCGTCCTGGATGTTGGGGACCGTGGCCCCCGCCATGATGTGGATCGCGGTCGCGTTGGCCTCGAAGCTGTCGGCGGTGACGCTGCCCACCACCCGCACGCCGCCCACGATATTCACGGTGCCGACGCCGGTGCCGATCTGCAGACCGTTGGCCTGGACGCCGTCATAGACGCCGATGCCCGCGATGGAGCCGCGGACGATCACACCGAAGTCGTTGTCCAGCTGGGTCACGCCGTTGACGACCACGGTGGGACCAAAGGCGCCGATGGTGGTGTTGCCGCCATTGCCAATCTGCAAGGCGGCGGCGCTGCCGAAATTGGTGATCGAGCCCGTGCCTTCGGCGGAGTCCACGATGCCGTCGCCATCGAGGTCGCTCGTGGTGGTGGTGGTGGTGCCCACCGGCGGCGCGCCGATGAAGATGCCCTGGCCGACATTGCCGCCGACGATGAAGGCCGCGCCGGATTGCTCGGTCTGAGCCGGAACCGCGGTCTTGCCGCCGCCGCCGACGATGCTTTCCAGGGTGCCGGTGTCGGTCGGGCGCTGGGTGACCGCATAGGCGGTGCTGCTGATCGCGCCGTAGATCGCGATGTGGCCGCCGACGTCGCCCTGCAGGTTCACCGCGCTGGAGCCGGCGCCGGTGGAGCTGATCGAGCCGGTGTTCAGGAAATTGCCGGTAATGGTGCCGCCGGCGGTGGAGCGGACGGCCGCGCCGCTGTCGCCCACCAGGGTGATGGTGCCGGTGTTAACGAAGTTGCCGACCGTGGTGTTGGTGACCGTGGTGGTCAACGTGCCGCCGGAAGTGATGCTGGTGGTGGTGGTGTTGCCGGTCGAGCCGACGATCGGCGCCTCGATCGACACGCCGTAGGAATTGTTGCCCTGGACCGAGATCGTGCCGTCGTTCTCGACGGTGCCGTTGAGGCCGGCGCTGCTGCCGGTGACCTGGATGCCGATGCGGCCGGTGCCCTGGGCGAAGGGCTCCTGGATGAAATTGTTGCCGTTGGTCGAGGCGGTGAAGCTCTCGTTGTTGGTGATGGTGCCGGCGTTGGTGAAGCTGCCGGTGTTGCCCCCCAGCAGCTGCACCGACGTCGAGTTATTGACGTTGCTGATCTGGATGGTGCCGTCGTTGATGATGTTGTTGCTGCTGTTCAGCGTCACCGCCGGGACCGTGCCGGTCACGGTCACCGACCCACCGCTTTCGATGGTGATGTCGCTCGGCGCGCCGTTGTTGACGGTCGCCGTGGCGATTGGGGAGTTCACCCCGTTTGATATCTCCTGCTGCGCATAGGCCGGCGTGCGGCCGGCCACGAAGCAAAGGGGCGCCAGCGCAACGGCGGCGACAAGAGCTTTACGCATTCAGGAATCCGCTCTGCGGGTTCGAAGGAGGCAGACTGATCAGGCACGCCCTTTTGCAGGCCGTTTTGGGGCGCGTCCAGTCGTGTCGCGAAACTGGTCCATTTCGCCGCAAGGCTGTCGCTTCAAGCGCACGCCGATGAGTGGTAAGGTCGCGCCAGGGTAGCCACGACGCGTTTTCGCCACAATTGGCCAGTCTAAGAGCTTTCCCAGCGCCGAGCTAAGAAGCGCTGAAGTGTGTGTGTCGAAGCCCTGAGAGTTCGGGTCGACGCAAATCTTTCGGGGGGCGTGACGCCCTCGCCGAAGAGGACTTAGAAAACCTTGTCTATTACGTCTCAGTCGCGCGCCGGCGACGTGCGCGCGCTGCTGGGCGCCATTACGCTTGGGTCCGGGATGGGTCTGGCGATCGGCGCTGCTTACCTTCTTGGCGGCCTCGACCGGATGTCGGGGATCAAGGCGGCGCCCGCGGCCGCCCCGGCGATGATGGCGGCTTCCGCCCCGTCGGCCTCCACCAACTCGCCAGCCCTGCGTCAGGTTGCATCCGCACCGACCCAGTTCGCCGCCGCCCCGACCACCCTGCGCGCCCGTTTCCACCTCCCGACCCTGCGGCCGGTGGTGGCGCGTCCGTTCCGTCTTGCCGGCGCGCCCGACAACGCTGACCTGAACTGCCTGACCCAGGCTGTCTATTATGAAGCCCGCGGCGAACCCAAGGATGGGCAACGGGCCGTGGCCCAGGTGGTGCTGAACCGCGTCCGCCACCCGGCCTTCCCCAAGACCATCTGCGGCGTGGTGCACCAGCGCTCGTCGGCCGGCTGCCAGTTCACCTTCGCCTGCAGCAAGGTGGTGGCCAATCCCATCGACGACGACGCCTGGCGCAAGGCGCAGGCGGTGGCGTCGCGGGCCCTGCACGGCGGGGTGATGGCCAGCATCGGCGAGGCCACCCACTTCCAGACCGTGCGCAGCGGCGCCTTCGCCGGCCTGCTCAAGGTGGCCCAGATCGGCGCGCACGCCTTCTACCGCTTCGCCGGCCACGCCGGTTCGGACTCGATGTTCCACCAGGCGCCGGCCCCGTCGCAGGGGTCGGTCATGACGGCTGAGCTGAAGGGCGACGCCAAGGCCCGCGTGACCGCTCACGTGGTGGTCGCCAGCCTCGGCCCGTCGCAAGAGCCCCCCCAGGCCTCGGCCCTGCAGGTCGAGCACGCGGCGGAGGCGGCCATCCAGGCCAAGTCGGCGGCGCCCGCCCAGGCCGCGCCGGCTCCGGCCGACAAGGCTCCGGCGGCGACCAAGACCGCGTCGGCGGCCTGATCCCCTGATCCCGGCGGCTTGACAGTTGGCGGCCGCCGGGGCCACCCCCGGCCATGGATAGCCTGAACGCCTTCGCTCGCGACAAGCTCTCGACGCTCGAGGCTGCGGACCTGCGCCGCAGCCTGACGCCCACGCGCCGGATCGACGGGGCGCGGGTGGAGCGCAATGGGCGCGAGCTGATCTCCTTCTCCTGCAACGACTATCTGGGCCTGGCCCAGGACGGGCGGGTGAAGGCCGCGGCCATCGCCGCGGTTGAGCGCTACGGCGCCGGCGCCGGTGGCTCGCGCCTGGTCACCGGCGACCACCCGCTGCTGGGCCAGCTCGAGGCCGCGCTCGCCCGCCACAAGGGGGCCGAGGCGGCCCTGGTGTTCGGCAGCGGCTATCTCACCAATGTCGGCGTCACCCCGGCCCTGGCCGGGCGTGGCGACCTGGTGCTGCTCGATTCCCTGTCGCACGCCTGCATGTTCGCCGGCGCGCGCCTGTCCGGGGCCGAGGTGGCGGTGTTCCGTCACAACGACCTGGACGACTTGGCCGACAAGCTCGCCGCCCGCCGCGCCGGCGCCGGACGCGCCATGATCCTCACCGAGCGGGTGTTCAGCATGGACGGCGACCTGGCCCCGGTCGCGGCCATGACCGCGCTGGCGGCCCAGTACGACGCCTGGCTGCTGGTCGACGACGCCCACGGCCTGGGCGTGGTGGCGCCCGACGCCTACGCCCCCCTGGAAATGGGCACCATGTCCAAGGCGCTGGCCAGTTACGGCGGCTATCTGTGCGCCTCGGCGCCGGTGATCGAGCTGCTGAAGAGCCGCGCGCGCAGCTTCGTCTACACCACCGGCCTGCCGCCGGCGGCCGTGGGCGCGGCCCTGGCGGCGCTGGAGATCCTGGAGGCCGAACCCGAGCGCTGCGCCCGGCCCGTGGCCCTGGCCCGCCGCTTCACCTCGGCGCTGGGCCTGCCGCCGGCCGCGAGCGCGGTGACGCCGGTGGTCGTGGGCGAGGCCGCCCGGGCGCTGGCCCTGTCCCAGGCGCTGCAGGCCGAAGGCTTTTTAGTGGTGGCGATCCGGCCGCCAACAGTGCCGGACGGGCAGGCGCGGTTGCGCGTGGCCTTTTCCGCCGCACATACAGAGGCGCAGGTCGACGCCCTGGCCGCCGCCCTGAAGCCGCTGCTGGAAACGGAGCCGCTGCTGGAGCCCCTGCCATGAGCGCGATCTTCGTCACCGGCGCCGGCACCGACATCGGCAAGACCTACGCCTCGGCGGCCCTGGTTCGCGCGCGTCGCGCCGCGGGGCGCCGGGTGCTGGCGCTCAAGCCCATCGCCAGCGGCCTGCCGCACGACCTGTCCGACCCGGCCTTTGCGCTCAGCGACACGGCCATGCTGCTGGCCGCCCAAGGCAAGCCGGTGACGCCCGAGACGGTGGCCGCCTGCTCGCCCTGGCGCTTCGAAGCGCCGCTGGCGCCCGATATGGCCGCCCGCGCCGAGCGGCGGGCGCTGCGGCTCGACGACGTGGTCAACTGGTGCCGCGAGCAACTGGCGGCGGCGCCGCCGGAGACCGACGTGCTGATCGAAGGCGTCGGCGGGGTGATGAGCCCCACCGCCGAGGACGGCCTGGTGCTGGACTGGATCGTGGCGTTGAAGCTGCCGTCGCTGGTGGTCTGCGGCTCCTATCTCGGCGCCCTCAGCCACGCCCTGACGGCGGTGGAGGCCCTGCGCAGCCGCGGCGCGCCCATCGCCGGCCTGATCCTGAACGAAAGCGCCGGCGCCACGGTGGACTTCGACGAGACCGCCCAGACCCTGCGCCGCTTCTCCGGCCTGCCGGTGGCCGAGCTTCGCCGCGACGGGGACCTGGACCCGGCCGCCTGGGGCGCCTAGGCGCTTAAAACGGCGCTGTTCAGAACAGGTCCGGGCGGCGCAGCTTGAGCGCCTGGACCAGGGCCAGGGTCTTCATGTCGTCGATCTGGCCGCCGTCCAACATGCGGCCCAGGGCGTCGAGGCCGACTTCCAGCACCTCGATCCCCTCGTGCTCCTCCGCCAGCCCGCCGCCGGCGCCGCGACGGTCGCCCTCGGCGTAGGGGGCCAGGAACAGCCACATCCGCTCGGTGGAGATGCCGGGGGTGGACCAATAGCTGCCGACCGCTTCGAGCTGGCCGAGCTGAACGCCGGTCTCCTCCATCGCTTCGCGCCGGGCGGCGGCCTCGGCGGTCTCGCCGGGGTCGAGCAGGCCCGCGGGCGCCTCGGTGATCGCCTGCAGGCCCTGGGCGTAGAGCGGTGGGACCCTGAGCAGGCGCACCAGCAGCGCCTTGCGCCGTATCGGGTCGTAGGGCAGCACCACCGCGACCTCGCCGTGGGCCTCGATCTGCCGCGACACCACGGCGCCGTCGTCCAGCCGGACGTCCGCCTTGAGGAAGGTGGCCCAGCTGTCGTCCAGCATGATGGTTCGCAAAATTTCGGCCACGTTCGTGCCCCCGCGTCGGCGCCCAGCGGTTCGGCGCCGGGCGATTTTGGCTGTGGATAACCGCGCCCTAAGGCCAAGGCGCCTCAATCCATCCATATTTCCAACGAGATGGTGGAACCAGGGGCGGGGCCGCGACCGTTGATGCCAAGTTCTGAAGGCCGCTTGGCGAGGGCCTCGCGGCCTGATCTCCGTTCTGCTACAGTGAGCGCAAAAGCGCTGTAATATCAATTCGTTAGATGGTGAGCCCGCTGGGATTCGAACCCAGGACCCCATGATTAAAAGTCACGTGCTCTACCAACTGAGCTACGGGCTCTGGGGGCTTGCGAAAAGCGGCGGGACCATAGTGGGGCGCGACCGCTGGAGCAAGGCGGGCAAAATGGTAAGTCTGGCGGCAAAAGCAATTGTCTAAAATGCAACATTGTGGGTTTATTGGGGGGAGTGGGAGGACGCGTCGATGACGAAAGTGGCGGGAACCACGATTGTTGTTGTTTCGCTCGGCGCTGCGTGCGCCGGTTGCGCCTCTGCGCCTATGCAGACGGCCAGCAACAGCGCGCAGACCAGCGCCTATGTGATGAGCACGACCGGGACCGAAATCTACCACGGGGCCAGCCGTGCGGTGAAAGCGCCGCTGCACGACCTTAACATGATGCAGGACCAGATCCCCCCCGTGCTGCTGCGGGCGGAGGAGCGGCCCTATGACGTCAGCGACGTGGACACCTGCAACGACGTGCTGAGCAAGGTGGCCGAGCTGGACCTGGCGCTCGGGCCGGACGTCGACATGCCCAAGGAAATCAGGCGCACCCGCGCCTCGCGGGGGGCGGACTTCGCGGCCGAGGCGGCGCTGGATGCGGCCGGCAGCGCGGTCGAGCACTTCATCCCCATGCGCAGCACCATCAAGCAGCTCAGCGGCGCCACGCGCTACGAGAACCACGTCAAGCACGCCATCCTGTCGGGTGAGGTGCGGCGCTCGTTCCTGAAGACGGTGGGCATGGCGCACAACTGCACCTGGCCGGCCGCGCCGCTGGCGTTCAAGCCGACCCAGATCGCCGACGCCGCCGCGAGCTGGAGCGGCAGGGCCCCAGGGGTCATGCTGGCCCTGGCCAAGCAACCCGACGCGGGGGTGCTGAAGCCGCCCGTGGCGATCCAGACCGCCGAGGTGACCACCGAGCATCCGGTGGAGCGCAAGCGTCGCCACAAGGGCGCGAGCGCCGATCAGGACCAGACCGTGCAGGTGGCCTCGGCCAATGTGCTGGTGCTGCCGCCGGTGGCGCCGCCGGCCGACCCGACCCAGACCTGGCGTCCGCCGGTGTCCACCGTCGCCTTCCGCACGGTGTCGACGCCCGTGACCAGCACGGCGTCCGCGCCGTGGAGCAGCTTCGCCTCGCACTGACAGCCTGAGGGCGCTGTCTTGGGCGCCTAACCGCGAGCGCGCCATTCTGAGCGCGCCATCCTGGGCGCGCCACCTGGAGCATGTCGGGTGGGCCGCGCGTCAGGCCTCGTCGCGGCGATTGCGGGCGGCGAAATCGCGCCGAAACGCCTCGAACCGGCCCTCGGCGATGGCTGAGCGCATGGCCGCCGTCAGCGCCTGGAAGAAAGCGATGTTGTGCCAGGACAGCAGCACCTGGCCGAGAATCTCCTCGGCCTTGAACAGGTGGTGCAGATAGGCCTTGGAATAGTCGCGGCTGGCGGGGCAGGCGATCGCGGCGTCCAGCGGCTCCGGATCCTCGGCGAAGCGCGCGTTCTTCATGTTCACCGGCCCGTCCCAGGTCCAGGCCTGGCCATGGCGGCCCGAGCGGGTCGGCAGGACGCAGTCGAACATGTCCCCCCCGCGCGCCACCGCCTCGACGATGTCGATCGGCTTGCCCACCCCCATCAGGTAGCGCGGCCGGTCCTGCGGCAGCATGGCCGGGGCGTAGTCCAGCACCTCGCACATGGCCTCGTGGCCCTCGCCCACCGCCAGCCCGCCGATGGCGTAGCCGTCGAAGCCGATCTCCTGCAGCCGCTCGGCTGATTCCTTGCGCAGGTGCTCGAAGGTCGAGCCCTGCTGGATGCCGAACAGGGCCTGGGCGTCGCGCGTCCCGAAGGCGTCCTTGCTGCGCTTGCCCCAGCGCGCCGACAGCCGAAGCGCCTCGGTGGCGCGCTTTTCCTCGGCCGGCCAGGCCACGCACTCGTCGAGCTGCATGACGATGTCGGATCCCAGCAGGTCGGCCTGGATCTCGATCGAGCGCTCGGGCGACAGCACGTGGCGCGAGCCGTCGAGGTGGCTCTGGAAGGTGACGGCGTCTTCCTTGACCTTGGCGATCTTGGACAGGGACATGACCTGGAAGCCGCCGCTGTCGGTCAGGATCGGCCGGTCCCAGCGCATGAACTTGTGCAGCCCGCCCAGCTTGGCCACCCGCTCGGCGGTGGGGCGCAGCATCAGGTGGTAGGTGTTGCCGAGCAGGATGTCGGCCCCGGCCTCGCGCACCTGATCCACCGTCAGGGCCTTGACCGTGCCGGCGGTGCCGACGGGCATGAAGGCGGGGGTGCGGATCTCGCCGCGGGGCGTCGACAGCACGCCGGTGCGCGCGGCCCCGTCGCGGGCGTTGATGGTGAAGGGGAAGGCGCTCATTCGGGGGTCTCCGGCGCCGGGAACCACAGCCCGCCGTCGCCATAGGAATAGAAGCGGTAGCCATCCGCCACCGCATGAGCATAGGCCGCCTGCAGGGTGTCGAGCCCGCTCAGCGCCGCCACCAGCATCAGCAGGGTCGAGCGCGGCAGGTGGAAGTTGGTCATCAGGGCGTCGGCCGCGCGCACCTTGCGTCCCGGACGGATGAAGATGTCGGTCTCGCCGGCGTAGGGTGCGTAACGCCCCTCCGGCGTCAGGCACGACTCCAGCAGGCGCAGGCTGGTGGTGCCGACACAGACGATCCGCCCGCCCGCCGCGCGCGCCGCGTTCAGGGCCGCCGAGGTCTCGGCCGAGACCTCGCCGTACTCGGCGTGCATACGGTGGTCTTCGATGGTGTCGGCCTTCACCGGCAGGAAGGTGCCGGCGCCCACGTGCAGGGTGACGAAGGCCGTGCCCACGCCCCTCGCCTTCAGCGCCGCCAAGAGTTCGGGCGTGAAGTGCAGGCCGGCGGTGGGCGCGGCCACCGAGCCGTCGTTGGCGGCGTAGACGGTCTGGTAGTCGGCGCGGTCGGCGTCGTCCTCGCCACGCTTGGCGGCGATGTAGGGCGGCAGGGGCATCACCCCGTGGGCCATGATCGCCGCGTCCAGGTCCGGCCCCGCCAGGTCGAACACCAGCTCGACCTCGCCACCCTCGCCCTTGGCCTCGATCACCGCCCCGATCTCGCCGCCTGGGCCGAAGCCGACCCGGTCGCCGGGGCGCAGCCGCTTGCCGGGGCGCATGAAGGCGCTCCAGCGGTCGGGCGCGCGGCGGCGGTGCAGGGTGGCCTCGACCGCGACCGTCGTCTCCTCGCGGGTGCGCACGCCGGACAGCCGCGCCGGGATCACCCGGGTGTCGTTGAACGCCAGCACGTCACCGGCCCGCAGCAGGTCGGGCAGATCGCGCACCACGCGGTCGGCGATGGCCTCGCCCGGGCGCACCACCATCAGCCGGGCGCTGTCGCGTGGCTGGGCGGGCCGCAGCGCGATGCGGTCCTCGGGCAGGTCGAAATCGAAATCGGAGAGTTGCAGCGACATCAGGCCCGCGCACTCGTCACAAGCTGGCCCTCGGGTCAAGGGAAGCGCGGTCGCGGGCGGCGAGGGTTTAAATATAAAATATACGTAATGCGGCCCGGTTTGCTTGCCGCGGCTCGGGCCTAAGTTCAGTGTGCGCTCCCTTCGAGGGGGAGTGCGCATGAACACCTTGGCCATCCTAAGCGCCGTCGCGGCGGTCGCGGCAAGCACGCTGGCGCCGCATCCGGGCGCGGGGACCGCCGACGCGCGTTTCAAGGCCATCTACACCGCCGAATGGACCTGGCGACAGGCCGAATTCGGCGACGACGACGACGGCAAGCGGGCGGTCGTCCAGTTCGAGCATGTCGACCCCGCCACCCAGGACGCCCGGCTGAAGCGCTGGAGCGACACCCTGGCCCAGGTCGACGCCATTCCTGACAGCCAGCTTTCGGCCGGGCAGCGGGTCAACCGCGAGATCTATCGCGAGCAGATCCAGACCCTGATCGCCGATCAGAAGTTCAAGCTCTACGAGATGCCGTTCAACAGCGACTCCTCGTTCTGGTCCGACATGGCCCCAGGCGAGCACAGCTCGTACTCCACCGTCGCCCAGTACCAGGCCTATATCGCCCGGCTGAACGACGTGCCGCGCTATTACCGCGACCAGATCGCCAACATGCGCTCAGGCCTGAAGCGCGGCTTCAGCGTGCCGCGCGAGACCCTGAAGGGCCGCGACGTCTCGATCGCCGCCGCCGCCGATCCGGCCAAGCCGGAGGAGAACCCGTTCTTCCGGCCGTTCAAGAACTTCCCCGCCACCATCCCGGCGGCGGACCAGGCCCGGCTGCGCGAGGCGGGGCTGAAGGCGGTGCAGGCCGCGGTGATCCCGGCGCACCAGCAGCTGCTGGCCTTCTACCGCGATGAATACCTGCCCGGCGCCCGCACCACCCTGGCGGCCGAGGCCATGCCCGACGGCAAGGCCTTCTATCGCTCGCAGATCAAGGAATACACCACGCTGGATCTGTCCCCCGAGCAGATCCACGACATGGGCCTGAAGGAGGTGGCGCGCATCCACGCCGAGATGCTCGACACCATGAAGGCCAGCGGCTTCAAGGGGAGCTTCCCCGAGTTCCTGCAGTTCCTGCGCACCGACCCGCAGTTCTACGCCAAGACCGGCGACGAGCTGCTGATGCGGGCGTCGTGGATCTCCAAGAAGCAGGACGGCAAGATCGGCAAGTGGATCGGCCACCTGTCGCGCGAGCGGTTCGGCATCGACCCGGTGCCCATGAGCATCGCGCCGTTCTACACCTCGGGCCGCGGCGGCCGGGACGGCTGCCTGATGAACACCTACGACCTGCCCTCGCGGCCGCTCTACAACCTGACCTCGCTGGTGCTGCACGAGTGCTCGCCGGGCCATTCGCTGCAGCTGCAGCTGGCCAGCGAGATGAAGGGCCTGCCCGAGTTTCGGCGCGACAGCTACATCTCGGCCTATGGCGAGGGCTGGGCGCTGTACGTGGAGAAGCTCGGCAAGGAAATGGGCATGTACGAGACGCCCTATGACGAGTTCGGCCGCGAGACCTTCGAGATGTGGCGCGCCGCCCGCCTGGTGGTCGACACCGGCATCCACCACTACGGCTGGAGCCGCCAGCAGGCCATCGACTACCTGAAGGACAACACCGCGCTGGCCCCGCACGACATCGAGATCGAGGTCGACCGCTACATCACCTGGCCGGGCCAGGCGCTGTCCTACAAGCTGGGCGAGATGGACATCGAGCGGCTGCGGGCCAAGGCCGAGCAGGCGCTGGGGCCGAAGTTCGACATCCGCGCCTTCCACGACGCGGTGCTGGCCACCGGCTCGGTGCCCCTGCCGGTGCTGGACGCCCAGATCGACCAGTTCATCGCGCTGGGCGGCAAGGTCCCGGCCACGCTGCCGAACTGAGGCTGGCCGGAGTCCTTCTCCCCTTGCGGGAGAAGGAGGGGGCCCACGAAGTGGGAAGGATGAGGGGTCTCTGAACGCCTGTCGCTGATAGCGCAGCGCGACACCTCACCTTCCCATCGCCACGCGATGGGCCCCTCGCTCTCCCGCAAGGGGAGAGGGGTTTATTCGAACGTCGCCAGCGCCCCCGCGGCGCCCAGGCGATCCAGCCGGTCCAGGGCGGCGGTCAGGGCCGTGCGCACGGGCGTCGCAGTGGCGAGCTGCGCCGGGAAGATCGCCTCGATGGCCATCAGGGCGGCGACCCGGCCATCGGCGTCGCTGGCGCTGTCCCAGGCCTTGCGGGTGACCGCAGCCAGCGGATCGTCGACGGTGAAGCTCGCGCCCGCATCGTCGCGGCCGCCCTGCCAGCGCATCCAGGCGGCGACCGCGAGCGCCAGGGCCTCGAACGGCTGGCCGCGCTGCAGCCGCACCGCCAGGGGCGCCAGCAGGCGCTGGGGCAGCTTCTGCGAGCCGTCCATGGCGATCTGGCGGGTGCGGTGGTTGAGCGAGGGGTTGTCGAACCGGGCCATCAGCGCCTGGCGATAGGCGGCCACGTCCAGCCCCGGCGGGGGATTGAGGGTCGAGGCGGACTCGTCCCACAGGCGCTCCACCAGCCGCCGGGCGGCGGGCAGGGCTGTAACCTCGTGCACGAAGGTCAGGCCGGCCAGGCCGCCGAGATAGGCGATGGCCGAGTGGGAGCCGTTGAGCAGCCGCAGCTTGGCCTCTTCCCAGGGGGCGACCGCGGCGGTGAGCTGCACGCCGGCGGCCTCCAGCTCGGGCCGTTCCCCGGCGAAGCGGTCCTCGATTACCCACTGCAGGAACGGTTCGGTCTTGACCATGGCCTGGTCGACCACGCCCAGGCGCGCGGCCATGGCTTCGATGTCCTCGGCGGTGGTGGCCGGGACGATGCGGTCGACCATGGTCTGGGGAAACGCGCCCTCCGCGGCGATCCAGTCGGCGAGGCGGGGGTCGTGGCGCTCGGCCATGGCCAGCACGGCGGAGCGCAGCCGCGCGCCGTTGTGGGGGAGGTTGTCGCAGGAGATGGCGGTGAAGGGCTTCAGCCCGCGCGCCTTGCGCAGGGCGAGCGCTGCGGTGAGCAAGCCCGGCGCGGTGCGCGGATGGGCCAGGTCGCTGAGATCGGCGGCCAGATCGGCGTCGTTCTCCAGCAACACGCCGGAGGACGGATCGAGCTTGTAGCCCTTCTCGGTGACGGTGAGGGTGACCAGATGGGTGTCCTGGGCCGCCAGGGCCTGGACCAGGGCGGCGGGGTCTTCAGGGGCGACCAGCACGTCCTTGACCGCGCCCAGCACCCGCAGGCGGGTTTCAGAGCCGTCGCGCACAGCCATGGCGTAGAGCCCGTCCTGTGGGTTCATCTGGTCGCGCACGCTTGGCGAGCGGAGGGAAGCGCCGCGCACGCCCCAGCGCAGGTCGCCACGGCGGATCAGGCTGTCGAACACCGCCGCCTGGTGGGCGCGGTGAAAGGCGCCGACGCCCAGGTGCACCACGCCTGTGGCCACCGTGGTGCGGTCATAGCCTGGGCGCTCCACCTCCGCCGGCAGGCGCTCGAGGGTGGCGTCGGACAGGCGGGGGTGGGCGGCGTCGCTCACGTGGAGGCTCTCTCGAAGGCGGCGGGCGCGGCTGGCTCGGCCAGGCGGGCCGGGGTGTAGCGCGGGGTGATCAGGTGGATGGCCAGCAGGGCGACGAAATAGGCGCAGGCCGCCACCGCGAAGATCGGGCCGTAGCCACCGGCGGTCTGCAGCACATGGCCGGCGTACTTGGCCATGATCATGCCGCCCAGCGCGCCTGACAGCCCACCTAGGCCCGCCACCGACCCCACCGCCCAGCGCGGGAACAGGTCCGAGGGCAGGGCGTAGACATTGGCCGAGAAGCCCTGGTGGCCGGCGCAGGCCAGGCCGATCAGGCCCACCGCCACCCACAGGTTCGGCGCATGGGTGACGAAAGCCACCGGCAGCACGATGGCGGCGCAGGCGGCCATGGCGGTCTTGCGCGCGGTCCCCGTGCTCCAGCCCCGCCGCATCAGCCGAGACGAGCCCCAGCCACCCAGGATCGAGCCCACGTCGGCCAGCACATAGACCGCCACCAGCGGCGGCCCGTAGTTCTTCATGTCGACGTGGTAGCGGCGGGTGAAGAAGTCCGGCAGCCAGAACAGGAAGGTCCACCACACCGGGTCGATCAGGAAGCGGCCCAGGATGTAGGCCCAGCTCTCGCGCGTGCTGAACAAGGCGCGCCAGCTGATCAGCCGCTTCGGCTCCACCGGATCGGATTCGATGTAGGCGAGCTCGGCTGGGGTGATGCGCTTGCTTTGGCGCGGGCGGCGGTAGAAGGCCAGCCACACCGCCAGCCACACCACGGTGAACAGGCCGGTGATGATGAAGGCGGCGCGCCAGCCGAGCGTCAGCACGATGATCGGCACGATCAGAGGGGTGACGATGGCGCCGATGTTGGAGCCGGCGTTGAAGATGCCGATGGCGAGCGCCCGCTCGCGCTTGGGGAACCAGGCCGCCACCGCCGCCAGGGCCGAGGGGAAGGCGCCCGACTCGCCCAGCGCCAGCGGCACCCGCATCAGGGTGAAGCCGAGGGTCGAGGTGACCAGGGCGTGGGCCATGTGCCCGATGGTCCATAGGCCCACGGCCAGAGCGTACCCCAGCTTCTCGCCCAGCCGGTCCACCAGCCGCCCGAACGCCAAGTAGCCCACGCCGTAGACGGCCTGGAACCAGAACACCATGTCGCCGTAGCCGGTCTCGCTCCAGCCATAGCGCTGCTGCAGGGTGGGCTTGAGCACGCTGACCACCTGGCGGTCGACATAGCTCAGCACCACGGCGGCGAAGATGACGCCGCACACCACCCAACGCATCCGCCCGGCCGGCGGCGGCCCTTCGGTGAGGGCTCCAGGGGTCGGAATTTGGGCATGATCGGTTCGCCCGGAATCAATCATACCCGGAGGTCCTCGAAGCGTACGCGGCAGATCGGCCTGACCACTTTAGTCTGGCCGCTATTCGGAAGTCGACTTACCAGTTGAACATCGAACCGTCTTCGAGCCGGTTCACCGGCAGGTAGGCGCGCTGGTAGGGGTACTTGGCGGCCAGTTCCTCGTCGATGTCGACGCCCAGGCCGGGCGCCTCGCCGGGATGCAGCATGCCGTCGGCGTAGCTGTAGGCGTGGGGGAACACCGCGTCGGTCTCCTCGGTGTGGTGCATCCACTCCTGTACGCCGAAGTTCGGGATCGACAGGTCGAAGTGCAGGGCCGCGCCCATGCACACCGGCGACAGGTCGGTGGCGCCGTGGCAGCCCGTGCGCACGTTGTAGAGGTCGGCCAGGCTGGCGATGCGGCGCAGGTGGGTGATGCCGCCGGCGTGCACCACGGTGGCGCGGATGTAGTCGATCAGCTGTTCCTCGATCAGCTGCTTGCAGTCCCAGATCGAGTTGAACACCTCGCCCACCGCCAGCGGGCTGGTG
>FSXV01000100.1_pt1 | contig 84918 bp, 75 predicted proteins | sample 1638401 | NCBI WGS metagenome assembly FSXV01 (sample SAMEA3914788, study PRJEB12502) | metagenome | biome: forest; material: soil | place: Canada | collected 2011-07-03 | depth 0.1 m | reverse complement strand
GCGCGCCGGGCTCACAGGCCCAGCACCGCCTTGGCGATGATGTTGCGCTGGATCTCGTTGGAGCCGCCGTAGATCGAGGTCTTGCGCACGTTGAAGTAGCTGTCGGCCGCGCCGCGGGCGTACTTCGGCCCCACCGCGATGGCGTTCTCGCCCGGCGCCTCGCCCTCCAGGTGCGGGGCGGCGTAGCGGCCGGCGGTCTCGAGCGCCAGTTCGGTCAGGCGCTGCTGGATCAGGGTGCCCTCGATCTTCAGCAGCGAGGATTCCGGCCCTGGCCCCTTGCCCTCGGCCTCGCGCGCCAGGGTGCGCAGGTCGGTGTATTCCAGCGCCATCAGCTGGATCTCCAGCTCGGTCAGCTTGCGCTGGAAGAAGGGGTCGTCGGTCAGCGGAACCCCGTCCTCGCTCTCCTTGGCCGCCGCCTCGCGCAACCGCTCCAGCGCCCGCTTGGAGCGCGCCACCCCGGCGATGCCGGTGCGCTCGTGCGCCAGCAGGAACTTGGCGCAGGTCCAGCCCTTGTTCTCCTCGTAGATCCGGTTCTCCACCGGCACGCGGACGTCCTCCAGCCACACCTCGTTGACCTCGTGGGCGCCATCCAGCGTGATGATCGGGCGCACGGTCACGCCCGGCGTCTTCATGTCGATCAAGAGGAAGCTGATCCCCTCCTGCTTCTTGGCGGTGGGATCGGTGCGCACCAGGAAGAAGCCCCAGTCAGCGAACTGGGCCAGGGTGGTCCAGGTCTTCTGGCCGTTGACCACATAGTGGTCGCCGTCGCGCACCGCGCGGGTCGACAGCCCCGCCAGGTCGGAGCCCGCGCCCGGCTCGGAATAGCCCTGGCACCACCACACCTCGCCCTTGAGGATCGAGGGCAGGTACTTGGCCTTCTGCTCGGGCGAGCCGAAGGCCTGGATCACCGGCGCCACCATGTTGACCCCGAACGGCAGGATCGGCACGGCCCCGATCCGCGCCAGCTCCTCGGCGAAGATGAACTTCTGCACCGCGTTCCAGCCCGGCCCGCCGTACTCCTTGGGCCAGCCCGGGGCCGACCAGCCGCGCGCGCCCAGGATGCGGTGCCAGGACAGGAAGTCCTCGCGCCCCAGCTCCTCGCCGCGCTCCTGCTTGGCGCGCAGCTCGGGCGGATAGTAGGCGTCGATGAAGCGGCGCACCTCGTCGCGGAAGGCGATGTCGTCGGCGGAAAAGTCGAGGTTCATGGGGGCGCTCGTCAGTTAAGAGGCACGAGGGTCGGAAGCCTGGGCCGCAAACAGCGGCTTCAGCTCGGATTTCATGATCTTGCCGTTGGCGTTGCGCGGCAGGTGCTCGCGCGTGAGGATCACCCGCACCGGGACCTTGAACCCGGCCAGATGCGCACGCACATGGGCGCGCAGCTCCTCCTCGGTGGCTTCGGTCCCGGGCTTCAGCGTCACCACCGCGCCAGGCTCCTCGCCCAGCACCGGATGCGGGATCGGCACCAGGGCCGCGTCCATCACCGCCGGGTGGGTGTAGAGCACGTCCTCCACCTCCACCGAGTAGATGTTCTCGCCGCCGCGGATGATGACGTCCTTGATGCGGTCGACGATGAAGCAGAACCCCTCCTCGTCCAGCCGCGCCAGGTCGCCGGTCTTGAGCCAGCCGTCCTGGAAGCACTTGGCGTTGGCGACCGGCTTGTTCCAGTAGCCCGTCACCACGTGCGGGCCGTAGACCCACAGCTCGCCGGACTGGCCGGGCGGCAGGGTGCGGCCTTCGTTGTCCACCACCTTCATCTCGGCGACGGGCGTGGCCGGGCCGCAGCTGTCGGGGCGGTGGACGTAGTCCTCGCCCATGTGGTGGGTGAAGGTGGCGCAGGTCTCGGTCATGCCCCAGCCCGAACCGCTCTGCGACTGCGGCCAGGCCTGGCCGATGCGCCGCACCAGCTCCGGCGCCGCCGGCGCCCCGCCATAGGTCACCGACTCCAGGGTCGACAGGTCGTACTTGTCCCGCGCCGGGTGCTCCAGGATCTGCCAGGGAATGGCCGGCACGCCGCCGATGGAGGTGATGCGCTCCTGCTCGACCAGGGCCATGGCCTTTTCCGCATCGAACTTGCGCATCATCACGATCTTCACGCCCATCGCCATGGCGAGGTTGAGCAGCGAGAAGCAGCCGGTGACGTGGAACAGCGGAATGCCCAGCAGGTAGCTGCGGTTGGCGTCGGGATCGGGCGTGGGCGGCGCCTCGCCCCGGCGCAGGAACGAGCGCGCCTGGGACAGCAGGGTGGCCAGGATGGCCGTGGTGCCGGCGCGGTGGCTGGCCATGGCGCCCTTGGGCTCGCCGGTGGTGCCGGAGGTGTAGAAGATCGTCGCCGGGTCTTCGGGGCTCACGGCGCGCGGCGGCTCGCCCAGCGGCGGCAGGGCGCCCCAGGCGTTGGGCCGGCCGAGCAGGCTCTCCAGCTCGGTCAGGCCTGGCTCTTCCGGCGCGCCTTCGGGCCGGCGGCACAGGAACACATGGCGCAGATCGAGGCAGTCGCCGATGCGGTCGCGCACCCGCTTATAGCGATCGGCGTCGAACACCGCCGCGGTCGCCCCGCTGTCCTTCAGCCCGTAGATCAGCTCCTCGCTGCTCCACCAGGCGTTCAGCGGCGTAGCGATGGCCCCGGCGAGGGCCGCGCCATAGAACACCGCCGGCCATTCCGGCAGGTTGCGCATGGCCAGCACCACCCGGTCGCCCGGCTGCACCCCGCGCGCGATCAGTTCGCTGGCGAAGGCCTGGGCGGCGCGGGACAGGGCGTCGAAGCTGACCCGCTCGTCCTCGTGCACGATGAAGGTGCGCTCGCCAAAGGCGGCCGCGGCGTAGAGCACCTCCACCAGCGTCTTCGGCCCGTTCTTCCAGGCGCGCACCTTGCGCCCGCCGATCTCCAGCTCCTCCATCTCGAAGGTCGAGCCGGGCGCGGTCAGCCGGACGTGCGCCTCGGCGATGCTGATCGCCGGCCAGGAACTCGCCGCCGGACCGGACGACGAAGGCTCAACGAGCGCCGATTGGGTCATGGGATCGTTTCCACCGAGAGGGCGGGCCGCGCTGCATCGGCGCGGCCTCGTCTGATTGGCGACAGGGCGAACTAGAGGTCCTGGAAGCGCTTGCCCTCCTTGGCGAGCTTCTCCAGCAGGGCCGAGGGCTTGAACTCGTCCCCGCCGCCCTGGGCCTGGAAGGCCTTGAGCCGCTCGACGATCTTCGCCGCGCCCACCGTGTCGGCGTAGAACATTGGGCCGCCGCGATAGACCGGCCAGCCATAGCCGTTGATCCACACCACATCGATGTCCGAGGCGCGCTGGGCGATGCCTTCCTCGAGGATTTTCGCCCCCTCGTTGATCATCGGATAGAGCAGCCGCTCCAGGATTTCCTGGTCCGACACGTCGCGCTGGGGCAGGCCGTGCTTGGCGGCGAAGTCGCGGATGAGCTTCTCGGTCACCGGCGAGGGCGTGGCGCGCCGCTCGGCGTCGTAGTCATAGAAGCCGCCGCCGCTCTTCTGGCCCAGCCGCCCCATCTCGCACAGCACTTCGCGCACATTGCTGCCGCTCGAGGTTTCGCGGTTCCAGCCGATGTCGAGCCCCGCCAGGTCGCCCATGGCGAACGGGCCCATCGGCATGCCGAAGTCGGTCATCACCCGGTCGATGTCCCAGGGCATCGGGCCTTCCAGGATCAGCTGGTTGGCCTGGAGCTGGCGCGTGGCCAGCATGCGGTTGCCAACGAAGCCGTGACACACCCCCACCAGCACCGCCACCTTGCCGATCTTCTTGCCCATGGCCATGGCGGTGGCGACCACCGTCTTGTCGGTCTTGGCCCCGCGCACGACTTCCAGCAGGCGCATGACGTTGGCCGGCGAGAAGAAGTGCAGGCCGATCACCGCTTCCGGTCGCGAGGTCACCGAGGCGATCTCGTTGACGTCGAGATACGAGGTGTTGCTGGCCAGGATCGCGCCCGGCTTGGCCACCTTGTCCAGCCGCGCGAACACCTCCTTCTTGATGTCCATGTTCTCGAACACGGCTTCGATGATCAGGTCGCAGTCGGCCAGGGCGTCGAAGTCCAGCGTCGGGTTAAGCAGGCCCATGCGGGTCTCGACGTCGGCCGCGGTCAGGCGGCCCTTCTTGGCGGTGTTCTCGTAGTTCTTGCGGATGATGCCCTTGCCGCGCTCGAGCGCTTCCGGCTTGACCTCGACCATGGTCACCGGGATGCCAGCGTTGAGGAAGTTCATGCTGATGCCGCCGCCCATGGTGCCGGCGCCGAGCACCCCCACCTTGCGGATCGGGATGGTGGGCGCGCCCTCGGGCACGTCGGCGACCTTGCCGGCCAGGCGCTCGGAGAAGAAGGCGTAGCGTTGGGCGGCCGACTGCTCGCCCTGCAGCAGTTCCATGAACAGCTTGCGCTCCAGCTTCACACCGTCATCGAACGGCAGCTCGACCGAGCCCTTGACCGCCTCCAGGCACTTGGACGGGGCGATGAAGCCGCGGAAGCGGCGGGCGTTAGCGGCCTTGAAGCGGTCGAACACGCCCATGTCGGCGCGGGCGGCGGCGATCTTGTCCTCGCGGTCGCGGGTGCGGGTCAGGGCCGCGCCCGTGTCGGCCAGCTTGCGGGCGAAGGCCACGGCCCCGGCCTTCAGGTCGCCCTCGATCAGCTCGTCGACCAGGCCGACGTCGCGCGCGGTCCCGGCGCCGATGGGATCGCCGGAGACGATCATCTCCAGCGCCCGCTCCACGCCCGCCACCCGCGGCAGCCGCTGGGTGCCGCCGGCGCCCGGCAGGATGCCCAGCTTCACCTCGGGCAGGCCCAGCTTGGCCTCGGGCGCGGCAACGCGGTGGGTGCAGGTCAGGGCCAGCTCCAGCCCGCCGCCAAAAGCCACCCCATGGATCGCCGCCACCACCGGCTTCCTGCAACCGTCGAGGATATCGAGCACGTCCTGCAGCGATGGCGACATGGGCGGCTTGGTGAACTCGGTGATGTCGGCCCCGCCGGAGAAACCGCGGCCCGCGCCGATCAGCACGATGGCCTTGACCCCCGGATCAGCCTCGGCCGCCTTCACCCCCTCGGCCACCGCGGTGCGCACCGCGATCGACAGGGCGTTCACCGGCGGCGAATCCAGCGTGACGATCGCCACTTGATCCAGGGTTTCCACGCCTTACTCCTCCGCCCGAAAATCCATCTTGGACATCCCAAACTTTATGAAATGTCCTTGTTGTGGAAGGATACTGCAACATACGTCTCGTTCGAATCAAGCCCGGAAGGCGCTTCTCGAACAGCCAAGTTGATGCGATACGGAAAGGACGATACGTCCGCGGAACAATGAACGCCCCTGCCTCGCCCCAGACGCCCCGCTACGAACGCAAACGGGAAGCCGTGCTGGAAGCGGCGGCCCAGCTGTTCAACACCCACGGCCTGGGCGGCACCACCATCGCCGAGGTGGCCCGCGCGGTCGGGCTGAACACCGCCAGCGTCACCTACTACTACCGCAAGAAGGAGGACCTCGCGGCCGCCTGCCTGCTCCGCGCCATCGAGGCCATGGACGCCCTGGTGCGCGAAGCGGGCGCCGCGGGCGCCGCGCCCGAGCGCCTGACCCGCTTCTTCGAGCTCTACTTCGCCCACCTGGCCGACGTGGCCGAAGGGCGCGCGCCGGCCACCATCAACTTCTGGGACCTCCGCGCGCTCGGCGGCCCGCAGGCGACCACCACCATGGACGCCTTCATCAACCTGTTCCGCCACATCCGCGAGCTGTTCCGCGACCCCGCCGGCCCCACCTTCAGCCGCACCGAGCAGAACGCCCGCGCCCACGTGGTGTTTTCCGCCGCCATCCGCAGCAAGGGCTGGGTCGACCGCTACGAGACCGAGGACTACGCCCGCGCCGCCGCCCGCGCCGCCGACATCCTGATCAACGGCCTGGCCGGCCCCGGCCGCGCCTGGACGCCCAAGCGGCTGAGCCTGGACCCCGCCACGCCCCAGAGCCCCAACGAGGTCTCGCGCGAGGCCTTCCTGCGCGCCGCCACCGCGCTGGTGAACGAGCACGGCTATCGCGGCGCCTCGGTGGACCGCATCTCGGCCAAGCTGAACGTGACCAAGGGTTCGTTCTACCATCACAACGAAACCAAGGACGACCTGGTCTCGGCCTGCTTCGGCCACACCTTCGAGCTCATGCGCCGGGCCCATCGCGCGGCGGTGGCGACCATCCCCGACGGCTGGGGCCGGCTGTGCGCCCTGTCCGCCGCCCTGATGCGCCACCAGTTGTCCGACCACGGCCCGCTGCTGCGCCTGTCGGCCCTGTCGGCCACCGCCGAGGGCATGCGCCCGGGCTTGCTGGCCGAGTTCGCCCGCCTGACCGAAAAGACCGCCGGCCTGATCGCCGACGGCGTCGCCGACGGCTCGATCCGCCCGGTCGATCCCGAGATCGCCGCCCTGCTGGTCACCGGCATGGTCAACGCCGGGGTCGAGCTCCCCCGCTGGGCCCCCGCCGCCAACGCCGACAACGCCGCCGAGCTGTTCGTGCGGCCGCTGATGCTGGGCGTGTTCTCGCCGCCGTAAGGGCTGGCGAAGGACGGAGCCAATCAGCCCTCGCCCTATCCGCGCTCACTTCCGTCGCCCTCATGCTTGCCCCGAGGGTGACGGCAGTAGGAGCAGGAGCCAACGCCCGCCCCTCGACCCGATCTAAGCCGGCGCGTAGCCCAGCACCGCCTTGGTCTCCAGAAACTCGTGGAAGGCCAGATCGCCCCACTCGCGGCCGTTGCCCGACTGCTTGTAGCCGCCAAACGGCGCGGAAAAGTCCGGCGGGGCGCCGTTCAGGTTCACCTGCCCGGCCCGCAGCCGCGAGGCCACCTTGCGCACCTCGCCCAGATCGCCGCCCGAGACATAGGCGGCCAGGCCGTATTCGGTGTCGTTGGCCATCGCCACCGCCTCATCGACCGTGTCGTAGGCGAAGATGCTCAGCACCGGCCCGAAGATCTCCTCCTTGGCGATGCTCATCTCCGGCGTCACCCCGGCGAACACGGTTGGGCGCACATAGTAGCCGCGCTCCAGCCCGTCGGGCCGGCCAGGACCGCCGGCGACCAGGGTCGCGCCTTCCTCAACGCCGGCCTTGATCAGCCGCTGCACCTTGGTCCACTGCGCTTCCGAGGCCACCGGGCCGATTGCGACCTCGGTGTTCGGGTCGCCCACGGTGACGCCCTCGGCCGCCTGGCGGGCGATCTCGATCACCTCGGGCAGGCGCGAGCGCGGCACCAGCATGCGGGTCGGCGCATTGCAGGACTGGCCCGAATTGCCCATCACCCCGCGCACGCCGCCGGTCACCGCCCTGGCCAGGTCGGCGTCCTCCAGCACGATGTTGGGCGACTTGCCGCCCAACTCCTGGCACACCCGTTTGACCGTCGGGGCCGCCGCGCGCGCCACCTCGATCCCGGCCCGGGTCGAGCCGGTGAACGAGACCATGTCGATGTCGGGATGGGCGGCGATGGCGGCGCCGACCTCGGGGCCGATGCCGTTGACCAGGTTGAACACCCCGGCCGGCACGCCGGCCTCATCGAGGATCTCGGCCAGGATCTGGGCCGAGAACGGGGCGATCTCAGAGGGCTTGAGCACCACGGTGCAGCCCACCGCCAGCGCGGGGGCCAGCTTGGTGGTCAGCTGGTTCAGCGGCCAGTTCCACGGGGTGATGAAGCCGCACACCCCGATCGGCTCGCGCACGATCAGGGTCGAGCCGCGCGGCTCCTCGAAGCGGTAGTCCTTGAGCACCTGCAGTGCGATCTGCAGATGCGCCAGCCCCGCGCCGACCTGGGCCCGCTTGGCGAAGGTCGCCGGCGCCCCCATCTCCTCGGTCACCGCCGCGGCCAGGTCGCCCGCCCGCTTCTGGTAGCCGGCGATGATCCGCTCCAAGAGCGCCGCGCGTTCGGCGACCGGCAGGGCGGCATAGGCCGGGAACGCCCGCCGCGCCGCCTTGACCGCCGCATCGACATCCTCGGCCCGGCCCAGGCTGATGCTGCCGGCGGCCTGTTCGGTGGCCGGGTTGATCACCTCGAGCGTCTTGACGCCCTCGGGCTTCACCCAGCGGCCGTCGATATAGAAGCTGGTGTAGTCGCGCATCGCCGTCGCTCCTCAGAACTCAAGCCTGTGAGGGTCCTCAGACCCTCAATTTTCCGCTCATCCCCGCAAAGGCGGGGATCCAGGTGAAACCCATTGAGCGTCCAGAATGGATTTGAATCCCCGCCTTTGCGGGGATGAGCGGTGGAAAGCGATCCGCCGCCAGACCCAACCCAAACCGGAACCTCAGAAGATTTCGAACAGCCCAGCGGCGCCCATGCCGCCGCCGACGCACATGGTGACCACGGCCCACTTGGCCTTCTCGCGCCGGCCCTGCAACAGGGCGTGGCCGGTCATGCGCGCGCCGCTCATGCCGTAGGGATGGCCGATGGAGATGGCCCCGCCCCAGCTGTTGAGCTTCTCGTCGGGGATGCCCAGCTTGTCGCGGCAGTACAGCACCTGCACCGCGAAGGCTTCGTTGAGTTGCCACAGGTCGATGTCCTCAACCTTCAGCCCGTGGGTCTTGAGCAGCTTGGGCACGGCGAACACCGGGCCGATGCCCATCTCGTCGGGATCGCAGCCGGCCACCGCGATGCCGCGATAGGCGCCCAGCGGCTTCAACCCGCGCCGCTCGGCCTCCTTGGCCTCCATCAGCACCAGGGCCGCGGCGCCGTCGGACAGCTGCGAGGCGTTGCCGGCGGTGATGAACTTGCCTTCCTTGACCCGCTGGCCGTCCTTGAACACCGGCTGCAGCTTGTTGAGGCCTTCCAGCGTGGTGTCGGCGCGGTTGCCCTCGTCGAGCTTGAGCGTCACCTCGCGGTCGGAGATGGCGCCGGTGGCCTTGTCCTGAACCTTCATGACACTCGGCAGCGGCACGATCTCGTCGTCGAAGCGGCCGTCGGCCTGGGCCTTGGCGGTGCGTTGCTGCGACTTCAGCGAATACTCGTCCTGGGCCTCGCGGCTGACGCCATAGCGCTCGGCCACGATCTCGGCGGTCTCGAGCATGGTCATGTAAGTCTGGGGCAGGTGCCCCACGAGCCAGGGATCGCGCACGCGGAAGCGGTTGGCGTGCTCGTTCTGCACCAGCGAGATCGACTCCACCCCGCCGCCGATGGCGACGGTCATGCCGTCGACGATGATCTGCTTGGCCGCGATCGCCACCGCCATCAGGCCCGAGGCGCACTGGCGGTCGAGGCTCTGGCCGGCCACGGTCACCGGCAGGCCGGCGCGCAGCAACGCCTGGCGGGCCACATTCGGCCCCTGGCAGCCCTGCTGCATGGCGCAGCCCATCACCACGTCGTCGATCTCGCCGGGATCGACCCCAGCCCGCGCCACCGCGGCCTGGATGGCGTGTCCGGCCAGGGTCTGGGCTTGGGTGTCGTTGAAGGCGCCGCGATAGGCCTTGCCGATCGGCGTGCGGGCGGTGGAGACGATGACGGCTTCACGCATTTTCGACATCCGTTCTTGTGATTGGCGTTCTTATGGTTGCAGGAGTGGCGTGGGGCGCGACCAGCCCCGTCTTCAGCGTCAGCGCGCCGAGGCGCAGGCGCATGTCGTCGTTGATCCGCCGCGAGGCGCCCTCGGCGGCGTGCATGTAGACCAGGGTGGTGTCAGCCACGCCGATGCAGCGGCCGCTCTGAAACAGGCCCTGGGCGATGGCGTAGCTACTGCCGCCGATGCGGCTCACCCCCGAGCCCAGGCTCACCGGCTCGGGAAAGCTGCCCTCGGCCAGGTAGCTGATCGTCACCTCGGCCACCACGAAGCGGCAGCCCGGCTCCCACGCCGCGCGCACGCCGGAGTCGTTGATGAAACGCACCCGCGCGTCCTCGTACAGCCGCGCCAGGGCGGCGTTGTTGAGGTGGTTGAGCGGGTCGAGATCGCCGAAGCGCGGGGCGGTGTCGTAGCGCACCGCATAGCTGTCCAGGCTCAGGCGCTCGGGTGAGGGCCGGGCCATCTCAGCCGCCCCGTTTCAGGGTTTCGCGGGCGATGATCAGCCGCTGAATTTCCGACGAGCCCTCGTAGATGCGGAACAGCCGCACGTCGCGGTACAGCCGCTCGATGCCGTATTCGGCGATGTAGCCGGCCCCGCCGAAGATCTGCACCGCCCGGTCAGCGACCCGGCCGACCATCTCGGACGCAATGAGCTTGGAAGCGGCAGCCTCCAGCGGCGTGGCCTCGCCGCGATCCCGCGCGCGGGCGGTCTCCAGCACCAGGGCGCGGGCGGCCAACGCCTCGGCCTTGCTGTCGGCGAGCATGGCCTGGACCAGCTGGAAATTGGCGATGGCCTGGCCGAACTGCTTGCGCTCCGACGCATAGCCCACGCAGTCGGCGAGCAGCCGCTCGGCCACGCCCACGCACAGGCTGGAGATGTGCAGCCGCCCGCGATCCAGCACCTGCATGGCCAGCTTAAACCCCTCGCCTTCCGCGCCCAGGCGGTTGTCGGCGGGCACGCGCACGTCCTCGAAGATCACGTCGCAGACATGGGCGCCGTGCTGGCCCATCTTGCGCTCGGGCTTGCCGATGCTGAGGCCGGGGCTGTCCTTGGCCACCAGGAAGGCCGAGACGCCGCGGGCGCCGGGCGTGTCCGGGTCGGTCCGGGCCATCACCGTGAACAGCGAGGCCTTGTCGGCATTGGTGATGAAGCGCTTCGAGCCGTTCAGCACATAATGGTCGCCGTCGCGCACGGCGCGGGTGCGCACCGCGGCGCTGTCCGACCCGGCCTCGGGCTCGGTCAGGGCGAAGGAGGTGATGATTTCGCCGCTGGCGATCGCAGGCAGCCAAGCCTGCTTCTGCGCCTCGGTCCCGGCCATCACCAGTCCCTGGCTGCCGATGCCGACATTGGTGCCGATCACCGAGCGGAAGGCGGGGCTAGTGCGGCCCAGCTCCATCACCACCCGGCACTCGTCCTCCATCGACAGCTCAAGGCCGCCATAGGCCTCCGGGATCGACAGCCCGAACAGGCCGAGGTCGCGCATCTCCTGCACCACCGCGTCCGGCACCGCGTCGTCCTCGGCCACCTGGGCTTCCAGCGGCCGTAGCCGTTCGGCCACGAAGCGGCGCACCGCCCCCAGCAGCTGGTCGCGGGTTTCGGTATCGAGCGCCATGGCTCAGGCGTCGAAGACGATGACGGAGCGGGCGACGGAGCCGCGCTTCATCTCGTCGAAGGCTTCGTTGACCTGCTCCAGCGGCAGGCGGGCCGAGATCATCTCGTCCAGCTTCAGCCGCCCCTGCATGTAGAAGTCGACATAGCGGGGCATGTCGACCGGGAAGCGGTTGGAGCCCATGAACGAGCCCTGGATCTTCTTTTCGCCCAGGAAATCGACTCCGCTCAGCTCGATCTTCACCCCCGGCGCGATCATGCCGATCACCGTGGCCGTGCCGCCCCGGCGCAGCATCTTGAACGCCTCCTCGGCGGTGGCCTTGAGCCCGATGGCCTCGAAGGCGTGATGCACCCCGCCGTTGGTCAGGTCGCGCACCCGCTTGGCCACGTCGCCGTCGCTGGAATTGATCACGTCGGTGGCGCCGAAGACCTTGGCCAGCTCCAGCTTGGACGGCTGCAGGTCGATGGCGATGATGCGCCCGGCCCCGGCGATCACCGCGCCGTTGATCGCCGCCAGCCCCACCCCGCCGCAGCCGATCACCGCCACGGTGTCGCCTGGCCGCACATTGGCGGTGTGGGTCACCGCCCCGATGCCGGTGGTCACGGCGCAACCGATCAGGGCGGCGCGGTCCAGCGGCATGTCCTTGCGGATGGCGGTGCAAGCGTGCTCGTGCACCAGCATCTGCTCGGCGAAGGCCGACAGGTTCAGGTACTGGTTCATGTCCCCGCCGGCCTGGGACAGCCGCGGCGGCTCCTCGGCCCGGCGCTTGGTGTCCGGGCTCGGGCACAGCGACATGTGGCCGGTCAGGCAGTACTCGCAGTGGCCGCAGAAGGCCGAGAGGCAGGTGATGACATGGTCGCCCGGCTTCACCGTGCGCACCTCGCTGCCGACCTTCTCCACCACCCCGGCCGCCTCGTGGCCCAGCACCGCGGGCAGCGGGTACGGATACGACCCTTCGATGAAGTGCAGGTCGGAGTGGCACACCCCGGTGGCGACGGTGCGGATCAGCACCTCGTGCGGGCCAGGCAGGCCGATCTGGACATCCTCGATGCTCAGCGGCTGGCGCACAGCGCGCAGGACGGCGGCCTTCATCCCGGGTCTCCCGACGGCGAGTGATTATTTTCGATGATCAGGTATGCCGTTCCACCGCGCCTGACCAGCCCAAAAATCGTTATTCAGATTAAGCCACGCCCGAGCTCAGGTTCAGGCTTGCAGCCACCCTTGGTGTTGATGGTATGGTCATGGACGCCTGCACCACAGAGTGCGGCTCAAAGAACGTCGATCGGGGAGTGAACGCGTGGACTTTTCTCTTTCGGCTTCCCAGCAGCACTGGCTGAAGCGCGTCCAGGACTTCATGGACGCGGAGATCTACCCCGCTGTCGACGCCATCAAGGCCGAGGCGCCCACTGAGGGGCCTGGCCGCTGGCAGCCGTCGCAAAAGCTGGAAGGCCTCAAGGCCAAGGCCAAGGCCCAGGGGCTGTGGAACCTGTTCCTGCCGCCCTCGCCCGACCACGACGAGGGCGACTATCACGGCGCGGGCCTGACCAACCTGGACTACGCGCTCTGCGCCCAGGAGATGGGCAAGGTCCCCTTCGCCTCGGAGGCCTTCAACTGCTCGGCGCCAGACACCGGCAATATGGAGGTGCTGCACCGCTACGGCAGCGCGGCGCAGAAGGCCAAGTGGCTGAAGCCGCTGTTGAACGGCGAGATCCGCTCCGCCTTCCTGATGACCGAGCCCGAGGTCGCCTCCTCCGACGCCACCAACATCGCCACCTCGATCCGGCGCGACGGCGACCACTATGTCGTCAACGGCCGCAAGTGGTGGTCCTCGGGCGCGGGCGATCCGCGCTGCAAGGTGGCCATCGTCATGGGCAAGACCGACCCCGACGCCCCCACCCACAAGCAGCAGTCCCAGATCCTGGTGCCTATGGACGCCCCGGGGTTCGAGATCGTGCGGATGCTGCCGGTGTTCGGCTACGACGACGCGCCCCACGGCCACGCCGAGGTGATCCTCAACAACGTCCGCGTACCGGCCGAGAACCTGCTGCTGGGCGAAGGCCGCGGCTTCGAGATCGCCCAGGGCCGGCTCGGCCCCGGCCGCATCCACCACTGCATGCGCACGCTTGGCGCAGCCGAGGCGGCGCTGGAAGCGATGGTCAAGCGGCTGCTGTCGCGCACCGCCTTCGGCAAGCGCATCGCCGACCACTCGGTGTGGGAGCAGCGCGTGGCCGAGGCCCGCATCGACATCGAGATGGCCCGCCTGCTCTGCCTCAAGGCCGCCGACAGCATGGACAAGCACGGCAACAAGGGCGCCAAGCTCGAGATCGCCATGATCAAGGTCGCCGCCCCGCGCATCGCGCTGAAGGTGATCGACGACGCCATCCAGGCCCACGGCGGCGGCGGCGTCTCCAACGACTTCGGCCTGGCCAAGAGCTACGCCGGCATCCGCACCCTGCGCCTGGCCGACGGCCCGGACGAGGTGCACAACCGCTCGATCGCCCGCATGGAGTTCGGCCGCTACACCAACGCCCGGTCCGAGGCATGAGCGAAGCGGCCGACACCTTCAGCGGCGTCAAGCCGGTCGAGCCGCGCCACCGCTTCGACGAGCAAGCCCTGGCCCGCTGGATGCAGGCCAATGTCCAGGGCTATGCCGGCCCGCTGACGGTGCTGCAGTTCAAGGGCGGCCAGTCCAACCCGACCTACCGGCTGGAGACGCCGAACCGCGCCTATGTGCTGCGGCGCAAGCCCTTCGGCCAGTTGCTGCCCTCGGCCCATGCGGTCGACCGCGAATACCGGCTGATCACCGCCCTGCACGGCACCGGCTTCCCGGTGCCGCTGACCTACGGCCTGTGTGAAGACCCCGAGGTGATCGGGGCGGTGTTCTACGTCATGGAGGCGGTGGAGGGGACCATCCACTGGGACGGCGCCCTGCCCGGCCTCAAGCCGGCCGAGCGGCGACGGGTCTACGAGGCCATGATCGGCACCCTCGCCCGCCTGCACAATGTCGACTACGAGGCCATCGGCCTGGGCGACTACGGCCGCCCCGGCAACTACTTCGCCCGCCAGGTCGAGCGCTGGACCAAGCAGTACCGCGCCTCCGAGACCGACCGCATCGAGGCGGCCGACAACCTGATCGCCTGGCTGCCCAAGACCGTGCCCGAGCAGACCCGCGTCTCCATCGTCCACGGCGACTATCGCCTCGACAACATGGTCATCAGTTCCGACGGTTCGCGGGTGGCGGCGGTGCTGGACTGGGAGCTGTCGACGCTCGGCGATCCGCTGGCCGACTTCAGCTATCTGTTGATGCAGTGGGTGATGCCGTCCGACGGCCGCAGCGGCCTGGCCGGCCTGGACCTGGCGGCGCTCGGCATTCCCAGCATGGAAGAGGCCGCCGCCCTGTATTGCCGCCAGACCGGGCGCGAGGGCGTGCCGGCCCTGGACTGGTACTTCGCCTACAACCTGTTCCGCCTGACGGGCATTGTGCAGGGGATCGCCGGCCGGGTGCGCGACGGCACCGCCGCCAGCGCCCAGGCCGCCGAGATGGCCGCCCGCGCCCCGCGCCTGGCCGAGGCGGCCTGGACCTTCGCCCAGCGCGCCGGCGCCTGAGGAGATCGATCATGGACGTACGCGGCAAGATCGTGGTGGTCACAGGCGCGGCCCAGGGCATCGGGCGCGCCATGTGCGAGCGCTTCCACGCTGAGGGCGCGGCCAAGGTGGTGGCGGCCGACCTCAACGCCGAAGGCGCGGGCGAAGTGGCCAAGCAGCTCGGCGGCGTGGCCTTCGCCTGCGACGTGTCCCAGGCCGACGAGGTCGCCAAGATGGTCGACAAGGTCCAGGCCGAGCACGGCCCGATCGACCTCTACTGCTCCAACGCCGGCATCATCGACCGCGACCCCGACTTCGACAACGCCGCCTCGGCGCTGGAGGAGAGCTGGGACCGCTGCTGGGCGGTCAATGTCATGGGCCACGTCCACGCCGCCCGCGCCCTGCTGCCCACCTGGCGCGAGCGCCGCCAAGGCTATTTCCTGGCCACGGTCTCGGCCGCGGGCCTGCTGACCCAGGTCGGCAGCGCCACCTATTCGGTCACCAAGCACGCGGCCCTGGCCTTCTGCGAACACCTGGCCATCGCCCACCGCGAGGACGGCATCCACGTCTCGGCCCTGTGCCCCCAGGGGGTCGACACCGCCATGGTGCGCGGGGCCAGCGGCAGCCAGCCCGCCCTGCTCGACGGGGTGCTGAGCGCGGAATCGGTGGCCGACACCGTGATCCAGGGCCTGGCCGCCGAACAGTTCCTGATCCTGCCCCACCCGCAGGTGGCCCAGTACATCCGCAACAAGGCCGAGAACTACGACCGCTGGATCGGCGGCATGGTCAAGCTGCGGCGCGCGGTACGCGGCTAACCTCTTTCGTCATCCCGGAAGGCGCGCGGCGCCTGTCCGGGACCCAGCTGACGATACGCACGGCGCCAATTCCAGGCCGCGTTGCGCTCCACACCAAAGCAAAAAGGACCCCCACATGTCCCTGTTCGACCTGACCGGAAAGGTGGCGGTGATCACCGGCTCCTCGCGCGGGATCGGCCGCGCCATTGCGCTCCGCATGGCCGAGCAAGGCGCCAAGGTGGTGATCTCGTCGCGCAAACAGGAAGCCTGCCAGGCGGTGGTGGACGAGATCGACGCCGCCCACGGCAAGGGCCGCGCCATCGCGGTTTCGGCCAACATCTCGTCCAAGGACGAGCTCGGCCAGCTGATCCACAAGACCAACGACCATTTCGGCCCCATCGACGTCCTGGTCTGCAACGCCGCCAGCAACCCCTACTACGGCCCCCTGGCCGACATCGCCGACGAGCAGTTCCGCAAGATCCTCGACAACAACATCCTGTCCAACCACTGGCTGGTCCAGCTCACCGCGCCCCAGATGATCGCGCGCAAGGACGGCGCGATCGTCATCGTCTCGTCCATCGGCGGGCTGAAGGGCTCCTCGGTGATCGGCGCCTACAACGTCTCCAAGGCCGCCGACATGCAGCTCGCCCGCAACTATGCGGTGGAGTACGGCGTCCATAACGTGCGGGTGAACTGCATCGCCCCGGGCCTGATCCGCACCGACTTCGCCCGCGCCCTGTGGGAGAACCCCAGCACGCTGAAGGCCGCCACCGCCACCACCCCGCTCCACCGCATCGGCGAGCCGGACGAGATCGCCGGCGCCGCCATTTTCCTGGCGTCCGACGCCGGGCGCTTCACCACCGGCCAGACCCTGGTGATCGACGGCGGCCAGACCATCTCCAGCGGCGCGATCGGGGGCTGAAACCATGAAGGCCCTGCTCAGCAAAGCCCCCGGTGGCCCCGAAACCCTGGTGCTGGAAGAGATCGCCGATCCCCAGCCCGGCCCCGGCCAGGCGCGCATCGCCATCCGCGCCTGCGGGGTCAACTTCCCCGACGCGCTGATCATCGAGGATAAGTATCAGCTTCGCCCACAGCGCCCGTTCTCGCCGGGCGCCGAGATGGCCGGGGTGGTCGACGCGGTGGGCGAAGGTGTGACCCACCTGAAGCTCGGCGACCGGGTGATCGCCTTCACCGCCTTCGGCGGCATGGCCGAGAAGATCGTCGCCGACGCCGCGCGCCTGCTGCCCATGCCCGAGGGCATGGACTTCGACGTCGCCGCCAGCTTCGTCATGACCTACGCCACCTCGCACCACGCCCTGAAGGACCGCGCCAAGCTGCAGCCGGGCGAGACCCTGCTGGTGCTGGGCGCCGCCGGCGGCGTCGGCCTGGCGGCGGTGGAGCTGGGCAAGGCCATGGGCGCGCGGGTCGTGGCCGCGGTCTCCTCGCAGGACAAGGCCGACCTGGCCCTGGCCCACGGCGCCGATGCGGCGGTGATCTATCCCCACGGCCCGTTCGACATCGACGGCCGCAAGGCCCTGGCCAAGCTGTTCAAGGACGCGGTGGGCGATAAGGGCGCCGACGTGATCTACGACCCGGTCGGCGGCGACTATACCGAGGCGTCCCTTCGGGCCATCGCCTGGGAAGGCCGCTTCCTGGTGGTCGGCTTCCCCGCCGGCATCGCCAAGCTGCCGCTGAACCTGACCCTGCTGAAGAGCTGCCAGGTGGTCGGCGTGTTCTGGGGCGGCTTCATGGCCCACGACCCCAAGCGCGGGGCCCAGAACCTGCACGAACTGCTCAAGCTGCACGCCGAGGGCAAGCTCAGGCCCGAGATCTCCGGCCGCTTCCCGCTGGAGCGCGGCGGCGAAGCCATCGCCGAACTGGCGGCGCGGCGGGCGCTGGGCAAGCTGGTGGTGACGGTGAGCGAGGGCTGATTCCTCGCTCCCAACCCCGCCCCATTGTGGTTTTCATGTTTCGAGTATGCACGTCATCCTAAGAAATTAAACGAATCGCGTTGAATTCCATCTCAACGCCCTGGCGAAACTCAAAGAATTGAGTTTTAGTCGCCAATACAACGATGGGGCGCAACACGACGACGCCCCACGCACATAGGGGGTGAGTCATGTCTCTGCGTAGCGTCGCGAGAGCGACTGCGTCATCCTTCGTCCTGGCCGCCGCGTTGGCGTCAGCCGCCTGGGCCCAGGACGCCACACAGCCTGCTCCGGCGACCTCGCCAAGTTCGCCATCCACGCCCGCACCGATCCCAACCTCGGCCCCACAGGGCGGCGGTTATGCGGTCGACACCATCGTGGTCACCGCCCAGAAACGGAAAGAAAACCTGCAGGACGTGCCCATCGTGGTCACGGTGGTGAACAAGCAACTGCTGCAGGACGCCGGCATCCGCGACATCAAGGACCTGCAGACCCTCACCCCCGGCCTGACGGTGACCTCCACCGCCTCGGAAGCGGTCACCACCGCCCGTATCCGCGGCGTCGGCACCGTCGGCGACAACCCGGGTCTGGAACCCTCGGTCGGCGTGGTGATCGACGGCGTCTACCGCCCCCGTAACGGCGTCGGCTTCGGCGACCTGGGCGACATCGACCAGATCGAAGTGTTGAAGGGCCCGCAGGGCACCCTGTTCGGCAAGAGCACCTCGGCCGGGGTGATCAGCATCACCTCCTCGCAGCCGACCTTCGACTTCCATTCCAACGCTGAGTTCACCGTCGGCAACTACAACGCCTACGGCGGCTCGGCCCAGGTCAGCGGCCCGCTGCTGGGCGACCAACTGGCCGGCAGCCTCTACGTCGCCGACCGCCAGCGCGACGGCTTCTATCAGGTGATCACCGGCCAGGGTCCGCGCACCCAGACCGACGACCAGAACCAGAACTTCTACACCATCCGCGGCCAGCTGCTGTACGAGCCGGACTCCAACTTCACCGCGCGCCTGATCCTCGACTACAGCCACCGCGACGAACGGTGCTGCGTGGCGGTGCAACAGTCCAACGGCAGCCCCCTGGACCCCAAAGTCCCGACCAGCCCCAGCGCCCAGCAACTGGTCGGCGCCCTCGGCGGCGCCGGCGGTGGCGAAGCCCTCAACGCCAATCCCTACGCCCGCGTGGCCTACGCCAACCAACCCGACGAACAGGACATCGTCGACGAGGGCGTATCGCTGCAGATGGACTGGAAGCTGCCCAGCCTGAGCGCCACGCTGACCTCGATCACCGCCTTCCGGAACTGGAAGCTGTACGGCGGCAACGATCTGGACTTCAGCAACGCCGATCTGCTGCAAAGCCCCGAAGGGGATATGAACAGCACTCAGTTCCAGGACTTCAGCCAAGAAATCCGCTTCGCCGGCACCTATGGCAAGCTGGACTACCTGGTCGGCGGCTTCTACGCCAACGAGTACCTGCGTGATAACTTCGCCCTGCTGTTCGGCAACCAGTTCTCGACCTATATCGACGAGCTGTTCAGCTCCAGTGGTCTGGGGACCGCGATCCCGGGCTTCAAGCAGCTGCTGTTCGGGCCGAATGCGGTCGAACAGCCCGGCGACGGCGGCGTCGACAGTTATCGCCAGCGCGACGACGACTTCGCCATCTTCACCAACGAGACCTACCACTTCACGCCGCAGTTCGATGTCAACGTCGGCGTCCGCTACACCATCGACAACAAGGTGTTGAACAGCCTGAACCGCAACATCGGCAATGGCGGCGCCTGCCAGGCCGTCGCCAGCAGTCCGGCGGCGGCGCTGCTGGGCCAGGCTGCGGTGGACACCGTCTGCCTGCCGTTCGAGAGCCCGGCCTTCAACAACTTCCCGAACCACCAGAGCGAGTCGACGTCCAACACCTCCGGCACGGTCAAGGCCGCCTACCGCTTCAGCCCGGAGGTCCTGACCTACGCCTCCTACGCCAAGGGCTTCAAGGCGGGCGGCTTCAACCTGGACCGCACCGGCTGCCCCAACGACCAGCCGGTCAGCGCCGGCGGCCCGTGCCCGGTGGGCGCGAACGGGCTGATCACCGCCCTGACCGCCAACACCAACACCTTCTTCAAGCCGGAATATTCCGACTCGGCTGAAATCGGCATCAAGAACACTCTGTTCGACCGCAAGCTGCTGTTGAACGCCACCCTGTTCTACGAGAAGTTCTCCAACTTCCAGTACAACACCTTCACCGGCCTGGTGTTCGTGGTCGACTCCCTCCCCTACGTCTACAGCAAGGGCGTGGACGCCGACTTCGTCTGGCGGCCGCTCCGCGACCTGAACTTCCAGGGCGGCCTGACCGTGGACAACACCCGCTTCTCGCATAGCGACGGCAGTGCGACGAGCGGCGTGCTGGCCACCTCGGGCTTCCTCGGCTCCGCGGGTTCGCGCCTGCCGTTCGCGCCCATATGGTCGGCCTCGCTGGCCACCACCTATACCTACCGTCTGCCGAACGACTACATGTTCCGCTTCAACGTCGGCAGCAAGTTCAACTCCAACTACAACACCGGTTCCGACGAGGATCCGCGCAAGTCGCAGTCCGCCTATACGGTCACCGATGGGCGGATCATCTTCGGACCGCAAAACGGCCGCTGGGACGTGGAGTTCTGGTGCGACAACATGTTTGACACCCACTACCTGCAGGTGGCCTTCGACGCCGGCTTCCAGAATGCGCCGACCAACGCCACCGGCCTGCTCGACGCCTTCCTGGGTGCGCCGCGCACCTTCGGCGGCACCATGCGGGCGAAGTTCTAAGCTCGAGACCAAAGTCTAAAATCCAAAATCAGGGGGCGCGCCGGCCAGTCCGGCGCGCCTTTTTCTTTGGCTTTTTCTTTGCCGCATCTGCGTTTTATCCTCACCCGTCATGCCCCGACTTGATCGGGGCATCCATGGCGCGACCTCCACCGGACCAGATCAACCCGACGCGCCTGCTCTATGGATCGCCCGATCAAGTCGGGCGATGACGAAGAGAAGGGGGCTCACCGCAGAGCAAGCTGCTAGGCTCCAAACCCGATTGAGGAAGGGGATCGGCTTGGCGACGTGGCTCTGCGCAACCCTGGCCGCCGCGTCGGCGATTGCGGCCTCGACCGCGCCCCAACCGACGCCCGTCCGATCGCTGGAACCCGAGCTGGCCGTGCGGGTCGACCGGGCGGTGCAGCGCGTGCTCGACGAGGCGCACACCCCGTCCGCCTCGATCGCCATCGTGCGCGACGGCCACCTCGCCTACGCCGCCGCCTACGGCCAGGCGCGGCTTTCGCCCGGCGTCGCGGCCACGACGCATACCCGCTACCAGCTGGCCTCGCTGTCCAAGACCCTGACCGCCCAGGCGCTGCTGCTACTCGAGCAGGACGGCGAGATGAACCTGGACGACCCCGTGTCGCGCTGGCTCCCCGGCCTGTCCGGCGGCGACCGGGTGAGCGTGCGCCAGTTGCTCCAGCACACCGCGGGCTTTCCCGACCATTATCCCCAGACCTACCCGGCCGGGCCGCGCACCCGGCCCACGACCCCGGACACCATCATCGCCGAATGGGGCCGACACCCGCTGCTGTTCACGCCGGGCGAACGGTTCCGCTACTCCAACCTGAACTACGTCATCGCCGGCCGCATCGCCGAGAAGGCTTCGGGCGAGCCCCTGTTCGCCCTGCTGCAGCGCCGGATCTTCGCCCCGCTGAAGATGGCCGACACCATCAACCTCGACGAAATCGGCCCGCAGACGCCCGATATCGCCACCGGCTACGTCCGCCCCGCCCTGGGCCCGCTCGAACCGGCGCCGGACGAGGGGCGCGGCTGGTCGTTCGGCGAGGGCCAGGTGGTGACGACAGCCACGGACCTGGCGCGCTGGGACGAGGCCTTCCTGTCCGGACGCCTGCTGGCGCCCGCCCAGGCGCACGAGGAGGTCTCGACGCCGAGGCTCGCCGACGGCAGCCAGTCCGACTACGCACTCGGCCTGTTCGTCTCCGGCCAGGGCGAGCGGACCGCCTATTACCATGTGGGCCAGGGCCTGGGCTTCCTGGCGGTCAACCGCATCTATCCCGCCGAGCACGCCGCGATCGTGGTCCTGACCAACGACAGCAGTTCACCGGCCTTCGCCCGCATCGCCCAGCGCCTGGCCTACCTGATCCTGCCGCCCACCCCTGCCGACGCCCGCGCCCGCGCCCTGTTCGCCGCCCTCCAGGACGGCCGCCTGGACCGCACCCAGGCCACCGCCGAGTTCAACGCCTATTTCGACGCGCGCATGGCCAAGGCCTATGCCGACAGCCTTGGCCCCCTGGGCGCGCCGGACAGCTTCGACCTGCACGCCGCGGACGAGGCCGACGGCCTGACCACGCGCACCTATGAGGTCGTCGCCGGCCGGCGACGACTCAGGCTGGTCGAGCAGCGGCTGGCCGACGGCCAGCTCGAAAGCGTCCAGGTGCAGGCCGCCGACTAGCTCACCTCAGCCCCGCACCCAGTGCGACAGCACCCACTTCTCGCCTCGCGTGGGCGGAAGGCCCGCGTGCAGGGTGCGGCGGTCGGGCAGGCCGGCGGCGTCGACATTGGCAAAGATCAGCGCATCGCCCTTCTTGCCGCGATGGCTCAGCGGCAGTCGCGGGAAGTGAGTCTCGCCGCCCTCGAAGTCGTCATTCAGATAGACGATCACGGTGCGAACCCGCTGGCCGTGCTCGGCGCTGGCGAAACCGCCCGCGGCGGTGTTGAGGAAATCGAAGTGCAGGTCGAAGCGCTGCCCCACGGCGTAGTGCAGCACCTGGGTGGCCTCCAGCCGCCGCGGCGTCGCCCCCACGGCCGCCGCCACCTTCGCCCGCACCAGCGACAGCACCACGTCGGTGGTCAGGAGGTCGAAGCAGGCCGCGCTGTTGCTGCGCCGCTCGTCCTGGCGGCTGGCGCCGGTGGCCTGGTCGAACACGTCGGCCCGGCGCAGCGACGGCCGCGCCCGCCCGGCGATCCAGTCGCACACATCGGGCGGCAGAAAGCCCTCCACCACGCTCGCCCGCGGCTCGGGCCACACCATCCGCTCCGCAGGCGGACGCAGCCAGTCGGCGACGCGCACCTGCTTGGCCAGCGCCGCCCATCCCGCCGCCCAACTCGCCCTTGCTCCGCCCCCCGCCAGCAGGACGAGCTGGGCCCGGGCCCGCTCGGCGCCAAGTTCGGCCGCGCGCGCCAGATGCCCCAGCGCATTGGACCAGCTTTGCGGCGCGTGCTCGCCCGTCGCCGACAGGTTGGCCAGCACCAGCGCCGCCTCCGCCCCGCCCTGGCGCGCCGCTTTGTGCAGCAGAAGCACCGCTTCCTTCGGGTCCAGCGGGGCGTTGCGGCCAAGCAGGAGCCGCACGCCCAAATAGGTCATGGCTCCGATATCTCGACCTGCCGCCAGATGGCGCAGAATCCTCAGCGCCTCGTCATGGCGACCTTGGGCGTCATGCTGATGCGCCAGTCCGATATCTTCGGCTGGACGATATAACACCGCCTTTTCGGTGACTATCGAGGTATAGTTTTGGCGCATTCAAGACGTTTGATGACGCACAAAACCTCGTCAATGACTCACGCCGCGACTCTTTATCCAAAATGACTCATTCGCCGGAAAAAGTGGCAAATACAGATGAACCTCAGCACTCAAATTCAATATTAGACGGACAAGTCCATTGATATAATATCCACTTAGGCGCGCAAATTCTGGATGAAATAACGTTTCGATGGCGACGCGCCCGGCGCGCATTTGCTGCCTAAACGCAACATGAACGGCCGGGACCGAGCCGGTTCAGGCGACCTGCGCCATGTTCGCGTCAGACGGTGATCGACCGTCGCGAACCCGACAGGAGAGCGTCATGCTCGATCTGAAGACGAAGATTGCGATCGCGGCCCTGGGCCTGATCTCCTCGGGCGCCCTGACGGCCAACGCCTCGGCGGCCACCTGGGCCCAGGCCCATCCGCGCCGGGCGGAGGTGAACCAGCGGCTGGGCAACCAGAACGCCCGCATCGCCATCGGTCGCGCCGACGGCCAGCTGTCTCGCGGCCAGGCGCGCGCCCTGCACGCGGAAGACCACACCATGCGCCGCGAAGAGCGCTTCGACGCCCGCCTGAACGGCGGCCACATCACCCGCGCCGAGAAGCGGGCGCTGAACCAGCAGGAAAACGCGGTCAGCCGCCAGATCCACAACGCGCGGCGCTGACCTCGTTGAAGGGCCGCTGCGTCTTTCGAGACGCCCCTTGCGGGGCTCCTCAGGATGACGATCGGGAGTGTCTGATAACCCCCGTCATGCTGAGGAGCGGCCGCAGGCCGCGTCTCGAAGCACGCAGGCCTAGCTAGGACCTACTTCGCGCCTTCCAGCGCCGCTTCCTTCAGCGACGGATAGTCGACGTAGCCCTTCGGCCCCGGCGCATAGAAGGTCGTGGCGTCCCACCGGTTCAGCGGCACGCCGGCGCGCAGGCGCTCGGGCAGGTCGGGGTTGGCGATGAAGTCCTTGCCGAACGCCACCGCGTCGGCCCAGCCCGCGTCCAGCGCCGCCTGGGCGCTTTCGCCGGTGAACTTCTCGTTGGCGATATAGACCCCGCCGAAGGCCTGCTTCAGCTGCGGGCCCAGGCTGTCCGGTCCCACCGCCTCGCGGGCGCAGATGAAGGCGATCTTGCGCTTGCCGAGCTCGGTCGCGGCGTAGCCGAAGGTGGCCGGCCGGTCGGTGTCGCCCATGGCGTGGGCGTCGGCCCGCGGCGCCAGGTGCACGCCCACGCGGTCGGCGCCCCACACCGAAACCGCCGCGTCGGTCACTTCCAGCAGCAGGCGGGCGCGGTTCTCGATCGCGCCGCCGTATTGGTCGGTGCGCTGGTTGGTGCTGTCCTGCAGGAACTGGTCGAGCAGGTAGCCATTGGCGCCGTGGATCTCGACCCCGTCGAAGCCGGCGGCCTGGGCGTTCTCGGCCCCCTGGCGGAAGGCCTCCACCACGCCGGCCACTTCCTCGGTGCGCAGGGCGCGCGGGGTGACGAACGGACGCTCGGGGCGCAGCAGGCTGACATTGCCCTGGGCCGGGATGGCGCTGGGGGCCACCGGCAGGTCGCCGTTCAGGAACACCGGGTCGGAGATGCGGCCCACGTGCCAGAGCTGCAGGAAGATACGGCCGCCGGCGTTGTGCACCGACTGGGTGACCTGCTTCCAGGCCTCGGTCTGGGCCTCGGACCACACGCCGGGCACGTCGGCATAGCCGATGCCCTGGGGCGTCACCGGGGTGGCCTCGGACAGGATCAAGCCCGCCGAGGCGCGCTGGGTATAGTAGTCCGCCATCAAGGCGTTAGGGACGCGAGCCTCGCCCGCCCGGGCGCGGGTCAGGGGCGCCATGATCACCCGGTTAGGCAGGGTCAGGTCGCCAACGACGATCGGATCGAACAAAGACGGCATGAAGGGTCCTCGAATGCGGACCAGCTCCCCGCCAGCCCGGCTGAACTTGCAGATTTGGGACGTCTCGGCCGCCGCGCAATGGCTGCCGGCTTCAAGGGTTCTGGCGCCGCCCCAAGAAATGCTCCTGACAGTGTTGCAGTTGCCCGGCGGACCGTCCAGCCACCGCCCCTCCCATTGCCCCCTGCCCATTGCTCTGGGCCGCCCGGGGCGCCATGGCAGGGCGGATGCAGGCCTGTTCCCTGATCCCCCTGCCCTGGCGCGCGCCGCTGGAGGCGCTCGGCCCCTTCGCCGAGGAGCCCTTCGCCCTGGCACTGCTGTCGGACGGCTCGCCGCACGGACGCTGGTCCTACGTCATGCGCCAGCCGGTGCGCAGCTTCGACAGCCTCCAGACGCTGGCCGCCGGGACCGCCGTTCCCTCGCCGCTGACCAGCGAGGACACGCCCCCCTTCCGCGGCGGGGCGGCGGGGCTGGCGAGCTACGAATGGGGCGCAGCGCTCGAACCCACTGCGCCCCAGGGCCGCACCCAGCGCTGGCCCGACCTCGTGGGCGGCGTCTATGATCACCTGCTGGCCTTCGACCATCACCAGATGCGGGCCTGGGCCATCGGCCGCGGCGCCACCGACGCCAAGGCGCAGGCGCGGGCCGAGGCCGCACGCACCATGCTCGACGCCCCGCCACGCCCGCCGCGTCGCCCCTCCGGCGCGTTCGAGCCCCGCCCCTTCGCCACCCCCTATCCCGAGGCCGTGACCGAGGTCGTGCGCGCCATCGCGGCCGGCGAGATCTTCCAGGCCAACATCGCCCGCGCCTGGACCGGCCAACTGGCCGAGGGCGTCGCCCCGTTCGACCTGCTGGCCGCGCTGGTGCAGCAGAGCCCCGCCCCCTTCGCCGGCTACCTGCGCCTGCCCCATGGTCTGGCCGTAGTCAGCAACTCGCCCGAGCGCTTCCTCAGCGTCGACGCCGCCCGCCGCGCCCACGCCCAGCCGATCAAGGGCACCCGCCCGCGCGGCCGCACGCCCGGCCTCGACGCGGCGCTCGCCGCCGAACTGCTGGCCAGCGCCAAGGACCGGGCCGAGAACCTGATGATCGTCGACCTGATGCGCAACGACCTGGCCCGCGCCTGCCGCCCCGGCAGCGTGACGGTGGAGGCCCTGTGTGCGCTGGAGAGCTTCGCCAACGTCCACCACCTGGTCTCCACCATCACCGGCGAGCTCAGGCCCGACGCCAGCGCGCTCGATCTGTTCGCCTCGGCCTTCCCGCCGGGCTCGGTCACCGGCGCGCCCAAGCTGCAAGCCATGCAGGTGATCGCCCGCCACGAGCCGCCGCGCGGCCCCTACTGCGGCTCGCTGTTCTGGTCGGGCCCGGACGGCGGTTTCGACGCCAGCGTGCTGATCCGCACCCTGGCCTGCGAGCAGGACGCCGATGGGGCCTGGCGCTTCGAGACCCGCGCCGGCGCCGGCATCACCGCCGACAGCGACCCCCAGGCCGAGGACGCCGAGGCCCTGGCCAAGATCGCCGCCATCCGCGCCGTGCTGGAGGCCCGCTGATGCAAACTGTGCCCGCCGACGACCGCGGCCTGACCCTGGGCGTCGGCCTGTTCGAGACCGTGCTGGCGCGCGACGGCCGGCTGGCGCACTGGGAGCCACATCTGGATCGGCTGGCGCGCGGCTGCGCGGCGCTGGGCCTGCCCGCGCCCGACCGCGCCCTGTGCGCCGTCCGCGTGCACGACACCCTGGCCCAAGCCGGCCTGCTGAAGGGGCGCGCGGCGGTGCGCCTGAGCTGGACCGGCGGCAGCGGCGCCCGCGGCCTGGCCGCGCCCGTCGCGCCCGAGCCACGCCTGCTGGCGACGGCCGCCCAGGCCGCCCCGCCGCCGCAGAGCCTGTCGCTGAAGACCTCAGCCATCCGCCGCAACCCCAGCTCGCCGGCCGCGCGGATCAAGACCCTGAACTATCTCGACAATGTCCAGGCCCGCGCCGAGGCTGCCGCCTCTGGAGCCGATGAGGCCCTGATGCTCGACCCGGTGGGCGATCTCGCCTGCGCCGCCGCCGCCAACCTGTTCTGGCTGGAGGGCCCAAGCCTTTTCACGCCTGCGCTCGACTGCGGGGTGCTGGACGGGATCGTGCGCGCCGAGATCCTGCGCATCGCGCCCACGTTCGGCCTGGCGGTCGAGCAGGTCCACGCCCCGCCCGCGCGCCTGTTCGCCAGCGACGGCGTGTTCCTCACCAACAGCCTGCAGGGAGCCGTCGCGGCGCGCAGCCTCGACGGCGCGCCCCTGCCGGCCTGCGATCCCGCCTTGCTGGCGCGCCTGACCGCCGTGGCCGAGGCGCGCTGAGCTTCAGTCGAGGCCGGTGTTACACTGCATGCTTCGAGACGCGGCTACCGCCGCTCCTCAGCATGACGACGGGTATTGAACACCAAGGTTTCGTCATCCTGACGAGCCCTGAAAGGGCGTCTCGAAGGACGCACAGCCCTCTCCGCGTCAGTCGTCGCCGTGAGCGGCTTCGTTGATGGTCACCGTCGGCATGTTGGAGAAGTCGACCGGCACCGGCCCCTCGGCGCGGCCGGCCGCCTGCTGCAGCGTGCGGACCACGTGCTCCATGCGCCGGAAGGTCTCGACATAGGCCGGAGACTTGGGATCGAGCTCCAGCGGCTTGAGGCAGAACTCGATGATCTGGCGCGGTCTGTCGAAGGTGCTCATCTCGGGTCCCCATCTTCGGCGCAGCGGCCTGGCCTCAGCCCAAACGCGGCAGTCGCCGAACAGTGCCGCTTGGTCGCAAGATCGTCCAGAGCTTGAGCGTTGCGCGCGCCCGACGAAGCGCCCTAGACACGGATAGGTGGCGGGTTTCGGCGATGTGTCCGCCGCGAGCCGACGGGATGGGGGTCCTGGTTCGAATGGCGTCTCTGTATTGCAAGCTGATGCTGAGCGCGGCCGCCCTCGCCCTGGCCGGCGCCGCGCGCGCCGATGAGCCGACGCCCCCGCCCGCATCACCGACGTCCCCTTCGCCGACACCCCTGTTGCTGTACGCCAGCGGCCCGGCCATCGCCCACGTGACCATGGCGTCCGACGGCCATGCGGTGGCCTTCACCGAGACCAAGGACGGCAAGGTCTTCCTCGACGTCCTGCCGGCCGGCGCGGGTGGCGCGCGCCGGATCGAAACCCGCGACATGGACATCCGCGACCTGTCCTGGATCGACGCCGATCGTCTGCTGATCCTGCGATCGACCCTGATCGCCGACCCGCCCATCCTGCCGGAGCAGCGCGTCATCCAGGCGGTGGTCTTCGATACGCGCACCGAGACGTCCGCGCTGGTGTTGGGCAAGAGCGAGGGCGTTGTGCCCATGGTGGCGGAGGGCGACGTGCAGTCGGGCAAGTACGGCCGCCGCCCGGCGCTGTTCCTCACCGGCCTGACCACCGGCCTGAGCTTCGGCCTGTTCGCGGTGGACCCCGACACCGGCCGCGGAACCGCCATCGACCAGGGCTCCTGGAACGCCGAGGGCTGGGTGATGACCAACGACGGCTACGTCCTGGCTTCCAGGGCCTTCGATCCCAGGCTGCACCGCTCCTTCCTCACCGTGTTCGACCCGTCCAGCGTGGCCCACCCGGTCCAGTTGCCGGACGAGAAGCGCCCGTTCCAGCTCTACGGCCTGGGGCGCACGGACGAGACCGTGGCGCTGGTCTCGGGCGGTGACCTGTTCGAGGTCGCGTCCGGCGACGGCCACGTCGGTGGCCCGCTGCAGCCCTCCGGCGCCCGCGTCGTCCAGCCTTTCCACAACCCGGCCACCAAGCGCTTGGTGGCGGCGCGGCTGGACGGCGACGCCCCGACCTACGCCTTCTTCGACGACGCCCTGCGCGCGGCCTGGGACAAGGCCCGCGCGCCCTTCGGCGAGGCCACGACCGAGCTGGTCAGCTTCAACACCGACTATTCCAACCTGGTGCTGTGGACCCACGGGCCCAAGTCGGTCGGCGCCTACTACCGGGTCGACCTGCGCACCGGCCGGGCCGAGTTGATCGGCGAGACCAATCCGGCGCTCACCGGCGACCGCCTCTCCGACACCCGCCCGATCAGCTTCGAGGCCCTGGACGGCGCCAGGATTTCCGGCTTCCTGTCGACGCCGCCGGCGCGCGAGGCCAAGGCCCTGCCGGCGGTGGTGCTGGTGCACGACGGCCCGGCGGAGCGCGACGACGGCGGCTTCGATCCCGTGGCGGAGGCCATCGTCTCGCGCGGTTATGCGGTGATCCGGGTCAACTACCGCGGCTCGACCGGCGTCCAGATCAACGCCCACGGCGAATGGGGCGCGCGCATGCAGACCGACCTGTCCGACGCGGTCGACGACCTCGCCGCCAAGGGCATGATCGACCGCCGCCGCGTCTGCATCGCCGGCGAGGGCTATGGCGGCTATGCGGCCCTGACCGGCGTGACCCTGCAGCACGATATCTATCGCTGCGCCATCGCCGTCGACCCGATCGCCGACCTCAAGGCCGCCGCGCGCGCCCCCGACGCCGAGACCCGTAGCCCCCGGTGGGACCAGCAGGCGGTGTGGCGCCCCCTGTTCCCGGCCAGCGGCGAGGATGCGGAGCTGCTCGCCTTCCGCTCGCCTCTGACCCACGCCCGCGAGGCCTCGGCCCCGATCCTGCTGATCCAGGCGGCCGACAAGGACAGCCTGAAAGCCACCGACGCCCAGGCCATGAAGAGCGCCCTGGACCGCGCCAAGCGCCCATCCCAGCTGGTGGCGCTGGACGCCAAGACTCAAGACCCCGACCAGCCCTCCGGCCGCCTGCCCATGCTCCAGGTCATGCTCGACTTCCTGGACCGCGAGAACCCGGCCTGACCGGGGCCTTGCAGCGTACGTCGGGTCGCGGCAGGCTTTGGCCCGACCGAAACCAAACCGGAAGCCGCAGGACCGAGCGCCGTGCACATCCGCCCCGAACAGCCCGCCGACGCCGCCGCCATCCGCCGGGTGACCGCCGAAGCCTTCAGGGACATCCCCTACAGCGACCAGACCGAGCCCGACATCGTCGAGGCCCTGCGTGCGGCCGGTGCGCTCAGTGTCTCGCTGGTGGCGATCGAGAGCGGTGAGATCGTCGGCCGCGTCGCCTTCTCGCCGGTGGCGATCACGACCTCCGAAGGCGACTGGTATGGCCTCGGCCCGGTCTCGGTGCGGCCAAACCGGCAGAGGCGCGGCATCGGCCAGGCCCTGGTCCGCGCGGGCCCGGGCGACCTCAAGACCCTGCACGCCGCGGGCTGCGTGGTGCTAGGCGACCCCGCCTATTACGGCCGCTTCGGCTTCGAGCCCGACCCGGCCCTGGCCTATCAGGGCGCCACGTCACCCTATCTCCAACGTCTGGTCTTCCACGGTCCGCCGCCCGGCGGCGAAGTCCGCTATCATTCCGGCTTCGGCGACGCGTGAGCACAGGAACGGCAAGCATGACCACCGAGCCCACCCCCGAAGCCCAGTCCGCCTCCCAGTTGATCGACGCGCGGATCAAGGACCTCGGCGACTGGCGCGGCGCGCGCCTGGCCCAGGTCCGCGCCCTGATCCACCAGGCCGTGCCCGAGGTGGTCGAGGAGTGGAAGTGGCGCGGCGTGCCGGTCTGGTCCAGCAACGGCATCATCTGCACCGGCGAGAGCTACAAGGCCGTGGTCAAGCTCACCTTCGCCAAGGGCGCCGCGCTGGAAGACCCCACCCGCCTGTTCAACTCAAGCCTCGAAGGCAATGTCCGCCGCGCCATCGACATCCACGAGGGCGAGGCACTGAACGAAGACGCGCTGAAGGCCTTGGTTCAGGCGGCGGCCGAGCTGAACGCGGCGTCCAAGCGGAAGAAGACGTAGGCGGGCCCGCGACGGAGCCTCATCGCGGAGCGCTTGGCCAAGAAGCGCCGCCGACGGCAGCCAACACGCCTAGGAAGACGCTGGAGGATCCCCGCTCTTCGACGCTTTCAGGCGCCGCCACAGATACTCGAGGCCGATCAAGCCGCCAACCGCCAAGACCCCAATCATGATCGTGACCGCCTTGCTGAGGCCGTAATACGCCCCTCCCAAACCTATGACTCCGGATAAATCAGGTCTTGAGGGCGGACTTTGGCCATAGGCTTTCTAGGCGGGGTGTTACTTGCCCAAGAATGTTCGGGAAATCGACGTACGTCAAAGCCCACGATCTTCCTCAATCGACTTGTGTCCGCGCTTGGCCCGGAGGCCTGGTTCATCCAGCCCCAGCGTTCGCGAACGCCGCTCACTCCTCCGCTTGACATCCCCTACCAAGCTGTCAGTGGGCGAATGTGCCTGTGACCCCGCTCGACTCCGCCGCCCACATCGTCCAGCTGGCCCTGACGCCGGTTTTCCTGCTGTCGGGCGTGGCGGCGCTGCTCAACGTCTTCTCCAGCCGCCTGGCGCGGGTGTCGGATCAGGTGAACCGGCTGGTCTACGAGGGCGACGCCCTGCAGTTCGTCGGCCGCGAGGCGCGGCTGCGCATGTTGCGCCTGCGCTCGCGGGTGCTGGACGTGGCGGTGGTGTTGGCGGCGCTGGCCGGGGCCTCGACCTGCGGCGCGGCCCTGGTGCTGTTCCTGGGCGCGGTGCGCGCCTCGGGCGCGGCGGGGGCGCTGTTCCTGCTGTTCGGCGGCGCCATCGTCCTGACCATGTGCGCCCTGGCCGCCTTCGTGATCGAGATGCTGATCGCCAGCCGGGGGCTGCGCATCTTGTCGGAGCGCAACCCCACCTGACGTCGGCCTAGGTCACTCGTCAGGTCTCATTCGTCGGGGCTGGGCCCGCACCAGCCCGGCAGGAACTTGGCGTCCTGGGACTTGCCCAGAGCCAGGGCCTCGACCACGCAGGCGCCGAAGTCCGCCTCCACCTGCTTGCGCTTGATCCGCCGGCGCAGGAAGTCGGCCCACAGGAACTCGCTGAACGGGGTGATGGTCTTGGCGCAGCCCCCCGCCCGGCGCAACGCCCCGGCCAGGCTGCGATAGGGGTCGTCCGCCAGCTCGTCGATGGCCTTGGGGATGTCGGCGAAGTCCTTGCGCGTCCCCTCCGGCCCATAGGGATGGCACCAGCCGCTGTTGTCGGCGAAGATCCAGAACGCGTCCTTGTCCAGGCTCGACAGGTCCTTGACCACCGTGGTCAGCACCTCGCTGCAGCCCTCCTCGTGCAGGGCCCGCACCAGGTGGTGGTGGTCGATGACGTAGCGCTTGTCCTTGGGCCCCAGCAGCACCGGCACCATGTGGCGACCGAGGAAGGCGTTGCGCTTGTCCTTGGTCATCTCGGCCCAGCGCTTGCGCTTCTCCTCCACCTCGTGGAACCCGACGGTGATCTGGGTCGGCCGCAGCTCGGCGATCGGGGTCGGGTCGAGCAGGGGTTCGCGAGCCATGGCTGCATCCTCTGTGGCGCGGCCGCGACCTTCGCCGCGCGCCGCCGGGTCATTCCCTCATAACACGCTGCGGCCCCGCTCGACGCAGGGCGAGGCGGCGGTGTAAGCGAGACGCCAGCGCCCACCCCGAGCGGACCGGAAGCTGCCCCATGATCGAGCTCTACTACTGGCCCACCCCCAACGGCCATAAGGTCACGCTGTTCCTGGAGGAGGCCGGGCTGCCCTACGCCATCCACCCGGTCGACATCGGCGCGGGCGAGCAGTTCAAGCCCGAGTTCCTGGCCTTCTCGCCCAACAACCGCATCCCGGCCATCGTCGACACCAAGCCCGCCGATGGCGGCGAGGCGGTGACGGTGTTCGAGTCCGGCGCGATCCTGGTCTATCTGGCCGAGAAGACCGGCTGGTTCCTGCCGCGCGACCCGCGCCACCGCAACACGGTGCTGGAGTGGCTGTTCTGGCAGGTCGGCGGCCTGGGTCCCATGGCCGGGCAGAACCACCACTTCGGCGTCTATGCTCCGGAAAAGCTGCCCTACGCCATCGACCGCTACGTGCGCGAGACCAACCGGCTGTACGGCGTGCTCGACCGCCGCCTGGCCGGCCGCGCCTTCCTGGCCGGCGAGGACTATTCCATCGCCGACATGGCGACCTATCCCTGGATCGTGCCGTGGGAGCGCCAGCAGCAGAAGTTGGACGAATTCCCCAACCTGAAGCGCTGGTTCGAGGCCATCCCCGCCCGCCCCGCCACCCAGCGCGCCTACGCCAAGGCCGAGCCGTTCCACCGCCCGACCATCACCGAGGAAAGCCGCAAGGTGCTGTTCGGCCAAACGGCGGCCAGCACGGCCGCCGGCGCGGCTCCGCACTGAATCCTCCCGCCCCCGGCGACGCCCCGCCGCGGGTGAAACGCTGGCGTTCGCGCGCGCGCTGCTCCAGATTGCGCCCGCAAAGCTTTACGAGCGCATGATGTCCGATAGCGAATGGGGGGGGTGGATGGCGGCCGCGCAGGCCGGCGACAGCGCCGCCTATCGCCGGCTGCTGGAGGCGCTCGGCCCGTGGCTCAAGCGCTACTACGTGCGCCGCCTGCCGCCCTCGGTGGTGGACGATGCGGTGCAGGACGCCATGATCGCCATCCACGAGAAACGCCACACCTATGACTGCACCCGCCCGTTCGAGCCCTGGCTGGCGGCGGTGGCGCGCTACAAGTGGATCGACCGCCTGCGCGCGCTCAAGCGCCTGCCCAGCGAACCGATCAGCGAGAACATCTCCATCCCCGACCACGAGAGCGCGGTGATCAGCGCCACCATCCTGGAGCAACTGCTGGCCGGGCTGAAGCCGGCCCAGGCCGAGGTGATCCGGCTGGTGAAACTTCAGGGCTTCAGCATCGAGGAGGCCGCCAGCCGCACCGGCCAGTCGGTGTCGCTGGTCAAGGTCAACATCCACCGTGGCCTGGCCAAGCTGACCCTGGCCGTGCAGAAGCAGGCGCACATCGATGGATGACCTGCTGAACCACCTGGTGGCCGACCTGGCCCCCGTACGCCCCCGCACGGCCTGGCGCGACGCCCTGCCGCTCGCGGTGCTGGGCGCAGCCGAGCTGGCGCTGTTCCTGGGCTCCGGCCTGGCGCGGCCGGACATGCATGTGGCCATGGCCCATCCGGCCTTCTGGTGGAAGCTGCTGAGCTTCGGCGTCCTGGCCCTGATCGGCATGGTCACGGCGGTGAGTTCGTTCGATCCCTCGGTCTCGCCCAAGCGCGGCCTGCTCGGCGCCGGCATGGCGGCGGTCGCAGCGCTGGCCGTCGGCGTGGCGGTGGCCCTGTCCCGGCACGCCAACCCCGACCTCGCCCGGCGGCTCAGCTGGGTCAGCGGCGTGCACTGCATGATGTGGATGAGCGCCCTGTCCGCGCCGATGGTGCTGGCCCTGGCGCTGCTGATGCGGCGCGGCGCCCCCACCGACCGGCGACGCACGGCGCTGGCGGCCGGCATCGCCGCAGCGGCCTGGGGTTCGTTCGTGTTCGTATTCGCCTGCGGCCACGACGACCCGCTCTATGTGGCGGTCTGGTACGGCCTCGGCTGCTCGGTCACCATCGCCTACAGCCGCCTGCTGTTGGCCCGCCTGATCCGCTGGTGAGCTTGCGGTGGTGAGCTGGCGCTGGTGAGGAGACGCCCAGCGTGGTGAGCGAACAGGACGCCGCGGCCCTCATCGACGTGCTCAAGCGCGCCTTCGGCCTGCCGACGCTCGAGCCCGCCTACGGCGCCCTGCTCGGCCAACTGATCCAGAACTATTCCGGTCCTCAGCACCAGGACCTGAAGGACCGCATCCGGCGCGAATTCCACGACATCGCCTATGTCGACAACCGCCTGGGCCTCGACTTCTTCCTGCTGCGGATGCTCGGCGAGCAGCAATATCTGCAGCGCATCATCGCCCAGATCGACGAGCGCGTGTCGCTGGCGCGCTTCAGCGAGATCTTCTGGAACCTGTTGGCCATAGGCTTCGTCGACCAGTCGGTCGACGGCCTCGACTTCGATCCCCTGCGGGAGAAATACCAGGCCCTGCGCGACCGGGTGCTGGCCCGCCTGCCGCTGGCGCCGCGCCTCGAGCCCGGCAAGGCCATCCGCAAGCTGGTGATCCTGTCGCCCCAGCTGCTGGGCCTGCAGCACTCGCCCTCGCGCGAGGCGGTGAACATGGCGCTGACCCTGGCCAACACCCATGGCGTCGACGTCTACATCATCAACGCCAATGCGATGAGCTACACCAACGACATCAACATCGCCGTCCCGGCGCTCGCCAACACCAACGCCGAATTCCGCGGCGCGATGCGGCTCCAGACCCGCTACGGCGGGTTCAAGGACCCGACCTTCAAGGTCATCAGCTTCGAGCCCTCGCGCCTGTCCCTGACCAAGCTGGAGGCCATCGCAAACACCGTTCTGGAGATCGCGCCCGACGCCATCATCAGCCATGGCGAGAACCACCTGGTGCAGGACATGTTCTACGGCCGCGTCCCGTCGATCTTCGCCACCACCGGCCAGGTGATCCCCTTCGCCCGCGCCGACGCTTATTGGGCCCCGGGCTCGCTGGTGAGCGAGGCGCACTATCGGCTGGCCGAGCGGTTCGGCCACGGCCGCATCCTCAAGGAGGCGATGTTCACCACCCCCGCCGACGTCGACTGCGCCCCGGCCGACCGCTCAGCCTTTGGCCTCGGCCCCGAGCAGGTGGTCTATCTGGCGGTGGGCGGCCGCCTGGCGCAGGAGATCGACCCCGGCTTCGCCCAGGCCTGCATCCGCATCCTGGACGCCGACCCAAGGGCGGTGCTGCTGTTCGCCGGGCCCAACACGCTCGACATCGCCGCCCTGTTCGGGCCTGAGGAGGCCGCGCGCGGCCGCATGATCAACCTGGGCTTCCGCGACGACCTGCCGGCGATCACCCACATGAGCGACATCTATCTCAACCCCCACCGCGCCGGCGGCGGCACCAGCGCCCAGACCGCCCTGTTCTGCGGCCTGCCCGTCGTGACCCTGGAGCACGGCCACGTCTCGGACGTGCTCGACCCGGCCTCGCGCCACCCCGGCTGGGACGCCTACATCGCCTACGCCACACAGGTTTGCCGCGACGCCGGGTTCCGGCAGGCGGAAGCGGCGCGGCAACTGGACTCGCTGCGCCACCGCTCCGACTCCGCCGCCCAGATCGACCGGCTGCTGGGCTATCTCACCGACATCCGCGGCGGGTATCTCGGGGGCGCCTAGAACCCAAAAACGGTCCGTCATCCCGGACGCAGGGCGCGAAGCGACCGAAGATCCGGGACCCAGCAGCCTAAACCTCACCGCTGTAAGGGGCGCGATCGACAGCAGCATCGACAGCAGCGGCACGGTCAGCGCGGCTGGGTCTCGGATCTACGCACCCTGCGGGCGCTCCGTCCGGGATGACGGGATTTGGGGAGCGCGCGCAATTCTGTTCGCGACCCATTGCGGGCGTTAGCAGTTTGCAGATTTCCTCCACGAGCGTAGCGTTCGCACATGGTCGGCTCATTCCCCTCCTCTTTGCTCGACAATCTCCTGCTCGCCTTCGGCTGCGGAGTGACTGCCTTCATCATCTCCTCCAGGCTTCCGCGAAGTTGGAAGTGGCCAGCCTTCCCCATTGTTCTGATCGGAGCCTTCACGATCACAGCGCTGGTGACCACGCTTTGCCTTCGACTTCGATACGACGGCTACAATGTGGTGTTCACACGTTGGCATTTGATCGCAGGCTTTATGATCGTGGGATCGACGTTTTCACTTACTCTCACAATGCGTCGAGCCTTCCGTAGCGGCGGCTAACCACCCGGCCCAGCTCTCCGCAACGCCCGCTCCCAGCAGCCCGCGCGCGCCTAATACACCCCCGGCGCCAGCATGGCGGTGCGGCGGCTGTAGGCGTCGTACGCGTCTTCGCCCAGTTCCTGGCGCAGGAACCGCTCTTCCTTGCGCGCCGTCATCCAGAACCCCGCGATCAGCAACGCACCCCCCGCCAGCGCCAGGGGCGTGGCCTTGATCAGGGCCACGCAGACCAGCGCCACCATCACCCCGGAATAGATCGGGTGGCGCACCAGCCGGTAGGGCCCGGTGTCGACGATGCGATGGTCGCTCTTCAGCGTCACCAGGCCCGACCACAGCCGGCCCAGATGCACCCGCGCCCACCAGCAGAAGGCGAAGCCCGCGATCATCAGCCCGACCAGCCCCCACCCCACCGCCAGGGGCAGGCGCCACAGCGGCCAGCACAGGCCGAACCAGCCCGGATGGGCCAGGGGTGTGGGAAACAACAGGATCGCGCCCACCAGCGCCAACAGCCGATCGAGGTTGGCGCCGCCGCGCCGGGGCCGCGCGGTCGGCTTGGCCGCCCACAGGGCGGGAATCCACCAAGTGAAGTACCAGATCGCCCAGAGCCAGTAACCCGCCTGTACAGCCGACATGCGAACGCCCCCGAAGACCTGTAGCCTGCGGGAGAGCCCCTGTGCTGTAAAGAGCCGCGGGGCCGGCCGCACCCGCACGGTCGCGCGCCTTGCCATGCCCCATGGACAGGCCCCACGGCCCATGGCCCCATGGGCGCCCGATCCCCGGAGGACGCCTTGGCCTATAGTTACAAGCTGTCGATCCCAGGCCGCCCGACAGGGGGCTCAACGGGAGGGCCGACTGGGGCCCCGGCGGGAGGCCCGCAGCCCACGGCCGCCGCCGCGCATCCGCTCGACCTGTTCCCCACCCGCATCTGGCAGGCCATGCCGCCCGCCCTGGCGCCCAGGTTCCCGGATTGGGTCTCAGCGGTGAACGCGCTGCGCGCCGCAGCCCCCGACCCCGCCGGCCGCTCCAACCGCTGCGGCTGGAACAGCGCCGACGACGCCGTGCTCGACCGGCCCGAGTTCGCCGAACTCGACGCCGCCGTCAAAGCCCTGTGCCGCCAGGTGCTGGGCGAGATGGGGCTGCCGGGCTTCGCCTTCCAACTGCAGTCCTGGATTAACATCCACGACAAGGGCGGCTTCAACTTCCTGCACATGCACGAGCATTCGGTGCTGAGCGGCACCTTCTATCTGCAGACGCCCGAAGGCGCGGGCGGGCTGGTGTTCCGCGATCCGCGCCCACACGTGCTGGGCTCGTTCCTCAAGGGCTCAGGCCCCAACGCCCACAGCGACGTCACCCTGCGCCCCCAGCCGGGGCTGATCGTGCTGTTCCCGGCCTGGCTCGAGCATTTCGTCGAGCCGCACGTCGGGGATCAGCCGCGCATCTCCATCCCCTTCAACGTCAACAAGCTCTAGCCACTGCGTACGAGGAGAGGTCGATGACAGCCGTTGACAGCCAGCCGGTGGCAGCCCGGCTTTCGCGCTCGGCGATCTTCCTGGTCGCCCGGATCGAGGGCGGGGAGGAAAACCTGCGTGCGGTGCGAGCCTTGTGCGGCGACCTGGCCGGCCTGGTGCGCGCGGTGGGCTTTCGCGACCTCGACAGCGGCCTGTCGTGCGTCATGGCGTTCGGCTCGGCGGCCTGGGACCGGCTGTTCGGCGCGCCGCGGCCCCGCGAGTTGCATCCGTTCCGCGAGATCATCGGCCAGCACCACGCGGTGTCGACGCCGGGCGACCTGCTGTTCCACATCCGCGCCAAGCGGATGGACCAGTGCTTCGAGCTTGGCGCCCAGGTCCTGGCCCGGCTGGGCGCGGCGGTCAGCGTGGTCGACGAGACCCATGGCTTCAAATACTTCGACGACCGCGACCTGATCGGCTTCGTCGACGGCACGGAGAACCCGGTCGGCCAGGCCGGCATCGACGCCACCCTGATCGGCGACGAGGACCAAGCCTTCAGCGGCGGCAGCTATGTGGTCGTGCAGAAGTACCTGCACGACCTGGCCAAGTGGGAAGCGATCCCGGTCGAGCGCCAGGAGCAGATCATCGGCCGCCGCAAGCTGTCAGACATCGAACTCGACGACGACGCCAAGGCCCCGTACGCGCACAACGTGCTCACCAGCCTCACCGAGGACGGCAAGGAGCTGCAGATCATTCGCGACAACATGCCGTTCGGCGACCTCGGCAAGGGCGAGTTCGGCACCTACTTCATCGGCTACACCCGCTCGCCGCGCGTGATCGAGCGGATGTTGAACAACATGTTCGTCGGCGATCCGCCGGGCAATTACGACCGCCTGCTCGACGTCAGCCGCGCGGTGACCGGCACGCTGTTCTTCGTCCCCACCGCCAGCTTCCTCGACGACGTGTCGGCAGATCCCCCGGCGGCCGCGCCCGATGTGCGCGAGCCCACCGCGCCCGGGCCCTTGCGCACCGGTCCGGCCGAGGACCGAAGCTAGCGCGCGGAAATTCCCAGCGGATGTAACCCCCGCTTTGCAGCCGCCGAACCTATACCTGTCCAGCCGAGATCGGCGGACACCGTTCATCCAGGAGAGCCTTTCATGGCCAGCATGAAGACTTTGACCATCGCGTCCGCGGCTGCGCTGCTCGCGCTGGGCAGCGTCGCCACCACCGCCGCCCCGGCCTTCGCCGCCGGCGACACCGTGCATTGCTACGGCGTCAATTCCTGCAAGGGCCAGTCGGACTGCAAGTCGTTCAACCACGACTGCAAGGGCCAGAACAGCTGCTCGGGCCAGGGCTTCAAGGAACTGAGCCACGACGCCTGCGCCGCCGCCCACGGCAGCGAAACCCAGCCGAAGTAAGGCCAAGGTTTCAGGGGGCCCGGCTTCGGGAGCTGCCGGGCCCCCTGTTCTCTCCGTACCGCCCCCACCCCCACCGCCCCGCCCACGTCATGCCTCACGACATCCCCACCTTCGCCGGTTTCGGCCTCGGCCTGCGCCCGCAGCACTACCCGGAGTTCCTGGCGCGCGAGGCGCTGGTGGATTTCGTCGAGATCATCTCCGAGAACTTCATGGTCAAGGGCGGCCGGCCGCTGCACGTGCTGGACCAGGTGCGCGAACGCTATCCCGTCGCCATGCACGGGGTGTCCATGTCCATCGGCTCGGCCGACGGGGTAAAGCTGGACTATCTCAAGCGGCTGAAGGCCCTGGCCGACCGGGTCCGGCCGCTGTGGGTGTCCGATCACCTGTGCTGGACCGGGGTCGAGGGCTTCAATTCCCACGACCTGTTGCCCATGCCCTATACCGAGGAGGCGCTGCAGGCGGTCTGCGCCAACATCGCCCGCGTGCAGGACGTGCTGGAACGGCCGCTGGTGCTGGAAAACGCCTCCACCTACCTGAGCTTCGCCGACGACGAGATGACCGAGTGGGCGTTCCTGGCCGAGATGACCCGGCGCACCGGCTGCTACCTGCTGCTCGACGTCAACAACATCTATGTCAGCGCCACCAACCACGGCTTCTCGGCCGAGGACTACCTGGCCGGCATCCCCGCCGAGCGGGTGCGCCAGATCCACCTCGCCGGCCACAGCCAGGGCCGCGACGGCCTGCTGATCGACACCCACGACCATCCCGTGCCCGATCCGGTCTGGGCCCTGTACCAGAGCGCCCGCCCGCGTCTGGGCGACGTGGCGGTGATGATCGAGCGCGACGACCACATCCCGCCGCTGGACGACCTGTTGGCCGAGTTGAACATCGCCCGCGCGCACAGCCAGACCCCGGCGCAAGCGGCATGAGCCTGATCGAACTCCAGCGCGGCCTGCGCGACCGCATCCTCTCCGGCGACCCGACCTTCGCCGCCCCCGACTTCGCCGCCCAGGTGGCGCCCCTGCCCGGCGCCCCGGCCGAGACGCGGCTTCAGGTCTACCACCACGCCTATCGCGCCCAGCTGGTCGCCTGCCTGCGCGACAGCTTCGAGAAGACCCGCGCCTGGCTCGGCGACGACGCCTTCGAAACCGCCGCCCGCCACCACATCGAGGCTCACCCGCCCTGGAGCTGGACGCTCGGCGACTACGGCCCCGATTTCCCCGCCACGCTGAACGGGCTCTATCCAGGCGACCCCGAAGTTGCGGAACTGGGGTGGCTGGACTGGAGCCTGCGCCGCGCCTTCGACGGCCCCGACGCCGAGCCGATCTCGCAGGAAGCCCTCGCCGCCGTCGACTGGGACGCCGCCGTCCTGATCCTGGCCCCGACCCTGGCCGTGGGCGAGGTCACCACCAACTGCGCCGCCATCTGGGGCGCCATCGCCGAGGGCCAGACCCCGCCCCCGGCCGCCCGCCTGCCCGCCCCGGCCGCCGTGCGCGTCTGGCGTCTGGGCCTGTCGCCGCACTACCGCACCATCGAGCCCGCCGAACGCGAAGCCCTGGCCATGGTCGCGGCCCAAGCCCCGTTCGGCCAGGTCTGCGCCATGCTCTCGGAAGGCCTGGAAGAAGCCAAAGCCGCCCAGTCCATCGGCGCATTGCTGGGCACGTGGCTGCAGGACGGGCTGATCTGCGGGGCCGAGGGCGGCTAAGGGCGATCACCTATCGGCCAGCATCCCCCCGGTCGCAAACCCTCCGCAAACGCCGTCATCCCGGACGCAGGGCGCGAAGCGACCGAAGCTGGGTCCCGGATCTCCGCGCCCTAAGAGCGCTCCGTCCGGGATGACAGGATTTCTGGGATTGCTTGCCCTCCCGTCGGCCCGCGACTAGCTTCGGTTGAAATAGCTGAGGACTCGCCATGAAGGTCCAGCAGTTGCTGTTGGCCGCGGGATTGGCCTTCAACGTGGCGAGCCCGGCCGCCGCCCAGCAGGCGCCGGCGGCGCCGGTGGCTGGCGTTACGGTGACCGCCCAGACCCCATGCACCGTCGAATCGGAAGGCGGCCAGGCCAAGACGACGCCCTATGTGGTCGAGACCTACCCGACCAGCGGCTCGATAATACGACCAGGCCTACTCTTCCTGCGGGTATCTTTCAGCGAGCCCATGAGCCGCTGCGCGGTCGGCTTCGTTGGCCTGCGCGTAGGCCCGCCTAAGCTTGTCATTCTCGACGACATACAATCCCCAGATCGGCGCACCTTTTTGTATCTGGCCAAGGCGCCGCCAAATACGCACTTCGATCTGTTCTTCGGGCCACACATCTATGGGAACGAACACCTGAGCAAATATGGCGTCGCCCCGAAGACGCATGAACTTGTCTTCTCAACGTCCGCCAACGCGCCTCTGACCACGGTCCGGGAGGCGCTGAAGGCCGTCCCCCATATCGAGCAGATCCTGAACCAGCCGGGCGCCTTCGCCGAGGTGGGCGCACACCCCCAGCTCGCCCTGGACCTTCGCTCTCTCTATCAGGACGGCGACAACCCAGCGTCGGCAGCCGACACCGCCAATCCGCCGGCGCAGGGGGCGACCGCGCCCAGCCCATCCCCGGCGGATCATCGTTGATCCCCAGGCGCGGCGCCTCGTTTAGCCAAGACCTGACTGTAGACTTGCCAAATGACGGCTTCTGCTCCGCGGCAGCCCCCTAACCGTCCCACCCCGCTTGTCGCCGCCGTCCTGAGCAGCCAAGCTCACCTGGCCGGCGAGACCGGCGCGGGATCGGGGACCGCCATGGCCTTGCTGCACGCGGCGCGCGACGACGAGGCCGACCCGCCGCCCCACGCCCAGCCGTCCGAGGCGGGCTTCAAGCCCAGCATGCACGGCTTCGGCGCCCTGCTCATCACCCTGTCGTGCCTGTCGCCCAGCATCGGCGTGTTCATCGTCGGCTCGGACGTGATGCATCAGGCGGGCACGGCGGTGTTCGCCTGTTTCGCCGCCGCGGTGCTGCTGGGGCTGGCCATGGCGGCGGTCTATGGCGAACTGGCCTCGGCCTTTCCCGACAGCGGCGGGGAATACACCATCCTCGGCCGTGCCCTTGGCCCGCCCTGGGGCGTGGCGGCGCTGGCGCTCAACCTGCTGGGCTTCAGCATCGCCCAATCGCTGTCGGGGCTGGGCGTGGCGAGCTATCTGGCCGCGGCCTTTCCCGGCCTGCCGGCCATCCCTACCGCGGCCTTCCTGGTGGTGCTGGTCACCGGCATGGCGATCCTGAATGTCCGCGTCGGCGCGGCCATCACCGGAGCCTTCTTCGCCGTTGAGCTGACCACCCTGGTGGTGCTGGCAGGGCTCGGCCTGGCCCATCCGCACCGATCCCTGGCCACAGCCGTGCTGCATCCGGTGATGGCCGGCCCACCCGGTGCGCTGATGGGCGGGGCGCTCATGCCGGTGGCGCTCAGCATCGCGGGGGCGGCGGCGGCAGGCGGGATCTACGCCTTCAACGGCTATGGCTCGGTGGTTTTCCTGGGCGAGGAACTGCACGAGGCGCCGCGCCGCATCGCCGCCGTGGTGTTCCTGGCGCTGGGCGTCGCGGCCCTGACCGAGCTGGTCCCGATCGCCGCCATGCTGGTGGGCGCGCCCGATCTGCACGCCCTGCTCGCGGCCCCCTCGCCGGTCCAGGCCTTCATCGCCGCAGCCTCGACCCCGCTGGTGGGCCGACTGATGAACCTCGGCATCGCCGCCGCCATCTTCAACTGCATGATCGCCGTGGCCCTGATGGCCGGCCGCCAGCTTTACAGCACTGGCCGCGACCGCCTGTGGCCCCTGCCGATCAGCCGCCAGCTCGCCCGCCTGCATCCCCGCCTCGGCTCGCCCTGGGTCGCCACCCTGGCGATGGGCTTAGCCGGCCTGGCGGGCTGCCTGGTCGATCCCAAGCTGCTGGTGCTGGTGCTCGGCAACGGCAATGTGGCGCTCTACGCCGGCCTGTGCGCCGCCGTCCTGGTTGGCCGCCGCTCGGGCGCCACGCGCGACACCGGCTTTCGGATGCCGCTGTTCCCCCTGCCGCCGCTGGCCGCCCTCGTCGCCCTGGCCGCGGTGGCCTGGTTCGACCTGCACGACGCCGCCGGCGCCAAGGGCCTGGCCGCCAGCGCCGTGGTCATCGTCGCCGCCCTGATCTACCACCGCCTGGTCCTACGCCGCGCCGCCGCCTGGGCGCACGCGCCGGCGGCCGCTGCCGGACGAGACGTGATAGGGCCTCTTCCGGCCGCCAAACACTCCGTCATCCCGGACGGAGCGCTCGCAGAGCGCGCAGATCCGGGACCCAGCCCCCCTGACCCTGGCGGTAATCGACGACAGACGCTCGTCCCTCCACCTTCATGAAGCGAGCCTGGAACGGTGAAGTCAGCGCGGCTGGGTCCCGGATGGGGGGTCAGCTGTCATTCACTCGGACGGACCACGCACTGCGCACCGCTGACCTAGCTTGAAGGGACAACCTCAGCAGATACCGTTGAGCGACCGCGGTAGTCCCAGTGGGCCGAAACAGTCACTGCCCTGTCCTGCGTGGACGGAGCTGCTTTGAAAAAGCGTGCGAGCTTGAAGATGGCTGCGCCAAAGCCAAAGCCTAAGAGGCTTTCGGCGCTTACTGCGCAATTTGTCAGGTTCCCAGCCGCAACGAGTTGGCACCGCATAGAAGAGTCGCCGTTTTGAGCCATACGTTGAGCGCGCTCCGGCTCGTAGTCAGCTAATTCCCCCCTTCCGGGCATCTTTTGCCAGGTGATGGGTTGAGCCGCCACGACAGGTTGGGCCGTTTCACTGACCTCAGAACCTGTTTGTGCGCCCGCGGCTGGCGGATGCATCGCTGCAATCCCCAGAGCGCACAACGCGACGCTAAGGTAACCGGTTTTCATAGACGCAGCCCCATACTTCAGTGGTGTTACCGTGCGTACGGCGCACCACGCTAAATGGATTGCATCGGACTTCAATGTCCGCAATGGGTCGCTCGCGGCCGCCCCTCTTGCCAGGACCCGGCCTTTGGCGTGTCTAGGCCGCCCATCTCCAACGCCTGCATCGACCCATGACCGCCACCGACATCACCATCTTCCAGAAGTCCATTGGGCTATTACGAACCTTTTCGTAGAACCCCCGACGGCGACATCTCATTTGGGTACGGGCACTGGCGGCCCTGAGCAAGAGTGGAAATGCGTGAAGCCGGGCGGGTCTCCCGGGCAAGCAATTCCCTCATTGGTGAAGACAGCGGACCCATCGTCGAAGCGACTATGAAGCTTCTTGCCTTCGAACAAGCCCGGCATCAGCCCGCATGTCCATCCGATGCTGACGACGGCAAACGCAAACGCGGTGAACAATCCGATTGAATAAGCGAAGGGACGGGTACGCCGATCAACGGTCCCAAACCGGCCAAAACTCAAGGGGCTTTCGCGGACCCATCCAGTGTAGCGGCCCGTTCGAATTGTGACTCCAAACCAGATAGCTCCTGCGAGAGAAGCCGCCGAGGCGAGCCCCGTCAAAGCAGCGAGAGTTGGATCAATCATGCAAACGCCTCGCAATGCCGCCGTCCAGAGTTCAAGCAATACGACAACGAACCGCTCGTGGGCGCCAGCCCCTTGCCTCTAGCCCTACTTTGGCTTGTTTAAGCGACCTCATATCAAACGGTGCGATCGATCCATGTCAGCCCCAGACGTTGTAATCTTCCACAACCCCAACTGCTCCACCTCGCGCAAGGCCGTCGCCCTGGTGCAGGAGGCCGGCCACACGCCCAAGGTGGTGGAGTATCTGAAGGCCGGCTGGAGCGCCGAGCAGCTGCGTGAGCTGTTCGCCGCCATGGGCATGACCGCCCGCGAGGCCCTGCGCACCAAGGGCGCGCAGGCCGCCGAGCTGGGCCTGCTGGAGCCGGGCGTGAGCGAGGAGCAGATCGTCGCCGCCATGGTCGCCCACCCGATCCTGGTCGAGCGCCCCATCGTCGCCACCCCCAAGGGCGTGCGCCTGGGCCGCCCGCTCGAACGGGTGCTCGAGGTGCTGCCCTAAACCACCCCCGGGGCGATCAGCCGGCCGAGCGCGCCTTGCTCACCATCTCGGGCGTGACCCGGCCGGTCTTGCCGCCGAAGTGGCGGATCACATAGTTGGCCACCGCCGCCAGCTCGCCGTCGGTATAGCCGCGGGAGAAGGCCGGCATGTAGACCAGCTGGCCGCGCACGTGCATGCGCTCGCCGCGCAGCATCACCTGCACCACGTTCAGCCCGGCGGGGTCGTTCACCGCCTGGCTGCCGGCCAGCGCCGCATAGGGCGTCTGCTGGCCCTGGCCGTTCCACTGGTGGCAGCTGGCACAGGCGCCCTGGAAGACGTGCGCGCCCAGAGTCCCGCCATCGGTCCCGCCCGGCGCCCAGGCGCTGGAGGCGCTCATCGACGGCGTGGTCAGGCTGACCTCGGTATCGGGGAAACCGCTGCGCGCGGGGACCTTGCGCAGATAGGCCACCAGGGCGGCGGTATCCTCTGACGTCAGGTACTGCAGGCTGTTCTCCACCGCCTCGCCCATCGGCCCGGCGGCTGAGCCGTGACCGTCGGCGCGGCCGATCGAGAGATAGCTGTTGAGCTGGGCGTCGGACCAGCCGCCCACGCCGTAACCCTTGTCCGAGGTCAGGTTCCAGGCCCGCCAGCCCTGCAGTTCGGCGCCCGCCAGCGCATGGTGCGTCTTCATGGCGAAGCCGAGATTGCGCGGGGTGTGGCACTCGCCGCAGTGGCCGAGGGCTGTGGCCAGGTAGGCGCCGCGGTTCTCCTGGGCGCTGAGGTTCGGGTCGGGCGCGAACCGCTTGTCCTTCAGGAACACCAGGTTCCAGAAGCTCATGGACCAGCGGATGTTGAACGGGAAGACCAGGCCGTTGGGCCGGTTCGGCTGGTGCACCGGCGGCAGGCTGAACAGATAGGCCTTGATGGCCAGGGCGTCGTCGCGGCTGAGACCCGTATACGACGTGTAGGGCATCGACGGGTACAGGTGCTTGCCGCCCTTGCCGACGCCCTTCTGCAGCGCATTGACGAAGTCGTCGTCGCTCCAGTCGCCGATGCCGGTCTCGCGGTCGGCGGTGATGTTGGTGGCGTACATGGTGCCGAACGGCAGCTTGAACGGCAGGCCGCCGGCGAAGGGCTTGCCGCCCAGCACGGTGTGGCAGGCCACGCAGTCCGCCGCCTTGGTCAGGTAGGCGCCGCGCTCGATCAGGGCCGAGGGCGGGGCGGTCTGAGCTGGGCCCACGTCCTGGGCCTGAGCCGTCGCGCGCAGGGACGGAACCGCACGCAGGGCCAGCACCGCCATCCCGGCGGCCACGGCGCCCGTCAGCGACAGGCGAAGGATCGAACCGCGCTTCACGCTTCGTCTCCCGCTTGCGATTGCGATTGCGCCACCTCGGCGGCGGCGAGCGTGCTGGCCAGCGCCAGCGCGCCCAGCGGCAGGGCCGTCAGCACCGCCTTCCTGGCCTTGTCGTCCTGCACCAGCAGGTCGCGGTCGAGCGGCAGGGTGCGCAGCCGCACGCCCGTGGCGGCGAAGATGGCGTTGCCCAACGCCGGGGCGGCGATGGCCGTGCCCACCTCGCCCAGCCCGCCCGGGTCGGCCGAACTCTGCACCAGATGCACCTCGAAGCTCGGCGCCTCGTTGATCCGCATCATGCGGTAGTCGTGGAAGTTGCTCTGCTGCACCACGCCGTTGTCGAAGGTGATCTGGCTGTACAGCGCCGCGGTCCAGCCGAAGATCAGCCCGCCCTGCACCTGGGCCTCGCAGGTGTTGGGGTTGACCACCTGGCCCACGTCCAGCGCCGTCACCGAGCGCAGCAGCTTGATCTCGCCCTGGGGCGAAACCGCCACGTCGAGGATGGTGCAGACATAGCTGCCGAACGGCGCGGCCAGGGCCACGCCGCGCCCGACCCGCTCGCCCTGCAGCGACGTCTCCCAACCCGCCCGCTCCGCCGCCAGGTTCAGCACGCCCAGCGCCCGCGGATTGTCCTTCAGCAGCGCCCGTCGATAGGCCACCGGGTCCTTGCCGGCCGCATGGGCCAGCTCGTCCATGAAGCACTCGACCTTGAACAGGTTGTGGGTCGGGCCGACGCCGCGCCACCAGCCCACCGGCAGGTTGTCGGGCAGATAGTGCGGCGACCACTCCACCTTCAGGTTCTTGAAGCTGTAGGGCGTCTCGGCCGCCCCCTCAACCACGTCGGGGTCCAGCCCGTCCTTGCGCAGGATCACCGGGGCCCAACGCCTCGCCACCGAGTCGCTGGTGATCCGGTCGGACCAGGCGATCGGCAGGCCGTCCCCGCCCAGCACCGCGGAGATGCGGTCGTAGTAGAGCGGGCGCGGGATGTCGTGCTGGATGTCGTTCTCGCGGGTGTAGACCAGCTTGACCGGATAGCTCACCGCCTTGGCGATCCGCACCGCCCAGCGCACCTGGTCGATGTCCAGCCGCCGGCCGAAGCCGCCGCCCAGATAGTGGTTGTGGACGATGATCTTGTCCTTGGGCAGACCGGTGACCTCGGCTGCCGTGTCGACCACCCGGGTGGGCACCTGGGTGCCGATCCAGATCTCGCAGGCGTCGGGCCGCACGTGCACCAGGGCGTTCATCGGCTCCATCGGCGCGTGGGCCAGCATGGGGACCTGGTAGATCGCCTCGTGCTTGTGGCCGCCCTGGTTCAGGTCGCCCACCGTGCGGGCCACCAGGGTCTTGCCGTTCAGCGAGGTGTCGTCCATCGCCTTCAAGAGCGAAGGCGTGGAGAAGCCGGTCAGCGCGCCGAAGTCCCACTCCACCTCCAGCGCCTCGACCCCGGTCTTGGCGGCCCAGAAGTGGTCGCCGATCACCGCCACCGCGTCGCCGAGCTTGACCACGTCGCGCACGCCGGGGATGGCGCGGGCGCGGCTGTCGTCCAGCGACTTCAGCTTGCCGCCATAGGCCGGGCACGGAAGGAACGAGGCGATCTTCATCCCCGGCGCCGTGGCGTCGATGCCGAACACCATCGAGCCGTCGACCTTCTGAGCGGTGTCCAGCCGGCGCAGCGGCTTGCCGATCAGCTTGAAGTCCTTGGGGTCCTTCAGCGTTACCTGGGCCGGCACCGGCTGCTTGGCCGCCGCCGCCGCCAGATCGTTATAGCTGGCCGAGCGGCCGGATTCCGCGTGGTGCACCACGCCGCGCTCCACGGTGCAGCTCGACGGGTCCACGCCCCATTGCTGGGCCGCTGCGCCAACCAGCATGGTGCGGGCGACGGCGCCGGCCTCGCGCATGACCTTCCAGTTGCCGCGGATCGAGGTCGAGCCGCCGGTGGCCTGCTGCTGCAGCAGCGGCGAGCCGTAGAGTTCGTCGCTGGGCGGGGAATGCTCCAGCGTCACCTGGTCCAGCCCCAGCTCCAGCTCCTCGGCCAGCAGCATGGCGGTGGAGGTATAGATCCCCTGCCCCATCTCCACATTGGGCATGACCAGCCGCACCGGGCCGCTGTGGTCGATGCGGATGAAGGCGTCGGGCGCGAAGGCCGGCGCGCCGTCGGCCGCGGCGGCGGCCGGGTCGCCGGGCTGCGGCCGGGCGTTGATCAGCGCCTCGGCGCGGCCGCCGCGGATCAGCGCGAAGGCCAGGGTGAAGCCGCCCCCGGCCAAGAGCATGTGCCGGCGGCTGAGCTCGGCCATCACTGCGCTCCCTCAGCCGGCGCTTCCGCCGGGGCGGCGGCTGGCGGCGTGTTGGCGATGGTGGGCGACGCGCTGGAATGGCCCATGGCCGCCAGGGTGATGGCCTGGCGGATGCGGGCATAGGTGCCGCAGCGGCAGATGTTGCCCGACATGGCCGCGTCGATATCGGCGTCGGTGGGATGGGGCGTGTGCGCCAGCAGGGCGGCGGCGCTCATCACCTGGCCCGACTGGCAGTAGCCGCACTGCACCACCTCGATCTCCAGCCACGCCTGCTGGATGCGCTGGCCCTCCGAGGTCTTGCCCACGGCCTCGATGGTGGTCACCGGCCGCGACCCCACCGCCGAGATCGGCAGCACGCACGCGCGCACCGCCTGGCCGTCCAGATGCACCGTGCAGGCGCCGCACTGGGCGATGCCGCAGCCGAACTTGGTGCCGGTCAGGCCTACGATGTCGCGCAGCACCCACAGCAGCGGCATGTCCGGCGGGGCGTCCACCGCCTGGTCCTGGCCGTTGATATTGAGGGTGAACATCGCGTCAGCCTCCGTGGCGAGTAATTTGCCGACCCAAACCCCGGCCGCGCCGCGCGGGGTGGAAGGTCGCGCAAAAACACCGCCCAAGTCCAGCGCGATCCGATATGCAGATGAACTACATATCCATGGCGCTCGACATGTATTCATACGCAAAGCGAGGAACTCTTCTTCCTCGCCTCCCTCGGGCTTGCCCCGAGGGTCCGCGGCTGAGCTTCTGCAACGCAGCCAAGTCCTGAAACAGCCGGTGGCGGAAAGGCGGACCCTCGGGACCAACCCGAGGGAGGCGTCGCCATAGAAGACTCCCGTACTGACGGAAGCCGTGCCCTACAGCCCCACCGTCACACGAACGATGCAGTCGCCGGGCTAAACAGCGGCCCCGAATTCACCCGGTAGTCGCGCTCTCTCACGCGAGCCCGCGATACGGTATATGCGCCGCTTCACTCCAGCCTGGACCCGACCGATCCTGTTCCGCTTCGCCCCGCATCTCCGGTTCTGGCCTGAACGGGTCGAGCGCGCGGCGAGTCTGCTGAGCGCGGTCGCGGCCCTGCTCGCGGCCCTGCTGCTGGCCGCCCCCGTGCGCGCCATGAGCGCGGACCAGATGGCCTGGGCCGCCGACACCCGCTTCACCCTGAGCGACGCCAAGGGCGCCAAGGTCGCCGACACCGCCTTCCGCGGCCGCTTCCTGCTGCTGCAGGCCACGCCCGGCCCCTGCGCCAAGGCGTGCCGCGACCGCGCCGCCGAGGTGCGGACCGCCGTCGCCGGCCTGGGCGACCTCGCCGGCCGGCTGCGCTTCGTGCAGGTCTCCACCGATCCAGCCCCCGGCGGCGAAGCCCTGCACGGCCCGGCGGAGACCATCAAGCGCCTGTTGCAAGGTCACGGCGTCGCCGGCGCCGGTCCGGACGGCGCGCTGCTGCTGGATGACGAGAACGGCGTGTTCGTAGAGCGGCTCGATGGCCCCGCGCCGGTGCTGGCCGACCGCCTGCGCCGCCTGCTCACCGCCCGAGTCAGCTATATCGGCATCGACGAAGAGTTGTGGGACTACGCGCCCAAGCGGGTCGACCTGATGATGGGCGCGGCGCTCGACGCCCAGCAGCAGACCTTCGTCTACAACAAGCCCCAGCAGATCGGCTCGGTCTATCTGAAGGCGATCTACCACGGCTACACCGACGGCGGGTTCAAGACCCGGATCGCGCGTGCGCCGCAATGGGCCCACCTCGGCATCCTCGGCCCTGTGCTGCGGGCCGAGGTCGGCGACACGCTGCGGGTGGTGGTGCGCAACAACGCGCGGCGCGCCTATTCCCTGCACGTGCACGGCCTGCGCTACACGGCCTCGAGCGAAGGGGCCATGACCGCCGGCGTCCCCGGCCCCTGGGGCATCGTCCCGCCGGGCGGGACCTACACCTACGTGTTCGACGTGCCCGAGCGCGCCGGCCCCGGACCGGGCGATCCCAGCTCGGTGGTCTGGCCCTATCACAGCCATGCCGACGCGGGCGTGGACGAGGACACCGGCCTGGTCGGCGCGGTGATCGTCACCCGCAAGGGCATGGCCCGGCCCGACGGTTCGCCCAAGGACGTCGACCGCGAGTTCGTCACCCTGTTCAAGATCTTCGACGAGAACCAGAGCGCCCTGCTGCAGGACAATATCGACCGCTTCACCGAGCCCGGCCGCGCGCCCGCCGCCACCTTCCTCGACGAAGACGACATCCCCAGCGACACCGACACCCGCGCCTGGGTCGACAGCAACCAGAAGCGCGCCATCAACGGCTATCTGTTCGCCAACCTGCCGGGGCTGGACATGCACCTGGGCGAGCGGGTGCGCTGGTACGTGATCGGCCTTGGCTCGGAAAGCGACCTGCACACCCCGCACTGGCACGGCGCCACCGTCACCGTCGGCGGCCGGCGCGAAGACACCGTCGAGGTGCTGCCCGCCACCACCGTGGTCGCCGACATGATCCCCGACGACCTCGGCGTGTGGATGTTCCACTGCCATGTCACCGAACATCTCAACGACGGCATGACCGCCCTGTACCGGGTGCTGCCGATGTCCACGCCCCTCCCTGCGCCGCTCTCTGCGCCCCTGGCCGCCCAAGGACCGAAGTAATGTCTTCCAGACTGCTGTGTACGAGCCTGGTCGCCCTAATGGCGGTTCTGGGGACGGGCGCCCACGCTGCGCCGGTAGCCCAGAACACAGCCATAGCCCCGGCAGCCAAGACCCACCCCGCCAAGGCCGCGCCCACGCGCACGCCGATCAAGCATCTGGTGGTGATCTTCCAGGAGAACATCTCCTTCGACCACTATTTCGGCGCCTATCCCAACGCCGCCAACCCGGCGGGCGAGCCGGCCTTTCACGCCAGGCCCGGCACGCCCAAGGTCAATGGCCTGACGCCCGAGTTGCTCTACCACAACCCCAACAGCGCCAACCCCATGCGGCTGGACCGGGTGCAGGCGGTAACCTGCGACATGGACCACAGCTACACCCCTGAGCAGATGGCCTATGACGGCGGCAAGCTGGACCGCTTCGTCGAGCACACCGGCGCCACCGGCCCCGGCTGCGACGCCAAGCTGGTCATGGGCTACTACGACGGCAACACCGTCACCGCGCTGTGGAACTACGCCCAGCGCTTCGCCATCAGCGACAACTTCTTCGACACCAGCTACGGCCCCTCCACGCCGGGCGCCATCAACCTGATCCGCGGCTCCACCACCGGCGTCGCGCACGACGACATCCCCGGCGCGGTCTACAAGGGCGTGATCTACGCCGACCCCGACCCGGCGCTGGACGGCTGCTCCCAGGCCACCGGCTCCAAGCCCACCGTCAGCCTGAAGGGCGCCAATGTCGGCGACCTGCTGAACGCCAAGGGCGTCACCTGGGGCTGGTTCCAGGGCGGATTCAAGCCGACCGAGACCAATCCCGACGGCAGCATCGTCTGCCGGACCACCAGCAAGAACGCCGCCGGCCGCACCATCCGCGCCTACAGCCCCCACCACGAGCCGTTCCAGTACTTCGCCCAGACCGCCAATCCCAAGCACCTGCCGCCGAGTTCCGTCGCCATGGTCGGCCAGACCGACCAGGCCAACCACCAGTACGACCTCGACGACTTCTGGGCGGCGGTGGACGGCGGCGAGATGCCGGCGGTGAGCTATCTCAAGGCCCCCGCGGCCCAGGACGGCCACGCCGGCAATTCCGGCCCGATCGACGAGCAGCGCTTCCTGGTCGAGACCCTTAACCGGCTGCAGAAGAGCCGCTTCTGGGGCGCCACCGCGGTGCTGATCGCCTATGACGACAGCGACGGCTGGTACGATCACGTCATGCCGCCGACCCTCTACGGCTCCAAGGGCCCCAACGACGCCCTGAACGGACCGGGCCTGTGCGGCGCGCCGAGCTCGGACGCCACGCTCAACCGTTGCGGCTATGGCCCCCGCCTGGTGCTGGTGGCGGTCTCGCCCTATGCCCGCAAGAACGCGGTCGACCACGCCCAGACCGATCAGGCCTCGATCTTGAAGTTCGTCGAGGACAACTGGGGCCTCGGTCGCCTGCCCACAGCCGACGGCGCGCTGGACCAGGCCGCCGGCTCGCTGGAGGGCCTGTTCGACTTCAAGGCTGCGCCCGACAAGGCCCCGCTGCTGCTTGATCCCGCCACGGGCCTGGAGCAGCCCAGGCTGGGGCAGCGCTGATGTCGTCCCTCGTGCGCGGCCTGGTCCAGGCCGCCGCGGGGCTGGCGCTGCTCGCCGGCGCCGCCCTGGCCCGGCCGCCCGCGGCCCACTCCGACCCCAGCTCCAGCCTCGAGCAACGCCCTTCGGCTCGCTGAGGCGACCGTCGCTTGCACGGCGGTTGCGGCCAGCGCTCACTGACGCTGGCCGCGCACCTCTAGTATTTAGGCTCGGGCTTCAGTCGTCGCGCGGCTGCACCTTGAAGCGCATCCGCGGCCGGCCGTCGGGGCCGAGGCTCCAGCCCGCAACGGGCTGGGACAACGACACCTCGCGGACCTCGGGGTTATGGGTGAAGTGCGGCAGCGTCACCGGGGAGACGAAGCTCCACAGCGGCTGGACGGGGGGCAGGTGGTAGGCCATTGCGCCTCTCCTGTGCTCATGCGGTCGCTTGAGCCTGGAAGCGCGCGGCCCGAGGAGCCGCTAGGCCCTACCGGTCACGGGAACTTCCAGGCGACGAAGCCGGCGGACACGGTCGAACGCCCCAGGAACGCATCCTGGGCGCCGAGGTCGTCGTCAGCCGGACGGCTAGATCGCGGGTTCATGTGATCCCTGGGTTGACGAGAAACGCCGCCCGCGGCGCGAACGGCGGCGGCCGACGCCAGGTTAAGACCCGACGCCGACCGCACCACTAGATATACCCCCCTCCCCTATAGTCAAGACGGGGGCGAGTAGCGCCTCTGCGCTTATTCGCCCGGGATCAGGCGAGCCAGCGGAGCGAGCGGGCCGACCGGGATGTAGTCGAAGCTCAGGAAGTCGCCTTCCACCAGGGGAAGCTTGGCCAAGGTCGCCTTGGCCTCGTCGACCGTCTCGGCGTTGACGAGAAAAACGACGCCCGGCCGGTCCTTGCGGAACCAGAACTGGTCCATCTTGCCGTCGAGATAGAGCTGGAGCGTATCCACAACCTCCTTCGGCATGATCGCCGCCGCCTGCTCCGGCGTCAGCGGCTTGGTGATCGATCCGATAGCGAAAACCTTCATGGTAATTCTCCGCGTCAAAGTGGGGGATGACGGGGCTGGGTGTAGCCCTGGCGCGAAACGGCCGGTATTGTCGTTAGTGACAACTTTGTGGTCATTCACGACATGCGCATCACCATCCTCGCCCTGGACGGCCTGTTCGATACGGGGCTCACCGTCTCGCTCGACGCCTTTGCCATCGCCAACAACCACTCGGCCAAAGCCATGGGTGGCGCGCCGCATTTCGACGTCTCCATCGTCGGGGTGCGCAGGAAGGTTCGATCTGCGCGCGGTCTGTCGATCCCCGTGCAGCCGATCACGGCGGAGCTGAAGCCGGACTGGGTCCTGGTTCCGGCGCTGAGCGGCGCGACGCCGGAGCAGCTGGTTCCCGCCCTCGAGCGGCCGGACGTGCGCCAGGCCATGGCGCAGTTGCACAGGTGGCGGGCCGAGGGCGCCCAGATCGCCGCCTCCTGTGTCGGCGCCTTCCTCGTGGCGGAAACCGGTCTTCTCGACCATCGCGAGGCGACCACGACCTGGTGGCTCTCGCCGCTGTTCCGCCAACGCTATCCGAACATACGGCTCGACGAGTCCCGGATGCTGGTGCCGACGGATATCGGCGTGACGGCCGGCGCAGCGATGGGACACCTCGACCTGACCCTCTGGCTGATCCGCAGGGCCAGTCCCGAACTGGCGACGCTGGTTTCACGCTACCTGCTCGCCGACATCCGCTCCTCCCAGGCCGCCTACATCATCCCCAACCACCTGGCGCAGGCGGACCCCCTCGTTCTGCGTTTCGAGCGGTGGGCGCGGGAGCGCCTCCAGGAGGGGTTCTCGCTGCAGGCGGCCGCCGATGCGCTGGCGGTCAGCCCGCGCTCCCTGCAGCGCCGCTGTCAGGCGGTGCTCGGCAAATCGCCGCTGGCCTACTTTCAGGACCTGCGGGTCGAACGCGCGCAATCCCTGATCCACGGCAGCGGGCTTGATCTCGACGCCATCGCGGCCGAGGTCGGATATGTCGATGGCGCGACGCTACGGACGCTCCTGCGCCAACGCTTGGGAAGGGGCGTGCGCGAGCTTCGGGCCGACCTGCGCTGAGCGTCGCTCTTGCGAGAAGGCCCGGCGCTCAGCTCGCCCCCGAACCGCAGATATGCCGGAGGTCTGACTGCCGACAATAGCGCCCGGTCGACAGGTTGACGTAGTATCGACCTCGGGCGTCGTAGCGCCAGTGGACGCCATCCTCGTCTACGCCAGACATTTCTCCCGTCGGACCGATCTCTGCATTCCACTTCTGTCCGGTGGAAGCATTGTCGCCTCGAATGAATTTCCCGGGGCAATTCCTGACCATCATGACGGTGACGTTCTCACCGGTCTGGCGATCGAAAACCTTGCGCGGGAAGCAATCCACGCCCTCCCCGACACTGTTCAAACCTTGTGGGGAGCCCGCAAAGGCCTGGGACGACGCGGGCAGGGGAACGGACGCCAGGGCGAGCGCCGCCAGACTGGCAAGGACAGCCTTCATCTTCCGCCCTCCAAAAGGGGATCAAGCATGAGCCAGGCTGGCGAAGTCATTACCACACGAACCTCTCGCTGAGATTGCAGTCGCGAAGCAAGCGCCTGGCGCTGCGATCATCCCCGGCGCGCCGCCCCGCAGCGGCCGGCCCTAAAGCGCCACCTCCAGCTCGGCGTTGCGGCGGATGGTCTGGGGCGGTTGGCCGAAGGCGCGCAGGAAGGCGCGGCGCATGCGCTCGGGATCGTCGAAGCCGGTCTCGCGCGCCACCACGTCGAGCGGCAGCCGCCCCTGCTCCATCATCAGCCGCGCCGCCTCCACCCTGAGCCGCTCCACCGCCTTGGCCGGCGACTGGCCGGTCTCGGCGCGGAAGGCGCGGCTGAACTGGCGCGGGCTGAGGCTCGCCGCCCCGGCCAGCTCCTCCACCGACAAGGGCTGCTGCAGGTTGCGCTTGGCGTAGGCCAGGGCGCTCTGGATGCGGTCGGACTTGGGCTCCAGCTCCAGCAGCACCGAGTGCTGCGACTGGCCGCCGGCGCGGCGGTGATACACCACCAGCTTGCGCGCCACCGAGCGGGCCGCATCGCCGCCGAGGTCCTTCTCCACCATGGCCAGGGCCAGGTCGACCCCGGCCGTCATCCCCGCCGAGGTCCAGACCGACCCGTCGACGAGGAAGATGCGGTCCTCCTCGACCTTGATGTCGGGGAAGTCGAGCTGCAGTTCGCGCGCCAGCAGCCAGTGGGTGGTCGCGCGCCGCCGGTCCAGGATTCCGGCCTCGGCCAGCACGAAGGCCCCGGTGCAGACCGCGCCCAGCCGCCGGCTGGTCTCCAGGCCCCGGCGCATGAAGGCCTGCAGTTCGGCCGAGGTTTCCGGCCGGCCGGTCCCGCCGGTGATCAGCAGGGTGTCGAACCGCTCGTCGCCGAACGGCGCGCTGTCCACCATCACGCCCATGGAGCTCATCACCTGGCCGCCGGTCTCGGACAGGATCTGCACCTCGTAGAGGCTTTCCCCGGCGGTGATGTTGGCGAACTCGAACACCGAGGCCGCCGCCAGGCTCATCATCTGGAAGCCGGGATAGACGACGAAACCGATCCGCTGCATGACGCTCACCTGCCGAATGTCCTAAAACGAGGTATATACGACGTTCAGGTCGCAAGCCACCCGGCCTAGTCTTCTCCTCATGGCGCTGGCGCTTCCGCCGGCACACGAAATTCCGAAGGAGAAGCCGTCATGACCACCCACTCCCAAACCCAAACCGAGTCCCTCGGCGTCGCCCTGGTCACAGGCGCCTCGAGCGGCATGGGCGCCATCTACGCCGACCGGCTGGCCCGCCGCGGCTACGACCTGATCCTGGTGGCCCGCAACCGCGATCGCCTGGACGCCCTGGCCAAGCGCCTGAGCGACGAGACCGGCCGCGCGGTCGAGGTGGTGGCCGCCGACCTGGCCGACAAGGCCGACCTGCGCCGGGTCGAGACCCTGCTGCGCACCGACTCCAGCATCACCCTGCTGGTCAACAACGCCGGCCTCGGCGCCACCGCCCCGCTGCTCGGCGCCGACGTCGACAAGATGGAGCACATGATCGACCTGAACGTCACCGCCCTGACCCGCCTGACCTATGCGGCGGCCCCGGGCTTCGTGGCCCGCGGCGGCGGCGCGATCATCAACATCGCCTCGATCGTCGCCGTCGGCCCCGAGATCCTCAACGGCGTCTACGGCGGCTCCAAGGCCTTCGTGCTGGCCTTCTCCCAGTCGCTGCACCACGAGCTGGCGGCCAAGGGCGTGAAGGTCCAGGCCGTGCTGCCCGGCGCCACCGCCACCGAGTTCTGGGACATCGCCGGCACCCCGGTGCAACACCTACCAAGCGAGATAGTCATGCAGGCCGACGACATGGTCGACGCCGCGCTGGCGGGCTTCGACCAGGGCGAACTGGTCACCATCCCGTCCCTGCCCGAGGCTGCCGACTGGGATCGCTACGAGGCCGCGCGCCAGGGCCTGATGCCCAACCTGTCGCGCGCCCAGCCGGCCGCCCGCTACCGCGCCAAGGCGGCCTGACCCTAGCAGGCCGTCACTGGGCCGGCGCTGGGTTTTCCCGGCGCCGGCCATCGCGCGTTTGGCCGCCTTGACCGCCCCTGGGGTTCAACCCATAGAGGCGCTTCCGACCCCCTGCCGGCACATCCGAAACCTAGGCGTGCAAGGCGGGGGTGACGGTTCAAGGGGGTTTGTTTGCGCACCACTTCGCCGCGGGCGTCCCGGCCCGGTCAATCCTGGCCCGACCGCCCTTGGGTCGAGAGCGAAGACCTCGCCGACCATCTCGAACGCATCGGCGCCGACGCCGAAACCGTCGACTTCGCCACCACCCTCGCCGCAACCGGCGTCGCCCGCATCGACCTGGGCGAAGAGGCCCTGGCCCTTTGCGACGCCGCCGTGCGCGACACGGAGTTCTATTTCGACCGCCCCGGGGTCCAGCGCGTGCAGGACGCGTGGCTGCGCTCGCCGGCCGTGCGGCGGCTGGCCATCCTGCCCAAGGTGCTGAGGATGCTGGGCCAGACCTATGGCCGCCCGGCCTTCGCCTTCCAGACGCTGAACTTCCGCCGCGGCACCCAGCAGGAAACCCACTCCGACGCGATCCACTTCCACAGCGAGCCCCAGCGCTTCATGTGCGGCGTGTGGGTGGCGCTGGAGGACATCGCGCCCGAAGCCGGCCCGCTGGCCTATCGCCCGGGCAGCCACAAGCTGCCGGTGCTGACCATGCGCGCCGCGGGCGTCAACCACAGCCGCCCGAAGGTGGAAGACTACATCCGCACCTACGTCCCGGCCCTGCGCGCCCGCCTGGACGCCGCCGAGCTGCCGACCGAGACGGCGGTGATCAAGAAGGGCCAGGCCCTGGTATGGGCCGCCAACCTGGCGCACGGGGGCTCGCCCATCGCCGCACCCGAAAGCACCCGGCGCTCGCTGGTCACCCACTACTATTTCAAGGGCTGCACCTACTACACGCCCATGACCTCAGACGTCGAAGACGGCCGCCTGTCGGTGCGCCTACCGATGAACCTCAACACCGGCCTGGTCTCCTGGCCGCGGCGCGACGGGCGCCGCGTGGCGCCGCGGGCCGGCCAGATCTACAAGGCGCTGGAGAAGATCGTGCTTCGCCGCGTCGTCACCTAGGGCCGGACGGCGGCGCTTCGGCCGTCCGCAGGAAGGCTTCCAAGCCGCTGATGGCCTCGTCCGCATGGGCGTACAGCGCGCCCAGGTGGTCGCCCGGGGTCGACAGCAGCGGCAGGCCGTGCGCCTCGGCGAAGGCCTGCATCGGCGGGTGATAGACGTCCTGGGTTCCGCACCACAGCAGCGTCGGGAACCGCCCGTCCAGCACCGCCGCGGCCGCGCCTTCGCGTTGACCCAGCGCGTCGAAGCAGGCTTCGAGCCCCACCTCGTGCTCGGGCCTCACCCAGCTCACCAGCTGCGGGGCCGTGGCCCTGGCGAAGGCCAGCATGGCGGCGAAGCGCGGCGCGCGCCCGATCGCCGCCGCCACGACGTCCAGGCCTTCGACCGGCGGCCAGCCGCCCACGGTGAGCGAGGCCAGCCGCTCGGGAAAGTACTTCGCCACGCCGATGGCGATCCAGCCGCCCATGGAATAGCCGACCAGGTGCGCGCGCTCGGCGCCTAGCGCCTCGATCACCGCCGCCACATCGCCGGCCCGCTGCGCCTGGTCGTAAAGCGAGGCGTCGGCCGGCTTGTCGCTCAGCCCATGGCCGAGCGAGTCGATGCAGACCACCCGATAACGCCGGCTGAGCGCCGCCACATAGCGCGCCCGCGCCCAGCTCCCGGCGCTGTCGAACAGGCCGTGCTGCAGCACCACCAACGGCCCCTCGCCCGCGGCCGTGTAGTGGATCCGCTGGCCGCGGTGGGTGACGAACGGCATTCGCCCTCAGTCCACGTCGCGCAGGAACGCCTGGATGGCCCCGGCCGCCTCGGGCTCGCTCAGCATGGGGGCGTGGCCGACGCCCGGGACCTCGGCCTGACGCATGTGCGGCGCGCGCGCCTGCATCTGGTCGCGGGTCGTAGTCGCCAGCAGGTCCGACAGGGCGCCGCGCACCAGCAGCAGCTGCCGATCCTTGGCCAGATGGTCGAACAGCGGCCACAGGTCCGGCCCCGGCTGAGGTTGGGGCGTTTTCATCGGCGCGGCGATGGCCGGGTCGTAGTCCAGCACCGGCCGGCCATCCTGGCCCTGGCGGAACAGCCGCCGGGCGAACACCTCCCAGTCCGACGATCCATAGGCCGGGAAGGCCGCGCCATTGATCCGGGCGGCGTAGGCGGCGGCCTCGCGCCAGTCGCCAACCGAGACCGGCTCGCCGGTATAGGCGGCGATGCGCGCCAGCCCCTCGGGCGCGATTTCGGGCCCGATGTCGTTCAGCACCGCCGCGGCCACCAACTCGGGCGCGGCGGCCGCCAGCAACAGGGTGATCAGCCCGCCCATGGAGGTGCCGACGAACACCGCCCGCGCGATCCCCAGCGCCCTGGCCCAGCCGATCATGTCGGCGACATAGACCGGCAGGGCGTAGTTCGCAGAGTGCGGGTCCCAGGCCGAGCGGCCGCGCCCGCGCACGTCGAAGGCCAGCACCCGCCTGCCGGTCGCCGCCAGGGCCGGCGCCACGTCCTCGAAATCACGGGCGTTGCGGGTCAGGCCGTGCAGGCACACCACCGGCAGCCGCGCCGGGCCCGCCGCCCCGGCATAGTCGCGCCCCGACAGCGCAAACCCGTCCGGGGTGGTCCAGCTCCGCTCGACGAAGTCCATCATGCTGTCCCGCGCAGCTGGTTTCGACGCTCGCCCACTAGAAGATCCGCGCGGTGACGCGGAACATGAAGGTGGCCGGATCGCCGTAGTACACCGTCTGGATGTTGGCGATAGCCTGGAAATTCTGGGCGTCGGTCTTGTAGATCTTTCCGGTTATGTTCTTGCCGTAGAACCCCGCCGTGTACTTGTGATCCCAGCTCTCCCACACCAGCCGGGCGTCGAACAGGGCGTAGCCGCCCTGGAACAGGTTGTTGAAGTCGTGGCCGCTGGGGTCGGCGTCGTCCACCGCCAGCGACATGCGTGAGCGGTACGACACCCCGCCGCCCAGCGTCAGGTAGCCCGCCCGCGAGAAGCCGAAGTCCGACAGGTCCCACTGGTAGGCCGGCCCCAGCCGCGCGGTATATTTGGGCGAGAAGGCCGGGGTCTGGTTGGTGCGGCTGCCGGTGGGGTTGGTCGGCGTGGCGTAGGCCAGGTCGTTGAAGTTCAGGTACTTGGAGTCGAGGTAGCCGAAGTTGGCGTCGATCGACAGCGGCCGGATCGGCCGATAGTTCAGCTCCACCTCGACCCCATCGGTGCGCAGCTTGCCGGCGTTCAGCACGGTCTGAACGATGTCGGGCGGGTTGGCCGGGTTCGGATCGGGGAAGGCGCGGGTCACGCTGGCCTGGAAGTCGCGATAGTCGTTGTAGAACAGCGCCAGGTTGGCGGTCAGCCTGTGGTCCAGCCACTGGGACTTGGCGCCGACCTCGTAGGTGTAGACCGTCTCGGGATTGTACGGCAGTTGCTCGCCCGGCGTATTGGCCCGCCCGTTGAAGCCGCCCGACTGGAAGCCCTCGGAGAAGCGGGCGTAGGTCAAGATGTTGGGCTGCACCTGATAGTCGATCGAGGCGGCGGGCGAGATGTTGGTCCAGCCCTTCTCGGCGGTGAAGGTGAAAGGGTCGGTCCCGCCCACATTGGTGGTGCGGTAGTAGTTCTTGGTCTCGCTGGTGTAGCGCACGCCTGCGGTCAGCCGCAGGTCGGTGGTGATGCTGTAGGTGGCGTTGAGGTAGCCGGCGAAGCTGTCGGTGTTCTGGTCGTCCTGGATGAAGCGCGTGGCCGGAAAAGGCTGGCCCAGCAGGGTATAGAGGTCGCTGCCATAGGCCCACTGGGTGCTGTCGACATGCTCGCGCATGTAGAACAGCCCGCCCACCGCCTTGATCGGCCCGTGCTCGTAGTTGAGCTGCAGTTCCTGGCTGATCTGGCGCTGGGTCACCCCGACGATGACGTCGCCGAGCTGGAACGGGGTGGCGTCGATATCGATGCTGTCGTCATAGACCAGGTGGCGATAGGCGCTGATCGACTTCAGGGTGAAGTCGTCGTTCAGCTTCCAGGTCTCCACCGCCGAGAAGCCGGCGTGGTTCAGCGGCTCGCGGTTGGACAGGCCGGGCGAGATCGGCGCGGTGTAGTTCCAGGTCTTGGGTCCCTGGGTCGAGCCGGGGAACAGCACGGTGATGGGCGCCAGCCCCGGCGGCGGCAGCAGGTTGATGCGGTAGACGTCGGCGGTCTCCTGGCCGACGTCCATGTGCGGATGTTCCTGGGTGTAGTCGAACGACAGGTCCATCCGGAAGTTGGAGGTCGGCGTCCAGGCCGCCTGCAGCCGCCCGGCCTTGTTGTCCTCGTTGTTGTAGCCGCGCCCGGTGATGGAATCGTGGACGAAGTCGTCGTGGCCCGAGGCGTAGAACGAGGCGCCTAGCGCCAGCGTCGGCACCACCGGCCCCATCACCGTGGCCTTGACCTCGTACTGGCCATAGTCGCCCGCCCCCACCGAGATCTCGGCATAGGGATCGTCGGACGGCTTCTTGGTGATGTAGCGGATGGCCCCGCCGATGGTGTTCTTGCCGTACAGCGTGCCCTGCGGCCCGCGCAGGACCTCGACCCGGTCCAGGTCGAACAGGTTGAACAGCACGCCGCGGATGCGGCTCAGATAGACGTCGTCGAGATAGATGCCGACGGCGGGGTCGAAGGTCTGCAACGCATCGGGCTGGCCCAGGCCGCGGATGTAGATGTTGGCCGAGTCGGCGCTGCCGCGGCCCTGGACGATGTTCAGGTTCGGCACCAGCCCTTGCAGCGAAGTGGCGTCGGTGGCGCCGAGCCCGTCGAGTTGCTTGCCCGAGAAGGCCGAGATCGCCACCGGCACACGCTGCAGGTTCTCGGCCGTGCGCCGTGCGGTGACCACCACCTCGGTCACGTTGTCGGCGTTGACCGGCGCCCCGGCCTGGGTAGCGGCGACAGCCTGGGTGGCGACGGGTTGCTGAGCGGCGGCGTTCGCAGCGAAGGCCGAGCCTCCCACGGCGACGGCGAGCGCCACGCCCCCAAGCAGGGCGAGCTTCGAAGACCTGGACATGATTTCTTCCCCCACGAAGGCCCGTCTGGTGCGGACGCTTCGGTCGATGACACGACCTTGGCGCGAGGAAATTCCGCCGCCTAGGACCGGATGGCGCAGGACCCAGGGAACATTTTCGCTCAGCGAGACCCGGGTTGGCTGGCGCGATAATCGCTCGGCGTCACCCCGTTCCAGTCCTTGAAGGCGCGGGCGAAGGCGCGCGGGTCGGAGAAGCCGAGTTCCTCGGCCACAGTGGCGATATCGCGCGTCTCCAGGATGCGGGCGCGGGCGTAGTCGTTCATCATCTGACGGTGAATGGCGCGGAAGCTGGTCTCCTCCTCGGCCAGCCGCCGCCTGAGCGTGGCGGTCGACATGCCCAACTTCTGCGCCACCGCCTCCTGGTCCGCCGCCCCCGCCTTCAGCGCCCGGCGCACCGCCTGGGCCAGCCGCCGGTCCGTCACGTCGGCGGCCGGCTGCTCGATCAGGGCCAGGATGCGATTGTGCACCGCCAGGTCGGCCGCCAGGCCGTCGCGCAGGCCGCGCATCGGCAGGTCGTCTACGCCTGCGTCATAGGTCACGCTGTAGGCCCGCGCATCCCAGCCCACCGGCGCGCGCCAGAACACCAGCGCCGAGGCGCCGAACCCCAGGACGCTGGGCCCCGAAGGTCCAGGCCGGCGCGTCGCCACCCGCACCAGCCGCGCGCCCAGGTCGGCCTGGGCCATCTCGCAGGCCGCGGCGTGCACGAAGATCAGCGCGCACTCCAGCGAGAAGTGCACATAGCCGTCGCGCGGACGAGTATAGGGAAAGGCGTCGTCCTGGATGACGTAGCTCAGATGCCCCGCGCGCCGCTCGACCCTGTTGTATTCGGCGCCGTGCATCAGGTTGTAGGCGGCCGCGATCTGGCGCAGCCCCTCGCCCACCGTGGCCGCGCCCGCCGCGCGCGACAGCACGAACTCGGCGGTGCCCTTCACCATCGGCCGCGCCGACAGGGCGAAGGTCTCCTCGCCCTCGACGAAGGCCAGCCGGCGCAGCAGGCGGAAGCAGTCGGCCAGGCCTATGGCGTCGCCCAGCGTCTCGACGCCCAGCAGTTCGGCGATATCCGACCGCCGCTCGGGCAGGCCGAGCATGGCGGCCAGATCATCGACGGCGACGGAGGGGATGGTCCGACAGGACAGGTCCATCGCCTGATCTTGCGGTGGGAATTGAAGACCGTCCAGATCGGTGTGTCATCTCATCGACGACAGCGGCGACTGGCCGTCGCCCGGGCAAATCAGGTGATGGCGCGATAGAGCCTGATAGAGCCCACTGCGGCCATACCTAAAATATACGATACGCCGTCGCCCCGGCGAGCAGTGCCTGTGGATAAGCTGTTGGAAATTCCTACCCCAAAGCAGATAGGCGCCCCCCTGCTTCCCGCACAAAGCCTTTTGAAATTACGGCCCAGAGACGAACTCTTCCCTTTCCACAATAGCCACCCCCGTCAGAACAGCCCACACCGCGCGTCGCAAGGTTAAGCTACACTTTACGGAACCACACGCCGCCGATGGCCACACACGCACGCTTCGGCCATTGATTTTGATCGCAATTACGAAGTGCGATCACATTCTCGCAAGAGGCGATTGACATCGCTATCCACGCATTTTCTTCGATTCTCCCACCTATGGTCGATTTACATGCTGGACACACGTTGATTTCAGGATTACTCGTCCAATAATGCTGAATTAAGCGCCGCAACCTTCAAATCATCAGAAAAACACATGACCGAAGCCGTAGAGACCGCCGCCCTGGCGGCCGACATCGTCGCCGCCTATGTCGGCAACAACAAGCTTTCCATTAGTGAGTTGCCTGATCTTATCTCCAGCGTTCACAAGGCCTTGCAGAACGCCGGCGCACCGCAACCCGAGCCTGCGCCCACCCCCGCCGTCCCGGTCAAGAAGTCGATCACCACCGACTTCCTGATCAGCCTGGAAGACGGCCGCAAGTACAAGTCGCTGAAGCGCCACCTCGCCACGCGCGGCATGACGCCGGACGAGTATCGCGCCAAGTGGAACCTGCCGAAGGACTATCCGATGGTGGCGGCGAGCTACTCGGCTCAACGCTCCAACCTGGCCAAGACCCTCGGCCTCGGCCGCAAGCCCGCGCCGGCCCCGGCGCCGGAGCCCGAAAAGGGCACGCGCCGTCGTCGCAAGACCGCGGCCTGACGCCAACCGGCCTCTATCCAGACGCCGGGCGGCGCCACCGCCCGGCGTCGTCTATGATCGGCGCCGCCGAAGACATGCCACCAGACATGGCGACGGGCGTCCGGCCGACGAGCGTCTGGCAGACCGGCGTCTGAATGAGAAAGTTTTCATTCGCCTGACGCGGCGATGCGTTTCTATCTAGCGCCCAATCTTGCCGTCGCCGCAGCCTGAGCTGCGGTTGTCGGTGCAGGTAAGCGGGCCGTCTCCATGCTTCAGCTTGTTCGGATCGCGCTTAGACGGCCGTTGACGTTCATCGTCATGGCGCTGTTCATCCTGCTGGCCGGTCCGCTGGCCGCCTCGCGCACGCCCACCGACATCCTGCCCGACATCAATATCCCCGTGGTGGCGGTGGTGTGGACCTATAACGGCCTGCCCGCCAACGACATGGCCGGGCGGGTGATCTACTACTACGAGCGCACCCTCACCCTCACCGTCAACAATATCGAGCATGTCGAAAGCCAGTCGCTGACCGGCGTGGGCATCGTGAAGATCTTCTTCCAGCCCGGCACCGACATCCGCACCGCCACCGCCCAGGTGACCTCGATCTCGCAGACGGTGCTGAAGCAGATGCCGCCCGGCATCACCCCGCCCCAAGTGCTGAACTACAGCGCCTCCACCGTGCCGATCCTGCAGATCGCCTATTCCAGCCCGACCCTGGGCGAGCAGAAGATCTACGACACGGCCCAGAACTTCATCCGCCCGGCGCTGGCCACCGTTCCCGGCGCCGCCACCCCCTCGCCCTACGGCGGCAAGGTGCGCCAGATCCAGATCGACCTCGATCCCTCGGCGCTGCAGGCCAAAGGCCTGTCGGCCCAGGATGTCGAGACCGCCATCTCCGACCAGAACCTGATCATCCCCGCCGGCACCGCCAAGATCGGCCAGTTCGAATACGACGTGGAGCTCAACGACAGCCCCGAAGCCTTCGACGAACTCAACAACCTGCCGATCAAGACCATCAACGGCGCCACCATCTACGTGCGCGACGTGGCCCATGTGCGCGACGGCGCGCCGCCGCAGCAGAACGTGGTGCGGGTGGACGGCCGCCGCTCGGTGCTGGCCACCATCCTCAAGGCGGGCTCGGCCTCAACCCTGTCGATCGTGCAGGGGGTCAAGGACGTGCTGCCGCGCCTGAAGCAGACCCTGCCGCCCTCGTTCCGCATCCTGCTGCTGAACGACCAGTCGATCTTCGTGAAGGCGGCGGTCTCGGGCGTGATCCGCGAGGGCGTGATCGCCGCGGCGCTCACCAGCCTGATGATCCTGCTGTTCCTGGGCTCGTGGCGTTCTTCGCTGATCATCGCGGTGTCGATCCCGCTGGCGGTGCTGTGCTCGATCACCGCCCTGTCGGCGATGGGCCAGACCCTCAACATCATGACGCTGGGCGGCCTGTCGCTGGCGGTGGGCATCCTGGTCGACGACGCCACCGTCACCATCGAGAACATCAATTGGCACCTGGAGCAGGGCAAGCCGGTCCAGACCGCCATCCTCGACGGCGCCCAGCAGATCGTCACCCCTGCCTTCGTGTCGTTGCTGTGCATCTGCATCGTGTTCGTGCCGATGTTCTTCCTGCCGGGGGTGGCGGGCTTTCTGTTCGTGCCCATGGCCGAGGCGGTGATCTTCGCCATGATCGCCTCGTTCATCCTGTCGCGGACCCTGGTCCCGACCCTGGCCAACTACCTGCTCAAGGCCCACCCGCATCACGAACGCGAGGTGATGGAGCATCACGACGCCCAGAACTACGAGGAGGGCGGCCATGAGGGCGGACCGCCCCGCAAGGCCTCGCGCAACCCGTTGGTGCGCTTCCAGCATGGCTTCGAGGCCGGCTTCGAGAAGATCCGCCTGGGCTATCGCGACCTGCTGATCCTGGCGATCGACAACGCAAAGGTGTTCGCCATCGGCTTCATGGTGGTGGTGGTGGTGTCCTTCGCCCTGGTTCCATTCCTGGGCCGCAACTTCTTCCCCACCGTCGACGCCGGTCAGATCAGCCTGCACGTGCGCGCGCCGCTCGGCACCCGCATCGAGGAGACCGCCGCCGAGTTCGACCGCATCGAGCAGGCCATCCGCCAGGTGGTGCCGCCCGAACAGCTCGACACCGTGGTCGACAACATCGGCCTGCCCACCAGCGGCACCAACCTGGCCTATAGCAACACCGGCTCGATCGGCCCGCAGGATGGCGACATCTACATCAGCCTGAAGGAGGGCCACCGGCCGACCGCCGACTTCGTCAAGACGTTGCGCGAGCGCCTGCCGCACCAGTTCCCGGGCACCGACTTCGCCTTCCTGCCCGCCGACATCATCAGCCAGATCCTCAACTTCGGCGCCCCGGCCCCCATCGACCTGCAGGTCGCCGGCCCCGACCCGGAGCAGAACCGCGCCTACGCCAACGAGCTGCTGGCCAGGCTGCGCCACGTCACCGGCATCGCCGACGCCCGGCTGCAGCAGGGCGTGACCTATCCGGCCCTGGCGGTGAACGTGGACCGCACCCGCGCCGACCGCCTGGGCATCACCGAGCGCGACGTCACCAACAGCCTGTCGACCACCTTGGCCGGCAGCAGCCAGACCGCGCCCGCCTTCTGGCTCAACCCCAAGAACGGCGTGTCCTATCCCATCGTCGCCCAGACGCCGCAGTACCAGGTCGACACCCTGTCCGACCTCGACAACGTGCCGGTGACCAACGGGCGCGACTCCGCCCCGCAGATCCTCGGCGGCCTGGCCGACCTCAAGCGCGAGACCGTGCCGGCGGTGGTGACCCACTACGCCATCCAGCCCGCCTTCGACGTCTTCGCCACCATCCAGGACCGCGACCTGGGCGCAGTCGCCGGCGACATCAACAAGCTGATCAAGGACACCGCCAAGGACCTGCCCAAGGGCTCCACCGTCATCCTGCGCGGCCAGGCCAGCACTATGAACACCGCCTTCGCCGGCCTGATCTTCGGCCTGCTGGGCGCGGTGGTGCTGATCTATCTGATCGTGGTGGTGAACTTCCAATCCTGGCTCGACCCGTTCGTGATCATCACCGCCCTGCCCGCCGCCCTGGCCGGGATCATCTGGATGCTGTTCGCCACCCACACGACGTTGTCGGTGCCGGCGCTGACCGGGGCGATCATGTGCATGGGGGTGGCCACGGCCAATTCGATCCTGGTGGTCAGCTTCTGCCGCGAGCGGCTGGAGGTCACCGGCGACCCGGTCAAGGCGGCGATCGAGGCCGGCTTCACCCGCTTCCGCCCGGTGCTGATGACCGCCCTGGCGATGATCATCGGCATGGGTCCCATGGCCCTGGCGCTCGGTGAAGGCGGCGAGCAGAACGCGCCGCTCGGCCGCGCGGTGATCGGCGGTCTGGTCTGCGCCACCTTCGCCACCCTGATGTTCGTGCCCGTCGTGTTCAGTCTCGTGCACGCCAAGACGCGCCCCGCGCCGCCCGCCAACCCGCGAGAGCAAGCCTATGCCCACTGAAGCCGCAGCCTCCCCCGGCGCGCCGCATGGCGCTCCCCCCTATGCCGACAAGCGTTCCAGCTCACATCGGGGCCTGAAGATCGCCGGCGTGGTCGGCGTGTGCCTGGCCGCCCTGGTGGTGGTCACCGGCGTGCTCGACCGCCACCACGACAACGCCCGCAACAAGACCTGGACCTCGGCCCAGGCGATCCCGGCGGTCGCCGTCATCACCCCCACGGTCGAGACGGGCGCGCAAAGCCTGGTGCTGCCCGGCAACCTGCAGGCCTTTTACAACGCCCAGATCTTCTCGCGCGTCCCCGGCTATGTGCACGCCTGGTATCAGGACATCGGCGCGCGGGTGAAGGCGGGCCAGTTGCTCGCCACCATCGACACCCCCGAGCTGGACCAGCAGCTGATCCAGGCCCGCGCCGACATCGAGAGCGCCCAGGCCAACATGCAGCTCGCCGCCACCACCGCCAAGCGCTGGAGCACGCTCCTGGCCAAGGACGCGGTCTCGGCCCAGGAGAGCGACGAGAAGAGCGGCGACTACAAGGTCAAGACCGCCCTGGTCGACGCCGCCGAGGCCAACCTGCACCGGCTGGAGGCGATGAAGGGCTTCGCCCGCATCGTCGCGCCCTTCGACGGGGTGGTGACCGCCCGGCGCACCGACATCGGCGCCCTGGTCAACGCCGGCTCCAGCGCCTCGCCCACCTCCGAGCTGTTCGACGTGGCCAAGGTCGACAAGCTGCGCCTCTACGTGCGCGTGCCCCAGAGCTACTCGGCCCGCATCAAGCCCGACACCAGGGTCACCCTGACCGTGCCGGAATATCCCGGCCGCACCTTCCAGGCCGCCTTCACCTCCACCGCCAATTCGGTGAGCGACCAGTCCGGCACCCTGCTGGTCGAGCTGGCGGTGGACAATCCGGGCGACGTGCTCAAGAGCGGCGACTACGCCCAGGTCAGCTTCGCCCTGCCCGACGTCGCCGGCGGCACGGGCATGTTGCGCGTGCCCTCCAGCGCCCTGCTGTTCCGCAAGAGCGGGCTCGAGGTGGCCGTGGTCGGTCCCGACGACAAGGTCGAGCTGCGCCACGTGATCGCCGGCCGCGACCTCGGCGCGGTGATGGAGATCTCCAATGGGCTGAAGCCCAGCGACCGGGTGGTCGACAACCCGCCCGACTCCGTCGCCAACGGCCAGCTAGTGCGCGTGGTCTCGACCAACTCCAAGCCCTCGCCGGAAAACGCCCATGCCGCCGGCTGACCTCGGAAAGCGCCGCCGCCGCCTCTCGGCCCTGGCGGCCGCGGCGCTCAGCGCCACCAGCCTGGCCGGCTGCAACTTCGCGCCGGCCTACACCCCGCCGACGCTGGCCCTGCCCACGGCCTACAAGGAGACCGGGCCCTGGACCGAGGCCCAGCCCGGCGACGCCCTGCCGCGCGGCGCCTGGTGGAGCCGCTTCGACGACACCACCCTGAACGACCTCGAAGGCCGGGTGGACGCCGCCAACCCGACGCTCGCGGCCGCCCTCGCCGCGTATGACCGCTCGCGCGCCCTGGCCGCCGAGGCCCGCTCGGACCTTGTGCCCACGGTCACCGGCCTGGACAGCAACACCTACAACCGCCAGTCCGCCGAGCGGCCGCTGCGCAGCGCCAACCAGCCCAGCGAGTACGCCGTCAACCAGATCGGCGGGGTGGTCAGCTACGAGTTCGACTTCTGGGGCCGCATCCGCAACCTGGTCTCCTCCGGCGAGGCCCAGGCCCAGGCCAGCGCCGCCGACCTGGCCACCGCCCGGCTCAGCCTGCAGGTGGAGCTGGCCGACGACTACCTGGCGCTGCGCGGCCTGGACGCCCAGGCCAAGCTGCTGCAGGACACCGTGGCCGCCTATACCCGCGCGCTGGACCTGACCCAGACCCGCCACAGCGGCGGGGGGGCCTCGGGGCTGGGCGTGGATCGCGCCGCCACCCAGCTGTCCAGCGCCAAGGCCCAGGTCTCCGACGTCGCCGCCCAGCGCGCCCTGTTCGAGCACGCCGTCGCCACCCTGGTCGGCCAACCGGCCCCCAGCTTCTCAGTCCCCGCCTCGGTGTTGAAACTGCCGATCCCGATCGAGCCCGCCGGCATCCCGTCCGTACTGCTGCAGCGCCGGCCCGACATCGCCGCCGCCGAGCGCCGCGCCTTCGCCGCCAACCGCCTGATCGGGGTGGCGCGGGCGGCCTACTACCCGACCGTCAGCCTCGACGCCCAGGGCGGCTGGCAGAACACCGGCGGCAACAACCTGCTGACCTCGCCCGACACCTTCTGGACCATCGGCCCGCAGCTAGCCATGACCCTGTTCGACGGCGGCCGGCGCAAGGCCGGGGTGGCCGCCGCCAAGGCCGGCTTCCGCGAGGCCAGCGCCGACTATCGCGCCACGGTCCTGGCCGCCTTCCAGCAGGTCGAGGACCAGCTCGCCCTGTCCAACCGACTGTCGACCGAGGCCCAGGACCAGGCGGCGGCGGTGACGTCGGCCCAGGCCACCACCGACCTGTCGCTGATCCGCTACCGCGAGGGCGCCACCAACTATCTCGACGTGGTCATCGCCCAGACCGCCGAACTCCAGGCCGAGCAGGCCGCCCTGACGCTCGAAACCCGGCGCCAGCAGGCCAGCGTCAACCTGGTGCGCGCACTGGGCGGCGGCTGGAGCGAAGGCGATTTGCCGAGCATCCACAAGGTGGCCTCGACGCATCCCTAATCTCCTTCTCCCCCTGCGGGAGAAGGAAGGGGCCCGCGGCGCGAAGCGGCGTGGGAAGGATGAGGGGTCGACGGACCTTCGCGGCGGATAGCGCGGCGAGAACCCTCACCCTCCCAGCCTCCGGCTGGGCCCCTCCCTCTCCCGCAAGGGGAGAGGGGGTTACCCGCACACCAGCCGCACCGCCGTTCCCGGCCGGGCGTCTTCGATCACCAGACGGAAGCCGTGCAGGTCGGCCACCGCCGTCACCAGGCTGAGCCCCAGCCCATGACCCGGCGCGCCGGCCGAGCTGCGACTGCGGTAGAAGCGCTGGGTCACCAGTTCGCGCTCGTCGGCGGGGATGCCCACGCCGGTGTCGCGCACTTCCACCACCGGCCCCGCGATCAGGCTCACGTCCAGGCTCAGGCGCACCATCCCGCCCGCCGGGGTGAACTTCAGCGCGTTGTCGACCAGGTTGGAGAGGGCCTCGAACATCAGCTCGGCGTCGGCGCGCACCTCGGCCTCGGCCTCCACCGAGACCATCAGCGCGATGTCCCGCTCGGCCGCCAGGGGCGCATAGAGTTCGCCCACCTGCTCGACGATCGGCCCCAGCGACACCCGTTCGATGCCGCTCTTCCGGCTGCGCGCCTCCACCGCCGCGATCCTGAGCAGGGCGCGGAAACGGGCCATCAGATTGTCGGCCTCGGCCACGCAGGCGTCGAGCAGCTCGCCGCGCGGGTCGTCCGCCGCCAGGCCCTGGCCGGCATGGTCGAGCGTCGCGCGCAGACGGGTGAGCGGCGTGCGCAGCTCGTGCGCCACCCCCTCGCCCACCGTGCGCGCCTGGGTCATCAGCCGCTCGACCTCGTCCATCATGGCGTTGACGATGCGGGCCAGCTCGTCGAGCTCGTCGCGGCTGGGATCGGTCGGCAGGCGCACGGCCAGGTCGCCGGCGGCGATGGCGTCGCTGGCGTCGCGCATGGCCTGCAGCCGCCGCAGCGGCGAGGCGCTGAGCAACACCGCCAGCCCCAGGCCCAACACCACGATCACCGCCCCGCTCCACACCAGGGCCCGCAGCACGATGCGGCGCAGCTCCACCATCTGGCTGGCGTCGCGGCGCACCACCAGCACCTCGCCCCAAGGCAGCCGCTGGGCCACCGCCCGCTGCGGCCCCAGGCCGGCGGCATGGCGCACGTCGCGCGGCTTCTCGTCGGGCGGCACGTCGGCCGGGGTCAGCTGCAGGTCGCCCGCCACGCCTTCCCCATCGGCGGAAAACAGGCCGATGGCGGTCAGGGGATCGCGCGCCGAAACCTGGCGCAACAGCTTGGGCAGGGCCTCGGGGCTGCTCTTGGCCAGGGCGGCGCTCTCGGCGGCGATGATGTGGTCGACCCGCCGCTCCAGATAGTGGGCGGTCTGGACGTAGACCGAGCCCAGCAGCACCACCACGCCGACCGCAAACGAGGCCCCGAACGCCAGGGTCAGGCGGAAGGTGGTGGTGCGCCACAGGCCGAGCCTGAACGCCGTCCATACGCCCCCGCCCGTCACGCCCCCCTCCCTCACACCTCGGCGCCCAGCCGGTAACCCACGCCCCGCACCGTATGCAGCAGGGGCGGCAGGCCCGGCCCCTCCAGCTTCTTGCGCAGGGCGCGGATGTGCACGTCGATCAGGTTGGTGCCCGGGTCGAAGCTGTAGCCCCACACCGTCTCGAAGATCATGGTGCGGGTCAGGATCTGCTCGGAGTTGCGCATGAACATCTCCAGCAGCTTCAGCTCCTTGGGAAACAGCCGCAGGTCCCGCCCGCCCCGGCGCGCGGTGTGCGCTACCAGGTCGAGTTCCACCTCGGCGTAGCGCAGCACCAGCCGGTCGGCGTCCGAGCGGCTGCGGCGCAGCAGCACCTCGATCCGCGCCGCCATCTCGTCGAGCACGAACGGCTTGGTCAGGTAGTCGTCGCCGCCGGCGCGCAACCCCCTCACCCGCTCGTCGACATCGTTGAGCGCGCTGATCATCAGGATCGGCGTCTGCACCCCCTGCTGCTTCAGGGCCGAGGCGATGGTCAGGCCGTCCATCCCCGGCAACATGCGGTCCAGGGTGATGACGTCGTAGCGCCCGGTTGAGGCCAACCTCAGGCCTTCGGCCCCGTCGCCGGTGCGCTCCACCTCGAAGCCGCGCTCGGCCAGATCGCGCACGATCTCGGCGGCGGTGGCGTCGTCGTCCTCGATGGTCAGGATTCTGGCGGCGGCCACGGGCGCTCCCTTGAACGGCAACGGGATAGCGCGCTTGGCCGATCGAGGCCACCGCCCCGCGCCAGGCTCTCTAGCGCACCAGGCTCACACTGGGCTCTTAAGCGCGCCTTCACCGATGTTCCCCTACCCAAGGACGGAAACCCGGATGCGGCGCCGGCGATCCGCGCCGCCAGGAGGAGCAACGATGCTGGCCGAACAGACCCGGGCGGGCGTCGCCCAACGCGAGCTGGTGCTGGTCGGCGTGGGCGGTCAGACCTTCGCCATCGACATCATGGCGCTGCGCGAAATCCGCGGCTGGACCCCCACCACCATGCTGCCCGGCGCGCCCGCCTATGTGCGCGGCGTGGTCAACCTGCGCGGCCTGCCGCTGCCGATCGTGGACCTGGGCCTGCGCCTTGGCTTTCCGGCGACCGAGGCCGACAGCCGCTCGGCGGTGGCGGTGGTGCAGATCGCCGAGCGCACCATCGGCCTGCTGGTCGAGAGCGTGTCCGAGATCATCAGCGTCGAGGCCGCAGCGATCCAGCCGCCGCCGGACCTGGAAGGCATGTCCTCCAGCGCCGTCAGCGGCCTGCTGGCCATGGCCGACGGCATGGTCGGGGTGCTGGAGATCGCGCGGCTGATCGACGTGATCCGCGACCTGCCGCCTCTGGACGAAGCTGAGGTCTAAGACCCCTATTCATTGCCGCTCATCCCGGCATTCGCCGGCATGAGCGGAGTCTAAATCCCCGGCTCGTTGATTCGCGGCCTCAGATCAGCGCCCCATCCCCCGTCGCCCAGTCCCCCTCCAGCGTGCTGGCCATGGAACGGGCCAGGCCGACGAACACGTCCCCCGCCTTGCTGCGATAACGCTGCTTGTGGCGCAGCAGGTAGAAGCTCCGCGCCGGCAACTCGAAGGCGATGCGGTGCAGCACGCCCGCCCGCAGCCCCGCCGCCGCCGCGCTGGCCGAGATGGCGGTCGCGCCCGCGCCGGCCTCCACCGCCGACAGCACCGCCTCGTTGGCCGGCAGGGTCAGGGCCACGCGCAGCGTCTGCAAGTCCACCCCCGCCTTTTCCAAGGTCGCCTCGAATACCGAGCGAGTGCCCGAGCCCCGCTCGCGCAGCACCCAGGCGCTGGTCAGCAGGTCATGCGGCGTCTCAGGCGGCTTGCGCACCCAGGGGTGGCCGTTGCCCACCACCACCACCATGTGGTCGGCGCCGATCACCTCGCGCGACAGGGCCGGGTCGTCGATCTCGCCCTCCACCAGCCCCAGCTCGGCGGTGCCAGCCAGGACGTGCTCGGTCGCCTCGGCGGTATTGCCGATGGCCACCTCCACCTCCACGCCCGGATAGTCGGCCTGGAACGCCACCAGCCGCGCCGGCAGCCAGTAGCTGGCGATGGTCTGGCTGGCGTGCACCGACAAGCGCCCGCGCTTCAGCCCGCCCAGGTCGGCCAGCGCCGTCTCGGCGGCGGCGGCGCGCGCCAGCACCGCCCGCGCCTCCTGCAGGAACAGCTCGCCCGCCTGGTTCAGCACGATGTTGCGCCCCACCCGGTCGAACAGGCGCACGTCGTGGCGCGTCTCCAGCGAGGAGATCGCGGCGCTGACCGCCGACTGGGTCAGGTTCAGGTCCGCCGCCGCGCGGGTCACGTGCTGGCGCTCGGCCACGGCGATGAAGATGCGGAGCTGCTCGAGCGTCATGCCGTCCTGATTACGCCGCCGCCAAGGACCTCGCCAGCCGCATCGGCCAAGCTTTGATCAGCCCGCGAACGCAACCTCGGCCAGGCCCGGCGTCTCCACCCGGAAACTGAACACCGCGCCCGCGTGCGGGAAGCGCTCCAGGTCCTCGGGCGTGGCGTTCTGGCGGGCGGTGGTGACATAGGCGGTGCGCAGATCCTCGCCGCCGAAGCCGATCATGGTGACGTTGATCGCCGGGATCGCCACCTCCTCGACGATCTGGCCCTGGGGCGACAGCCGCACCACCCGCCCACCGGCATAGAGCGCGCACCAGTAATGCCCCTCGGCGTCGACGGAAGCCCCGTCCGGCCGCCCGTTTCCGTGCGGGAAGGCGTGGAAGGTGCGCGGGTTGGAGATCGCCCCGGTGTCGGCGTCGAAGTCGTAGGCGCCGATCGTGTGGGTGGGGGTGTCGGTGTAGTAGAGCGTGCGCTGGTCCGGCGACACCGCGACGCCGTTCGAGGTCAGCGCCCCTTCGGCCATGCGCGTCACCGTCCCGTCGGCGTCCAGCCGGTACAGCGCGCCGTCATGCTGGGTCTTGGTCCCGTCCATGGTGCCAGCCCAGAAGCGCCCCTGCGGATCGGTGCGGCCGTCGTTGAAGCGGATGTGCTCGCGCCCGGCCTCCACCTGCGCCCCGAACGGACGCGGTTCGCCGTCGAAGCTGTCCAGCAGGGCGAAACCCTCTTTCATCGCCAGCACGAAGCCGCCGTGGCGGCGGAACACGAACGAGCCCACCGGCTGGTCGAAGCCGCGGCTCTGATGCTCGCCGGTGCACGGATCGAAGCGGTTGAGCGTCTTGGCCGGGATGTCGACGAAGTACAGCACGCCCTCGCCTTCGTGCCAGCGCGGGCACTCGCCCAGCGCCGCCTTGGCGTCCAGCGCCAGCTCGACCTTACGCATCGTCTCGTTCACTCCTCGTTCGCCAGGGGAGGCAGATCGTTGCGCAAATCCACGGCCATCGCACGCCGACCGCTCACCAGCGACGAGGCTGATTACCCAGCAAACGCCCTCCGGGTCTATGGTTCGTAGGCTGCAAAAGCGCCTGCTCGCGGCACGAACCGCGCCTGCCTAGCCGAGGGTCAGGGCGGCGCTCCACTGGAAATAGCCGGCGACGACCGGCTCTCCGTTGTCATCCGGCACGGTGATGTAGAAGCAGGCTTCGAAGGTGTTTTTCCCCGGCCCGCCCGCGAGCGTGCGCAGGAAGTAGCTCGTCAGCTGGGTGGCGCCGAAATCCGGCGGGTCCAGGTTCTCACCGTTCACCAGGATCGGGACCGGCGCCCACTGCTCCCGCTCATGCGCCGTACTCGGCCCCATGGGGAGGAAGCGCGAGACCTCGCCGAGCCTGTAGATGACGGCGCTGGAGTCGGCGTTGCCTGAGAGCGTCAGCGAGCGCCAGTCGAGGAACCGCGATCCCTGCGCGTCGAGACGAACATAGGCCGTGGCCTGGCCCTGCTCCGTATTGGTCGGGGGCGCGATCAGATAGCAGTCGTCCTCAGCCAGCACTGTCGGCGCGTCGGGATCGAAACTCGGCGAGGTGTAACTTGCGAGGATGGTCTCGGCGTCGACCACGATCACCAGATCAATTGCACCGGGCATGACCGTTGCGTCCTTCGGCCTTGAAAGCGGGGTGTAGGCGCGAGGGCGAGGCCGCGCCGCCGCTTCAGCTGCGCGACCCCGCTTGAATAGGTCTTCTTAGGGGACGGTGATCGTCGGATCCCAGTTGAAGTAGCCCTTCAGCACGGGCTTGCCGGTATTCGGGTCCGGCGTCGTCACATAGAAGCACACCTTGTACTGCTCGCTGCCGTGCCCGGTGATGTTGGCCTGCAGGAAATAGTCGAACTGGCTGACGGATTCATAGCGCGGCGGATTGTAGTTCTCGCCGTTGGCCTGCAGCGTCGCGATCGGCTCATAGGGCTGCGCCACGTTGCCGATCACCGCGCCGGTCACCGTCGAGCCGCCGAATTGCGGGACGCCGTAGATGACCGCGGCCTGGTCGGAGTTGCCCGAGAGCGAGATCATGCGCCATTGGATGACGTCGCCGACGAGGGCCTTCAGGGTCAGGTTGCCGGTCGCCTGGCCGCTGCTGACAAAGGCCGGCTGCGCGATCATGTACGAATAGCTCGTATGGTCGATGCCGGTCGGATTGTTGGGATCGGTGCTCGGGTTCGGGTAATTAGTCAAAAGCGTGACAGTATCGATGCAAACTTCGACGTCGATAAACCTCGGCATTCTTTCCTCCTGTCAGTTAAGACGCCACCTTAAGCATGATTTTTAACCCTAATTCGCGCATAGGTAGCAGCATGGATTCATTATCGTTTGGTGGGATTTGAGTCAACCGAAACGAGTCGAGGTATTATTTTAGCGCAATACGCGTATTCTTCCGGAGCCACGGCCGCGAGAGCCGTCCCAAGGGAGCAGCGGGCGCCCGCGCCTCGACGCATGTCGAACCGGACTCAATCGGGAAATACGGACGAGACGGCCCGTCGCTAAATAAGCGAGGGCATCATGCTAAGCACCTCGCTGTCCGACCATATCGCGGTCTTCGCCGACGCGCTCTCTTCCGCACAATGCGCGGAAATCATTGAGCAGTTCGAAGCTTCCGAGCGCCATCACGAAATCTGCAGTCGGGAATCGGGGCACCGGTTTACGCAATTGAATGTCGCCACGGCGTGGCCGGACCGGCACGAAGCCCTTTGCGACGTGTTCCTGGCGCATTTCACCGCTTATCGCCACGCCATGGCGGCCCGCTTCTGGCCGCCGGAATTCGCCTTCGAGCAGGTTCGGGTAAAACGCTACCTCCCCAATGGACAGGAGCACTTTCCGCCCCACGTCGACGTCATGGGACATGCTTCATCCAGAAGATTCATGACCGCGATGATATACCTGAACAGTCCGGCAGGTGGAGAAACGGTTTTCCCCAACCTGGATCTTCGCATCGCGCCTGAGATGGGCAAGCTGCTCGCCTTCCCCCCGCTGTGGCTTTTCCCTCACCAGGGCCTACCGCCTGCCAACGAGCCCAAATACATCCTGCATACCTATCTCTGTTATATTTGAGGCCGGGCCCGGCAGCCGCCTCAGTCCATCCGCGACCGCGTGCGCCGCACCGCCTCGCGCCAGCCCTCGATCAGGGCGGTGCGGCGGCGCGGGTCCATCTGCGGCTCGAAGCGCTGCTGCAGCCGCCAGACAGCGCGGAAGGCGTCGAGGTCGCCATAGACGCCCGCCTGGCGCCCGGCCAGGTAGGCGGCGCCCAGCGCGGTGGTCTCCAGCACCTGCGGCCGCTCCACCGGCAGATCGAGCACGTCGGCAAGCGCCTGGCACAGCCAGTCGTTGGCCACCATGCCGCCATCCACCTTCAAGGTCGCCGGCCGCACCCCGTCCTCGGCCACCGCCTCCAACAGGTCGAGTGTCTGCAGGCACACCGATTCCAACGCCGCGCGGGCCAGTTCGGCCGCCCCGGTGGCGCGGGTCAGGCCGAAGATCGCGCCGCGCGCATCCGGGTCCCAGTGCGGCGCGCCCAGCCCGGTGAAGGCCGGCACCAGATAGACCCCGCCGCTGGATGACAGCCCTCGCGCCAGACCCTCGGTCTCGGCGGCGTTGCGGATCACGCCCAGCCCGTCGCGCAGCCACTGCACCGCCGCCCCGGCGACGAAGATCGCACCCTCCAGGGCATAGGTGACGCGCCCGTCCAGGCGGTAAGCGATGGTGGACAGCAGGCGGTTCTTCGACGGCGTGGCGGTCTCGCCGGTATTGACCAGCACGAAGGCGCCGGTGCCGTAGGTGGCCTTGATGTCGCCGGGGGAAAAGCCGCACTGGCCGATGGCGGCGGCCTGCTGGTCGCCGGCGATGCCCAGCACCGGCAGGGGCCGGCCGAACAGCTCGCTCGCCGTCTCGCCGAACGCGCTGGCGCAGTCGCGCACCTCGGGCAGCATCGCCGAAGGGATGCGGAACAGCCGCAGCAGCTCCTCGTCCCACTGCCCTTTGTGGATGTCGTACAGGCTGGTGCGGCTGGCGTTGGTGGCGTCGGTGGCGTGCACCCGCCCGCCGGTCAGCCGCCACAGCAGGAAGCTGTCCACCGTGCCGAAGGCCAGCTCGCCCATCTCGGCCCGGCCGCGCGCGCCGTCCACCCGATCGAGGATCCAACCCACCTTGGCGGCGGAGAAATAGGGGTCGAGCAACAGGCCCGTGCGCGCCTGCACCAACTCTTCGGCGCCCTGGCGCGCCAGACCGCGGCACAGCTCGGCGGTGCGGCGGTCCTGCCAGACGATGGCGTTGTAGATCGGTCTGCCGGTGGCGCGCTCCCACACCACCGCGGTCTCGCGCTGGTTGGCGAGGCCGATGGCCACCACCTGCCCGCCCTTGGCCTCGGCGGCCTTGAGCGCCTGGCGGGCGACGGCCAGTTGGCTCGACCAGATCGCCTCGGGATCGTGCTCGACCCAGCCCTCGGAGGGATAGACCTGTGGGAACTCGGCCTGGGCCGTGGCGACGACCCCAGCCTCGGCGTCGAACACGATGGCGCGGCTGGAGGTGGTGCCCTGGTCCAGGGCCAGGATGAGCGGGCGGTCGACCATGGGGGGATGCTAATGCCCCCGCTGTCCTTGTGGGAAGGGAAGGATGGGGTTGCGACCGATCTGCGTCCTTCGAGACGCCCCCTCGGGGCTCCTCAGGATGACGAATGGTGGCGCTCAACAACCTTCGCCATGCTGAGGAGCGCGTAAGCGCGTCTCGAAGCACGCACTACCCCGCCAACCCCACGATCTCTGCGTGCAGGGCGGTGGGGATGGACAGGCCATCGGCCGCCGCGCGGGCGCGGGCGTCGAGGCGGCGGGTTCCGGGCAGGCGCGCGCCCTCGTCTGCGTCCACCGCCTCCAGCATCGCCCCCATCCGCGCCAGGAACGCCCCGCCGGACAGGGCCTCGGGATCGAGCGCCACCAGGGTCTGGCCAAGGTCGGGCGGGCCGCCCTTGTCGTCGAACAGCGAGGACGCCTCCCAGCCGAACGCCGCCCCGGCCAGCGCCGCCGACAACACCTCGACCATCAAGGCCAGGGCCGAGCCCTTGGCCCCGCCGATGGGCAGCAGCGCGCCCTTCAACGCCGCCGACGGATCGGTGGTGGGCTGGCCCTCGGCATCCACCGCCCAGCCCTCGGGAATGGCCTTGCCGGCCTTCTCGGCGGCGACGATGCGGCCGCGCGCGGCCTGGGACAGGGCCAGGTCGATCACCAGCGGCGGCTGGCCCGGCAGGGGACTGGCGAAGGCGATGGGGTTGGTGCCCAGCCGCGCCGGGCGGGCGCCGTGAAACGCCATGGCCTTGGGCGAGTTGCCGAACACCAGCGCGATCAGGCCCTGCTCCGCCAGCCGCTCGGCATGGGCGCCAGCCTGGCCGAAGTGGTGCGAGCGGCGCACCACCGCCGCGGCGATGGCCTGGCTGCGCGCCAGCGGGACCAGCGCCTCGATAGCCATATCCAGCGCCGGATAGGCGAAGCCGTGCGCCCCGTCGATCCGCACCGCCGCCGGGGCCGCGCGCTCCAGCGTCGGGCGGGCGCGGCCGTCGACTTTCCCGGCGCCCACCTGCAGCACATAGGACGGCACGCGCGACAGCCCATGCCCCGCCTGCCCGTCCGCTTCGGCCGCGACCAGGGCGCGGGCGGTGCTGGCGGCGGCGACGGGCTCGACGCCCGCAGTTTGCAGCGCGCGCTCGGCCAGGGCGCGGGCCTCGTCGAGGCTGAGGCGGACGGGGGTGGTCATGCGTGGTTCCGGCCTCTGAATTCGAATCTCCCTCCCCCTCGACGGGGGAGGGACAAAGGGTGGGGGTGAAGCCACTGCCGCTCGCGGCGATCCTATGAGGCGGCGAGGCCTCGCGCGCACATCCCCGAACGTGCTGCGACACCCCCATCCCCGCCCTTCCCCCATCGAGGGGGAAGGGAGTTCTCAGGCAATCAAGCCGACCGGTACAGCTTGGTCATCACGAACTCGCGGTGGCCGAGCGCCTCCGCCGCCGTCGGCCGGCCGTTGGCGGTCTTGACGATCATGTCGATCAGCAGGTCGCCGGCCTGGTCGATGGTCATCTCGCGCTTGACCACGCCCGAGACGTCCACGTCGACGTGCTCGGCCATCAGCCGGACCGTGCGCGGATTTCCGGTCAGCTTGATCACCGGCATGATCGGGTTGCCGATCACGTTGCCCTGGCCGGTCGGGAACACGTGCACCACATAGCCCGCCGCCGCCTGCAGAGTGCAGCACTCTGCCGCCGCCGACGAGGTGTCCATGAAGTACAGGCCCGCGCCGCGCGCCGGCGCCTCGGCCGGCTCCAGCACGTCGATATAGGAGACGTGCTTGCCGATCTTCTCCAGGTTGCCCAGCGCCTTCTCCTCGATGGTGGTGAGGCCGCCGGCGATGTTGCCCTTGGTGGGCTGGCTGTCGGAGAGGTCGCTGGTCTTGTGCGCCTCGATCACGTCGTCCTGGTAGGCCTGCCAGGTGCGCATGAACTTCTCGGCCACCTCGGGGGTGGCGGCGCGCTTGGCGGCCAGGTGCTCGGCCCCGGTCAGCTCGCTGGTCTCGCCGAAGCAGCCGTGCAGCCCCGACGGGATCAGCTTGTCGTACATGTTGCCGACCGTCGGGCACGAGGCCAGGCCGGTGGTGGTGTCGCTCTCGCCGCACTTGGCCGCGACCCACAGCTCGCTCAGGGCGCATTCCTCGCGCAGCTGCTCGCCGGCCCAGTGCACGAATTCCTTGGCCTTGCGCGAGGCGGCCGCCACCGTGGCGATGTCGCCATTGCCCTCGATGGAGAAGCCCGCCACCGGCTTGCCGGTCTTGGCGATGCCGTCGACCACCTTCTGGGTCCAGCCCTCCTCGATGCCGATGACGATGCAGGCGGCCACGTTGGGATTGGCGCCGGTGCCGATCATGGTGCGGAAATGCAGGTCCAGGTCGGCGCCGAACTGCAGCCGGCCATAGGCGTGCGGCAGGGCGATGGTCCCCTGGATATGCGCGGCCACCGCTTCGCAGGCGGCGTTGGAGATGTCGTCCAGCGGCAGGATGACCACGTGGTTGCGCACGCCGAGGCGGCCGTTCTCGCGCCGCCAGGCCATGATCTTGCGCTCGGCGTGACGGGCGATGGCCGCGCCGAGGTTCGGGCTTGCTTCGTTCATGTTCGCCCTACCAGCGCTTGGTCTTGAGATTATGGGTGTGGACGTGGGCGCCGGTGGGGGCGTCGTCGACCAGCCGGCCGATCACCTCGCCGTACTTGATCACGTCGCCACCGTTCGAGAGATCGCCGAGCGCGATCTTGTGGCCGATGGGGGTGTCCTTCAGGGCCACTACCCGGAAATCGCTGTTGTCTTCGAGCTGCACACCCAGCAGCTCCATGCCGGCTTGAACGCCCTCGACCACCACTACGCCTACGTTGTCGGCCTTGTTGTGCACCAGAAGATGCGGCTGCATCGCTTCACGTCTTCCCTTCAACGCACGGGCGCACGTCCCGCGGGCGGCACTTGATCATCCGATCCGTGCGCCGTCGAGAGGGCGCAGCTATGGTGTGCGCCGTTCAACGCCATCGGGGGCCGATCATGCAAACGCGACGTCTGGGACAACGGGACGGGCTGGAGGTTTCGGCGCTCGGTCTCGGCTGCATGGGCATGTCGGGCATGTACGGCCCGTCGGACCGGGCCGAGAGCATCGCCACCCTGCACGCGGCGGTGGAGGCGGGGATCACCCTGCTCGACACCGGCGACTTCTACGGCATGGGCCACAACGAGATGCTGATCGGCGAGGCGCTGCAAAGCCTGCCCCGCGACAAGCTGCAGGTCAGCGTCAAGTTCGGCGCCCTGCGTGACCCGGCGGGCGGCTGGCTTGGCTACGACGCCCGTCCGCAAGCGGTGAAGAGCTTCCTGGCCTACAGCCTGCAGCGGCTCAGGGCCGACTACATCGACATCTACCGCCCCGCCCGGCTCGATCCCAACGTGCCGATCGAGGAGACGGTGGGCGCCATCGCCGACCTGGTGAAGGCCGGCTACGTCCGCCATGTCGGCCTGTCGGAGGTGGGCGTCGACACCATCCGCCGCGCCGCCGCCGTCCATCCGATCTGCGACCTGCAGATCGAGTATTCGCTGATCTCGCGCGGGATCGAGGACGCCATCCTGCCCGCCTGCCGCGACCTGGGGATCGGGATCACCGCCTATGGCGTGCTGTCGCGCGGCCTGATCAGCGGCCACTGGAGCCCCGGCACCGCCCAGAAGGGCGACTTCCGCAGCTTCAGCCCCCGCTTCCAGCCCGGCAACGTCGAGCACAACCTGTCGCTGGTCGAGGCGCTGCGGCGGGTGGCCAAGGGCAGGGGCGCGAGCGTGGCCCAGATCGCCATCGCCTGGGTGCTGTCGCGCGATCCGACCGTCGTGCCGTTGATCGGCGCGCGCCGCCACCACCGCCTGACCGAGGCGCTCGGCGCGTTGGAGCTGAAACTGACCGCCGAGGATCTCGCCGCCATCGAGGCCGCGGTGCCGAGGGGCTCAGCCGCCGGCGACCGCTACCCCGCCGCCGCCATGGGCCAGCTCGACAGCGAGGGTTCGGTGAAGGGGCATTGAGCCTAGCTCTCCTCCCCTGCGCAGCGGGGGAGGGGGACCATCCGGAGGATGGTGGTGGGGGCGTTCGCGGGCGGCTTCAAGTTCAGCGCCAAGGCACTCCCGGCGTAACTCGCCCCCTCCGTCGGCTTCGCCGCCACCTCCCCCGCTTCGCAGGGGAGGAGAACACGCCTCCCCTATGCGTGCAGCTTCACCGGCAGGCTGGTGTAGCCGCGCACGAAGCTGGAGTGCACCCGCTCGGGCTCACCCATCACCTCGACGTGGGAGAAGCGCTTGAGGATCTCCTGCCAGATCACCAGCAGTTGCAGCTCGGCCAGGCGGTTGCCGACGCAGCGGTGGATGCCGAAGCCGAACGCCAGGTGCTGGCGCACCCGCGGCCGCTCGATCCAGTAGCGGTCGGGCTGCTCGATGTTGCGCTCGTCGCGATTGCCCGAGACGTACCACATCACCACCTTGTCGCCCTCGCGGATGGTCTGGCCGCCCAGTTCCACGTCGCGCTTGGCGATGCGGCGCATGTGCGCCAGCGGCGTCTGCCAGCGCAGGGTCTCCGACACCATGCCGGGGATCAGCGCGTGGTCCGCCTTCAGCCGGTCGTACTGGTCAGGGTTCTGGTTCAGCGCCAGCACGCTGCCGCTGATGGAGTTGCGGGTGGTGTCGTTGCCGCCGACGATCAGCAGCAGCAGGTTCCCCAGGTACTCCATGCGGTCCATGTTCCGGGTCGACTCGCCATGGGCCAGCAGCGAGATCAGGTCGTTGCGCGGCTCCGCGTCGGCGCGCTGCTGCCAGACCTTCATGAAGTAGTCGACGCACTGGAACAGCTCGACCTTGCGCGCTTCCTGGCTCTCGATGATGCCGCTGTCCTCGCGCGCGGTGGCCACGTCGGACCAGCGGGTCAACTTGCGGCGATCCTCCTGCGGGATGTCGAACAGCGTGGCGAGCGTCATGGCGGTCAACTCGATCGACACCTTGTCGACCCAGTCGAAGGTCTCGCCGATGGGCAGGCTGTCGAGAATCTTGCCGGCCCGCTCGCGGATCAGCGGCTCCAGCGCGTGCAGGTTCGGGCCCGAGACCACCGGGCTGACGGTCTTGCGCTGGGCGTCGTGCTTGGGCGGGTCCATGGCGATGAACATCGGCAGGCGGAAGTCGTCTTCCGGCTCGGCGATGGTG